>Ga0335077_10007131_pt1 | contig 13832 bp, 13 predicted proteins | sample Lox_Sample_31_FD_207151 | JGI IMG/M metagenome (GOLD analysis project Ga0335077, IMG submission 207151) | Soil microbial communities from Loxahatchee National Wildlife Refuge, Florida, United States - Lox_Sample_3.1 | ecosystem: Environmental > Terrestrial > Soil > Wetlands | place: USA...
CCGCTTCCAGTTCCACCGAGCTTTCCGCTGCCGCCGAGCAGATGTTGAAGCTCTCCCGCAACCTGCTCGACAACATGGACCGTTTCGTCATCGATCGCGGCAATCCGTCGCGGGCGCGCCGCGATGGCCCGGTCACCCGGCGTTCCAATGCCACCCACGAGTCCCGTGAATACGAATTGGCTGAAGTGAGCCGTTCCTGATTCGGAGTCTATATGGAGAAAGACTGCCAGGTCGTCGGCTTCCGCATCGGTAACGAAACCTACGGGGTTCGCATCGCCTCCGTCAGGGAGATCGTCCGTGTCCCCGAAATCACCATGGTCCCCAATGCCCCGGATATCATTGAGGGCGTCATCAACCTCCGCGGCAAAATCATCCCGGTGATGGATTTGCGCAAGCGCTTCGGGACTTCCGCGGTTCAGCCGGACAAGAAAAACCGCATTCTGGTCGTCGAACTGGACAACAAGCTCCTTGGCCTGATCGTCAGTTCCGCTTCCGAGGTGCTGAAGATCCCGCCATCGGAGATTGAATCCCCGGGCACCGTGTTCGCCGAAGGCGAATCCAGTTATGTCACCGGCGTGGGCAAACTGAAAGGCCGGCTCGTCATTCTCCTGGACATCGCCAGGCTCCTGCGTCAGCCGGAATTCAAGAAACTCGAGGAGGCCGCGGAACCCGTCGCGATTTCGCGCTAGCCATTCCTGCACCTTGGGTCTGGCGCCGAGCATCCGAACGACCGCACAAATTCGTATGGGAACGCTCACCGCTCAAATTCAGTTGACCGAGGCCGAGCTCAAGCTCCTCCAGACGCTCGTTTATCAAGAGTGTGGCATGTATTTTGACGAGCGCCGCTCGCACTTCCTCAAAGACCGCTTGCAGCGCCGCGTCCGCGCTTGCCAGCTCGATTCCTTCTACAGCTATTACCGCCTGCTGACCAGCCGCGAGGGCCGCAGCGAACTCGCTCTCCTTCTTGAAAATCTCACTGTCAACGAAACCAGTTTCTTCCGCAATCGCCCGCAACTCGACCTGCTTCAGAAATCCGTCCTCGAGGAAATCCTTCATCATAAACAGGAACGCCGCGATTGGAACCTCCGCGTCTGGAGCGCCGGCTGTTCCAGCGGCCAGGAAGCTTATTCCGTCGCGATTCTGATCTGCGATGCTCTGGCTTACTACTATCTGCGCAACCCGCTTCCGTTCGATATGCCATCTCCCAAACCGCTCATTCCTCCCCCGTGGAAGCTCGAAATCGTCGCCTCCGACATCAGTTACGCCAGTCTTCGCGCCGGCCAGGAAGGCCTTTATACCGAAGGGCAGATGGAACCGGTCGATTACACCACCCGTCTGCGTTACTTCGAGAAGTCCGCCGACAAATACTCCGTGAAGCCCCAGCTCAAAGAACTCGTCCAGTTCGACTTCCACAACCTGAAAACCGAATTTTTGCCGCGTCGCAACGACATCATTCTCTGCCGCAACGTCATGATCTATTTCGACGAAGCCGAGCAGAAGCGTCTGATCGACAAGTTCTGGCACTGCTTGAACCCAGGCGGCTTTCTTTTCGTCGGGCACGCGGAAAGCCTCTTTGGCCTGACTCAGAAATTCAAGATGGTTCACGAGAATAATGGCACGGCTTATCGACGGCTCGAGGTGACCGCTTGACCTTCTTGCCCGAAGATCGGGGAGCTGAACTCCGCGCGCTCTTTTTCGAGACTACCGCGGAACTTTTGCAGACCATCAACGACACCGGCCTGCAGCTGGAGCATCGGCCTGCCGATGAAGAACTCATTCGTGGCGTCCGTCGTGCCGTCCATACCCTGAAGGGCGATTCCGCGGCTTGCGGCTGTCAGAAGCTCAGCGAAGTCGCGCACGAACTCGAAGATGTCCTCACCCTGCAAACCGCGCAGTCTCACGGCCCCCGCCTCGCTGAGCTCGTGCTCGCCGCCGTCGATCTTTTCGAAGCCATGCTCAGCGCTTATCAGAAGCAGCAGGAGCCGCCATCGATCGAGCCACTGCGCGCCATGATCCACAGTCTTCTCGCGCAGCCTGCTGCTCCCGCTGCCGGACGTGCTATCCCTGCCAGCTTCCAGTGGAATGAGTACGAACAGTTGATGATTTCCGAGGCCTTGCTGCGCGGCGAAACCGTCTACAACATCGCCCTGCGCATCGATCCCCATAGCGCCATGCGTGCCGCCGGCTTTCAACTCGTCCGCAACGTCCTTCATGCTGTTGGCACCGTCATTGCCCTTCGTCCTGAAGATAACCTCACCGCCTCCTCCGTCGAAATCGTCGAAGCGGCCATTGCCACCTCGCATCCCGTCGAACACATTATTCACCGCTGCCGCATTCCCTCGGTGGTCTCGGAGCACCTCATCGAACCTGCTGCGCAGGCGGAAACTGCCGAGCACGAATTGCTGGGAGACATTCTCGAAGCTCAGTCCGCTCAGGCCACCAGCGCCGCTCAAGAGCTGGCTGTCAGCTTTAATTCGAAACAGTCTGCCGGCGCTTCCGCCGTCGCCGCCGTCACGGAAAGCACCCTTCGTGTTGATGCCGGCCGCATTGAAGCGGTCATGAACCTGGTCGGTGAGCTCATCATCGGCAAGTCCATGCTCAACCGCACGCTCTCGGAATTCGACCGCGACCATGCCAAGGATCCCGTGCGCGGCAAGCTCGCCGAAGCTCTGGCCTTTCAGTCGCGTGTTCTGGATGAACTCCATAAGTGCGTTTTGAAGATTCGCATGGTTCCCGTGGAACAGTTGTTCCGGCGCTTTCCGAGAGTCGTCCGCGACGTAGCGAAGCTTTGCGGCAAAGACGTGGCCCTGGAGATTTCCGGAGAGCACACGGATCTGGATAAGGGCATTCTCGACGCGCTCGCCGAGCCGCTCACCCACATGGTTCGCAACGCCGTCGATCACGGCATCGAAGCCGCCGCGGAACGCGTAAGTGCGGGCAAGCCGGCGCGTGGCACGGTCTCCCTCAATGCCTATCACCAGGGCACACAAGTTGTCCTTGAAGTTTCAGACGATGGCCGCGGCATTGCCCCGAAAAATATTCGCGAACATGCCGTGCGCGTGGGTCTGGTGAAAAAAGAAGAAGCGGAACGCCTTGCCGACTACGACTTGCTGAACCTCATCTTCGAGCCTGGATTCAGCACCGCCTCCGAAGTCACCGAAGTCTCGGGCCGCGGAGTCGGCATGGACGTGGTCCGTACGACGGTCGATCGCCTGAAGGGCACCGTTCACATTGCTTCCACGGTCGGCAAGGGCACCACGCTCCAGCTTCGCGTTCCTCTCACTCTTGCCAGCATTCAGACGTTGCTCTTCCGCGTCGGCGGCAGGCTCTTCGCCGTTCCTCTTTCCTCCGTCATCGAGATTTCCCGCATTACCGATCAGGAAATTCACCGCGTGGATCAGCGCGAGGTGCTCCGCCTGCGCGACCAGATTCTCACTTTAGTGCGCCTGAATAACCTCGGGCGCCTCCATGCCGTCGACACGCCCGGCGCCAAGAAAAAGAATTTCGTCATCGTCATGGGACAAGCCGAAAAGCGCTTCGGTTTGCTTGTCGACTCCATGGTTGGTGAGGAAGAGCTAGTCATCAAGGCGCTCCCCGGCGAAATCGTTTCCAGCGACCTCATCAGCGGAGCCTCCATCCTTGGTGACGGCACCGTCGTTTTGATCCTGAATGTGCCGACGATTCTCGCAAAATTGTCGCGATCCACTCCGCTCGGAGCCATCGCATGAAAAACCGCATCCGAGTCCTGGTGGTCGATGATTCCGCGTTGATGCGGAAGCTCATTCCCATGATCCTCGAGCGCGACCCGGATATCGAGGTCGTAGGCACCGCCATGGATGGCGCGTTCGCTTTGCGCAAGATTGCCGAGCTGCAACCCGACGTCGTTACTCTCGACCTGGAAATGCCCCGCATGGACGGCATCGAAACTTTGCGTATGATCATGCGCAGCGCCCCCCTCCCCGTCATCGTATTTAGTACCCATTCGAAACAAGGTGCTTACTCCACCTTCAAGGCCCTGGCTCTCGGCGCCATCGATTTCGTTGCTAAGCCGCGCGACGCCGCTGCCGGTCACCTCGATCCCATCGCCTATGAGCTGATCGAAAAGATTAAAGTAGCCAAGCGGGCCAGCGGCGCGAAAAGGCAGATCCCGGCGCTGGATGCGGAGCCTCCCAAGCCCGCCAAGCGCAAGTCCGGCGTTTTGATTCCCCCCAATCGCATCATTGCCATTGGCATTTCCACCGGTGGCCCCAATGCGCTTCAATATTTGCTTGCGCAAATTCCCGCGGACTTGCCGGTTTCCTTTGTGGTTGTCCAGCACATGCCGGAAGGTTTCACGGACATGTTCGCCCGGCGCCTCGACGAATGCTGTGCTCTCGACGTCCAGGAAGCCAAGTCCGGTGACTTACTCATCGCCGGCCGCGTGCTCATCTGTCCGGGTAATCGACACATGATGGTTCGGCGCATGCCGCGCGGAGAAATGGCCGTTCTCTCCGATACCCCGCCGATCAACGGCCACCGTCCCTCCGTCGACGTCCTGTTTCATTCCGTCGCGCAAGAATTTGCCCTCACCGCCGTCGGCATTCTGATGACCGGCATGGGCGAGGATGGCGCCGAAGGGCTGGGCGCCATCAAAGCGGCGGGCGGTATGACCATTGCCCAGAGCGAAGACACCTGCGTCGTCAGTGGTATGCCTCGCGCCGCCATCCTCAAAGGATATGCCAACAAGATTCTGCCTCTCGAACAGCTCGCTTCGTTCCTGGTTTCGCAGTACGGAAACCAGCCGACCGGCGGCGACAAGCAGGAAAGTTCCGAGAAGAACGAAAAAGTTCCAGTTTCAACTCCTCGCGGCTGACCGGCCACGTGGAGCAAAGGAGAAGGTCATGCAACAGTTCGCAGCGCTACTTCGGAAAGACCAACAGCCCGTCCGCTATCTCGTCGTGGACGACTCCGTCTTCGCCCGCAAGAACTTGATCAAAATGATCGAACTCTTCGGCGGGGAAGTGGCCGGTGAAGCGGGCGATGGCCTCACCGCCATCGCGGAGTACAACCGCGCCAAACCCGATATCGTCCTCATGGACATCACCATGCCGCAAATGGAGGGCATCGAGGCCGTTGAACGAATCGTGCGCCAACATCCCGACGCCCGTATTGTGATGGTCTCCTCCGTCGGCTATCAGGAAAACATCCTGGCCGCACTCCAGAAGGGCGCCAAACACTTCGTGCAGAAGCCCGTCAAGCCCGAAGTCCTCTACGAGATTCTTCGTTATGTGCTCGGCGACGATCCACACGCAGCGGGCGCGCCCGTGGCGCTCGCCGGGGAGAGCCTTTCATGAGAATGGAATTGATCCAGCCGTTTATTAATGCTGCCGACGCCGTTTTTGCGGAATCCCTCCAGGCTCCGACAAAAATCGTCGATCTCACCATGGATGAAAACACCTATCGCCGCAAGGGTGTTGCTGCCCTGATCGCCATCAAGGGCGATATCGAAGGCCGCGTCATCCTCGATCTCGCTCCAGAAGTCGCTATGAAGGTCGCCAGCCACCTCGCCGGTGGCCCGCTTCCCGAAAGCGAGCAGACCGTGCGCGAAACCGTTTGCGAACTGGCCAATATGGTCATCGGCAATTCCGTGACTCTGCTCAATGACCAGGGTTTCCGCTTTAAGGTCTTTCCACCGGAAATCCATATGAGTGAAGAAGGCCTGGCTGGCAGCGCTGATACCGAAGCCATGGTCCTGTGTATCGACACGCCCTGCGGCGAAGTCTTCATCAACATCGCCATGCACTATCTGCATCGCCGCCGTCGCGAGCAAACCACTGTCTCCGCTCTCGACTAAGGGCTTACCCGCGACTACCCGCACACCTGCAAAAGAGGATTGACACTCCGCCACATCAGTGCTAACCTTGATACAGCTAGATGAAAGCTGGATTAATACAAGAGGCCTGTTATGAAGCAGATCGGTGCCTTTGAAGCCAAAAACAAGCTCGCTGAGCTTCTCGACCTCGCCGAAAAAGGCGAAGAAATCATCATTACCCGCCACGGCAAGCAGGTCGCTCGCCTTGGCCCCATCCAAAGGACATTCGACCGCGAAGCCGCCCGACGCGCCGTCGCCACCATCAAGGAAATGAGCAAAAACGTCCGCTTAAACGGTCTCTCGATTAAAGACCTGATTAATGAGGGCCGTCGTTGAACTTCGTCATCGATGCCTCGCTTGCCCTCAGTTGGTTTTTCAAGGATGTACAAACCCCGGCGAGTCTGAAGCTCCTCGAACAGGTTTCAGGCACCGGCGCTGTGGTGCCTTCTCTTTGGCGTCTTGAGGTCGCAAACGGCCTGCAAGTTTCGATCAAGCGCGGTCGCATCGACCAATCGTATCGTGACGCCAGTCTCGCCTCGCTGAAAATACTCCCCATCGAAGTGGACTCCGAAAGCGACGCGCAAGCCTGGGAGACAACTCTTCAGCTTGCCGAGCGGCACCGGCTCACGCTCTACGATGCCGCTTACCTCGAACTGGCACTGCGCCGCTGGCTTCCCATCGCCACTCGCGACGACCAACTCGCCGATGCGGCCCGCGCCGCTTCCCTCGTTGTCCTCCCCACCACTTGATTCGCTTTGGACTTTTCCTCTTGTAGTAAACTCCCTCTATTCCCGACTCAATTCTCTTTCTTCCGGGATGGAGGCTGGCCTTGCATCGGTTTCCCTCGCTCTGTGTCACAGCACTTCTCTTCGCCTTGAGCCTCCCCGCGCAGTTGCCTTTTCCACACGACGCTCCCGAACCTGGCTCCATCGAAGCCATCTCTTCCGCCACCACTGAGCCGCAATTCCTCTCGCCATGGGTCTCCTATTTGCCCGCTTCCGCATCCGTGCCCTCGCCGGAAAAATTCTACGGCCGCATTATGGGTGCTCCCGGCGAACTCGTCGATTCCTCCAAAGCCTTCGCCTACTGCAGCGCTCTCGCCGCTGCTTCTCCCCGAGTTCGTCTCTTCACCATCGGCAAGTCCGAAGAAGGGCGCGAAATTCTTCTCCTCGCCATCGCCGATGAACAGGGAATCGCCAATCTCGATCAGCTCAAAGATGCCACCGCAGCGCTTGCCGATCCTCGCAGAACCGATCCCGCCGCCGCGGAGAAGCTGATCGCCTCCTCCCGCCCTATCTACTACTTCAACGCCGCGCTCCACTCCGACGAAACCGGTTCTACGGAATCCGTCCTCGAACTCGCTTACCGTCTCGCGGTCTCCGAACAGCCCATGATTCGCCGCATTCGCGAGAATCTCATTGTCCTCATCAATCCCGTGTCCAGCCCCGACGGCCGCGACAAACAAGTCGAATGGTTCTACAAGTACCTCAAGGGCAAAACCGATTTCGCCACTCTCCCTCGTCAGTCTCCCCCCTACTGGGGCAAATACGTTTTCGTCGACCTCAACCGCGACGCTCACCAACTGACCCAGGAAACCACCAGAGCCGTTGCCGGCATGTTCTTCGATTGGCATCCTACCGTCGTCCACGATCTCCACGAGGCTGTCCCCCTCCTCATGACCTGGAACGGCACCGGACCCTACAATCCGCACGTTGACCCCATCACCTTCACCGAGTTTCTCTCCCTGAGCTTCTATGAAGTCCAGACCATGACCGGCCTGGGCATGCCCGGCGTCTCCACTTGGAATTTCGGTGAAGGCTTCGCTGAGCTCTTCCTCGATTCCGTCGCCATGAACCACAATTCCATTGGCCGCGGTTACGAGACCTTCGGAAACGGCACCGCCGAAACTCTCAAGCGTTCTCTCGCCCCCGACGAAACTTCCAAGGAGTGGTATCGTCCCCTCCCCCCTCCCTCCGCCGAATTCGCCTGGTCCGCCCGCGACAACGTCAATTACAACGAGACCGCCATGCTCGCCGCGCTCGATTACACCGCCACCAATTCCCATCAGCTGCTCCGCAACTTCTACGAAAAAGGTCTGCATTCCTACCGCAAGGGACTCGAACAGCCTCCCTACGCTTTCCTCATTCCCGAGAATCAGGGCGACCCTCAGCGCGTCGCTCAACTCGTTACGCGCCTTATGGATCAGCACATTGAAGTCAGCCGCGCCAGCGCTCCCCTCGCGCTTAAGGAAGGAACCTTTCCTGCAGGTACCTACGTCGTTCGTCTTGATCAGCCCTACCGCAACTACGCTGTCGATCTCCTCACTCCACAGACCTACCCGAAAGACGCCGCTGAGCCCTACGACGACGTTTCCTGGGAACTCCCCGCGCACTACCACTTGAACGTCGTCCCTACTTCCGACGCAACAATTCGCTCCGCCGCTCTCTCCGCATTAACCGGTCCCCCACACCCGCAAGGTGCGCTCTCCGGCACCGGCGGCGCCTTCCTACTCAAGGATTCCGGCCAGGAATCGCTTCTCGAAGCGCGCTACCTTCTCTCTCAGCTCAAAATTGAAATCGCCGAAAAACCATTCTCGGCAAGCGGCAGAGACTATCCTGCCGGTTCCTGGCTCATCGCCGATCAACCCGGCTGTGCCGACGCCATTCATTCCGCTTCCGAAAAACTCGCCCTCGATTTCGACCGCGCCGCCTCTCTCCCCAACGTTCCTCATCACACGGCGAAAGCGCCGCGCCTTGGCGTCTGGGTTCCCTGGGCCGACACCGATTCCATCGGCTGGCTCCGTTACTCTCTCGACCAGCGCCACATTCCTTACACCTATCTTCGCGATGAAGACATCCGCGCCGGCCATCTCCATGACAAAATCGACGTGCTCCTTTACGGCCACGTCGATCTCGAACTTGCCGAACAAATTCAGGGGCTCCCCAAATCCTGGAGCCCCATGCCCTTCAAGAAATCTCCGCAAACTCCCAGCTTCGGCACTCCTGCCGAATCCGACGACATCACGGGCGGCGTTGGTTGGGAAGGCCTCGCGCAAATCCAAAATTTCGTCGAACAAGGCGGCCTCTTCATCACTCTCGGCAGCGCCTCCATGCTTCCTCTCGAAGCCGGCATCGTACGCGGAGTCCGCCGCGACGCCGGGGGGGTTCCGCGCAGTTCGCAGGGTGGCGGCACCGAATCCGCCTCCGCGTCGCAGCAATCCGCCACGCGCACGCCTGGCGCCCATCTGCGCGTTACTTTCGATCGTCCCGATCACCCCATCGCCTACGGCTACTCTCCGCATACTTGGGTCTTCCGCCAGAATTTCCCGCTCTACGCCACGCCGCGCCGCTGGCTGCGCATGGCTTACTGCACCACGTGCCTCGACGGGCCAATCGATCCGACCAATGTTGTGCTCGAGTGGGGTGATCGCGATGGCGCGCCCATCTTGGTCAGCGGTCAAATCTGGGGGGAAGGGAACTTGATCGGCCGCCCAGCCATTCTCGATTCACCTGTGGGCCGCGGCCACGTTGTCACATTCAACTTCAATCCGATCCATCGTGACCTCAATCGCGGCGATCAGCGCATGCTCTGGAACGCTATCATCAATTGGCAAGCCATTCTCACCGCTCCACCAAAAAACTAAACTCGCTGGGTTCTTCGCTGTAGCCCTGGCTTTTATGCCAGCCCGCTTGGGGTTTCTCAGCTACGAGTCGGCATTGGAACTCGGCTGTGTAGCTGCTGGCTTCTTGTCCTGTGCTCTTTCGTTTCTATTCCGGCGGCCGCAGATACGCCGCGCCATGGCGGAACAACCCCGCCGCAATCGGTTGTGAAAACACGATTCGAATCGGGACAAAAATCGCTCCCGCCCCCGGCGTATACGGTACTGCCACTTCCAGTCGCGAGCCTTCCGGATACTGGTTCCGGCTGCGGAAACTGATTCCGCCCTTCGACAAATCCTCACACAGCGCCACTTCCTCCTGAAACCCGCGCCGCCGGATGCACGCCAGCACCCGCGCCTTCACACGCGTCCGATTGCGCCGGGGGATCACCCGTTCCTCATTCACATTCCGTGGCGGCATGGCTTCTTCCGCGCCCAATTCCGACTGCGCCTCGATCCAGATGGACGGCGAATCGCACCGCCGGCAGAGCCGCGCTACGCACTTTCGAATTTCAAACGACTTCAGCTCCATCTCGTTGAGATACACAACCTCGCGGCACTGGCAAAAGCTGCATTCCATCAGCAATCGTGCCAATGCCTCTTGGGATTTGTGCGGGGCAGGGAAGTCGATGTCCCAGAAGTCCGCGCGTGGATCCAGAATCGCAATCGCATAGATGAACCCACCCGCTTCGCGGTCAATCTCCGCCACAATTCGTGCCCGCGCGGTTTTTGTCTGATCGCCTTCCAGCTTCCGGTGCAAGGTAATCTCTTGCCCGGAAAAAAACTTCTCCGGCAGGCAAATTACTCCGCCATTGCGGCTGACCATCAATGTTTTTGCTGCTTGCCGGTTCTCCCCGCCACTACCGTTCGCAGGCCACGACGCATCCACCTGCATCTGCAGGCTCACTCGATCGCTCTGGCGCACTCCGTCGCTTGGCATGTCTGGCTGTGCTTTGGGCAGCTTTCTTTCCCAGCCTACCACGCGTGCCCGGCGCCCCTTCCGCCCCGCCGCGCTCTTTTGTCGTACCCACTAACAACCAACACGCGCCACCCTGCCGTTACCCTTAGGTCGCCTCCCGGCACCTGCCTATTCCCAATTCTCCCTGCCTCGGCCACACTTATCTCTGTCCTCACGCGCCATGAGGCCGAGTGAGTTAAATTCCATCCATTGAGAATGTTACGTGAATAAAGTCATCTCGATGGCGAACCGGGCCCAGACGGCAGCTCTTCGCTCCGGCGGAGTTCGCGACCGCCGCTACACCATCCGCTACCCCTTTGCTGCCGATGCGGTTTTGATCCATCTGGAAACCGGCCAGCAAATCACCGGCGTCACTTCCGACATTTCTCTCGGAGGTTGCTTCGTCTGCACCAGTAAGCAGTTTCCCGCGAATGCCCGCGCTCGCCTCCGTCTCACCCGCAAAGGCCAGGAACTCGAGTGCCTTGTCACCGTACGCATCGTCAAGCCACGCGTCGGCCTGGGCATCGAATTCTTCGACCTCGAGCCGGCCAGCAACACCATGCTCGCCGGTTGGATCGACTCCCTCCGCCGCACCCGCTAACGAAGTTGGGTGCCCCACACGTCGGTGTTGCGTGTGGGCGCTTGCGGTTCTCTCCCATGGGTTGCTACATCGTGTCAATGCTCTCTTGATGTTATGCTCGGCTAACACACTTCGAACCAACTAAACTCGCACCCGAATCACTCGGTATCATCTGCTGGGTGTGACCACGGAAAAGTCGCACGACGATTTCAGGAGGAATACACATGCCTCGCGTAATAAGATACGTTCTTCAGCTCGCTTCATTGGGTGTTTTCTTCACCGCCATCGCATTCGCGCAAAATTCCATCGCCAACCCCGCGTCAACGCCGCCCGCAGCCACTTCGGCCGCAACACCGCCATCATTCGACGTCAACGCCGCCGTCGAAGCCTATTTGGCAAAAATGCCCGCAGCGGAACGAGCTCGTTCCAACGCCTACTTCGAGGGCGGCTACTGGCTGCTGTTGTGGGATTTTCTCTCGACTGTACTCGTCATGTGGATCTTGCTCAGGTTCCGGTGGTCCGTGCGCATGCGCGATCTGGCCGAGCGCATCACCCGCTTTCGTCCCCTGCAGACCGCCCTCTACTGGATTCAATTCATCATCGTCGTGTCCGTGCTCACTTTTCCCCTCGGCGTTTATGAAGGTTACTTCCGCGAGCACAAATACGGGCTGCTGAATCAGACATTCGGTCCGTGGATGCGCGAACAAGCCATCGGGCTGGGCGTCGGCGTGGTCCTCGGTGCCGTTCTGATGGTGCCGCTTTTCGGGCTGGTGCGCCGGCTCGGCAAAAGCTGGTGGGTCTGGGGTTCCGTCGTGACCCTCGTCTTTCTCACGTTCGTCGGCCTGATCGCTCCGGTCTACATCTCTCCGCTGTTCAACCACTACACCACGCTGCAGGATCCTCGCGTCAAAGATCCTATCCTCAGCATGGCCCGCGCCAACGGCATTCCCGCCACCGACGTCTACGAGTTCGACGCCTCCCGCCAATCCAACCGCGTCAGCGCCAACGTCAGTGGTTTCGCCGGCACACTCCGCATTTCGCTCAACGACAATCTCCTGAAGCGGTGTACCCTGCCCGAGATTGAAACTACCATGGGACACGAGATGGGCCACTACGTCCTAAACCACGCCTACAAGGGATTGGTCATGTTCGGTGTCTTGGTGGTCCTGGGTTTTGCCCTCTTGAACTGGTTTATCAACTTCGCCCTCGCACACTGGGGCGAAGCCTGGGGCATCCGCGGAATCACCGACGTCGCCGTCCTCCCGCTCGCGGTGATCGCGTTCTCCACATATTTCTTCCTCCTGACGCCTGTCACCAACACCATCACCCGCACCATGGAATTCGAGGCCGACATGTACGGCCTCAACTCCGCTCGTCAGCCCGATGGCGAAGCCAACGTCGATCTGATGCTCGGCGAATATCGCAAAATGGACCCCACTCCGCTCGAGGAAGTCATCTTCTTCGATCACCCCAGCGGCCGCACCCGCATCACCGCCGCCATGCGCTGGAAAGCCGAGCACCCCGAAACCGCCTCTCCCGAAGAACTCGCCCGACCGCTTTTCAATACTCACTAGCGCTCATGCAACCCGCATTTACTGATGGAGCGCTGGCGGACGTCGAACGTCAGTCATCGTCGTCCGCCCGCCCGAACGTAGGCAGGTGCTTGCCGAAGTTCAATTCGAAGTCGCTCGGAACGCCGTAACCGATATTGCGGATCTTGGCACGGCGCGTCTGTGCACTGGGCAAGGCCAGCATGGGGAAGAACAAGTCGTTGCTCGACTGAAGTTCGCTAGCTGTCGGCGTCCCGAACCGATTGATCTGGGCCTTCGCCGCGGCTAGCGTTTCACGGTCGAACGAGGCCAGACGCCGCACGAGCGCATCGACAAACGAGTCGAGGTCCCCATCGTCCAGCGTGCGGTTCACCCAGCCATAGCGTTCGGCGATATCAGCATCGAAATCGTCGCCGCTGAGCACGATCTCAAGTGCGCGTGAGCGGCCGACCAGGCGCGGGAGCCATTCCAGCGCTCCGCCGCCCGGCGCCAGTCCTTCGCCGACCTCGGGGTTGCTGAATAGGACGCTCTGCCGGCTGGCGAAGCGCATGTCGCAGGCCAGCACGAACTCGTTACCGATGCCGCGCGTGCGGCCGCGAATCTTGGCGATGCTCGCGACTGGCGCGGACGAGAGGCGCAGCGCAAAGTCGCGCCAAAGGCCCAGCATCTCAGGCCGTTCAGCTGCCTTGGCTACGTCCAGATGGGCGATGAAAAAATCGGGATTCGCTGACTGGAATACTACGACCTTCACGGAACGGTCCGCCTCGAGTTCGCTCAAGAGCGCTCCCAGTTCGACGATCGTTGCGGGAACAAACATGTTAATGGGCGGGTTGCTGAAGGTGACCGTCCATCGGCCAGCATGGGTGCGGTCGGTGCTGAACTGTGGACCTGCCTGCTCGCTGCCTCGCTGTGCAGCGCTGGATTGGGTCATCATCTTCTCCCCTCTTGTGAAGAACCTTACCGCAGCGATCGGAAGCCCGCGCGAACCTCTTCTGAGAAGAGCTTCGGCTGCTCCCAGGCCGCAAAGTGCCCGCCTTTGGGGAGCTTGTTGTAATGGATCAGTTTGGGATACGCGCTTTCTGCCCAATTGCGCGGACATTGGTAGAGCTCGTCAGGGAACGCGCTCACAGCAACCGGGACAGACACGCCCTTGACGCTGAAATAGGCAAATTTATTTTCCCAGTAGAGCCGTGCTCCGGAAAGCGCCGTGTTCGTCAGCCAGGTGATCGTAACGT
>Ga0335077_10007132_pt1 | contig 13831 bp, 12 predicted proteins | sample Lox_Sample_31_FD_207151 | JGI IMG/M metagenome (GOLD analysis project Ga0335077, IMG submission 207151) | Soil microbial communities from Loxahatchee National Wildlife Refuge, Florida, United States - Lox_Sample_3.1 | ecosystem: Environmental > Terrestrial > Soil > Wetlands | place: USA...
GGTTCACGCTCCCGACAAAATTGTCATCAAGGGTGTGCCCCCGGAATCGAGCGGCGACGTGCGCAGCCTCATCAGCGACCGGCTGCCCGAGTACGATGCTACCTCCGGCGCCGACAATAACTGGACCGTTACCATGAAGCCGCAGTCGCTGACCGAGCTGAAAAACCGGGCGGTACAGCAGGCCATTGAGACCATCCGCAACCGCGTGGACCAGCTGGGAGTAACCGAGCCGGTGATTCAGGAGTACGGCCTGGGGGATTACCAGATTCTGGTGCAACTGCCGGGCATTGATGACCCGGGCCGGGTCAAGCAGGTGATGCAATCCACCGCCATGCTGGAGATTCGGCAGGCCCTTGGCGGCCCCTATTCAAGCGAGGCGCAGGCCCTGCAGGAGCATGGCGGGGTGCTGCCCGCCGATGCCATCCTGATTCCCGGCAAAAGCATCGGCACCAGCGAGGGCGAAGGCGGGCAGACCTGGTACCTGGTATCCCGCGCCGCGGCCGTGACCGGCCGCGATTTGCGTTCCGCCGAGCCCACCCGCGACGAAAATGGGCAGCCCGCCGTGAGCTTCACCCTGACCAACGAAGGCGGCCAGCGCTTCTATGCCTTTACCTCAGCGCACGTCGGTGACGACCTGGCCGTAGTGCTCGATAACAAAGTTCAGGAAAAAGCAGTCATCAAAGAGCCCATCCGCGACCAGGGCATCATCAACGGCCGCTTCAGCGAGCAGGAGGCCAAAGACCTGGCCATGATTCTGCGCTCGGGCGCGCTGCCGGCGGGCATCAAGTACCTCGAAGAGCGCACCGTCGGCCCCTCCCTGGGCAGCGATTCCATTCGTGCCGGAGTGCAGGCGGCTGTGGTCGGCATGTTGGCGGTTTTGATCTTTATGCTGGTCTATTACCATGGCGCCGGAATCAACGCCGACGTGGCGTTGATCCTGAACCTCATCATTTTGCTGGGATTCATGGGATACTCCCGGGCCACTCTGACTTTGCCGGGCATCGCGGGAGTGATTCTTACCGTGGGTATGGGCGTGGATTCGAACGTGCTGATCTTTGAGCGCATACGCGAGGAGTTGCGTAATGGCAAGACGCCGCCCTCGGCGGTGGAGCAGGGCTTCAAGCACGCCTGGACCGCCATCTTCGATACCCACGTCACCACCATTGTTTCCGCGGCGATTTTGTTCATGTTTGGCACCGGCCCGGTGAAGGGCTTCGCCACCACGCTGGTCTTCGGCCTGGCGGCCAACCTGTTCACCGCGGTGTTTGTTTCCCGCATGATTTTTGACTGGGAGGTGGGCCGTCATCAGATCGGCCAGCCTCTAAGCATCGGCTAGCCGGAGGCGGGAACCGGCCTGGTTTGAGAGCAGCAGGAAAGGGTCTCAAGTCGCGTGGAATTTTTTCGCAATCCGAATATAGATTTTCTGGGCAAGAAGTGGTACTTCATCGCCTTTTCGCTGATCTTCAGCGTGGCCGGCGTGCTTTCCATGCTGTTCTGGCACGGCATTCCGCTGGGTATTGATTTTCGCGGCGGCACCCTGGTCGAGGTCAAGTTCTCCCATCCCCCGAACGACAACGCCATCCGTGCTGCCATGGACCGCGCCGGCCTGCACCATGCCCGCATCCAGAGCTTCGGGGCGGCCGCGAGCAACGAGGTCTTGATTGACCTGCCCCAGGAGGAGACCAGCGAGTCCGAACTGGATCGCGGCAAGACCCAGATCATCAACGCCCTAGAGACCAACGCTCCCGCGGGCAAGCAGGACCTGAATAACGCCAGTTCCTTATCCATCGGCAGTTACCTGCTGGAGAAGGATCCGCTGCACGCGGGCACTGACGCCAATCAGCGCTATGCCGCCCAGGCGCAGGCCATTGTGGACTATCGCGACAAGACCAAAGGCGGCGTGCTGAATTCCATGGACGAGCTCAAGGGCGCAGCCGATCCGGCGGTGCTGGCCGCCTTGCCCGATGGCTTCTATCTTTCCGATTTCGGCGTGCGCAACGTCAGCATCGTGGGACCGCAGGTGGGCCAGCAATTGCGCGGTCAAGCCATTCGGGCGGTGATTTATTCGCTGCTGGCCATGCTGATTTACCTGGCCTTTCGCTTCGAATGGATTTATGGCGTGGCTGCGGTGGTGACCGTCTTTCACGACACCCTCATCACCCTGGGCGCATTCTCATTGACGAATAAAGACATTTCGCTTACCGTTATCGCTGCCATTTTGACCCTGGTCGGCTATTCGAACAACGACACCATCGTCGTGTTCGACCGCATCCGCGAAAATCTCAAGCTGATGCGGCGGGAAAACCTGGCCGACATCGTCAACCGCAGCATCAACCAGACCCTGAGCCGGACCATTCTTACGGCGGGCCTGACGTTTCTGACGGTATTGGCGCTGTTCCTGTTCGGCGGCGAAGTGCTCCATAATTTTTCCTTCGCCCTGGTCATTGGCATTTTGATCGGGACCTATTCCTCGATCGCGATTGCCGCGCCCATCCTGGTCGCTTATCAGACCTGGCGGGCCGAGCGAAACAAGCGGCCGGGTGCCCCGCCGCCCAGCTCCGGCAAAGAGAGCCGGCAGAGCGGCCCCAGCACCGGAAAGGGCAATCGGCGGGAAAAGGTCAAGGCCTAGGGCCGCAAATGCTTTCTTGCCTTTAACTGTTTGATGGCAAGTCGGTTAGGGAGCGGCGCGGCAGCCTTGCCCGCTCCGGGAGCAAAGAGGTGGCAGGCGGTGTCTAAGTTTACGTACGGGTCTGCGTAGGAGAAACCTCTATGTTTGAAGACAGCCTCATCGAGTCAGGTGGAAAGCTGAAGACCAAGCGAGGCCTTACCACGAGCCTCTCGTTCGTGCTGGAAGCGGTTATCGTCGGGGTCATGGTGCTGATCCCGTTATTGTTCACTGAGGCCCTGCCCAAGACGCAATTGATGACCTTCCTGGTGGCGCCGCCTCCGCCGCCGCCTCCGCCTCCACCGCCGGCGGCCACTCCGGTGCGGGTGGTCAAGCAAGTCCAGACCGATATTATCAACGGCGAGTTGCGCACCCCCACCAAGATTCCCAAGAAAGTGGAAATGATCAAGGAAGACGAAGCCCCGCCGCCGGTGACCGCCGGCGTGGTGGGCGGCGTTCCGGGCGGTGTGCCCGGCGGCCAGCTTGGCGGAGTGATTGGCGGCATCATCAGCTCCGCTCCGGTTGCGGTTCCCAAGGTAGCCACGCCGCAGCGCGTGCGGGTTTCGCAGGGCGTTACTCAGGGTTTGCGCATCCGTTACGTACAGCCCATGTATCCGCCCCTGGCCCGTCAGGCCCGTATTCAGGGTACAGTGGTGCTCCAGGCGGAAATCAGTAAGAGCGGGGATATCGAAAACCTGCGGCTGATCAGCGGCCATCCCATGCTGGCCCCGGCTGCCATCGAGGCCGTGAAGCAGTGGCGCTACAAGCCCTACTATCTGAACGGCGAACCGGTGGAAGTGGAGACCCAGGTTACGGTGAACTTCTCGCTCTCAGGCGGCTAGACCGCCGGGCGGGTTCCGCAGCCGGGCGACGCGCAAGATTCGAGGAAACAGTTAAGTTTTGAAGAGCTCTGAGGAGGAGAAAGCAACTCATGTTCGTAGCCAATTTAGCAGGACACGCATTGAGCAATCTGCACACCGCCGCCTTCTGGCTGTTCCAGGATCAGCCCGTAGGCTGGGACCCGATTTCGCTCTGGCACCAGATGGGCTGGGTGGCGAAAGCCGTGGTTATCATTCTGTTCATCATGTCCGGATGGTCCATCGGCGTGATGATTGACCGCTGGATGGCATTCAACGCAGCACGCAAGCAGTCGCGTCAGTTCGCCCCGGCCGTGGCCGGAGCGCTGCGCGATGGCCGCATTGATGAAGCCATCAAGGTAGCCGAGCGCAACAAGAAGAGCCATCTGGCCAAGGTGGTCACCGCCGGCCTGATGGAGTTCCGGGCTCACCAGGAAAGCGGCGAGATTCCGGGCGAGACCATCGAGGCTTCCAAGCGCGCCCTGGAGCGCACCGAAGCCATTGTTCATGCCGAGCTGAAGCGCGGCCTGGGTGGCCTGGCCACCATCGGCTCAACCGCTCCTTTCGTCGGGCTGTTCGGCACGGTGATGGGCATTCTGAACGCCTTCCGCGGCATTTCGGAGCAGAAGGCAACCGGTCTGGGCGCGGTGGCGGGCGGTATCGCCGAGGCGCTGGTGACCACCGCCATCGGGCTTCTGGTAGCCATTCCTGCCGTGATGATGTTCAACTATTTGACCGGCCGCGTGGAAGCCTTCGATGTGGAGATGGACAACTCTTCCAGCGAACTGATTGACTACTTCCTGAAGCGGCGCGGAGCCGTGCGCCGCTCCTAGCTTCGTCCTGCCTCCAGTGGCCCGGCATCCCGGGCGGCCGGAGCACGGCGAACGGCCTTGAGTTGCTTGCGGTACGGCGCCGCTTTGGCGGCGCCGTACCCTGGAGATCGGGGCCGGCAGCGCATCGAGAAAAAGAGAAAATTCATGGCAATTGCAAAGCGCGACGAAGGATCCAAGGTCAACTCCAACATCAACGTCACACCGATGGTGGACGTGATGCTGGTGCTGCTGATCATCTTCATGGTGATTACGCCCATGTTGCAGAAGGGCGTCAGCGTGGACTTGGCCAAGGTCAACAATCCGACCCAGATGCCCGACGCGGACAAAGAAGACGCCCTGATCGTGGCCATCATGCGCGACGGCAAGGTTTACTTCGGCAACGACCGGATTGATCCCGACCAGCTCACCGATAAAGTGAAGGACCGCATCGCCAACCGCACCGACAAGCGGGTTTATATCCGGGCAGACGCCCGGGCCAAATTCGGCTCGGTGGTGACCGTAGTGGATGACGTGCGCTCGGCGGGCGTGGACGATCTGGGCTTGCTGACCGATCAGAGAAAGCAGACGCCGGGCGCTCCGAGCGCGCCGACCGGACAATAGCGCCGGCAAAGGCAGTAGAGGAGACAGTTATGGGAATGGATCTGGGCCCGAGCGGGGGCCAAAGCGCAAACATCAATGTCACACCGCTCATAGACGTGCTTCTGGTGCTGCTGATCATCTTCATGGTGATCACGCCCCTCACCCCCAAGGGCCTGGATGCCTTGGTGCCGCAGCCGCCTCCGCCTAACGCTCCCAAGAACAATCAGCCCGACCGCACGATCGTGGTGCAGCTGATTGACCGCGGCGCCGGGCAGGAGCCTGCGCTCAAGATCAACCAGGATGACGTTACCTGGGACGCCCTGCAGGGGCGCCTGGCCGATATCTACAAGACCCGGGCGGAGAAGGTCATGTTTGTGAAGGGCGATGACAACGTTCCCTTCGCCGATGTGGCCAACGTGATTGACATTGCCCACGCTGCAGGAGTAGATAAGGTCGGCCTGATCACGGCCAAGATCGAAGCCGGCGGCTAGAAGGCGCGATCCGCCGCAAGCGGCCGGGTATGGCTTCCGCAGCACAAATCTGTCCCCAGGATTTGCTGGCAAGGGAGAAGCGAAGGCAATGAAAACAAGCGTGCGAACGTTGCTGGTGGTGGCGGTCGGCCTGGCGCTGGTCTCAGCTATCGGTTGCGACAAATTGAAGGCCCGCGACCAGTTAAATAAGGGCGTGCAGGCCTACAAGAATGCCCAGTACGAGTCCGCCATCAATCATTTTCAGGAGGCAGTAAAGCTCGACCCCACCCTGATCAACGCCCGCCTTTACCTGGCCACGGCTTACGCCCAGCAGTACATTCCCGGGGCGGATACGGAAGACAACAACCGCCTGGGCCAGAATGCGATTGACGAGTACAAATCAGTGCTCGATCGCGATCCCAAGAACATCAACAGCGTGAAGGGAATTGCCTACCTTTACCTGCAGATGAAGAAATTCGAAGACGCCAAGCAGTACTACCGCCGGGCCACCGAACTCGATCCCAACGACCCCGAGCCCTACTATTCGATCGGCGTGATTGACTGGACGCAGGCCTACCAGCCGCGCATGGAAGCGCGCGCCAAGCTGGGCCTGAAGCCTGATGCCGAGCTGAGCGGCAAAGACAAAGATCAGAAGCAGGCCTGCGCCGACTTAAAGGACAAGAACTGGAGCACCATCCAGGATGGCATGACCGAGCTGAACAAGGCGCTGGAACTGCGCCCCGACTACGACGATGCCATGGCCTACATGAACCTGATGTACCGCGAAAAGGCCGATCTGGAGTGTGAGGATCCGGATGCGCGCGCCGCCGACCTGAAGACCGCCGACGAATGGGTGGATAAGACCATGGCCACCAAGAAAGCCAAGGCGGAAAAACAGCCCGGCGCGCAGGGCATTACCATGGACCAATCGAAGTAGCGCTTAGCACCAGATTTTTGAGCCCGGCCCCTCTTCCAGAGGGGCTTGGTTTTTGTGAGCGGATTCCGCGCTCCCCGGGTTGATTTCCGCCGAAGCTCTGCGCTTGATCCTGGGATTTTCAGGCGAGGCCCGGCGCGGAGTTTCTATCCTTTGCCGCGGCTAAACAGAAAGACCACGCAGTTGCCGAGATCGCGCTGCTCCACCAGGGGAAAGTCCTGGCGCAACATGCGCAGCAGTCTGGTTGCGGTTGGTTCGGTGGCGGGCGCCTCGCCAACATGGCTCAAGACCAGCCATACCCGCTGGTATCGGGGCAAATCCGCCGCCAGCGCCGCGTAATCCGGCCTGGCCATGAAGTCGCCGAACGTGAGGTGACTGCCGTGCCGGGGATAAATCACCTGTGGGGCTGCATCCGCCGGCCAGCGGGAGTGATAGTACTCATAGGGCACGCGGGCCATGGCAATGTGGAAGATGAGCGCATCGCCCGGGCGGGAATCTGACACGATGGCACGCGAGATCTCGCGCCAGTCGTCATATTGAGGGCGGGTGTGGAAGTAAGATTTCACCCCGCCGGAGGACAGACACACGAGCAGCAGAACAGCGGGCAGCGCGATCCAGTTGGAGCGCAGGCGGGCCAGCGCCGAGGCGGCCAGCAGCAGCAGCGGCGGCAGGCAGAAAATAAAATACCGCGGCAGAAACGAAGGGCGCGCCTGGGAGACAAGCAGAATGAAAGCCGGCGGCGCGAGCAGCCAGAGCAGCAGGAGGCGGTAACGCCAGCTCTCCCAGAGTACCCGCCGGATGGCAGCCGCCCGGAAGAGCGGAATCAAGGCGATCAGGCACGCTGCGCCGTAGGCCGCGGCCAGCCACGGCCCGCCGTTGCCTGCCAGGTCCTCGGCCAGTTGCCGGATTTCTTTGAGCCCGGGCCGGCGCAGCCAGTTCAGCGGCCCCGCGCCCGTGGTGCCGACAAACAGTAGCACGGGGCTGGCCAGCGCCGCGATACGCAGCCAGGGGTTTCCTCTTTTCTGCGGCTGCTCTTTTTCGAGAAAGCACAGGCTGAGCCATTGCGCGGCCACCAGCAGCGCCGCAAAGAAGTGCGCATAGACGGCGAGCGCGCTGCCCAACACGTATCCGCGAGGATTGCTTCCCTGCAGCCACTTGCAGAAGTACAGGCTCGAAACAATGCTGAGCAAAACAAACAGTGAGTAGCTGCGCGCTTCCTGCGACACTTGCAGGTGAAAGGCATTCACCGCCAGCAATGCGGCCGCGATCAGGCCGGTGCGCGAGCCAAACAAGCGCCGGCCTAAGAAGTAAAGCGCCGGGATGGTTGCGATGGAAAACAGCGCCGAAAGCGACCGGATAAAGGCTTCGCCGCTGCCCAGATGCAGCCACCCGCGAAGCAGCAGGTAGTAAAGCGACATGTTGCCTTCCCGCCGCCAGAGAATGCGCGCGAAGTCATACCAGTCGAGTCGGGCGATGCCGGCACTTATGCCTTCATCGAACCAGAAGCCCTTCGCCGCCAGGCCATGAAACCGCAAAGCCGCGGCCAGCGCCGTAATCAGTGAAAGAAGTCCCCACTCCAAAACAGAAATCGAGGGCGAAGGATGCGGTATTTTCTGCGGAGCCGCCGCAGACGCCGAAAAGAGCTGAGAAGAGCCGGCTTTCACGGAGAGGCTATTGTAGTGCCTTGCTTGCCGGATTCCTTCGCTTGCGGCTTGCTTGCCCTTTGCCGTCAGCTTTTGGGCGGAAGCAGGTAGAATCGTAAGTCCGAACCTGGGAATTCATGTTCCGCAAAATCCTCATTGCCAATCGCGGCGAAATCGCAGTGCGCGTGATCCGCGCCTGCCGCGAGATGGGTGTTGCTTCTGTCGCCGTCTATTCTGACGTGGACCGCGCCTCGCTGCACGTCCGCAAAGCTGATGAGGCTTACCCCCTTGGCCCGGCAGCGGCCGCGGAGTCTTACCTCAACATTGCCAGAATTCTCGAGGCCGCACGGCAAAGCGGCGCAGACGCCATTCATCCCGGATATGGTTTTCTCTCGGAAAATGCCCGCTTTGCCGAAGCCTGCCAGCAAGCCGGAGTCAAGTTCATCGGGCCGACGGCCGCCGCCATGGAAAAAATGGGCTCCAAAACCCGGGCCCGGCAGACGATGGAGAAATCCGGCATCCCGTTTGTGCCCGGCACCTCCCGCGCTCTCGAATCTTGCCAGGAGGCGGAGCGCATCGCCGCCGAAATCGGCTATCCCGTGATGCTGAAAGCGGCGGCGGGCGGGGGAGGCAAGGGTATGCGGCTGGTACGCTCGCAGGCGGAGATGAAATCCGCTCTGGTGGGTGCACAGAGCGAAGCGCTGCGCGCCTTCGGCGATGGCGACGTTTACCTGGAAAGAGCGGTTGTGAATCCCCGCCATATCGAAGTTCAGGTGCTGGCCGATGAGCATGGAAACACGGTTTATCTCGGGGAGCGTGAATGCTCCATTCAGCGCCGCCACCAGAAAGTGCTGGAGGAAGCCCCCTCGCCGTTCGTGGATGATGACCTGCGCCGCCGCATGGGCGAAACCGCCGTGCGCGTTGCCAGGGCTGTGAACTACACCAACGCCGGCACGGTTGAGTTTCTTGTGGATCAGAACAAGAATTTTTATTTCCTGGAAATGAATACCCGGCTGCAGGTGGAGCATCCGGTAACCGAACTGGTCACCGGCCTCGACCTGGTTCACCTTCAGATTCGCATTGCGGCCGGCGAGAGATTGCCATTTGCCCAGGAAGACGTTCGCCTTCGCGGGCATGCCATGGAATGCCGCATCTACGCTGAAGACCCCGACAACAATTACTTCCCCAGCCCGGGAAAGATTACTTTGTTGCTGGCGCCCTCGGGGCCGGGCATTCGCCGTGACAGCGGCATGTACGAAGGCTGGACCGTGCCCACCGACTACGACCCCATGCTGGCCAAGCTTATCGGTTATGGCTCCGGCCGCGAGCAGGCGATCGCGCGGTTGCGGCGCGCGCTGTACGAATATTTTGTCGGCGGGATCAAGACCAATATCTCGTTGTTCCAGCGCATTCTGGAAGATGGTGACTTCCAGGCGGGGCGGGTGGATACCGGATATCTCGACCGCCTCCTGCAGGCTGGCAAGGCGGAGTCGCCGGAAAGAAACGCCGGCATTGCCGCGATCGCAGCCGGAGTGTTTGCCGCGCTCGATCCTTCCGGCGCCAGCGCGAAAGCAAGTTTCAATGGAAACGAAAAGCCCGCGGCGGCGCCGGCTTCCGGCTGGAAGCGGGCTGCGCGAAGCGAAGCGCTGCAGTGAGAATGGCTGCTGATCAATGACCTACAACGTCATCGTGGATGGCAAAGCCCACCGCCTGGAACTGGAACGGGCAGGGGGCGTCTGGCAGTGCCGGGTGGATGGGCATGAGGTGCGAATAGATGCGGTGTTGGCCCGCCCTGATGTGCTTTCGCTGCTGATTGACGGCAAAGCCTACGAGATCAAGCGCGAGCGCACGCCTGTGGACGTACACTTGTGGATTGGCAGTTCACGCTATGCCGTCGAACTCCGCGACCCACGCTCGCTTCGCAGCCGGCAGGCTTCTTCTGGCGATGAAGCCGGCCCCCGCAAGCTGCTGGCCCCCATGCCCGGCAAAGTTGTGCGCGTTCTGGTCGCAGAGAAGGGCGAGGTCGAAGCAGGCCAGGGCGTGATCGTGGTGGAAGCGATGAAGATGCAGAACGAGATCAAATCGCCCAAGCGGGGCAAGGTTCAGAGACTTCTGGCCGCGGAAGGCGCTCCGGTAAATGCGGGCGACGTTCTGGCCATCGTGGAGTAAGTGCGCTACGGCGCCAGGCCGTTGCTGTCAATAATTCTTTGCGCGTACAGATTTTCCACCTTGGCCTGGTCGCGCAGCACTTCATAATAGGCCGCTTTCAGCAGTTGCTCGCGCCGGTCGCGAAGCTCGGCGCGAATCGCCTGCTGCACCCGCGGGTCTGAAAACTCGCGCTGCCCGGCGGGCTCCTTGGCCATCAGCTTGACGATGCGAAACCCCATGACTTGCTTGGTGGTCGGCGCCATCACGGTGATGATGGGGGTGTACTGGCCGGGCTTCAGCTTCATGACCGCTTCCCGCGTGGCCGGGTCGGTGTTGCGCAGAGACGACTCGGGGGTAAAACCCAGGTCGCCGCCGTTGCTGGCGGTCTCGGTGTCCTCGGAGTAGCTCATGGCCAGCGTGCCGAAATCGTCGCCGCTGTCCAGGCGGTTTAAAATCATCTGGATCTTTTTGCGCGCCTCGGCTTCGTTCTGCGCTTTATCGTTGCGCACCTGCGGATTGGGAAACGGGGTCACAAAAATCTGCGCCAGGTGGTACTGCGGCTCGATCACGTTGAATTCCGTTTTGTGCGTGTTGTAGTAAGTGGAAATATCCTGGTCGGAGATGTTGATCTTGGAGATGACTTCCTTGTTCAGCACTTTATCCACGGTCAGGGAGCGGCGAATGTCGCGCTTGAAATCTTCCAGGGTAATTTTCTTCTGCTTCAGGCGGGCGGCGAATTCCTCGGCGGTGTAGGGCGACTTGATCTCGTTCAGCTTGCGGTCCACTTCTTCGTCGGTAGCCAGCAGGCCCAGCTTTTCGGCGCGCCGCATGAGAATCTCGTTGTCAATCAGCTCGCGCAGAATGTTCAGGCGCAGGCTGGCAGCCTGCTCGCCCGAGGGCTGCTGCGTAGCCTCGGCGGTCTGGTTCTGAAAATATTTCTCCACTTCTGAGTCGTAAATTTTGCGGCCGTCCACAATGGCGGCAACGCCTTCGCCGCTTCCTTTTCCGCCGCATGCGCCGAGGCCGAGCAGGCTGGCAGCCAGCAGCGCCGCCCCGCAGCCGCGGAAAAGAAAAGTCTGTCTCAATCAGCCCTCCACACTGGCATACTCGAATTCTTCGGGAAAACTCGCGCCGGAACCAGGCCTACGGTAAACGCACCGGTTCACTTGCTGGCCTGCTGGGCCGCGGCAGGATGCACCGGGGCAGGCACGCCTGCCTGCGCCAGCGCCCGGTCGAGGATCGTGCGCAGCTCGGCGGCGGAAACCGCCCCATCCACCTTCTGCCCATTGATGAACATGGTGGGAGTGGCGTCCACGCCCAGCCCTTCGCCTTCCTTCACGGAGGTCTTCACCGCATCGTCATTCTGTGCCTTGACGCACGACTGCAGCTTGGCGGTATCCAGGTCATGCTTCTGCCCCTGCAGAAGCGTGAGGCGGTCGAGCTCGGCGAACTGCTGGTCCCGTCCCTTCTGCTCGCTCACGTCCCTCTGGTTGGCGTGAATGTAGTCGGCGAAATCCCAATAGGCGTCGTTGTTTTGCGCCGCCAGGCAGTTGGCGTCTACCGCGGCATGGGTGGCCCAGGGATGGATCTCTGCCAACGGAAAATCCTTATACACGAACTTCACGCGGTCGCCGTACTCCTTCAGCAGTTCAGGAAACAGCGTCTGGTGCATGTGCGAGCAGAAGGGGCATTCAAAATCGTCGTAGCTCACGGCCACAACCTTGGCGTCCTTGTTGCCGCGCACCGGCCGGCCGGTGATATTGATCTTGCTCATCAGCTCGGCGTAGGGATCTTTGGTCAGGTCGAACTTGGTCATGCGGAACAGCGTGTTGCCGTCTTTGGACAATAGAAAGTCGTAGCTGGAATGCTTTTCGCCGCTGTCAAAGCTGATGGTGAGGGCGTTGTAGTTGGGAAATTCGCTGGGGCGCAGCGGTCCGATCGTGACCTTTACATCGGTAGGAACATTATAGAAAGAGCGCACGTGGTGCTCGATGCGCTGGATCACATCCGGAGGCGCGGATTGCGCCGCGCAGCCCAGACAGATCAGCAGGCAAACGAAAAGCAAACGACGAAAGAGCTTCACTAAAAACCGCCTGAACATTGGAATCGAACGTAGATTATCTCACACAGCCGCGCGTCAGCGGCCGCGGGCCAGCTGCTCGGTTGGCAGCAGCGCGTTCATCGAGCCGGAGCGGAAACCCTGCAAGTCGAGGGTCACGAACTTGAATCCGAGAGCTTTGAAGATGCGGCTGAATTCCGCGGCCATTGCGGGATTCAGGGCGCGCGGCAGTTCCTCGCGGGCAATCTCAATGCGTACCATCTCGCCGTGGTGGCGCACCCGCAACTGGCGGAAGCCGAGCGCTCGCAGGGCGTCTTCTCCCCGCTCCACCACGCTCAGTGTCTCTCGGGTAACCGGGCGGCCGTACTCGATGCGCGAGGCCAGGCAGGCCGAGGCCGGCTTGTCCCAGATACGCAGCCCGGCGGCGCGGGCAAGCTCGCGAATCTCCTGCTTGCCCAGACCGGCTTCGAGCAGCGGAGCGGCGATCCCATGCTGGCGCGCGGCCGCCTGGCCGGGGCGGAAGTCACCCTGGTCATCCAGGTTGATGCCGTAGGCAATGGAATCGAAGCCGTGCGCAACGCGAAAGCTCTCCATCACCTGGAAAAGCTCGTCTTTGCAGAAAAAGCAGCGCGAGCCGTCATTACGGGCATATTCCGGCCGCTCCAGTTCGGCGGTCGGGACGACCTGCAAAGGGATTTTCTGCTCGCCGGCGAAGGCGATCGCATCTGCCAGTTGAGTGCGCGCCAGGCTGGGCGAGTCAGCGATCATCGCCAGCATGTCACTCTTGAGCGCCTCATGCGCCGCCCATGCCAGAAAGGCGGAATCCACGCCGCCCGAGTAGGCCACCAGCGTGCGCCCCAGAGTCCGCAGCTTCACATCAAGCGCGGCGCGCTTGGCGGCCAGGTCTTGGGCGGTTGCCGTCATCCGTTCCATCCTAGCGCTGTTCTCCGCGAGTGCAGGCCGCTTTCGCGAGAATCATAGCGCCGGCTCGCTCCAGGGAATAGTACGCTTCTCGAGGCTGCTCTGCCGCGCCAGTTCAAGCACCTGCATGGTGCGCAGGGCCTGCTCGGGCGTTACTGCCAGCGCATAGCCATGCACAATGGCATCGCGCACGTTTTCATAGTAACCCCGGTAGTCGCCTCTTTCCGTCTGCACTTTCTGCGTACAACTCGCGCCGCCGGCGGCCACGGTGAGTGTTCCCCACAGCGATTCCGGGTCTTCGCCCCAGTTCGGCCCCCAGTCAGGGCCGTCGGGCACCTCGCCCGCGCGCAGCGGTGGCTCCTGCGGATCCATGCCGTACTTGATGAAAGATCCCTTGGTGCCGTGGATCAGAAAATGCGGCCCCGGAGCGTAAGCGATGATGCGGGCGCGCAATGTAACCCGCAGCCAGGGGTACTCCAAATATACGTCGAACGAATCTTCCACCTTGGCCGCCTCGCGCTGGCAGAAGAGCGCCGCGGTAACGGCCTGCGGCGGCCCGAACAGCACGAGCGCCTGATCAATCAAATGCGGTCCCAGGTCAAGAAACACGCCACTGCCAGGGCCCTGCTGTTCGCGCCACGCATTCGGCCTCACCTCCGGGCGGAAGCGGTCAAAACGCGCCTCGTACTCCGCGATTCTTCCCAGCACGCCCGACATCACCA
>Ga0335077_10007135_pt1 | contig 13827 bp, 14 predicted proteins | sample Lox_Sample_31_FD_207151 | JGI IMG/M metagenome (GOLD analysis project Ga0335077, IMG submission 207151) | Soil microbial communities from Loxahatchee National Wildlife Refuge, Florida, United States - Lox_Sample_3.1 | ecosystem: Environmental > Terrestrial > Soil > Wetlands | place: USA...
ATCAAATCCGATCCGTCCCGGCGGCCGAACGACGATTTCGTCGCCGAGCATCCCGTGGTGCGCACCCATCCCGAGACCGGACGCAAGGCGCTCTACGTCAATGTCGGCCACACCGTGCGCTTTTCCGGCATGACCGAGGAAGAGAGCGCGCCGCTCCTCGACTATCTCTTCCGGCATCAGGCACGGCCGGAGTTCACCTGCCGCTTCGCCTGGCGGGTCGGATCGCTGGCCTTCTGGGACAATCGCGCGGCGCAGCACAATCCCATCAACGATTATCACGGCTATCGCCGCGTCATGCACCGCATCACCTTGGCCGGCGACAAGCCGCGCTGAGGCGGGGGTCCGAAGTTGCAAATGCAGTGCTTCGCGGCGCGCCAGTTTCCGTTTGTGCTACCTTGAGCGGTTGACGATCGGAGCGCGGATGCCGTCGAAGACCATTGCGGTTCGCCTCGATGTTGCCGTCAAAAGGCGGTTGGAGAGGTTGGCCAAGAGCACTGCCCGGAGCCGCTCGTCTCTCGCAGCAGCGGCAATCGAAGAATATCTTAAGGTGAACGAGTGGCAGGTAGCGGGGATCAAGAATGCCATAGCCTCGCTCGACCGCGCCGGAGGTGCTTCTCACCAAGAAGTGAAGGACTGGGTCGCCTCATTGGGGCGATCGCCGCGGAAGCGCTAGCTTGCGCCTCTCTACCTCGTCGTCCCCGCTTTGGCGCCCGCAGCACACGAGACGCTCGGCGGCTCCATGTCTCAATTGTCGCCTTGCCCGCGAAAGCGGGTATCCAGGAGCTTCAGCTCCGGTGAGCGGAGCCGTAGACTCTGGTTTCCCGCTTTCGCGGGAAAAGCAGAAATATTTGATCTTATCTGATCGAACAGGGCTCAAGAGGGGGAAGCGCCATGGCGAAAGTGAGGGTGGGCCTCATCGGCAGCGGCTTTGCCGCGGAATTGCACATGCATGGCTACAAGCGCGTTTACGGCGTCGATGCCGTCGTAACCGCGGTGGCGGCGCGCGGCGAGCACGTGCTCGATTTTGCCGCGAAACATGGGATCGCCACGACCTATCGCGATTTCCGCGCGCTCATCGCCGATAAGGAGATCGATGTCGTCGATATCTGCACGCCGCCGGCGCTGCATGCGGACATGATCGTCGCCGCCATGCAGGCGGGAAAGCATGTCATCTGCGAGAAGCCCTTCGCCGGATATTTCGGCCGCGACGGCGATCCGGTGCCGATCGGCAAAGCGGTGGCGAAATCGCTGATGTACCGCCGCGTCATGGAAGAGATGGAGGCGACGCGCGCCGCCATCGCCGCCAGCGGCCGGCTCTTCATGTATGCCGAAGACTGGGTCTATGCGCCGGCCGTCGCCAAGACCGTCGAGATCCTCGAGGCGACGCGCGACAAGATCCTGTTCATGAAGGCGGATGAGAGCCACAGCGGCTCGCATGCCGCCCATGCCGCGCATTGGTCGATGACCGGCGGCGGCTCGCTCATCCGCATGGGCTGCCATCCGATCTCGGCGGTGCTTTACCTGAAAGCGATCGAAGCCGCGGCGCGCGGCGAGCGGATCACCGTCGCGGCGGTGACGGCCGATATCGGCAATCTCGCCGCCGGCCTGCCGGCGCGGGATCGCGCCTTCATCAAAGCCAATCCGGTCGATGTCGAGGATTGGGGAATGCTGACGCTCACCTTCTCGGACGGCACCAAGGCCACCGTCTTTTCCGGCGACATGATCCTGGGCGGGGTGCGCAATCTGGTCGAGACCTATACCAGCGGCGGCGCGCTCGCGGCGAACATCACGCCCAACAGCCACATGCTCAGTTACTTGACCGACGAGACCAAGCTCGAGAGCGTCTACATCACCGAGAAGGTCGATCGGAAGACCGGCTGGCAATTCGTCTGTCTCGAAGAGGAGTGGACGCGCGGCTATGTCCAGGAAATTCAGGATTTCATGGAATGCGTCGCTTTGGGACGGCAGCCGCGCGCCGGTCTCGGCCTCGCCTATGAGACGATCAAGGCGGTCTATGCCGGCTATTGGTCGGCGGAGGAGGGGCGGCGGGTCGCGCTCTGAGGCGAGCTCCCCGCGCCGTTCAACCTCGGCAGCCGACCTCATCGACGACGAGCGCCGCTCAGCGCCGTTAGCTCGTAATATGTACTTCGATGCGTCGGCGTTCAGCCGATATCCGAGACGCGGGGGCGATCATGACCGGGACCAGCGGCGATATCGATCCTTGGCCGAGCCTGCCCTTCAACGAATGGCGCGAGTCCTGCGCGACGCTGCATCTCTGGACGCAGGTCGTGGGCAAGATCCGCCTCGCCGAGGCACCGCCGGTCAATCACTGGTGGCAAGTGCCGCTCTACGTCACCTGTCGCGGGTTGACGACGTCGCCGATGCCGCATGGCGAGCGCATGTTCCAGATCGATTTCGACTTCCTCGATCATCGCCTGGTGATCGAGTCCAGCGACGGCAGCCGCGACGGGTTTCCGCTGCGGCCGATGAGCGTCGCCGAATTCCATGCCGAGCTGATGAGCCGGCTGCGCGCGCTTGGGCTCGAGGTGCGGATCTGGACCATGCCGGTCGAGTTGCCCGATCCCATCCCCTTCGAGCGCGACAATAAGCATGCCAGCTACGATCGCGATTATGCGCAGCGCTTCTGGCGCGTTCTCGTGCAGGCGGATCGCATTTTCAACGCGTTCCGTGCGCGCTTCGTCGGCAAGGTCAGCCCGGTGCATTTCTTCTGGGGCAGCTTCGATCTGGCGGTGACGCGCTTTTCCGGCCGCGCTGCGCCACCGCATCCCGGCGCGCCCAACGTCGCCGACCGCGTCACGCGCGAAGCCTATCGCGACGAGGTGAGCAGTTGCGGCTTCTGGCCGGGCGGCCCGGGCATGGAGCAGCCGGCTTTCTACGCCTACGCTTATCCTGCCCCGGCGGGCTTCGCGGACGCGCCGGTGCGGCCGGGACCCGCTTTTTACAGCCGCGACTTCGGCGAATTCCTGCTGCCTTATGACGAGGTTCGCCGCGCGCCATCGCGCGATGCGTTCCTGCTCGACTTTCTGCAAAGCACTTACGAGGCGGCCGCGCGGCTCGGCGACTGGGATCGCGCGCAGCTCGAGCGCAGCGTCACGAAATAGCCGCCCGCGAAACTTAACCGGAGCATTGGCGGCTCGCTTCGGCTTGGGCTTCGTGCAGCTTTGCGATCGCCGCTTTGAGCTCGGGCGGATCTTGGAAGACGCCGACGCGCCCGCCCAGCGCGCCGCCTTTCTGCATGCTCAAGGCCGTCTCCGCCTTCTCATATTCGGAAAACGGCAAGCGCTGCGCGACCTGATCGATGCTGCAGGAGCATTTCAGCAGCGCGACCCGGGTGTTGCCGTCGACCGCCATGCAGCCGAGGACGTAATCGACCGTCTCCGATGTGGGATAGGCGTTCCCCGCCTGCGCCGGCATCACACCGAGCGGCGCTCCCGCGGCGAGCAGCACGGTCAGGATGGCGATCTTGCTCGATGTTCCAATCATGCGTCCCTCCCCGGCGGCCGCCTCATTGTCGGCGGCTCTCGATATTTGCGAATTCCCCTCATGATAGGCATTCCAGGCCCCCAATCCAAGCAGCAGCGGTGTGCGACCTCCGGTTGCCCCGAAAGGGTGCGGCAACTACCGAGGATTAGCCTTTTGCTTTTTGCAAATATTCAGGGTACGCTCTAACTATCTGGACCAGAGGCATCTTGGGCGCGCTCGCCGCGTCCGCTACCGCCGGGCTGCACCATGCAGCCACGGCGCGAAACGGTGCTGACAACATAAAAGGGAGGGAACCGATGAGAAGAGGTTGCCTTTTGCTCGCTCTGGCGGCCATTGCCTTGCCGATGAGCGGCGCGCTGGCGAACGACGATTTGATGAAGCTCGAGAAGGAACCGGGCCAGTGGGCGATCCCGACGGGGGACTACGCCAATACACGCTTCAGCAAACTCGACCAGATCAACGCACAGAACGCGCAGGACCTGCATCCCGTGTGGAGCTTCTCCACCGGCGTTTTGCGCGGCCACGAGGGTAATCCTCTCGTCGTCGGCGACGTGATGTATTTGAGCACGCCGTTCCCGAACAACGTCTTCGCGCTCGACCTCAACAACAACGGCCGCATCCTGTGGAAGTATGAGCCGCGCCAGGATCCGACGGTGATCCCGGTGATGTGCTGCGATACGGTCAATCGCGGCGTCGCCTATGGCGACGGCAAGATCTTCCTCCACCAGGCGGACAACGCCCTGGTGGCGCTCGATGCGAAGACCGGCAAGGAAGAATGGAAGGTGATGGTCGATGACGCCAAGAAGGGCGCCACCGGGACCAGCGCGGCGCAGGTCGTCAAGGACAAGGTGCTGGTCGGCGTGAGCGGTGGCGAGTTCGGCGTGCAGGGCCATCTCGACGCCTACGACATCAAGACCGGCAAGCTGGTCTGGCGCGCCTATTCGGAAGGGCCGGACAACCAGATCCTGTTCGACGCCAGCACCACCTCGATGGGCAAGCCGGTCGGCAAAGATTCGTCGCTCAAGACCTGGCAGGGCGATCAGTGGAAGATCGGCGGCGGCGATACCTGGGGCTGGATCTCCTATGACCCGGAGCTGAACCTGATCTATTACGGTTCAGGCAATCCCAGCACCTGGAATCCCGTGCAGCGGCCGGGCGACAACAAGTGGTCGATGACCATCTTCGCGCGCGATCCCGATACCGGCATGGCCAAATGGGTCTATCAGATGACGCCCCATGACGAATGGGACTATGACGGCGTCAACGAGATGATCCTGGCCGACATCCCGGTCAACGGAAAGATGACCAAGGCGCTCGTGCATTTCGACCGCAATGGCTTCGGCTATACCCTCAACCGCGAGAATGGCGAGCTGCTCGTCGCGCAGAAATACGACCCCAAGGTCAACTGGGCGACGCATGTCGACATGACCACTGGACGGCCGCAGGTGGTGAGCCAGTACAGCACAGGGGCCGGCGGCGAGGATCACAACACCAAGGACATCTGTCCGGCGGCGCTCGGCTCGAAGGATGAGCAGCCGGCCGCCTTCTCGCCGGTGACCGGGCTCTTCTACGTGCCGACGAACCATGTCTGCATGGATTACGAGCCGTTCAAGGTCTCCTACACCGCGGGCCAGCCCTATGTCGGCGCGACCTTGTCGATGTTCCCGCCGAAGGGCGACAACAACCTCGGCAATTTCATCGCCTGGGACGCCGGAACCGGCAAGATCGTGTGGTCGGATCCGGAGCCCTTCTCGGTTTGGTCGGGTGCGCTCGTCACGGCCGGCGGCGTCGCCTTCTACGGCACGCTCGAGGGCTATCTGAAGGCGGTCGATCTGAAGACGGGCAAGGAGCTTTATCGCTACAAGACTCCGTCCGGCATCATCGGCAACGTCATGACCTATACGCATGGCGGCAAGCAGTACATCGCCGTTCTCTCCGGCGTTGGCGGCTGGGCCGGCATCGGCATGGCGGCGGGCCTGACCAAGGACACCGACGGGCTCGGTGCGGTGGGCGCCTACAAGTCGCTCGCCGACTACACGCAGCTCGGCGGCGTGCTGACGGTCTTCGCACTGCCCTGACCGCCTGTGAGAGCCCGTCCGCGCGACGGGAGCTCGAAGCGTCGAAGTCGAGGCGGTTGGCATTCCGGAACGGCCGGGATGCCAACCCCTCTTTCTCTGCCCTTCGACGGGCCAAGCAAGGAATGATCGTTTCGGGAGGGTGCGGATGACGTGGCGGCTCTGCGTTGCAGCGCTTGCGTCTGTGGGCGCCGTGGTCTTGATGGGCGGCACGGCCGCCGCAGCGCCAAGCGACGCTGAGAAACCGCCCTATGTCGTGAAGGACGGCAAGGTCGACGACCACACCTACAATGGCTGGCGCCGCTATACCGAATCCTGCTTGCGCTGCCACGGCCCCGACGGCGCCGGCAGCTCCTATGCGCCCGACCTCACCCTTTCGCTCAAGAGCATGAGCGAGGACCAGTTCAAGGAAGTCGTGGTGAACGGCCGCCAGAACGTCAACACCGCGGCGGAGAATGTGATGCCGCCGTTCGGCACGGTCGAGGACGTGATGTCTTATCTCGACGACATCTACGCTTATCTAAAGGCGCGCTCGGACGGCGTTCTCGGACGCGGCCGGCCGCCGCGCATCAACGAGCACTAGCAGCGGCCGGACTCTGCCGCTAAGGAGGTGTCGCTTGTCGACCCGCACGCTCTTTCGTTTCGCGCTCTCGGTGGCGCTGGCGCTTGCCCTGGGCAAACCCGTCTGGGCGCAAACGCCCGGCGGCGCCCATCCCGCGATGCCAAGCGCGCTGCGCGTATGCGCCGATCCCCACAATCTGCCGTTCTCCGACGAGAAGGGTGAGGGATTCGAGAACAAGATCGCCCAGCTCATCGGCCAGGATTTGTCGCTGCCGGTCGAATATTTCTGGTTTCCGCAGGTGATCGGCTTCGTGCGCGTCGGCCTCAAAGGCGGCCATTGCGATCTCGTCATCGGCACGGTGGCGGGTGACGAGCTCATGCAGACGACCACCCCCTATTACCGCACCGGCTATGTGCTCGTGTTCCCGCGCGACAAGCCGATCCCCGCCAATCTCGACGATCCCGCGCTGAAGGCTTTGCATATCGGCGTCGTCAGCGGCACGCCGCCGTCCAATCTTCTGGTGCGCCATGGTCTCATGGCGAAGGCGAAGCCCTATGATCTGACCGTCGATACGCGCGTCGAGAATCCGGCGCATCAGATGCTGCTCGATGTGGCGAGCGGTGCGATCGATGCCGGCATGGTCTGGGGTCCTTTCGCCGGCTATTACATCAAGCATGACAAGCTGCCGCTCGCCATGGCGCAGCTCCAGCAAGAGCCCGGCGTGCCGCCGCTTACCTATCAAATCGCGATGGGGACGCGTTACGGCGATAAGGCCTGGCATCAGCGCATCGAGGAGGTGCTGCAGCGGCGCCAGCAGGACATCACGGCGATCCTGCGCGATTACGGCGTCCCTCTGCTCGACGACAAGGGGGAGCCCGCCAAGCCTTAGCCGTATCCCTCCACAAAGCGCGGTCGGACCCGGCGCGCTCGCGGCACAGGCGGCGCGCCGCGATGGGATCGCCCGGCTTCCCAACCGGGCCCGCCCCCGCCATGCTATTGGCACTCTCTTTCCACAGCAAACCGCCGAGCCAGGACGGAGGAAGATGGTTGCCAGCGCCAGCTTTGCCGAGTTTTTGCGCGAGCAGCTCGCACCGCTCGGCCGCGTCACGATGCGGCGGATGTTCGGCAAGACCGGCGTGTTCTGCGAGACGCTGATGTTCGGGATGGTGACCGACAACGTGCTGTACTTCCGGGTTGATGATCAGAACCAGCCAGCCTTCGCGGAAGCCGCGGCGTTTCCGCCGCTCAGCTACGAGAAGAAGGGCGACACCATCGACCTCGCCTTTTGGCGCGCGCCGGAGCGGCTGTTTGACGAACCGGATGAGCTTGTCACCTGGGCACGATTGGCACTGGCGGCAGCGGGTCGGGTCGCAGCGAAGAGAGAACGGACGGCGCCGAAGCGAAAATCAAGGCCACAGCCGACGCAGGGCCGAACGCCTCGTGTTCAGGTGGAGCGCGACAATAGACGCCAAAGCTCGCCGAGGCAGGGCCGGAGCAAATCGCCGTCGACCGAATGACGCCGAGACCCGCGAAATTTGCGCCTCGGACGTCATGCCTCACTTTGCCTGACGGAAGGTTTGTTGGGCGCCGATCAGCGGATCGCCTTGTCGGCGTTGATCGCCTTGTCGAGGCCCTTGGCGGCATCGAGGTGCTTGGCTCCGGTGAGGATCGTGCCGTCGAGATCGGCTTCGGTGAGATCGGCAGCGGCGAGATCGGCGCCGCTGAGATCGGCGCCGGCGAGATCGGCGCGGAACAGATTGGCGCCGGAAAGATCGGCGCCTCGGAGCTTCGCAAAGGCTAGCTCGGCGCGATTGAGATCGGCGTGGGCGAAATCGGCGCCGGTGAGATTGGCGCTGGTGAAGTCATTGCGCATCTGGCCCATCGGCTGGTTCTTCAAATCGACGCCGAGCTCGGCACCGACGAAGCGCGCGCGTTGCAGGTCGCAGCCGGCCAGCCGCGCGATCACGCGCGCGCCCGAGAAATTGGCGCCGACGAAGCGCGGCGTCTGGTCCGGCGGCGGCGTCGCCATGCCGGTCGCGATCACCGGCCCGAAGAGACTGGCATGGCTGAGATCGGCGCCGGTGAAATCGGCGCGCATGATCCAGGCAAGATCGAGTCGCGCGAAGCGGAGATCGGCGCCCGCCAGATTGGCGCCGACCAGCTTCGCGGCGAAGAGATCGGCATGGGCGAGATCGGCATGCTTGAAATCGATGCCGCTGAGATCGAGCTCGCGCAGATTCTTGCCGGCGAAATCGGCCGGCCGCTCCGGCGTTGCCCGCGCGAGCGCGGCGCGCACCTCATCGGCGGAGACATCCGCCGCCGCCGCGCTTCCCGCGAGCAGCAGCGCCAGCGCTGCGGCCAGCAGGCCGCCCGCCCCTGGCCGCGTTAACCATCCCATCGATAAATCGAGGCAGACTTGCCGCGTTTCTGTGCAGTCGGAACGCGCTGGCGTTTGGCGCGCTTCTTGGGTAGAGCTTGGACCGCGCCTTGGCACGGCTATTGCTCTTGCTTCGGGACGTCGTTGCAGCTGCTGGAAGGGCTCTTTATCCAATGATCACTACTCTTATTCTGGTCGTTTGTCTCTCCGGCACCCCGAATAACTGTCATGAAGAACGGCCGCCGATCGATGTGGCGAGCCCGATGGCATGCATGATCCAGGGCCAGCAGATGGCCGCGCAATGGCTCGAAGAGCACCCAAAGTGGCGGCTCAACGGCTGGCGCTGCCAGTTCGGCCCACCTGAGAAGCAGACCTGATCGGCAGCCCTGCGCGGGGTCGGCGTCGCCCACCGATCCCGCGCGGGGCGGTGCCATCAGGCGCGCAAGACGCCCTTCGATTTCGCGACATGCGTCGCGATGGCATCCATCAGCGGCGGCGACAGGCAGTCATAGGGCTCGAGACCGAGCTCCTTCAGCCTGGCGCGGACGGCGCCCATCTGCGCCGGCGGCGCGCCGGCTTCGATGATCGAGGAGACGAAGGCGGCGAATTCGGGCGCTGACCAGCCCTGCTCCTTGGATCGCTCGGTATGGATGAAATCGAGGCCGTAGAAGGGATGGGCCTTGTTCTCGATCCTGCCATACATGTGGACGCCGCAATCCTTGCAGGCATAGCGCTGAATGACGGCGCTCTCGTCGACGATCTTGAGCTTGTTGCCGTTGGCGGCGACTTCCACCTTGTCGCGCGGTACGACCGCGACCATCGAGAAGAGCGCACCCTGCGGCTTCCAACATTTGGTGCAGCCGCAAACATGGTTGTGCGCGGACTGTGACGATACTCTCACCGTCACCGGGTTCGTGCTGCAGTTGCAGGTCAGTGTGCCGCCCGTGAAGCTGGCCGATCCCTTTTTCACGCCGTTGTCGACCGACGGATGGATCGAAATGGCCATGATTGCTCTCCTTCCTCCCTGGTAAAATTTAGTAGACGACCACCGAGCGGATGCTTTCGCCGCGATGCATGAGATCGAAAGCATCGTTGATGCGCTCGAGCGGCAGAACATGCGTGATCATCGGATCGATCTGGATCTTGCCGCCCATGTACCAGTCGACGATCTTGGGCACGTCGGTGCGGCCGCGGGCGCCGCCGAACGCGGTGCCGCGCCAGACGCGGCCGGTGACGAGCTGAAACGGCCGGGTCGCGATCTCCTTGCCGGCTTCGGCGACGCCGATGATGACGCTCTCGCCCCAGCCGCGATGGCAGGCTTCGAGCGCTTGGCGCATGACCGTGGTGTTGCCGGTGCAGTCGAAGGTGAAATCGGCGCCGCCATCGGTGAGGCCGACGAGATGCTGCACGACATCGCCCTGCACCTTGGTCGGATTGACGAAATGCGTCATGCCGAAGCGCCGGCCCCATTCCTCCTTGCGATCGTTGACGTCGACGCCGACGATCTTGTCGGCGCCGACGAGCTTCAGCCCCTGGATCACATTGAGGCCGATGCCGCCCAGCCCGAAGACGATGGCGTTGGCGCCCGGCTTGACCTTCGCCGTGTTGATCACCGCGCCGACGCCGGTGGTGACGCCGCAGCCGATATAGCAGGCCTTGTCGAACGGCGCGTCGTTGCGGATCTTCGCCACCGCGATCTCCGGCAGCACCGTGAAGTTCGAGAAGGTCGAGCAGCCCATATAGTGATGGACCATCCGGCCCTTGTAGCTGAAGCGCGAGGTGCCGTCCGGCATCACGCCCTTGCCCTGCGTCGCGCGGATGGCGGTGCAGAGATTGGTCTTGCCGGAGAGGCAGGATTTGCATTGCCGGCATTCCGGCGTGTAGAGCGGGATGACGTGATCGCCGGCCTTGACCGTGGTGACGCCGGCACCGGTCTCGACGACGATGCCGCAGCCCTCATGGCCCAGGATCGAGGGAAACAGCCCCTCCGAATCGAGGCCTGACAAGGTGTAGTCGTCGGTGTGGCAGATGCCTGTCGCTTTGATCTCGACCAGGACTTCGCCGGCTTTCGGCCCGGCAAGGTCGACCTCGACGATCTCGAGCGGCTTCTTCGCCTCGAAGGCAATGGCGGCACGGCTTTTCATCGCTGCTCGTTCCTCCCTCAATTGCTGTTGCCGCAGCATTTTGCAGTGCACCCGCCCGTCACGAAACCGCGACGCGCACCCCGCCTCTGATCAGGCGCGAGACGCGCCTTTCGCCATCGGCGACGCGGTGTCAAAGAGCGGTGCGAACAACGCGCACGGCATAGCGCTTTTCCGCCGGACAGGCGGATCGGCCGGGCGCAACGGCAGCCCGCCCTTTTCCCCAATGAGCTTGGCGCTCGGCCCCGATCTGTCACTGCTGCGAGACTGTCCACCGCAGCGACGCAGGTGGACAGCAATTCGTTGTTTACGATAAACGCTTTCGGCGATCACTGCAAGAAACGCGGGCGACAGAAACGCAGGCGGGTAGTGCCCACTGCGATCATCGCGAAGTCGTGATCTACCCCACCTCACCCCAACCCTCTCCGCCCCTCAGGGGCGGGAGGGTGAGGTGGGCGGCTCGTTGCGCCTGCTACGCCCGAGCGCGCTCCGCCACCGCGCCCGCGCCGGGGCGCTTGTGGCGCCAGCGCTTGTGCCGCTGGCGGCCTTGCGGCCGTGCTGCGTCGGTGCGTTGCGGCTGCGGCGCCGGCGCCGGCCGATCGCGCCGCGCGAAAGGATGGTCCTCGACTACGGCGAGGCGGCGCCGCGTCAGCCGTTCGATGTCGCGCAGGAAATCGCGCTCTTCGGCGCTGCAGAAGGAGAGCGCGACGCCCGAAGAGCCGGCGCGCGCCGTGCGGCCGATGCGGTGGACATAGCTCTCCGGCACGTTCGGCAGGTCGAAATTGATCACATGCGTGATGCCGTCGATGTCGATGCCGCGCGCGGCGATGTCGGTCGCGACGAGGACGCGCACATGGCCGCCGCGGAAGCTCTCGAGCGCGCGCTGGCGCGCGCCTTGAGACTTGTTGCCGTGGATGGCGGCGGCGCGCACATTGCCGCGCTCCAGATCCCGGGCAATGCGGTCGGCACCGTGCTTGGTGCGAGCGAAGACGAGGGCGCGGGCGATCTTGGGGTCGCGCAGCACCGCGGCGAGCAGCGCGCGCTTCTCACCGCCGTCGACGAAGAGGACGCGCTGGTCGATGCGCTCCACCGTGGACGAGACGGGCGTTACCTCGACCTTCATCGGTGCATGCAGCACACTCTGGGCGAGCTCGGCGATGTCGCCGGGCATGGTCGCCGAGAACAGCAAGGTCTGGCGCTCGCGCGGCAGCGTCGCGATGATGCGCTTGACGTCGCGGATGAAGCCCATATCGAGCATGCGGTCGGCCTCGTCGAGGACGAGAATGCCGAGCCCGTCGAAGCGCACATGGCGCTGGTTCATGAGGTCGAGGAGCCGGCCCGGCGTGGCGACGAGAACGTCGACGCCGCGCGCCATCGCCGCGACCTGCGGCTGCTGGCCGACTCCGCCGAAGATGACGGCCTGGCGCAGCGGAAGATGCCGGCCATAGCGGCGGAAGCTGTCATCGATCTGAAGGGCAAGCTCGCGCGTCGGCGTCAGCACCAGAGCGCGCGCCGATTTCGGCGCCGGCGCCATGCGCCGCTCGGCGAGACGCTGCAGGATCGGCAGCGCGAAAGCCGCAGTCTTGCCGGTGCCGGTCTGCGCCACGCCGAGCAGGTCGCGCCCGGCGAGCAGATGCGGGATGGCCTGGGCCTGAATCGGCGTCGGCGTCCGGTAGTCCTCGGCGGCGAGCGCACGCTGCAACGGCTCGATGAGCGCGAGCTCGGAAAAGCTGGAAATCACAGTAAGGGGTTCTTTCGTGTTGGCCACCGTCGCTCGTAGCGCGGCGGCTCGTTGGTCGGGATCAAAAGCTGCGGTTATGCGCCTTGAAGCGCGGCGTCGAAGACGCCGTGCGGAGCGGCCGCCACTTCACCCTGGAAGGGGCCTCGTCCGCGCGACCGGGAGGCTTGGTTGACGTTTGATTAATCTCGGGAGGGGCGCTCGGGGCTCGAAGGGCCCTCAGCGCGTCGCGCAGTCGCGAGACATCTGCTGCGCGCTAAATGCCCTCGCCGCCGACGAATGTCAAGGGAAGAATAGTTCGCACATAGAGCAATCAGCTTGAGTAAGAGGTACCACGGAGGCACGGAGAGCACGGAGAAGATTAAGGTTCAAGGCCGCTTTGCGCCCTCTTTCTTCGCTCTCCGTGTCCTCCGTGTCTCCGTGGTAAATCTTTCTTACGTGCGATAGGACGGGTCGTCGCGGTCGAGCTGGCGCAGCATCGCCTCCCATTCCATCTCGCCATAGACGCGCCGCGTGCTGGGCTCGTAGAGAAGGGCGGTCTTGGCGGCGACCTCGGGATCGGGCAGCACGAGCTCGGTATTGGCCGCCATGCAATCGACCTGCGCCTTGCACGCCATCTCGAGCCAGTAAAGGATGTTGAACGCCTCGGCGATGCCGCGGCCGCAGGCAAGGATGCCGTGATTGCGCAGGAACATCACGTCGTTCTGGCCGAGGTCGCGCACCAGACGCGCGCGCTCGGCGGTGTCGATCGCCGGGCCTTCATAGAGGTGATAGCCGACCTTGCCGTAGAAGCGCATCGCCGTCTGCGTCAACGGCAACAGCCCGCATTTCATCGCCGCCACCGCCATGCCGGCGCGGCTATGGGTGTGGATGACGCAGCCGACATCATGCCGCGCGGCGTGAACCGCGCTGTGGATGACATAGCCGGCCTGGTTGATGCCGTAATGCGTGTCGGGCTTCAGCACGACATTGCCGTCGAGATCGATCTTGTAGAGGCTCGACGCGGTGATCTCCGCGTAGAGAAAGCCATAGGGGTTGATGAGGATGTGGCCGTCCTCGCCGGGGACCCGAGCGGTGATGTGGTTGTAGATGAGATCGGTCATGCCATAGCGCGCCACCAGGCGGTAGCAGGCGGCGAGATCGACCCTCGTCTGCCACTCCGCAGCGCTGACGCGGTCGCGGATCGGCTCCCTCTCCACCACGGAAATCCGGCTCATCGCATTCTCCCTCTTCCAGCCCGGAAATGATGCCCAAAACCTCGGGTCGCGTCGAGATCGCGGGATCACGGCTATCGTCAGGACACGCGGGCGTGGCATGATCGCCGCCACGCCGCTTCAACACAGGGAGGATCGTCATGGCGGAAATCCGCACCGCGCATCTCTTCACGATGACGCTCGCCGTCGGCGAGGTGCAGCCGCTCGGCAAGACGC
>Ga0335077_10007138_pt1 | contig 13823 bp, 10 predicted proteins | sample Lox_Sample_31_FD_207151 | JGI IMG/M metagenome (GOLD analysis project Ga0335077, IMG submission 207151) | Soil microbial communities from Loxahatchee National Wildlife Refuge, Florida, United States - Lox_Sample_3.1 | ecosystem: Environmental > Terrestrial > Soil > Wetlands | place: USA...
TCTCCGACAACGGCGGTGGCTTCCTCCCCGAGGCGGCGGCCACCTCGGATGGCCTCGGCTTGATCAGCATGCGGGAGCGCCTCCGGTTGGCCGGTGGCGGGCTCAGCGTGGCGTCCGCGCCTCGGCAGGGTACGGTGGTCCGGGCCTGGGTACCGATTGCGCCGGGGAGAGACCAGTGACCCGCCGCCCCACCGTCCTTCTCGCCGACGACCACCCTCTGGTGTGCAACGGCCTCAAGGCAATGCTGGAGCCGGCGTTCTCCGTCGTGGCGATGGTCCACGACGGCAACGACGTGCTCGCCGCCACCCTGCGTCATCAGCCGGACCTCGTGCTGCTGGACCTATCGTTGCCCGGACCCAACGGACTGGTGCTCACCCGCCTCCTCAAGAAGCTCGCCGAGCCGCCCCGCGTCGTGGTCGTGACCATGCACGCGGACCAGGTCTACATCGACGAGGCCGTCCGCGCCGGCGCGGACGGCTATCTCCTGAAAACCGCCCGCGCGACCGAGCTCCGACATGCCCTAAGAGATGTGCTGGCCGGCCGCCGCTACATCAGGTCCGATCTCCGCGTTACGGGAGACGCGTCGCCGTCCAGACAGCAGGCGCCACCCCCCGCTCCAGACGGCGAACTCGCGATGCTCCCGCATCTCACCGAGCGGCAGCGCCAGGTCCTCCTGCTGGTGGGCCAGGGCCTCACCAATCAGGACATGGCATCCCTGCTCGAGGTCACGCCCAAGGCCATCGAATACCACCGGGCCAGCATCCGCCGGGCGCTTGCTATCACCACCCGTAGCGGGCTGTACCGCGTCGCGACCCGCTATGCGCAATGGATGACCGGGCGGAAGGGCGTGACTCCCTGAACTTAGAACGCTTGGTGACACCGACTCGAGCGCTGCCGCATGCCGACGGTTCTGCTTATCGATGATGATGCCGACTTGCGGTCGGCGCTGCGTGCCACCCTGGCGCACGGCGGCCTCGAGGTTCTCGAGGCGGCCTCCGGCCAGGAGGCGCTTGCCGCGCTGACCGATCGGCCGGACACCGACGCCATCGTAAGCGACGTCCAGCTCCCCGCGGTTGACGGCGTCACACTATACGACCTCATCATCCAGGCTCATCCACGGCTCGCCGGCCGCGTGATCTTTCTGACTGGCGCCGCGGGCAATCCGGCGGTCCATCGTTCCATCGAGGCACGTGACGTGCCTCTGCTTTCGAAATCCGGCGACCCGCGTCTCGTAATCGATGCACTGCGCCTAATCCTGCTTCCCGGGCGGACGACCGGCTCCACCTGACGGGGCCATCCGCATTACACGGCAGCCGCTTCCGCGCGGATCGCGTAGGATTTTGCCTACGCGCCCGCGCCCATCGTATTCCCTGCTTTCTTGTCGGGGATGGCGGCAATATCATTTGGACTCAATCGGAAATGCGTCCGCCCCGACACCGCGACCGGCGGGTGTGAGCTTGACGAACTCGACGACGATCCGAGCGGCCGGGGCAGAGGAGCGCTCCGACACCCTCGGACGGATTGATACCCTGCAGCTCGTCATCGACGGGCTGGACTACGGCACGGCCCTCTTCGACTTGTCCGGCAAGCTGGTCTGGGCCAACGCCACGCTGGAATCCCTCCTGGACCTGGCATCAGGCGAGCTCCAGATGCGGGGAGCAGCGACTATCCTGGACGCGGGACGACGCGAGGATGGATCGCGCTTTCTGCCCGGCACCCATCCCATCGAGGCCAGCCTCAACGGCGGACCTGGCGTGTCGCGCCTGCCGCTCCGCCTCGTGCTCCACCGGCAGGACGATCGTTGGCTCGAGCTGAGCTGCCGCCGCTGTGTGCTCCCCTCGCTTCCCGGAGGCGAAGGCGTGGTCGCCACCTTCGCCGACGTGACCCCGCAGCGCCTGATGCTCGAGGCGCTCGCCGAAAGCGAGCGGCGCTTCCGCGCAATGGCGGAGTCCGCGTCACATCTCATCGCGCTGGTCGAAGCCGACGGACGCGCGGTCTATGTCAACCGGAGCTGGTCGGCGCTCACCGGCCGTGATCCTGAGGCGCTGCTCAGACGCGGCTGGCTCGAGGCGCTCCATCCCGGAGATCGGGAGCGTCACCTACAGAGCCTCCTCCGGGCGCTCCGCTCTGGAGAACCCTTCGAGTGCGAGAGCCGCATCTCCTGCGGCAGCGGCCATCGCTGGTTTCTGCACCGAGGCACACATCGCGCCTTTCCGGGCGGGCGGGTCTCCGGGCTCATGATCTGCAGCTTCGACCTCGATGACCGCCGCCGGGAAGAAGCCCGACGCCGGCTCCTTGCCGCCGCGACAGAACTCTTCGCGCAGCCCCCCGGCACGGACGTCACGATCGCAAAGCTCCTCACACTCCTGGGGACGAGTCTCGACTGCGCGGTTTGCGGCCTGTGGACGCCAACCGAGACGGAGTCCCTTCGCCTGTTCGACCGGTGGAGCGCTCAGGATGGGGTGACGGCGCGGCCTGACGAAGAGCTCGCCCTGGCCGAAGCGGTCCGCGAGCGGGGCGAAGTGATCCTGGTCTCCTCCAGCCTGAGCGGGCCTGCCAGTCCCGGCGCGCTTACGGCTGGTGCGGTCGGGCTCCCGGTACGACTCGGCTCGGGCGAGCTCCTCGGAGTCCTCGTTGTCTGTGGAGCGTCCTGCCACGGGCTGAGCCAGGACCTGCAGATGCTGGAGGACCTCACCCAGCGGCTCGGCCAGTTCCTCGGCCAGCGGCGGGCGGAGGAGCGCACCGCCCAGGCCGGCCAGCTCCGACTCGTTCTGCTGGAGAGACTGCCGGTCAGCGTTCTCCTCATCGACCGTGAAGGCCTGGTCATCACGGCCAATGAGCCCCGGCACCTTGCCTTGCCCGACCTGCCTCGGACCGAAGAGGCCGCTGGACGGAATTACCTGGCATTCTGGGACGCGGTCACCGGGCCGGGGGCCGAGACCGCTCGCGTCATCGCGGCCGGGATCCGCGGGGTCCTCAAGGGGGAACGCCCCCAATTCGAGCAGCTACGCCCCGAGGAGGACCTTTCACCGGCCGGATGGTACCGCATGATCGTGACTCCGCTCCCGGACCTGGGCGGGGCGATCATCACGCACGTTGACATCACCGAGGCTCGGCGCGCGGAGGCGGCGCTGGCCGCAAGCGAGACGCGGTACCGACTGCTCTCCCGCGCCACCAGCGAAGCAGCCTACGAATGGGACATTGCAGCCGATCGCTGGTCGTGGAGTGAAGGCCTAGGCCGGCTGCTGGGCTACGAGGAACCGGAGTTCACGGCGACCTGGTGGGTGGACCGGGTGCATCCGGAGGACCGCGATCGCATTCTGGCAAGCCTCGACCATGCCCTCGGCTCCAAAGTCGAGGTCTGGACGGGACTGTACCGGTTCCGTCGCGCCGATGGCGGGTACTGCCACGTGGCGGATCGCGGCTACATCGATCGGGACCAGGACGGCAAGGCCGTGCGTATGATTGGGGCCGTCTCGGACATCACCGAGCGCCGCAAGGCCGAGCTCCGGCTCCAACGCTCTGAGGCCGCACTCGCGGCCGCCCAGACCGTGGCACAGGTAGGAAGCTGGGAACTGGACCTGATCTCCGGCGTGCTCATCCTCTCCACCGAGACCAAGCGACTCCTCGGTCTCGAAGGCGAGCAGGGCCCGCTTCCCTCGGCCCGCCTCCTGGAGTGCCTCCACCCGGACGATCACGACCGGGTCGCCGATGCCTTTGCCCTCGCTCTCCGGACCCCCGAGCCGTTCGCGCTCGAATTCCGGATCCGACGACCGAATGGCTGTGTCCGGGAAATCCATACTCAGACCCAGATCACGCGCAATATGGAGGGTGTGCCCGTCTACGTGATCGGCGCCGTCCGCGACGTGACCGGTCAGCGGGAGGCGGAGCGCCAGCTCTACCTGCGGGAGCACCGACTGAGGTTGCTCAACAGCATCGCCACGGGGATCCGGATGCCAGCCTCGCTCCCCGAAGTGGCCAGCTATGTGCTCCGGCAGCTGCATGCCTGCTTCCCGGACTGCCGGCTCAGCTATTCCACTGTTGACGAGGCGATGCGTCTCAGGGTGGTCGATTGCGTTCATCCGCCTCACGTGGCGAGCGTCCAGGGCAATGAAGTGGACCTCTCGCGAAGCCATGCCTATCTCACGGCCCTCCTCAATAGGGGACCCATTGTCATCGCCTATCCCGACGAGGACCCGAACATCATCCCGGTGCTCCAGGGCCAGCGGCTCGGGTCCGCGACGGTCCTGACCATGCCCCTGGGCCTCAATGATCGGCTCATCGGGGTCCTGGCCATCTCAAGCGCGGTGGAGCGCGAGTGGACCAGCCATGAGCGGGACATGGTTCGGGAGGTTGGCGAGTATCTGGCCGTCGCCATCGCCGAGGTCCGTGCGACCGAGGAGCGGGAGCGGGCGGTGCGTGATCTCGCGGCTTCCGAGGCCCAACTGCGGGATCTCGCGCATCAGTTGCAGGTCACCCGGGAAAAGGAACGCAGGCGGATCGCGCGGGAGATCCACGACGTCTTGGGCCAGGCGCTCACCGCGCTTCGGATGGAGGCGGCGCTCCTCCTGCAGCGGCTCGGCCGCTCCGGCGGCGAGGGCCGCAAGCTGCTCGAGCTGATCGACGAGACGATCGACTCCGTCCAGCGCCTCTCCGCCGACCTTCGGCCTTCGATCCTGGACGATCTCGACCTCGCGGCCGCCATTCAATGGGAGGTCCGGGAGGTCGCGGCCCGCGCTGGACTCGACTATGAGTGTCAGCTCCCCGAGGAGCTGGGGGCGCTCTCACCCGAACAGAGCACCGCTATCTTCCGGGTGCTGCAGGAATCGCTCACCAACGTGGTGCGGCACGCGAGGGCCGAGCGCGTCTACGTCCGCCTTACCCTGAAGGACGGGACCGCACAGCTCGAGGTGCGGGACAATGGCGTCGGTTTTGACGGCGGCGCGTCCGATCACTCTGGCTCTCTTGGCCTGCTGGGCATGCGAGAGCGCGCCCGGGCCCTGGGCGGCACCTGCAGCGTTGACAGCGTTCCGGGCGGGGGAACCCGTCTGCTTCTCCATCTGCCGCTCGGCATGACGGAAGAGCGAGATCGGAGGGTCATGTGATCCGCGTGTTTCTCGCCGATGACCACCCGCTGGTGCGGGAGGGCCTCCACCGGATCATCCAGGATGACCCCGGCCTCGAGGTTGTCGGGGAAGCCCCCGATGGTCTGAGCCTGTTGAAGGCGCTCGAGAGTGTCGCGGTGGACGTCCTGCTGCTCGACATCTCGATGCCGGGACCCGGGTTCCTGGAACTGATGAACCGCCTGCGGACCAGCCATCCCGACGTCAAGATCCTGGTGGTGAGCATGTATCCTGAGACCCACTATGCCGAGCGCGCCCTGCAAGCCGGGGCGCGCGGTTACCTGAGCAAGCGCCAGTCGGTGGAAGAACTGTCCCAGGCCCTCCGGCGGGTGTTTGTCGGCGGCGCCTACGTCAGCGGCCAGCCCGCTCCCGTGCCCACGGACCGTTCCCTGGACCGCCCCGATGGCTCGCGCATCAGGGAGCTTTCGGCGCGCGAATTCCAGGTGTTGATCCTGCTCGCAGAAGGCAAGGGGATCACGGAGATCGCGGGGGAACTCTGCCTGAGCCCCAAGACCGTAAGCACCTACCGGCTCCGGGTGCTGCAGAAACTCGGCATGGAAACCAATGCCGACTTGGTACGAGTCGCGATCGACCAGCAGCTCATCATCTGACCCACATCTGACCCGCCCGTTTCCGCCTGCCTCGGCCCCCGACCGGGCCATCGCTGTACTTGTCAGAAAACGCTGATACCGACTCTGGCCCGTGATATGCTAGAATGGCGGGGAGCCCGGCACTCCCTGACCGGCGCTGCAGTACTGAACGTGCTGCCTCCGGCTCGGCGCAGCCGCAGCTGGGATTGGAGTGCGTTGTGATACTCCGGACGCGGGGGTTGCAAGGCCCAGTGCCACCATCCGGCGGGAAGCACCAGATGGAGCGAGCCGCTCCATCGGGACCAGCGCCCGTCAATGCGGGACGTCGGACGGCGGCTGCTCGCTTCCCGGAGGCGCGCATTCTCGTCATCGACGACGAGCCCCTCAACCTGGAGCTGCTGGAGGCCATCCTGCAGAACGCGGGTTATGGCGCGGTCCAGAGCACGACCGACCCTCGTCACGCCGGCCGGCTCTTCCAGGAGTTCCGACCCGACGTCATCATGCTGGACCTGCACATGCCCGGGCTGGATGGCTTTGGGGTCCTGGAGCTGCTCCGCCCCGAGCTGGAGGCCGACCGCCACCTCCCCGTCATCATGCTGACCGGCGACAGCCGGACCGAAGTGCGCCAGCAGGCGCTCAGCGAAGGAGCCCGGGACTTCCTGGTCAAGCCGTTCGATGCAATGGAGGTGCTGCTCCGCCTGGCCAACCTGCTCGAAACCCGGTTCCTCCACCTGGCCCTCAAGGACCACAATCGTCAGTTGGAAGGGATGGTGCTGGCGCGCACTCGGCAATTCGACGAGTCCCAGCTCGAAGTGTTGGAGCGTCTGGCCAGCGCGGCGGAGTTTCGGGACGATGATACGGGGCGCCACACCCAGCGGGTCGCTACCCTCGCCGAGACCCTTGCCCTCGCCACCGGCCTCGCGCCGGATACCGCCGCCCTCATCCGCCGGGCGGCTCCCCTGCACGACGTGGGCAAGATCGGCATCCCCGATCAGGTGCTCCTCAAACCGGGCCGCCTGACACAGGACGAGTTCGCAGTCATGCGAACTCATACCACGATCGGGGCGCAGATTCTTGCAGGCGGGCAGACGGCGCTGATTCAGCTCGCCGAGCGCATCGCTCGAAGTCACCACGAACGTTGGGACGGTGGCGGCTACCCCGACAGGCTGGCCGGCGAGGCGATCCCCCTCGAGGCACGGATCGTCGCCCTGGCGGACTTCTTCGACGCGCTGACCCATGTGCGACCGTATCGCCCCGCTTGGCCGCTCGACCAGGTCATGACCGAGATAGACTCACTCAAGGGACGCCACTTCGACCCCGCGCTTGCCGAGGCATTCCTGAAGCTCCCGCTCCGCAGGCACGCTGCGGAACCCAACGTCGGCACACCGGAGCTGGGACTCGGCTGATGGCTCGCCGCACCGGCGGTCGCCGTCTCCGCCCCCGCCCGCCGGATTTCCAGGCGCTGTTCGAGGCTGCCCCGGGACATTTTCTCGTGCTGACCCCCGATCTCACAATCGCGGCTGTCAGCGACGCCTACCTTCGCGCGACCATGACTCGTCGCGAGGACATTCTTGGCCAAGCCCTGTTCGACGTCTTCCCGGACAACCCCCAGGAGACGGGAGCAACCGGAACGACGAATCTACGAGCCTCGCTCGAGAGGGTTCTCCGGCACGGCCGTACGGATGCCATGGCGGTGCAGAAGTACGATGTCCGGCGCCCCGCCAGCGAAGGCGGCGCATTCGAGGAACGGTACTGGAGCCCCGTGAATTCACCCGTCTTGGACCCGGATGGAAAGGTCGCATACATCATTCATCGGGTGGAAGACGTGACGGAGTACGTGCGGCTGCAGGCAGGCCAGCGCAGTCAGGATGCGGCTGCCGCGATGCCCCAGGCCCGCATAGAGGACATGGAACGCGAGATCATCGCGCGAGGGCGGCAGTTGCAGGTGGCGAACGAGGAGCTGCGCCAGCTCCACCTCAGCCTCGAAGACCGCGTTCGAGAGCGCACCGACGAGCTCCAGCACACCGTTGAACTTCTCCAGGCCACCGAGGAAGAGCTGCGCACCTCGATCGAGGAGTTGGAGGCTACTGACGGGGAGCGCCGTCGACAGCACCAGGAGCTCGTGCGGGCGCACGCAGAGATTCACGTACGCGAGAGCCGGCTCCGCACCGCTGTCAAACACCTCCCCCTCGTGCTGTTCAGTAACGATGCTGATCTCCGATTCACCTGGGTGATGAATCCGCGGCACGGTCTGAGGGCCGGCCAGATCATCGGTCACACCGATGCGGATTTCCTTCCGCCAGATGCGGCGGGTCATGCGATGGCGATGAAGCGCCAGGTACTCGAGACCGGCCGAGGCATCCGACAGGAACTGCAGGTGAAGTTCGATGGCAAGCTCGCCACGTATGATATGACGCTGGAGCCGGTCCGGGACGACGCCGGGCAGGTTGTAGGGCTGACTGGAGCCGCATTCGACATCACGGAGCGCCACCTGCTGGAGAGTGCGCTTCGCGCATCGGAAGAGCGCTATCGGCTTCTCTTTGATAGCAATCCGCACCCGATGTGGGTCTATGACACGAAGACACTCGCGTTCCTCACCGTCAACGACGCGGCCGTGAAGGAATACGGGTATTCCCGGCAGGAGTTCCTGGGCATGACGCTTAGGGACATCCGACCTGCCGAAGAGCTCCCGGCCCTAGCGGCCAGCCTCGAGCGCGCTCCTGCCGATATCACACTCTCCGGTGGGTGGCACCACCGGCGCAAGGACGGCAGCCTGATTGATGTGGAGATCCTCAGCCACTCCCTCGAGTTTGACGGCCATGCGGCCCGCCTTGTCTTGGCTTGGAACGTCACTGAGCGGAAGCTGGCCGAGGCTGCCTTGCGGCGCGCACACGACGAGCTACGGGCGCTGGTCGAGGCATCGCCCCAGGCCATCGTAAGCATCGACACCGACTACCAGGTCACGAGTTGGTCCGGTAGCGCCGAGCGGATGTTCGGTTGGAGCGCATCGGAGGTGGTGGGTGGGCCTTTGCCCAACGTGCCAGCCGACCGGGACGACGAAGCGCATGAACTCCGTCGCCAAGCCATGAACGGCGCGGTCGTCGCGGACTACCAGACCTACCGCCAGCGGAAGGACGGCTCGCTGATCGCGGTGAGTCTTTCCTACGCGCCCTTGCACGATGGCGCGGGCGAAGTGAACGGGGCGGTAATCGTATACTCGGACATTACTGAGCGCCGTCGAGCTGAGGCCGAGGGCCGCGGCCGGGAAATGGCGGAGGCGGCCAGTCGGGCCAAGTCGCAATTCCTGGCCAACATGAGCCATGAGCTCCGGACCCCGCTCAACGCCATTCTCGGCTTCTCGGAGCTGCTCGAGGATCTCACCTCGGGCCCGCTAAGCGACCGGCAGCGACGCTATGTCCGGAACATCCACAACAGCGGGCAGCATCTCCTCGATCTCGTCAATGACATTCTGGACCTCGCCAAGATCGAAGCCGGGCGCCTCGCGCTCGACGTCAGCCGCTTCGAGCCCGCAGCCGCCATCCGGGAGGTGCTCCGGATCGTCGAGCCGCTGGCCATCACCAAACGATTGCAGCTCCACACCCAGCTGCCCGACTTGCTGCCTCCGATCAGTGCTGACCGCGCCAAGCTCAAGCAGATCCTGTACAACCTGCTGAGCAACGCGATCAAGTTCACCAAGGACGGGGGCAGCGTCGAGGTCCGGGCGCGCCAGGCTCCGGCCCCGGCGGGTGGACCGGACGACTGGCTGGCGATCGAGGTTGCCGATACTGGCATCGGCATCAGCCCCGAGGATCAGAGTCGCATCTTCCTTGAGTTCGAGCAGATCGATGCCTCGTACGCCCGCCAACAGCAGGGCACTGGACTCGGTCTCGCGCTTACTCGGCGCCTGGTGGAGCTGCATGCCGGGACGATCACGCTGCAGAGCGCGGTCGGCACCGGCTCTACTTTTTCGGTCCATCTGCCGAGCGCACCACCGGCCGCCCGACCGCCCGAGGCGGGAAGCGGCGCCGCGGCCTTCCCTGCCGATGACGATGGGAAGCCGCTCGTGCTGGTGGTCGAGGACGACCCGGTTGCCGCGGAGCTGCTCACCCACTACCTCTCGAGCCAGGGCTATGCCGTTGCCCAGGCGACCACGGCGGCGCAGGCCCTCGACATGGCGCGGCGGCTCAAGCTGGTCGCGATCACCCTGGACATCCTCCTGCCCGATCAGGACGGGCTCGAGCTCCTGGCGCAGCTGCGCGCGCTCACCGAGACTGAACGCACTCCGGTCATCGTGGTGTCCATCACCGATGACAAGGAGCTCGGCTTCAGCCTGGGCGCATCGGACTGGCTGGTGAAGCCGGTCAACCGCGACCGCTTCATCGACGCCCTCACGCGCGCGGTGCCGGTGTCAGGCGCCGAGACAGGGCGCACCGTGCTGGTGATCGACGACCACAGGGAGACCGTGGACCTGCTGGCCGAGACGCTTCAGCGCCGCGGCTTCCGTCCGCTCAAGGCGTATGGCGGTGTCGACGGACTGCGGCTCGCTCAAGAGCAGGTCCCCGATGCCGTCATCCTCGACCTGCTCATGCCGGACCTGTCAGGCTTCGAAGTCGCCCGGCGGCTCCAGGAGAATGAGGCGACGCGCAATATCCCCGTGATGGTGTTCACCTTCAAGGAACTGGGAGCGGATGAGCGCGCCACCCTGACCGGTCAGGTCCACCAGATCGTCTCCAAGTCCGATACCGGCAACTTGCTCGATGCCATCGCGCGGATCCCGCCCCGCGATAGCAAGCCCCATCCCGTTCCGGAGGCAAGGGAGGGAGAGTGAGGCCAAGGACGGTACTGCTGGTCGAGGACCATCCGTTGAATATGGAGCTCGCGGCCGACGTGCTGCGGGCGGCGGGTCTCACCATTCTTGAGGCGACCACCGCCCTCGACGGGATCCGCATGGCGGGCGAACACCAGCCGGATCTCGTTCTCCTCGACATGCGCCTCCCGGACCTGAGCGGACTCGAGGCGGTGCGGCGGCTCAGAGCCGACCCCGACACCGCCTCGATCCCCGTGGTGGCGTTGACGGCCCAGGCCATGAAGGGTGACGAACAGGCGGCGCGGGAAGCCGGGTGCGTCGGTTACATCACGAAGCCGATCAATACCCGGACCTTCCCTGGGGAGGTCGAGCACTTTCTGCCCGCCGACGGCCAGGCATGATCGTGCCGGTCGGTGACCATCATCCGCCTGCCGCGGACTCCCATGGCGGCGTTCTGGTCGTGGACGACGAGCCGAGCAACCGCGAACTCCTGCGAGGCTTGCTTGAGCCCCATGGATATCTCGTCACCGAGGCTCGGGACGGCCTGGAAGCGCTGACGGTCGCCGCCGCGGCGCCCCCCGATGTCATTCTGCTCGACGTCATGATGCCCGCACTGGACGGATTCGAGGTCTGCCGCCGTCTCAAGCAGGATCCGCGGACCATCCCGGTCCCCGTGCTGATCGTGAGCTCTCTCACGGCGCGGAGCGAGCGCCTCGAGGGGATCCGGGCAGGGGCCAGCGACTTCGTGACCAAGCCGATCGACGGCGCCGACCTGCTGCTTCGGGTCCGCAATGCGGTCGCCGGGAAGCGCCTCTATGACCGGATGCAGGAACAGTATGTCCGGCTCCGGGAGCTCGAAACCCTCCGTGACAGCCTGGTGCACATGCTGGTCCATGACGTCCGCTCCCCGCTCGGCGCGATCGGCTCTTACCTGCACCTTCTCGGACTCGAGGCCGTCTCCGCTCAGGCGCCGGAGATCCTTGAGATCGTCGCGGCCATGAAGCGCCTGGTCCGGCGCATGAACGACATGGTCGCTATGGTCCTGGATGTGAGTCGGATGGACTCGGAACGGATGCCGGTCGAGACCAGCCCGGAGAACGTGCGGGAGGTCATCGCGGCGGCGGTGGAGACTCTCTCCCCTGAGCTGGTCCCCAGGATACGGATCGACGCCCCCGCTGAGCTGCTGTCGGTCCGGCTCGACCGCCCGCTCATCGAACGGGTGCTCATCAACCTGATGGGGAATGCCCTCAAGTTCAGCCCCGCCTCGACCCCGGTGGTCGTCACCGTCGGACCGGACCCCACGGGGATACGGATCCTCGTTGAGGACCAGGGCCCCGGAATCCCGGAGCAGGATCAGGAGCGCGTCTTCGAGAAGTTCGGGCAGGCCCAGTCGGGCCAGCGAACCCGGGGCTTCGGGCTTGGCCTCACCTTCTGCCGGATGGCGGTCGAAGCCCATGGCGGAACCATCGGCGTCACAAGCGCCCCCGGGAGCGGAGCCACTTTCTGGATTGTCCTGCCCGCGCCCCAGGCGAACCCCAGCGAGGCGGTGGTGAACCTGTGAAGGGCCGGTCCGTGCCGGCCGCCGACCTTGCCGACATGCTTGAGGCCCTCGGACATGACCGGCGGGCCTTCCAGCAGCTGATCGAACTCTTCCTGAAGAACACCCCAGCCCTCCTCACGGAGCTGAGGTCCGGGGCGGAGCACCACGACCGACGGCGCGTCCAATCCGCCGCGCACCGTCTCCGGGGAAGCGTCGCCCAGTTTTCTCGCGGCGAAGCGAGCGAGGCGCTCCGCGAAGTCGAGCGTCTGGCGGAGAGCGGTGACCTGGGCCTCATCCGACAGGAGCTCGGCCGTGCCGAGCGCGGGCTCACCGCCCTCATCCGCGCAATGCGTCCGTACCGGGCACGAACCCGCACGCCCCGCGACAAGGGAGGACGGCATGAACCACCCTGAGGATGGCGCCCATCGGATCCTGGTAGTGGATGACGAGCCCGAGATGCGCGATGTCCTCCGGCGGGTCCTCACGCGGCTTCAGTTCGAGGTCGTCGCGGCGTCGAACGGTTCCGACGCGCTGCAGGAACTGGCCCGAGGCCCCTTCTCCTTCGCCATCTTCGACGTGAATCTCCCGGGAATGAGCGGGCCTGATCTTGTCACGGAAGCGCTCCACGTCAATCGGAACCTGGCGATCGTGATGCTCTCGGGGCAGACCGAGGCGGTGAGCGCCACCGTTTCGATTCAGCGCGGGGCGATGGACTACCTGACCAAGCCCCTCGACGTCGAGGCCCTCGAACGCTCGCTGAGGCGCGCCGCCCGGGAACGGGAACGTCGCATCGAAGAGCAAGACATCTCCCACTATCTCCGGGAGGAGGTGGCGCGGAGAAGTGCGGAGGTGCGAGTCCAGCAGGCACACCTGGAGCGGTTGGCGCTGGGCACCCTCATGGCGCTGGTGGCGGTCCAGGAGGCCGGAGATGACTATCTCGCCGGGCACTCCGTGCGCGTCGCCGAGTTCGCCGCCTCCATGGCCGCCCAACTCGGCCGAAGCGATGAGGAGATCGAGCTGGTCCGCCGCGCCGGCCAGGTCCACGATCTCGGCATGATCGCAATACCCGCGGCGATCATGCGGAAGCAGGGTCAGCTCCTGCCGGAAGAGCTGGGGGAAGTCCGGAAACACCCGGCGATCGGATTCGACATACTGTCCCCTCTTCCTGGCTGCTCGGAGCTGGCGAAGTTCGTGCGCCATCACCATGAGCGGTGGGACGGCAAGGGCTACCCCGATTCCCTGACGGGTCAGGAGATCCCGTGGGGGGCCCGGCTCATCGCCGCGGCGGAAGTGTACGACGCCCTGACCAGCGCCCGGCCCTATCAGGAGCGCCGTGGCCCCGAGGCGGCGGTCGAGCGCATGGTCGAGCTGAAGGGAACCACCCTCGACCCGGCCGCGGTGGACGCACTTGCCGCGGTCGTTTCCCGTCGGCAGACCCTCACGTTCGTCGCTGACCACTCCGACCGAGCCGGCCACGACGAAATGCGCGAGCCGGGTCCAATGGCGTAGGAAAAGGACTGCACGGTCGCACCGAAACTCTTGCAGCCTGCGGTGGCTTGAGCCTGCCGGTCGCTTGATAGCCACGTCCAGTACTGCCCCTGCAGCGCCCGCATCCTCTCCATGTCTGCCTGATCTCGCCGCCCCGCGTTGCTCCCACACCACAAGTACCGATGCCACCGATAGGATGGCCGGAGCCCACTGACCTCCGCTGTAAGAAGGATCTGACGCAGGCCATTGGGTAGCCGTGAGGTTCCTTGCCGCCT
>Ga0335077_10007139_pt1 | contig 13823 bp, 13 predicted proteins | sample Lox_Sample_31_FD_207151 | JGI IMG/M metagenome (GOLD analysis project Ga0335077, IMG submission 207151) | Soil microbial communities from Loxahatchee National Wildlife Refuge, Florida, United States - Lox_Sample_3.1 | ecosystem: Environmental > Terrestrial > Soil > Wetlands | place: USA...
GGGAGGGGCAGCTGTCCTGGCCCTGTCAATGGTGCCACGGGGCTACCGGCATCGGCCTCGCGCGGATAGCCATGGCCAAGCGAAGGATTGTGGACCAGGAAATCCTGGTAAAAGACATTCGAAACGCTGTCGAAGGTGCAAAAAAGGGATGGCCCGCGGGGGTTGATACACTCTGTTGTGGCACTCTCGGTACCGTTGAATTTTTTTGCGAGGCCAGCAGCGCCCTTGGGCGCGGTGAGCTTCGAGAACTTGCGTAACGCCGGCGTGCCGCCGTTCTCGAAACCGCAGCGTCAGCGGGAGATTATCGTTGGAATAGCGGTAAACGGCAGTTCAATTTAGGTTTATTTCGTGGTCTCGCCGGCGTTGGCTATACATCGTTGCGACAGGCAGACGGTTCTTTGCCTAACATCATGATTTGGGAATAGGCACGCTTTCGAGGCTTATCTCTTGAGTGACACGAAACCGCTTTTCGACTCACTTCGCAATTCGGCCGATCCCAAGGTCGTTGCGGCCATCGAAGGTTTGATTGACGGCGGCACCGACCGCCAATTGTGCCGCATCAACGTGGTATCATTTGCTGCCGACAATGGACTCGACGAAGAAAAGACCGTCGGCGGATTCTTGCACGCTGCACGACTTGGGCTGTTTGATTTGACGTGGAATGTGCTTTGCCCAGGCTGCGGCGGAGTGCTGGACGCCACCAACACGCTTAAATCCGTGCATAAGGAAGCATATGATTGCGCACTGTGCGCCAGCGGCTATGAGCCGACACTTGATGAGATGGTCGAGGTTGCCTTCACGGTGAATCAGCGCGTTCGCCGGATTGCGGCGCACGATCCGCACTCGCTCCATCCTTGGGAATACTTCCGTCAGATTTTCTGGGGCTCCGGCGTCGACTTGCCGGAAAGCGGGTTTGAAGACCTGATGGAGAAGGTCACCCTTGATTCAATCGAGCTGCCGCCGGGCCAAAAAGCGCAAATGTCGCTGCAGATGCCGGCCGAGTTTTTGATTGTGTTCGAGCCAGTGACCCACGCGGCGCATTTCATCGATGTGAAAGGTGAGCCGACACGAGATCGCCAAAGTCTCGCACTGATTTTCAACAAGGTGCAGGCGCCGACCGTAACGACCGAAATGCGTCCCGGGCCGTTGCGGCTTGCGCTCGAAAACCAGACCGATGTGCGTACCCTGCCGTCAGTCTGGATCGCCGGCGACACGCTCCACGACATGCTTGGCAAGCGAAAGCCGTTTCTGACCGCGAAGCGGCTTCTAACCAACCAGATATTCCGCGATATTTATCGTACCGACACCCTTGACGTCGATCAGGGGTTGAAGCTCACCAGCCTGACGTTTCTGTTTACTGATCTTAAGGGCTCGACGGAGCTTTACGATCGCGTCGGCGACCTCGTCGCCTACGATCTGGTCAGAGAGCATTTTCGTGTGCTCAACGAGATCGTGGCCTCCGAAGCGGGCGCGGTCGTCAAGACCATCGGAGACGCGGTTATGGCGACGTTTCCAACGCCTGACCGGGCACTCGCTGCGGCACTTCGTATGCGTGAATCAGTACGCAAGATAAAAAACGATCTGCTGATCAAGATCGGAATTCACGAGGGGCCGTGCCTGGCGGTCACGCTCAACGATCGACTGGACTATTTTGGACAGACCGTAAATATCGCTGCCCGCGTCCAAAATCTTGCAAATTCACAAGCGATCCTGGCCACCAAATCGGTGATTGAGCATCCGTCAGTTTCCAGGTTGCTTGAAGGATCGCAGATCGCGCCAATGGCTCAGGATGCGATCCTGCGCGGTGTAGCCGGCAAAATGACGATCTATCAAATACCAGTGCCTTGATTGGGCACTGTTGATATTGCTTTTTGCCACCCGAGCCTCTGGAAAACGGCTCGAAGCAAAACGCAACGGCGCGAGTTTGGGAACAGAGTTCATGGCGCGCAAGGACTATCCTGTAATTTTGCTGAATCTGCCGGCAACCGTGCGGCAACGTCGTTTGATTCTCGTCGTGGCGGTAGTGTTACTTGCTGCATTCTATCCTTTGCGGACACTGTCCCTTACCTCAGCCGCCGAGAAATAGCCGGCCCACATCGGGGTCGTTAAGCAAATCCATTGCCCGGCCCGCCAACGCGAGCTTGCCGGATACAAGCACATAGCCGATGTCGGCGTACTCGAGGCCTTTCTTGGCATTTTGCTCAACCATCACGATGGTCTTGCCTTCTTTGTGCTGCAGGTCACCCAGAATGGCGAACACCGCATCAATAAAGCGCGGCTCTAGCCCGATCGAAGGTTCATCGACAAGCAGGACTTGGGGATCCATGACCAGAGCCCGGGAAATCTCGAGCAGCCGGCGCTCGCCGCCCGACAGGACTCTCGCCAGGTGCTTTCGGCGCGCGGCAAGCCGCGGATACTTGTCGAATATCTTGTCGGCGGCGTCCTTGGCCCCCTTGCGATCCATCAGGTAGGCGCCCAGCCATAGATTTTCTTCCACGGTCATGCCGGGGAACACCGACTTGTCCTGCAGAATGTAGGCGATGCCGGCTGAGCGCAGCTTTTCGTTGGACGAGAGGCGCGTGATGTCTATTTGCTTCCCATTCTGTTCGGTCGATATCGATCCTGAATAGATATTGGTGAAGCCAAAGATGGAGTGCAGCACGGTCGATTTGCCTGCGCCATTCGGGCCAATGAGGCACAGCGATTGGCCGCTGCCGACACGAAGATTGAATTCGTGCAGGATTTCCATCTGCCCATAACCGGCATTAAGATTGTCAATTCTCAGACGCGACTTGGGTCCGGCAAGGGCATCCAGTTGGTCGATGCTGATGTCGCGAACGATTTCGAGTGCCTGGCGTGCGACTTCGTCGACGGAAATGACCGCGTCAACCGAATCGCGATGGCCAGCTGCCTGCGTTTGCTCGGAAGCTGCCATTAGTGCGCTCCCAGGTAGGCGTCGATCACATTTCGATCGCGTTGAATTTCACCCGGTTGGCCAGCCGCCAGCATCTCGCCATGCGCCATGCAATATATTTTGCTGGCCATGTTCATGATCACCCGCATATTGTGCTCGATGATCAACATCGTGATGCCGAATTCGACATTCGCGCGCTTGAGACGATCGATGAGGCCATTAATCAATGTTGGATTGATGCCTGCCGTCGGTTCGTCGAGCAGCAGTACAGTCGGCTCATTTATGAGAGCCATCGCGAACTCCAGCAGTTTCTGCTGACCAAAAGAGAGACTGCCGGCGCGCAAAAAGCGCTTTTCATAAAGTCCGACGAAGGCCAGCAATTGCTCGGCCCGCTCCACCACCTCGGCGTGTTCGTAAGAGAACATGTCTAGGAAGCGCGCCTTGCGATGTGGAACCGAGATTTGCATGTTCTGCAGGCAACTCATCTTGCCGTAGATGCGCGTCGTCTGGAATGTGCGAAGCAAGCCGAGCCTGGCAATTTCCTGCACGCGCAATTGAGATATTTCCTGGCCTTCGAAACGGATCGAGCCGGAGTCAATCGGATGATATCCGACGATGGAATTGAACAAGGTCGTTTTGCCCGAGCCGTTAGGTCCAATGAGGCCGGAGATGGCCCCCCGCTCGACGGTCAATGAAACGTTATGATTGGCGATCACGCCGCCAAATGATTTGCAAACATTCGTGAGTTCTATGATCGCATCGTTCATTCGGCGCCCTCCGGATGGGGCGCGAGACCAATTGCGCGCGGGGACTCTTCCTTTTCCTTGGGTGCGACCGTGATTCCGAATCGTTCAGGATATTTTTCCATCAGCCAGCCAACAATGCCCTGCTGGAAATACACAACGATAATCACGATCAGCAAGCCAAGGGCGACAAATTGCCAGCCGAGGAAGTAGGTCCACGTCACTTCCTTGATGACCTGAAATACAACGGCGCCGACAACCGGACCCCAAAATGTGCCCTTGCCGCCAAGAAGCACCATCAGAATCATGAAGATATTGAAGGTCGTCGTGGGGAAGGCGATGTCGCGCGGTTCGATAAATCCGGTCATGTTGCCGAAGATCGCGCCGGCAATCCCGAGGAAAAATGCGGCAATCGTCCAGGCCGTGCGCTTATAGCGGCGCGTGTACAGGCCCATGGCTTCGGCCTTTTCTTCATCATCGCGGATCGCATTGATCGCCAGACCGAAATTCGTGGAATAGAGCCACCGTAGAAAAACGAGCACAGCAAAGGCGAGGCCGAACAGCAGAAAATAAAAGAACAGCTTTTGCGTCTCCGGCGTGCCTGGAAATACGGGCATCGAAATTCCGGCGGCGGCGCCGAGCCATTCCCAGGAAGAGATCAGTTCAGCGGCCGCGACTGCCACGCCGAGTGTACCGATAGCGAAGTAAGGCCCGCGCAGGCCAAATACGATCCATGATGTCACCAGCGCAAATAAAGCGGCAACGACGCCCGCCGCTATTGTTCCCAAGGCGAAGCCGGTGAAGTACTGGGCCGTGGTGAAAACGATGTGCGTGGTGCGCGCACCGGACGTATACATGCCCACGTCATAGAACAAGCCGATTTGGACAACGGCAGAGGTGTACATGCCGGCGCCAAAGAAGAAAATATTGCCGAGGGAATTGTATCCCATTTGGCCGCCCAGGATGTCCCAAGTCGACGCAAAGACGATCATCAGCCAAAGCACAGCAACTTGATTGCTGTAAGCGGGGAAAAGCAAAGGCGCACCGACACCGATCAGTAACAGCAGCCCGACCGTAACGGGATGTATTGGCGTGCGGCTCATTGTACAGCCTGTCGCACGCGCATTTGCTGCAGTTGCCGGACGGCAAGCACAATCAGCAACAGCAGCACGATGAGCGCCTGCTGGAATTCGGCTCCCAATATAAATCCGCCAAACTGCTCGAATACGCCCATGCCGAAACCAGCTGCAATAACGCCCGGCAGATTGCCGAATCCGGCGGCGGTCACGATGACGAACAGGCGAATCGAATAGGTCGTGCCGAGGAATGGCTGGACATTCCAAACTATGGCGACGAGTGCACCGGCCGCGCCACAAATCGCCGCATTGAGGCAGAAAGTAAACGAATAGACTTTTTCAGTGTCGATACCGAGCACGCGGGCAGCCCGTGAATCCTGCGCGGTAGCTCGAATGGCCTGCCCCATGCGGCTTTTTTTCATGAACAGGATCACCGCTATCGCGAGAAGAATGGCCAGCACGAATCCCACAATACGGGTGGCCGCAATCGTGATGAGCCCGCCGGCGAATGATAAAGTCGGAAGATTGGCATGTGCTGATTGAGTGTCGGGGCCGAAAGCTAGATTGAGTCCCTGTTGGATCACTATAGCTATGCCGAACGTTGCGAGCAGCGAAGTGAAGAGGTCGCGCGTGATAACTTTGCTGATGACAGTGCGGTAGAGCACCCAACCAATCCCCCAAAGGACCACCATCGCAACCGGCACGCCGAGCAGCGGGTCAATTCCGAGTCGGCCAAGATTCCAGGTGATATATCCACCGATCATGATGAAGTCGCCTTGCGCGAGATTCTTCACGCTCATGACGCCCCACACGAGAGCGAGGCCATAGGCTGCGAGAGCGAATATCGAGCCGACCAGCAAACCGTCGATCAACAAGCCAAGATTGAAAATTGGCATCGCCGCCAAGATTGAAATATTGCCAATGACCTGTTCCATTAGGACGTCCCAGACCGGTCCTGGAAACGGCTAACCGGGTGACCCGACCGGACAGCGATCGGGGCAACTCGCGGATGCGGCATGGGAGCGGGAGGAATGCCACCCGCTCCGTACTACGGCTAATAGTTCGCGTCGCGCGGGTAGATCAGCGGAGCGGCCGCCACTTCCGACGGTGAAACGACCAGGTACTTGCCGCCCTGAATCTGCCGCATCACGATCTCTTTGCCGGGGTTGCTGCCGTCATCGGCAAATTTGACGCCGCCATAGAACGTGGAGAGGTTGGTCTTCGTCAGAGCCTCGCGCACTTTCTCGGTGTCAAGTGACTGCGCCCGCTTGAATACGTCGGCAAAAACATAGACTGCGGCGCTGGCTTGGGCAGTTTGATATGGGACCACCTTGTAATCAGGATACGCGGCCATCATCGCCTTGTTGTAGTCGCCGGCCGACCCGAACACGGGATCGCTCGCCTTCATGGTTTCGTCCCACTGGGTGGGACACACGACCCCTTCGGCGATCTTCGGGAAGTCGCTGACAATTTTTGCAGCCTCACAATGCGTAATCCCGATAAGGGGTACCGAGGTTTTGAATTCACCAATTTGCCGTACGGCTGTCGCTGCCCCCTTTTCGTGGCCGGAGATCAGCAATACGTCCGGCTGCAAGGCCTTCACCTTGGTGAAAAACGTGGTGACATCGTTGAGATCCTTCGGCATGCGGTCATCGATGACCGTCTGCATATTGTACTTCTTGATCTGCTCTATGACTCCTTGGCGCACGTCCAGCGAGAATGCATCGTCCTGGTAGATCATGGCGACTTTGACCGAGGATGGGTCTTTACCCGCCTTCTTGGCCAGTTGAGCCGCCATGTCTATGACAGGCGTCAGGTACTTCTCTGACGTCGCGACGATCCCGAATTGATATTTATAACCTTGCGTGAAGAGAGACCGCGAAGCGGCTTCACCCTGGACGAGCGGGATCTTGTATTTCTCGACGACGGGCAGGATCGCTTTGGTCAGCGGTGAGCCGTAGGGGCCCAACATGAACTTGACCTTGTCCTGGTCGATCAGTCGTTCCACCAATTGCGCGGCGCGCGCGGGGGTCGATTCGTCATCGTAGTATTTGATTTTAAGATAGAAGCACTTGTCGCCAATTTTAATGCCACCGGCGTCGTTGATTTTTTTGACCGCAAACTCGTAACCGTGCTGGGTATTCAAGCCGTTGGCCGCATAGATGCCAGTGGCCGAAAGTGCAGCGCCGAGGATCAGGTCCTCACAAGTCTGCGCCTGAGCAGACGCGGGCGCGAACGCGAGCGCGGCCGTTGCCAACATGGCAGCAAATCGTGCGCTGTTGAGCATTGGTTGTTCCTCCCATGAAATCGCATGTCTCCCCCGCCTGGTTGTTTCCAGAGCTTAGTGATCAAAGTATAGCGCGAATATTCGAAGGGACAATCGAGAGTGCAGCGCGGCAAACCGCCGGCGCTGACGATTCTGGCCGCTAAACCTGTTCGGCGTTGAGATATGCCAGCCGTGCTCCACAGAAGGCGCAAAGCGCCCCCAGCCCGAACGCGGTCAGGCCGGCAATTACGTCGACTGTGCCACCCAGATTGCTTGTCTTGCTCATGATGCCGCCGACGGTGGCCGCCACGAATACCAACCCAATCAGAAACCATTGCGCCAGCCGATAGATGAGCTCGCGTTCGCGCGCGGCCGCTATCAGATAGGCCGCGGCAGCCCAACCGCCCACGAAACCAGCGCCACCGATCGCCCACCAGGCCATGGCGGAAATAAACTGTTGCTTGCCGCCGGTGGGGGCATCACGCAGCGCCGCATCCAGCCCAATACCAAAGACGGTCAGCAGAATATGCGTAACCAGAGCTGCAAATACGCCGCAGGCGATGGCGGCGACATAATGCAATCGGCGGAGGGCATCCGTATCCATCGGCGCTTGTCCGAGCGGGGCTACGAGTTCGCGTCGTCCCGACAATAGCCGATCAAACCGTTACACGCGAATAGCCATTTTCAGAAAGCGCTTCCGCTCGATTACGCGCAACGGGCACGTCAAATTTTGTTGGCGGCGTACCGATTTCCTGTTCGATGATGTAACGCGGCCGTGCTTTGGCCTCGAAATAGATTTTCCCGACATATTCGCCGATCACCGCGATAGCAAAAGTCTGGAACGAGGCGATCAGAAGGAACAGTAACATGACCGAAGTCCAGCCTTGTATGGTTTGTCCGGCCAGCCAAGCGACAAATACCCAGAAAGTCATGCCAATAAAAACGACAAACAACATAATCCCCATCAGGGCAATCATTCTGATCGGCCGCACCGAGAGCGAAGTAATTCCATTAATGGCGAGGGCCACCATTTTTGGGATCGTATATTTCGTCTCTCCGTGGATCCGCGGAAGGCGATCGTAAGCAACGGTCGCCGTTTTGAAGCCGAGTTGCACCGCGAGCCCGCGTAGAAATACGTGTGCTTCCCCATAAAGAGAAAGCGCACGCAGCGCGCGATCGCTCATCAGACGGAAGTCGGCGTGGTGCGGAATGATGTCAGCGCCGAGCCAATTGAGAATGCGATAGTAAAGATCGGCAGTGCCACGTTTGAATCGGCTGTCGCTGACGCGGCGCTCGCGCACAGCGAACACAATCTCCGCGCCGTCGTTGAAGTGACCGATCATCTTTGCGGCGACTGACATGTCGTCTTGCAAATCCGCATCAAGCGAAATTACGGCGTCAGCCTTGCCAATCTGGGCGAGCAGCCCAGCCAGCAGCGCGTTCTGATGCCCGACGTTGCGCGACAACTTGAGGCCGCGAATGCGTTTCGCATGCGTCTCAGTTATTCTTTCAATGAGGGCCCAGGTTCGGTCTGTACTGCCGTCATCGATTAGCAATATGTAGCTTTTTGGCGAAATAGCCTTTGATTTTTCCAGCTTGTTGATGTCGGTGAGCAGGCACGCAATTGTGTGCTGAATGCCAGCCTGTTCATTGTAACACGGAATAACAAATGCGACGGTGGGTGGTTTGGCAGCAGTCATGATCAAAAATCAGTTGATGCACTCGATGAAGGATAAGCCAGTCAGGACTATCCGGAATTCATGAACTGATGTCCCCGCAGCTGCATTTGCTGGGAAGTATGCCCTTCCAACGTTTACAAACCTTTTACTCAAGGCTGTACCGCCCCAAAGGCACGAATTCGGCCTGGTTCCACATCGTGGTGCACCGGGATTGATTGTCGTTCGTAGGCGTTTTAATCCTCAGGTGGGGCGAAGGTTCGAAATGATAAAATGGAGGAGGAAGCTTTGCGCCCCGGACACGGCCCTGTCGCGCATATGGTCCAGAACCTCGTCCGTAAGCGCGATTTTTATGCGGGCGGCCTGGTCATATTTTTCGGTCTGGTGATGGCCTTGAAGGGGCCGGGTTATCGGCTCGGCACCCTGATGCATATGGGGCCAGGCTTTCTGCCGACCGCGCTCGGTGTCATTTTGATCTGCCTCGGCGTTGCGATTGCGGGAACCGCAATTTCCGTACCCGAAGGCGAGGACGAAGACATCCTGCCTAAGCATCCCGAGTGGTTCGGTTGGGCTTGTATACTTGCTGGGCCGCTGTGCTTCATTTTGTTTGGAAGCTACTTCGGTCTGATCCCTGCCATTTTCAGTTGCGTGTTCGTGTCGTCGCTCGGTGATCGCACAGCGACGCTGAAAAACTCGATCGTGCTTGCCGCGGTAGTGACAATATTTGGCGTCGGGTTGTTTTCCTATGTGCTGCAAGTTCCGATGCCGTTGCTGGCGTGGAGAGGCCTGTGATCGAAACCGCACTGACCGATCTTTGGTACGGGTTCGGCGTCGCGCTGCAACCGCATAACTTGATGTGGTGCTTTATCGGCGTGCTCGTCGGCAACATGGTCGGCGTGCTGCCAGGGATGGGGCCTCTCGCAACCATTTCAATTCTCCTGCCGCTGACATTCGGCATAAAGCCGGTAGGCGCAATTTTGATGCTTGCCGGTGTGATGTATGGCGCCCAATACGGCGGTGCGATTTGCTCAATCCTGCTTAATTTGCCGTGTCATCCACCGCATGCGGTCACGTGTCTCGACGGCTTCCCTATGACCAAGCAGGGCAGGGGCGGTGTCGCGCTCGGTCTGACTGTCATGGCCTCGTTCGTGGGTGCTTCGTGGGGCATCACTGAGATGATTTTTCTGTCGCCAATTCTGGTGCGCGTCGCGCTCCAATTCGGTCCAGCCGAAATCTGTTCGCTGATGTTGCTTGGCCTGTTGGCGGGCTCGACTCTGGCGCGCGGCTCGCCGCTTAAAGGCGTGGCGATGACGGTGCTTGGGCTCATGTTGGGTATTGTCGGAACCGACCTCGAGACCGGCGCCGAGCGTTTCACATTCGGAATGACTCATCTTGATGACGGCATCGAGCTGGTTGCGCTCGCGCTCGGCCTGTTCGGCATCGCCGAGTTCATGAACAGCATCAACCAGGTGGTGTCGATTAACGCGAAGTATACGAATGTCCGTCTGCGCGACATGCGCCCGAGTAAAAGCGACGTGAAGCAGGCGATCGCGCCGATGTTCCGCGGCACGCTGGTCGGAAGCCTGTGCGCGCTTATTCCTGGCACCGGGCCCACCATCGCATCGTTTGTCGCCTACGCAACGGAAAAGAAAATCTCGAAGCATCCCGAGAAGTTCGGTACCGGGCTGATCGAAGGCGTGATCGCTCCAGAGGCGTCGACGCATTCGTCAGTGCAAGGCGACTTTATCCCGACGATGAGCCTCGGTATTCCGGGCGATGCTGTGATGGCACTGTTGCTTGGCGCGCTGATGATCCAGGGCATTGTGCCCGGCCCGCAACTTATCAAAGAGCATCCGGATATTTTCTGGGGTCTCGTCGCTAGTTTCTGGATCGGCAACATCATGCTGGTGCTACTGAACGTGCCCCTGATCGGAATCTGGGTAAAATTGCTGACTATTCCGTACAAATATCTCTATCCAAGCGCGCTGTTCTTCGTTTGCATCGGAGTCTACGCCGCCAATAACGATATGTTCCAGGTTGGCGAGACGGTTGTCATCGGCATCCTGGGCTACGTTCTTCTGCGGCTCGGCTTTCACCCGGCCCCCATCCTGCTTGGCTTCGTCCTCGGCCCGCGGTTTGAGGAAAACTTCCGCCGCGCAATGTTGATCTCGCGGGGCGATATCCTGGTATTCATCGAGCGGCCGATCAGCGCGGTATTCATCGGCCTCTGCGTGCTGCTGATCGGGCTGCAGATCTATGTTCGTATTCGCGGCACAAAACCACCGATCGAGATTCCGACAGTGCTGGAAGGCGCGGAATGACGGCCTAAAGGCCCGCGACGTCGCGCATAATCGGGTAAAGCCTGGCCTGTCCCTCGAAGCCAATGCCGGGCCGGTCGGCGAGCGAAATTGCGCCGTCCTCGATGGCGGCATCGTCGGCAAACCCGCCGAAGTTGCCGAACACACCCGGATAGGATTCAGCGCCGCCAAGGCCGAAGCCCGCTGCTATGGCGAGCGACATCTGATTGCCGCCGTGTGGAAAAAGCGATGTGCGCGGCCAGCCATGGCGTGACAACATTGCAATTGTCTTCGCATATTGGCCAATGCCGTAGGCTTGCGGCGGGTCAATCTGGATCACGTCTCGCCCGGCACGGAACCCACCAAACCGAACCAGGTTCTCCACGTCCTGCGTTGAATAGAGGTTTTCGCCGGTAGCGAGGGGCGGCTCGTAAGTCTCCGCAAGCTCTGCGAACAGTGCAAAATCAAGCGGGTCGCAGGGCTCCTCGAACCAGCGCAGTTTGAAAGGAGCGAGCGCCTTGGCGTAGCGGAGGGATTCATCGCGATCGAATTTGCAATTGGCATCGACGGCAAGATGTTCGCCCGAGCCGACGACTTCGAGAACGGCCTCGAGCCGGCGCAGATCCTGGTCAAGCGGCAGACCACCGACCTTCATCTTCACCATCGTGTAACCGGCGCCGAGATGACGGCGCATTTCGTCTTGTAAATCCTTGATTGTCTGTCCAGGCCAATACCAGCCGCCGCCAACGTAACAGAAAACCTTATCGGCGATTTTTCCGTCACTGAAGCGCTCGGCAAGAATGACGTGCAGCGGTTTGTCCGCGATTTTGGCGACGGCGTCCCATATCGCGACTTCAATGGTACCAATCGCGATCGAGCGCTCGGAATGCCCGCCGGCTTTTTCACGCCGCATCATGCAGCCGAAAATCTTTGTGGGATCGAGATTGTCACCGGTATCGTCGAGCAGCGAAGCCGGTTCGGCGGCGAGGATACGCGGGATGAAACGTGCGCGCATTTGCGCGCCACACGCGTACCGCCCCGTGGAATTGAAAGCGAAGCCACAGATCGGCTTCCCGTTTCGAATGATGTCGGTGATCACGGCGACCACCGAGGTCGTCATTTCGGTGAAATCAAAGCTTGAATTGGCAAGCGTCGATTTGAGGGGGACCGCCGTCTCACGAATATCGACAATACGCATCTTACTGGATTTGCGGGATATTGGCGTCCTTGATGACGCGGCTCCACTTGTCGACCTCTTTCTTGATATAGGCGGCGAACTCGTCCGGTTTGTTGGCAACGGGATCAAAACCAAGCTGGGCGCATTTCTCTTTTACGTCCAGCATCGCCATCGCCTTGGCGATCTCGCGATTGAGCAGATCGACAATCTCTTTCGGCGTGCCGGCCGGCAGGAAGATGCCCTGCATCGTCTCTGATTCCTGGCCGGTTACGCCCGCCTCCGCCATGGTCGGTACGTCCGGCAAGGCAGACGACCGCTTGTCTGAGGTCACAGCCAGGCCACGCAATTTTCCGGCCTGTACCTGCGGTGCCGTCGGTGGCAGCGCGGTGAATGCAATCGGCGTGTGACCGGCAACGGCCGACTGGATTGCGGGTCCCGCGCCATTGAATGGCACGGTCGCGAGATCAAGCTTGAAGGTGAGTTTGAATAGCTCGCCCGCGAGATGCGGCGTCGTGCCAGTGCCCGGCATCGCGTAGTTATATTTGCCGGGCTCCTTCTTGATGAGGTCGACAAGTTCCTTCACCGACTTTGCCGGAAAATCGGCATTAACGACCAAAATGTTCGGCGACGCGGCTGCAAGGGTGACCGGCGCGAAGTCCTTGAAGGGGTCGTAAGGATTTTTGGCGTAAAGACTCGGATTGACGACGTAGCTCGAGCTCGCCACCAGGATGGTATAGCCATCGGGCGCAGACTTCGCGACCTGCGTCATACCGATGTTGCCGCCCGCGCCGGGGTGATTTTCGACATAAAATTGCTGCTTCAGCGCTTCCGAAAGTTTCTGCGCGATCAGGCGCGCCATGACGTCGGTTGGGCCCGCCGGCGCGAAGGGTACGACCACTTTGACCGGATGATCTGGGTAGCCCGCGGCGTGGACCGGGCCACTGGCGAGCAGGACGATGGCAAGTGCGAAAATTCGCAAGCAAGTCATGGATTTCTCCCCATACGAACGTTCTGTCTATTTAACCTTTTCGATCTTGGCCGCTTCGATCACCTTCGCCCATTTCGGTACTTCCGCTTTTATCCGCGCGGCGAAGTGCTCTGGCGTGTCGGCAATTGCTTCGAAGCCAAGCGAATCGAGCTTCGCTTTGACGTCTGCCGTAGTCACCGCCTTGGCGACTTCCTTCTGCAAGAGATCAATGATCGATTTCGGTGTGCTGGCCGGAGCAAACATGGCCTGCATCACATCGGAGATCTGGTCGCCCGGCACTCCGGCCTCTGCCATCGTCGGCACATCTGGCGCTGCAGCTACACGTTTTTCAGTCGTCATGGCGAGAGCGCGCAAGGTGCCTGCCTGCAAATGTGGGGTCACTGGCGGCAGCGCCATGAAACCGATCTGTACTTGCCCGGCAACAACGGCGTTGAGCGCGGGTCCTGCACCGTTGAAAGGCACCGGCTGGATGTCGAGTTTGAGCGCGTATTTGAAGTTCTCTGCGGCGAGGCTCGCGGTGGTGCCGAAACCGGGCGAGGCGAAACTCACCTTGCCTGGGTTGGCTTGAACATAGGCGATAAGCTCCTTCACGCTCTTCGCCGGCACCGAGGGGTGGACGACCAGGATATTCGGGCTTGACCCCGCCAGCGTCACCGGCGCGAGGCTTTTATAGACGTCGTACGGCA
>Ga0335077_10007142_pt1 | contig 13819 bp, 14 predicted proteins | sample Lox_Sample_31_FD_207151 | JGI IMG/M metagenome (GOLD analysis project Ga0335077, IMG submission 207151) | Soil microbial communities from Loxahatchee National Wildlife Refuge, Florida, United States - Lox_Sample_3.1 | ecosystem: Environmental > Terrestrial > Soil > Wetlands | place: USA...
ACGCAACGTCAGAACAGTTTCGTTTTCACGACGCGGTTTCCATTCGGATTCCTCGACAAGACGGTGCGGGTGACGCTGCGCCGCGAGGTGTTGGTGTACCCGTCGATCGAGCCCAGCCCGGGATTCCCGGAACTGCTCACGGCCATCGTGGGCGAAATCGAAGCCCACATGGTGGGCCTGGGGCGCGACTTCTACCGCATCCGCCCGTACGAAGCTTTCGAAAGCGCGCGCCATCTCGACTGGAAAGCCTCGGCGCACACGGGAGACCTGCAGATTCGCGAGTTCGCGCGGGAGCAGGAGCCCGCAGTCGAGATCTTTTTGGACCGCGATGTGCCGCCGCATCTCGAGGGCTGGTTCGAGCACGCGATCGAGTGTTGTGCATTTCTGGCCTGGAGTCTCTGGCAGAGGGGAGCGGGGATCCGTTTCCGCTCGCAGCAATACGACTTCCGCGTGCCGGAGGAAGGCGACGTCTACGCCATCCTGAGGTACCTGGCGTTGGTGTTCCCGCAATCCGGCAAACCGGCCGAGCCTCCTGCCGACGAGTCCAGCTTTCAGATTGTCCTCAGTGCGACGCCCGACGGTTTTCGCGATCTTGGATGGGCTCCTGCTCACCTGCTGGGGCCGGAGGCTTTTGACCCTCTGGGCCTTCGCGCGGGGCGTTAGAGGTCGCGCGCAACAGAGGAGCCGCTAGTGTGCCAGAACAATGCGCCGCACATCTTTCAACAATACAAATAGATGCATGGGGTCGGTAGGGGACGGGACGAAATCGAAATGCTGATAAACGTGCTGAGCGGCTTCGTCCTTCGCATGGACGGCAAACGCGCGGATGCCGGCAACCTCGGCGGCCAGTCGTGTGCGCAGCATGGCATCTTTCGGCAAGGCCTTTCCTACCCCCTGTTTCTGCCAGCCAGGATCCGTGGCAAGCCGCGCCAATCCTCTGGTCAGGCGCTGGGGCGCATCGTCGTAGATCACTGTCCGACCGCAAGCGCATAAAATCCAGCGATGGCGTTGCCAACTAATCCGATGTAGGTCTGAGAGGCTCCCGCCTGCTGATTCTGCCAGGCGAATCGCCGCAGAAAGCGGTTCAGTTCTTCCTGCCCGCATCGAAATCTCCGATGAGGTGGTCCCGCCGGAGTTTCTCGATCGTCCTCGCTTCGCTCACCCAGAGCTTCTGGAATCGAAAAACCCGGGTTCACCTACTTTAGCGGATCTGCCAGACAATGTCGTGACAACAGTCCCCGGCGCTGCGGCAGTCGCACCGCGAGCAGGAACCTCCCTGCCCATGGCCGCTCTGTTTCTCCGAGCGAATCCAGAGCGGATTTCATCTTCCGGTGCGGTACGACGTTCGCGGCGCAACCGCCCACGCGTGCTCAGTCGGCGGGTTCTTCGCATCCGGCTCGACCTTCTGCCCATTGAAGAGGAATACGTACCGCCTGAGCACCGTCACGATTGTGGGCCGGATGGTGAAATTCGACTGATTGCAATCATCGAGAATCCGGGCCGGGATGGCCGCTTTGCCCAGCCGCGCAGTCACAGTGATCCGCATGGTATTCGGAGCGCTCGCGGGAGAGAACGCCACCGATTCGATCGCGCCGCGCAGGACAGTGCCATCCGGAAGTTGGGTGCAGCTTCCGAGAGAGTCGTCCAAACCGAAGAAGATATCCAGGATGTTGTCGGCACGCTTGCTCCGGTCCTGACCCGGGTCGAGCAGGTATAGGAATGAATCCCCAACTCCCTGGTGCATGTCTTGACCCTCGCAAATCAGAACATCCCGGCCGTCGGAGCCGGAGAGCTTTTTGCAGTCGCTCGCATTCTCGCCGGCGCCGTACCAGACCTTTCGCCACGCAAATCGTTCCCTCGTAAACAAATATGCGCCACTCATTCCATTGGAGTGGGGCTCGCACCCCGTTCCGCTGACGAGAGCGTCCTCACTCGCCGGCCCCAGGAAATGACCGAAGGTGATGGTCCGCAGATCCCAAGTCTGCGCGGAGGACGGCATTTCCGAGGGACACACCGCGCACCCCGTGGCGGAAGCATGCCCCGGGCAGATCATCTCCAGAAAGGGCTGCACCTCCGCGGGAGAAAGCTTCGCGGCATCGGAAGGGATGGAACCGGCGTGCGCTGCGTAGCAGCAAGCCGCGCCGAACAGAACCAGTGCAATCGCCTGGCGCACCAGTTCATCTTAATGCCGCTTGCAAAAAAAAACGCGAGCAGGGGAACTTTTTCTGCTCGCAATCTGAGTTAATCCAACAGCTTCTTGCCCTCCCCGCTCAGAGCAATCATCCGCTGGAGCAGCGTGTCAAAGCCGCCGAAAGCCCGGATCTTCTCCACCTTTTCGGCGATCTTCTCCAGCCTCTCCAACTCCTTCAACCGTACCAACAGAGGATTGTCCTCCATCAGCCTGGCGGTGTTGGCGAGCGACCGCGTGGCGGCCGTCTCCTCGCGGCGGCGGATCAGGTGGCCTGCGCCTGCTTCTCCGCCGTCACCACCTGGTTCAGGATTTCGCGCATCTCGCCTGGCAGGACAATGTCCTTGAGCGCGATGGCGCCCACGCGAACGCCGAAGGCTTCCATCTTCTTGCGAACTTCGGCAGCCACCGATTCATCGATGTCCACCTTCTCCGCAAGAATTTCCTCCAACGTCCGTCGGCCCAGCGTGTGGCGAACGGCGAGTTGCACCGTCCGGTAAAGGTGCTCGGCGTAGTCCTTCACGCTCTGCTTGGCCTTCAACGCGTCCGACACGTGGAACTCCGCCCAGACGTTGACGCGAATGGAGACCTTGTCCTTGGTCAGGATTTCCTGACCGGGGATCTCGAGCGTTTGCAGACGCAGATCGACCACCTCCACGCGCGGGCTGCCCGCCGCGTTCCAGAACCCGTACACACCCTGGGCCAAGCGCGCGCACAAACCGGCTCTCGATGAACAAGAGACCGGTCTTGCCTTCGTCAACCGTTGCGTACCTCACCGGCACGCCGCTGCCGAGGCGCACCAGCGCTTGCAAAAGCGCGGCCGGCACTTCCGGCTGCCGATCACTCGCGCCGTTACTTCCATCGGCCCGCGCCAGAACATCACGCGATTGCCTGGAGCCACGGTCATGGCGAGCTTGCCATCGAGAGACACGACCGCAACTTCGAGGTCGGTTGTGTCGACGATAGTGAAGTAGCGTTCGGCGAGTGCGCGCTGTTCCTTGGCCAGGTAGTCAGCCCACGGGTTCGCGAATACACCTTCGCGTACTCTGTACTTCAACTCTTCGAGGCCGGGAGCCCAAACCCAGTATTCACCGGGATCGAGAATCCGCTTGAAGCGGCCCTTGCGAATCAAGAGAACGCGTTCCTGGTCACCAACCAGAATGCGACGTAGCATTACCATGACAGTCCACCTCCATTTGAAAATTGTTGGAATCGGATCCTCGGGCGCCGCTCCACGATTCGGAGTGCGGGCTTCCTCTAGAGCTCGATGTAAAACAGGCATTCCTGCCTACGTCCTTGCTGGCACGCAGACACTGTGGCCTGCTTACGATCGAGCAGTTTCAGGGGAAACTCAGGGCCTCGCGATCGGGGTTTTAAGGAAGTGCGAATGCTGGATGTAAGGTGAACACTTGTGTGCAATTCGCGCACGCCAGGAGCGCTGCCGCGCATATGCGATTTGGGAGAGGCGGAGCTGTCACATCCCAAAATTCATTTCTAAACCGGATAGCAGAGTCGGCTTCGGCCCCCCTTTCCGTACGCACTCTCCATACGAATGGTGGCCGCGCACCATAACCGAAGTTGGTATCAACTGTGACGAGCTTCGGAAAGCAAATTGCAGTGATAGATGGCGGAGGAAGGTTTCCTTATGTGGGTCGCCACAATTCTCGCGGGCATGGTGATTCTTTGCTTGTTCTTATCCATGCTGTCGTCGCCCCCTACGGTGGGCCGCTGAGACATCGCCGCAGACAATTTGACACAGTGTCCACAGAAGGCACGACAGATTGTCCGGCGGTCGACAGGGTCCACCCGGTCCATTCCTCAGATTGCTCCACCTCCCACCCTGCTCTATACTAAAAACTTAGAGCAAAATGCCGAAACGAACGTTTCAACCGAATAGACGGCGGCGCGCCAAAACGCACGGCTTCCGCACCCGCATGAAAACCGCCGACGGGCGCAAAGTCCTCTCTCGCCGCCGGGCGCAGGGCCGTAAGAAGCTCACCGTCAGCTCCGAAAGGTAGTCCGAATCGCAGGTTTTCCGAAAAGTGTTCGCCTGTTGCGCTCCAAAGATTTCCGGCGAGTGTATGACCACGGAACTCGCTATTCCGGGCGGTTCTTCGCCGCGTTTTACTTGCGGCGGGAACAATCGGACGGCAAAAGCGTATGTAGGATCGGGTTTACGGTTCCCCGATCGCTCGGGGGTGCAGTGGCCAGAAACCGGATCAAGAGGCGTGTCCGCGAGGCTGTCCGCCTACGGCTCGATCAATTAAATCCACAGTGGGAAATAGTATTCAATCCGCGCCGGGCGGCGATGGACTCGCCCTTCAGCGAACTGGTCCGGGAAGTGGAGCAGTTCTTTCTCCGCTGCAACAGTTCATAGTGAGCGCGTTGCGGTTGTATAAGCGATTTCTGTCGCCCTGGCTGCCGGCGGCCTGCCGGTTTCATCCAACCTGCTCGGAGTACATGCGCGAGGCGGTGGAACGATATGGCGCCGCCCGCGGAGGCTGGATGGGCGTCAAGCGCCTGTTTCGCTGCCATCCCTTTCACGCGGGCGGAATCGATCTGGTGCCATGAGCGACGAGCAGAAGAACCAGCAGCCTGGCTCCAAACAGGAGTTGTCCACAGAGACGCGGCTCTTAATCGCGTTCGCGCTCATGGGGCTAGTACTGTTCGCGACGCCGTACCTCTTCAAGACTATGGCGCCTCCGGCTCCGGCGGCGAAGAAATCAGCTATTCAGCAGCAAACCCCGGCACCGCCTTCCACGACGCCACCCGCGCCGGTAGCAGCACCGGCAAAATCGGCCCCAGCCGGGGAGTCTGAGCAGCACATCGCCGCGCGGAAAGAGGAGACTTTTGTGGTCGAGACCGATCTCTACAAGATCGTGTTCTCCAATCGCGGCGCCGTGGTTCGCGAGTGGACACTGAAGAAATATACGGACAGCAGCGATAAAAACGCCAAGCCGCTCGAACTCGTGAACATGGTGGCGACGCCCAAGACGGGCTACCCGTTCCAGTTCTTTTTCGAACAAAAGAAGCCGGCCACGGATCTCAACAATGCGCTGTTCGATACGAAGCCGTCGGGTGACGGCCTCAGCATCACTTTTGAATATGCAGATGGCGCGGTGACCGCCCGCAAAACTTTTCGATTCCATAAGAATGAATATCTGACGGACGTTTCAACCGAGGTTAGCGAGAACGGCGCGGCAGTGCCGCATCTCGTGGCATGGCGTGGAGGATTTGGCGACCAGGCTCTCACCAATCCGGCTGAACAGCATACGATCTTTTTCGACCTCAACGAGACCAAGCTGCGAACCCACGTCGCCAAGGATGCCAAAAACGCCCCGGTAACCGATGAAGGCAACTTCTCGTTCGCCGGGATGGAAGATAAATATTTTACGGCTGCTTTCCAGCCGGCCGGTGCCGGTGCGCTGCGGCTGGTCACGTTGGCGGATACCGTCGCAACCACCGTTGATCCGAAGGAGCAACCTCGTGTAGGAGCCGCTGTCGGCAACCCCGGGCACAACGATTTTGCATTGTTTGTAGGGCCCAAAGATATCGATATCCTGCGCCAAGTCAACCCCAAATTGGTGAACGTGGTGGATTTTGGCTGGTTCTGGTTTCTGGCCAAGCCGCTGTTCTACGCACTGCACTATGTGAACAGCCAGTGGGTGCACAACTACGGCTGGTCCATCATCGTCGTCACGATTTTGATCAATCTCGTGCTCTTCCCCATGAGACTCACTAACCTGAAGTCCATGAAGAAGATGCAGGTGCTGCAACCGCAGATCGCTGCCATCAACGACAAGTACAAAGGAATCGGCCTGCGCGATCCGCGCAAACAACAGCAGAACGAAGAGATCATGGCGCTTTACAAGAAACATGGCGCCAATCCCATGGGTGGCTGTCTGCCCATGCTGATCCAGGTTCCCTTTTTCATCGCGTTCTACAAAGTGCTGTCGGTTTCCGTCCAATTGCGTCACGCGGACTGGCTCTGGGTAACCGATCTTTCGCAGCCGGAGACCCTGGCGATTCATATACTTCCGATCGTTATGATCGCCACCCAGTTTTTCATGCAAAAGATGACGCCAACGACCACGGCCGACCCTAGCCAGCAGCGCATGATGCTCATGATGCCGCTCGTAATGGGCTTTTTCTTCTACAATTTGCCTAGCGGTCTGGTGTTATACTATATGACTTCCAATCTGGTGGGCATCGCGCAGCAGTGGTTTTTCAATAAGACCGTAACGGTAGCGGACCTGCCGCAGCCGGCGCCTGTGGCGAAGAAGCAAAGCGGGAAGAGGCGGTGAGCGAGAAAAAATACACCGTCGACTCGGTGGCACCCAAGATCGATCGGTTCCTGAAGCCGCTCCTCGTCCGGGCGGGCTTCAAGGTGACGTACGAGGCTGCCGAAGGCGAGTCGGTCAACCCGGATTTCGAGAACCCCGAAGTTGTGGTACGATTTTCCGGCCCCGATGTAGATCTCCTGCTCGCGAACAAAGCGGAGCTGCTCCTCGCGCTCGAGTACATCACCATGGAAGCGCTGCACATCTCCTCCGACGACCACTCGCGCATCTCGTTCGACGCACAGGATTACCGGGCATTGCGCATCGAAGAGTTGCGCATGAGCGCGGCGGCGGCGGCGGAAAAGGTCAAGCGCACGGGACAGCCGTTCAAATTCAATCCGATGAACAGCCGGGAACGGCGTGTGATCCACCTCGCGATGCGGAACGAGACCGAGTTGCGCAGTGAAAGTACGGGTCACGGCGGATATCGCCAGGTCGTGATCTATCCCGCAGGCATGGCCAGTTTGCCGGAAGCGCCACCGCCCACGTATCCCAGCGCCGGGCGGCCACGGGATCGAGAGCGGGATCGCGGCGGCCGTCCACGCGCGCAGGGCCGCGGCCGGCGCTGATCCGACCGCAAATTGGACCTAAGCGACACGATCGTTGCGATTTCCACGGCGCCGGGCCGTGGAGGCCTGGGTGTGGTGCGGATCTCCGGAGCGAACGCCACAGCAATCGCCGCGCAGATCCTGCGATTTCCGCGCGAACACGCATGGCAATCATGGACCGCCGCGCTCGCCGAGCTTGCCGACGAACAGGGCCACGCGGTTGATCAAGTAGTTGTCACGTTCTTCGCGCGGCCGCGTTCGTATACTGCCGAAGATGTGATCGAGATTGCGTGCCACGGGTCGCCTGTGGTCATGCGGTATTGCGTGGAGCGCGCGATGGCTCATGGCGCGCGGCCCGCCGAGCCCGGTGAGTTCACATTGCGTGCCTATCTCAACGGGCGCATCGATCTGCCGCAGGCCGAAGCGGTCCGCGACCTCATTGAGGCGACGACGCTTTACCAGGCGAGGATTGCGGCGCAACAGATGGAAGGATCGGTCTCGCGCCGCATTGCGCCGGTTAAAGAACAGTTACTCGAGTTGATTTCGCTGCTCGAAGCCGGAATCGATTTTGCGGAGGACGATGTCAGTGTGGCCTCCGCCGGGGAAATGATGCGCCGGCTCGAACCCATCGAGCGCGCGATGGAGCGCCTGGCGGCAAGTTTCGCTTTCGGCAAAATCGTGCATGCGGGATTAACCCTCGCTATCGTTGGGAGGCCAAACGTCGGCAAAAGCAGCTTGTTCAACCGGTTGCTCGAACAGGAGCGCGCCATTGTCACCGACATCCCCGGCACCACGCGCGATCTGGTTTCTGAGGTGGCGACAATTTGCGGCATCCCGGTGAAGCTTATGGATACCGCGGGTATCCGGACGGCTGAGGGGTTGGTTGAGACGCTTGGTATCGAGCGCAGTCTTCAGGCGATGGCGGATGCCGATCTGACGATCGTTGTTGTCGACCTTTCGTCGGCGCTGGAGGCACAGGATCGGGAGTTGATGGAACGCGCTAAGTCGCAGGGGCGTGCGCTGGTGGTGGGGAACAAGTCGGACCTGGCTGTTCAGGCGGCGCCGGAAGAGGTAATTGTGGTTTCGGCTTTGACGGGAGCGGGAATCGAGAGCTTGCGCGACGCGATATTCGAGGCCATCGCGCCGGGCGGTGCGGCGGAGCAGGAGACGGGCTTCATCACGAGTCTGCGGCATGAGCAGTTGTTGCGCGAATCGCTGGGCTATCTGGTTAAGACACGCGAAGCCGTTGCCGACAACATTCCGCACGAAATGCTGCTGCTCGATTTATACGGAGCACTGCGGCCCATCGACGCGATCACGGGAGCGACAACGGCGGATGACATTCTGAACCGGATCTTCGCGACGTTTTGTATTGGGAAGTAGCATAACTTGACTCGGCAGATGATCTTGCCCAACGCCGAGTTCCGTGCAGGGTTCGATGCATGAGTAGGTGGCATGAACAGCTTCGGGAGAGTGCGCGATGCCGGTCAAGTGAGTTAGAGAGCCGGCTGGCACTGCGCCCACGGAGATGTGGGGATCATTGGCGGTGGGAGGGTAACGACTTCCTTCGACGAGCCGAGGCGAGTTTCGCGGCTGGTCAAATCGAAGCAGCTACACACGAGTGTTTCTCCGCGAACGCCAAATTCTAATACGCTCTGCAGTTGCTGAACCAGATTAAGGGCGGTGTGGCCACGCGTTGAGCCGTGAAACTCATCGGCCGCTTCGTGTGGCTCTGTGCGGATGCTCGCCGCGACTCACCCAAACACGATCTGCGCGATCACTAACTGCGGCAGCGCTTGATTCCAGCTTTGGGGGATGGTGTCGAAGGCCAGGCGGAAGTTCTTGGTTTGACCGGGAGCAAGCGGGCCGGTACGGCGGCCTACAACTGAGACGCGTTCGCGCAGAACGAGTTGTCCGTAAGCGTCGTAGAACACGCAGTTGATCTCGACGACGTTCAGCGTGCGGTCGCCGTTGTTGGTGATCTTGCCGAGGATCTCGACCACCTGCTGCTTCATGTAGCTTTCGGTGGCCTTCATGCCGACATCGCTCAATTGCAGGTTGTGGACGTACTGCTTGGCCTCCGCGGTCAGAACAGGCGGGGCGGGCGGATGTTTGGCGGCCCAGTAGTTGTAACCAGTCCAGGCGCCGAAGCCGAGGACAACGATGATGGCGCCCACCACCACGGGAATCGGGATAGAGAAGCTGCTCTCTTCAGTTTTGGTGACGCGTTTATCGTCTGCTTTACCGGCCGCCAACGGTCATCTCCCGGATCATCAGCGTGGGCGAGGCGGTGGAGCCGCGAAACTCCAAGTCCGATCCGATCGCTTCCATATCCATCAACATCTTATTCAAATTTCCGGCGATTGTAACCTCGGAGACGGGAAACGCAAACTCGCCATTGCGAATCCACAGTCCGGCGGCGCCACGCGAGTAATCGCCAGTGACGATGTTCACGCCGGAACCGATCAGCTCGGTCACGTAGAGGCCGTCTGCGATGCCGGCAATGATGTCGCCGGGTGAACGCTCGCCAGGTTCGATGAAAAGATTGCCATGCCCGATGCCGGCGTTGCCCGAAACACCGCGCGCGGCATTGCCAGTGGTCTTCATGCCGAGCTTGCGCGCCGTGTACGTGTTCAGCAAGTAGCTTTTCAGGACACCACGCTCGATGACGGCGGTGCGGCGCGAGGGGACGCCTTCATCGTCGAAGGGCGAAGTACCAAACAGGCCGGGGATGGTGCCGTCATCGATCACGGTTAGCACTTCCGCAGCGACCCGCTCTCCTAACTTGCCTGCGAGGAAGGATGCATGGCGATAGATCAATTCGCCGTGCACCGCCTCGAAGACGTTGGACAGCAGACTGCGCGCAGTTCGGGGCTCAAACACGACCGGCACACGCTGGGTTTCGACCTTGCGTGCGCCCAGACGGCGCAAAACGCGATCGGCAGCTACGCGGCCGACGTGCGAGGCCAGCGAAGCTGCGCGCCATCGACACCCAGTAATCTCGCTCCATGGAGTCGCCCTCGCGCGCCACGGGCACCGCGGCGAGGGAGCAATAGCTGGAGCGATACTCGCCTACGAATCCGCGGGAATTGGCGAACACGCGCCGGCCGAGGCGCGAATCGAAAGAGCCGCCCTCGGAGTTGGTGATGCGCGGGTCGGCCTGGAGAGCCGCCGCTTCCGCCTCTCGCGCGAGATCAATCTTGGCCGGCGTTTCTATACGCCCGACGTCGGAGCAGTAGAGCTGCAAGTCGGCGGAGATGGCGCCCAATTCACCGGGGTCAGGAAGGCCGGCGTGGGGATCCTCGCTCGTGATGGCGGCCAATTCGAGCGCAGACGCCACCATGCGCTCGATTCCCTCCGCCGACAGGTCAGACGTGTAGGCCGAGCCGGCGCGTTTGCCTATCAGGACACGCAGTCCCGCGTTACGCGAGCCGGCTTGCTTCAGGCTTTCAACCTCGCGCATGCGCACGTTCACGGAGAACTCGTTGCCTTCCACGATGGTGCACTCGGCATCTGTCGCGCCCCGTTCGAGCGTATGTTTCACGGCTTGCTGCGCCAGCTCGGCGAAGTGGTTCTGGCTCAAGCGGTGCCCCCCACGGTCATGCGATCGATCTTGAGCGTGGGAATGCCGACGCCGACAGGCACGCTTTGCCCCTCCTTGCCGCAGATACCGATGCCTTCATCGAGTTGCAAATCATTGCCGACCATGCTGACGTAACGCAACGCCTCCGGACCGTTGCCGATGAGTGTGGCATTGCGCACGGGGCGCGTGAGCTTGCCGTCTTCGATCAGATAGCTTTCGGAAGCGGCGAAAACGAAATTGCCGCTGGTGATATCGACCTGGCCGCCGGCAAAGTTTGCGCAGTAAATTCCCTTGGGGACCGAGCGGATGATCTCGGCGGGATCGCTTTCGCCGGCCAGCATGAAAGTGTTGGTCATGCGAGGCATGGGGATGTGTTCGTAGCTTTCGCGGCGTCCGTTGCCGGTGGGCGAGGCGCGCAGAATGCGGCTGGAGAGCGCGTCCTGCAAGTAACCCCGGAGAATGCCGTTCTCGATGAGTACATTACGCTGCGTGGGGTTGCCTTCGTCGTCGACGTTTAGCGATCCGCGGCGGTTGCGAATGGTGCCATCGTCGATCACGGTGCACAACGGGCTGGCCACCTGCTGGCCGATACGATCGCTGAATGCGGAAACCTTTTTTCGATTGAAGTCAGCTTCAAGACCATGGCCGACAGCTTCGTGAAGCAGGATGCCTGGCCAACCAGGACCGAGGACCACGGTGGTTTCACCCGCGGGAGCGTCTACGGCATCGAGCTGGACGATGGCCTGCCGCGCCGCCTCGCGCGCGAAGTGCTCCGGCGTTTTCTCCTCCAGAAAGAAGGACAGCTCGACCCGCCCGCCGCCGCCTGCATATCCGCGCTGCGGAGCGATGCCGTTCTGCCGGGCCAGGGCTGCCACACCCAGGCGCGCCATCGGCTGCCGGTCAAAACTCAAAACGCCGGCGCTGGTTGCCACCATCACGTGGCGCAGACTGTCGGCGTAGCTGGCCTGCACCTGGAAAATGCGCGGGTCATATGCGCGGGCCGCGGCATCGGCGCGCTTCACCAGCTCGATGCGCTCGAGGAACGCGGTTTCATGGGGAGCGGTCAGAACTGGATAAAGGTTCCGCCGGCGGCCTTCTTCGAGCGGTGTTTTCTCGACTCTGGCCGGACCGGCGGCGATGCATGCGGCTACGTGCGCGGCCTGGCGGATTTTCTCGGGGCCCAAATCGTCACTATAGGCGTACCCGGTGCGCTCGCCCGCGATGACACGGACGCCGACGCCGAGAGAAACACCCTGGGTCGCGCTTTTGACGATGGATTCGTCGATGCTGATGTTGCTGGTGGAGAGGTACTCGAAGTAGAGATCGGCGTAATCCCCGCCTTGGCAGAGCGCTTCCGAGAGGTAGGATTCGAGATCGCCGCGAGTGATGGCAAACCGCGAGGAGAAAAAGGACTCGGAAAAACTCATGGATCTTTTGAGGGTAGCATGCGGGGGCGGGAGGGCCGTTGGGCGAGGCGTGCCTCGACCCTACAGTGGAAGGGTGCTAAAAATGAATGTCGATCGACAGATATAGCGAAGGGCCACGCGTAGTGTGCGGGGACCTGCGGCAGTTGAGTTCGGTCACGTTTCGAAAAGCCGCGGGTGTCCCGCAAACGGCACGGTACCCCCGCGCTACAGGGACTCCAGTTCCAACGATTCGAGAATGATGGCCGACGACAGAGGGTCGTCAGAAATACGGCAGCGGAGGTCGGCGCCCTCGGCTACGGTGCCGGCGGCGGCGGTGACGAAATGTTCGCGCAGGTGATCGGGGTCCATGCCGGTGAGAGCGCCGATGGTGACCTCGACTGCCGTGACGCGCTTGGATCCGTTTTCGGATGCGAGCGCAGTGATCTTGGCGATCAGATCGGGAATCAGCGAGGACTCGTGCATCGCGCCTCCAGTAACTGCTGGACGAGCTGTGCGGCTTTTTCTAAATGCGACGCGGCTCCTGGTGAGATTTCGGTGCTGGGGCTGAAGTCGCGCGCGTATAGGCGGCAGATCCAGGCTTCGCCGTGGAAGTTATAAAGGCGCGAGGCCATTGTGACCAGCGTCTCGGGAGTCATCGAATGTGAGAGAGAGCCCGAAGTCTCGACCGGCCGGTCGATTCTTTCCAATGCTGGGTCTTCGGCCTCCGGATCGGCATCGAGGAAGACCACCGTGTCCACGTCCTGCATCTCGGCAGCGATTTCAGGGGTCAGTTGATGCACTCTGCGCACTGTGGCACGGGGCACCTGCAGCATATCCGCGACGCGGTGCGCCACGCCGTCATCGGCGCGCAGCCGATTGCCGATGGCAACAACCAACGCGCGCATTTTAGCTCCGCTCGATGCGCTCGAGTACGCGGCCGCTCCTATCGCGAAGCTCGACGATCAGCGGCATCTGGCCGATGGCGTGCGTGGAGCAGGAAAGACAAGGGTCGAAGCAGCGAATGGCCGCTTCCACGCGGTTGAGCATGCCCTCGCTCAGTTGGCCCGGCCGGACGAAGCGGCGAGCAGCCTGCTCGACGGCCATATTCATCGCCTGGTTGTTCTGCCCGGTGGCAATCACTAGGTTTGCTTTGCGCATAGTGCCGTCGTGATCGACGGTGTAGTGATGGAACAGCGTGCCGCGCGGGGCCTCGCAGGAGCCAACTGCCTCCTTACGATTGGGCAGCGCCCGCGCCCGCACGTCTTCACCCAACAATTCCGGATCGTTGAGCAGTTCTTCGATGCGTTCGACCGAATGCAGCATTTCGATGAGCCGGGCGAGATGATAATGGAACGATTCGCAGACGGCGCCGCGCGACCGCTGCTTGAATTCGCGCATTTCGCGATCGGCACGTGGTGTGCCCGCATGCTGCGCGACATTCAGACGCGCCAGGGGACCCACGCGATACTTGCCCCCGGGGTAGCCGAGCGGCTTGTAGTAGGCGAATTTCACGTAGGTCCATTCTTCGCTGGCTTCTTCGATGAAGGTGTTGTAGCGCTGCGGATCGAGGCGGTCGGCGACGATGTTACCTTCGCTATCCACGATGCGGATGACGCCATCGTAATACTCCAGGCCGCCATCATGAGTCACTGTACCGAGAAACAGCGAGGGGAAGTTGCCGAGGTGCTGGATCTCCTCCTGCAAGGAATCGAGCAGCGACTTCAGGCGGCCGAGCGCCATCTGAAGAGAATCAA
>Ga0335077_10007145_pt1 | contig 13816 bp, 10 predicted proteins | sample Lox_Sample_31_FD_207151 | JGI IMG/M metagenome (GOLD analysis project Ga0335077, IMG submission 207151) | Soil microbial communities from Loxahatchee National Wildlife Refuge, Florida, United States - Lox_Sample_3.1 | ecosystem: Environmental > Terrestrial > Soil > Wetlands | place: USA...
GGCTGAGTTGCTGCGCCGCGGCCCGCTGGTCGTCGAGTTCGCGGTCGATACGGCCATCGCCGTCGCCGAGACGCTCGATAAGGCCCACAACCTGGAGGCGACCATCGACGGCAAGGAATTTCGCGGCGTGGTCCACGGCGACATCAAGCCCAAGAACATCCGCATCGACAACCGCGGCGATGTGCGCGTGCTCGATTTCGGCATCGCCAAGGCGCTTTCGCTCTCGCGCCGGCTCACCCGCAACGAATTCGGCTCCGTGCCTTACGCTTCGCCGGAGCGGCTCGAGACCGGCGAAGTCGATGCGCTGTCCGATCTGTGGTCGCTGGCGGTGATGCTTTATGAAATGGTGACCGGCCTGCAGCCTTACCAGGCCGAATCCACCGAGCGCCTGGAGCGCATGATCCGCTCGCGCATTCCGCCGCCGCCCGCGCCCGATCCCTGCCCGGAGCCGCTGCGCCGCATCCTTATAAAAGCCACCGCGCCGGACGCGGCTTCGCGTTACCAGTCGGCGCGCGAGTTATCGAGCGACCTGGCCGCATTCCGCCGCGGCGCCCCGGTGCGCGCGGCCACCGAGGACCTGGAGGCCACGCGGCGCACCACCCGCGCCGAAATCGATGCCGCCACGCGGCGCACCAGGCCCGCAGGCGACGCTACGCGAGCCACGCCGCCGGTCCAGCAATGGCCGCTCGCGAAGGGCCCGCGCCGCGCGTTCAGCAACGTCATGCGCGCGGTTATCCTGCTGGCCGTGGGGGCGGTTGTGTACGGCGGCTGGGAAGTGGTTGCCAGTTACCTGATGTACCGCCATGGCCAGCAGCTCCGGCACGACATTCAGGCCGAGCAGGTCACCGACCCCGAGCGCGTCTGGGACCGTTGGACGGAACTTTCCAGGCGCGATCCCTCGTCTCTCCTCTTGTACTCGCCGCGCAAGGCGGTGAAGGAGAACCTGGTGCAGGCAGCCGACCGCGTCATCGCCGCGTATCGCACAGCCGGTCAACCGGTCTATGAAAGGGACTGGGAGCGCGCCCGCAACGCGCTGGCGCACGCGCTCGCCATGGACCCGGACGACCAGGTGCGCGGCAAGCTGCGCCTGGCCGAAGGCCACCTGGCCCGCATCAACGGCTCCGCCCACCACGACCAGAAACAGCTCGAGGCCGCCGTCGACGACTTCACCCAGGCCGACCGCCTGCTGCCGCGCTCGCCCGACCCGCAGCTCGGGCTGGCGCGCGTTTATTACAACCTGCAGGACATCGACAAGGAGGCGGCCGCGCTCGAAGAGGCCGCGCATCGCGGCTACGAGTTCACCAACCGCGACAAGCTGATCCTGGCCGATGGCTACCGCGACCGCGCCGACCTCACCTTCCGCGACTCCTACAACGTGCGCGGCCTGCCGCAGGAAAAAGACGAAGTGGACCGCGCCTCCGCCGATTACCATCGCGCGCTCGACCTCTACCAGAGCGCGGCGCCGTACGGCAACGCCAGCGCCGGCATTGTGCGCGTGGAAGCCGCTTTGCAATCCGTCAACGCGCGCCTGGAACTGATCGGCGATCCCGGAGGCGCGGACCAGAAATGACGCGCTTGGCCGCACGCCAGTGGGACAGGCGATCGTTCTTCGTCGCCTGTCAACCGCCGGCTGACCTATTCGCTGCCTCCGGTCGCGGCTCCCAGGCACTTCGCACGCATGCCAGCCGTTCGGAGCCGCGGCCGCAAGGGGCGATCTAAGCCTTCATGCCTGTCACTCGCAGCACTTCCACCACCCGTCCCACCGCCGGGCGCGGCCTGCAAGGCCGGCCGGCCTGGCGCTTCCACGAGCTGGTGTCGATTCTCGCCGCCTCGCTCGTCGTCGCCGCCGGCTTGTGGCTGGCCTGGCGCGCCAAATCCGCGGGTTTCGCCGCCGACCAACAGGCGCTCGCCGCGAAGCAAATCGTCAATCTGAACGCGCTCTCCGCCCGCGAGGACCTGCTGCCCGTGCTCTCGCTCTGGGCCGATCCGGCCGAGCGCGAACTGGTCGCCCGCAAGATCTATTACATCAGCGGCGGCCTGGGCAACGTCGGCGCCATCGCCCGCATCCGCGTCACGCGCGAAGATCTCGCCGGCCGCGGTCTGCGCGCGCTGCGCGACCGCCTTGCTGGCCGCGATTCCATGGTGCTGCTGACCGGCGACCAGTTGCGCCTGCTCAAGCCATCGCTCATGGTGCGCGGGCCGGACGACTTCCGGCGGTCCTTTAATCTCTGGATCGCGCTCTTTTTCGCCGCTTTCCTGCTGGTCAACGTGGTGTGGAGCGTGCGCGGTTTCCGCGGCGATCGAACGCTGCTGCCGGCGCTCCTGTTGCTCGCCGGCGCAGGGCTAGTGCTGATGATCAGCCTGCGCGATCCGCTGCGCGACTATCTGCTGTTCGTCGATTTCGCGCAGGGCGCCGCGCTTGGCTGCGTGGTGATGGCCGCCGCTGCCCTCCTCGATTTCGAGCGCCTCACCGGCCGCCTGAGCTTCGTGCCGCTGCTCGCCAGCTTCGCCCTTTCCGCGCTGCTCATCGCCTTCGGCTCCGGCCCCGGCTCGAGCGACGCCAAGGTCAACCTGCTCGGTTTTCAGCCCGTCGAACTCATCCGCCTGTTGCTGGTGTTCTTTCTCGCCGGTTATTTTGCCGAGCGCTGGGACGTGCTGCGGCACGCGCGCGAAACCCGCGCCTCGGTCGCCGCGCTCACCCGCTACATCGATATTCCGCCGCTCGAATACACGCTGCCGGCCGCGGCCTGCGTGGCGCTCTCGCTCGTGTTCTTCTTCCTGCAAAAGGACATGGGCCCGGCGCTGGTCTTCTGCTGCCTGTTTCTGGTGCTCTACGGCATCGCGCGTGCCAGCGCCTTCGTGCCCGTCGTCGGCCTGGCCCTGGTGGTGCTCGGCTTCGTGGCGGGCTTCTACCTCGGCGTGCCGCACACCGTGGGCGAGCGCGTTTCGATGTGGCTTTCCCCCTGGGACAACCTCGTGCACGGCGGCGATCAACTGGCGCAATCGCTGTGGGCGTTCGCCACCGGCGGACTCTCCGGCATGGGCATCGGCCGCGGCGATCCGCAGCTGGTTCCCGCCGCGCACACCGACCTGGTTCTTTCGGCGCTGGGCGAAGAATGCGGCTTCCTGGGCGTCGCGGCCGTCTTCGCCCTCTACGCGTTCATCGTGTGGCGCGCGCTGCGCATCGCCCTGCGCGCCGTTTCGGACTACCAGTTCTTCCTCGCCGCCGGGCTGGGCATCGCCACCGCGCTGCAGCTTCTGTTGATCGCGGCCGGCGCGCTCGGCGTGGCGCCGCTCTCCGGCGTGGTCACGCCCTTCCTCAGTTACGGCCGCACCGCGCTGCTCGCCAATTTCCTGGTGATCGGCATTCTGGAATCCATCTCGGCGCGCAGCCGCCCGGAGAACGCGGACGCCGCTCGTCCGTTTCGCGCGCCGGTCGCCGCGGCGGGCATCGTCATCGCCGCCGCCGGCGCCATCGTGCTGGCCAAGGCCGCCTGGGTCGAGGTGCTGCGCCCGGCCGCCGTGATGGGCGCGGGCACGCTGGTGGTGGAAGCCGATGGCGCCCGCCGCTTCGAATACAACCCGCGGTTTCAGGAAGTGATGCGCGGCATCCCCAAGGGCGCCATCTACGACCGCAACGGGTTGCCGCTCGCCACCAGCGATTGGGCCGAGCTCGAAAAGCACCGCGCCGAATACGCCGCGCTCTCGATCGATATCGACCGCGCCTGCTCCCGCACCGACAGCCGGCACTATCCGTTCGGCGGCCTGATGTTCGACCTGCTGGGCGATCTCCGCACGCGCACCCGCTGGGGCGCCAGCAACACCGCGTTCATCGAGCGCGATTTCGCCCGCCGCCTGCGCGGCTACGACGACCGCCCCACGCTGGTGGACGTGAAGAACCCGAAGACCGGCGCCGTCGAGCGCGTGATCCGTTACGACTACCGCGAGCTGGTGCCGCTGGTGCGCCATCGCTACGACCCGTCGAGCCCCGAAGTCCGCCGCGTGCTCGAGCGGCCGCGCGACATCCACACGTCGATCGACGCGCGCCTCACCGTGCGCGTGGCCGCCATCCTCGGCGCCGCGCTGGCCAAGGCCGGTCTCGATAAAGGCGCCGCCGTGGTTCTCGATCCGTCCTCGGGCGACCTGCTCGCCGCCGTCAGCCTGCCTGCGCCGCCCGATCGTCCGCCGGCCGACTCTCCCGCCGGCGCCTCCAATCCGTTCCTCGATCGCGCCCGCTTCGGCCTGTACCCGCCGGGTTCCACTTTCAAAGTGGTCACCGCCATGGCCGCGCTGCGGAAGGATCCGCAGCTCACCGCCAAGACGTACGAGTGCATCCGCCTGCCCGACGGCCGCGTGGGCAACTTCATCAAGGGCTCCAAGCGCCCCATCCGCGACGACGTCGAGGACAAGGCGCCGCACGGCACCGTGAACATGGAGCGCGGCATCGTGGTTTCCTGCAACGCCTACTTCGCGCAGTTGGGCACCTACGACATCGGCGCCGAGCCGCTGCTCGAGACCGCCGGCCTGCTCGGCATCTCCGTCGCCTCGCCCGCCACCGCCGCGCAGTTGCGCAGGGCGCTGCCGCAGGCTTCCTACGGACAGGGGCAGGTGGTGGCATCGCCGTTCCAGATGGCGCGCGTGGCGGCCGCCGTCGCTACCGGCGGCGCCATGCCGGAGGGCCGCTGGATCACCGACGAGACCAACCCGCGCACCGCGCCGCCGCAGCCCGTGCTGACCGCCGATGCCGCCGCCACGCTGGCCCGGTTCATGCGCGAAGTGGTCACTTCCGGCACCGGGCGCCGCGCCGGGGGGCCGGTCGCCATCGCCGGCAAAAGCGGCACCGCCGAGCTCGCCGACGCGCCTTCGCACGCCTGGTTCATCGGCTTTGCGCCCTATGGCTCCGGCGCGCGCAAAATCGCCTTCTCCATCCTGTTGGAGAATGGTGTATACGGTGGAACCGCCGCCGCGCCGGCTGCCGCCGAGATTGCCGCGGCCGCGCGCGAACTGGGCCTGATCCAGCCATGAAACTGTTTTCCGAAATCGAGAAGACCATCGAACGCGGCTTCCGCAAGTTTGCCGAGCGCGTCTTCGGCGCTGCGCAGTCCGATCAGCTGCTGCTGATCCATCGCGCCATCCTCGAGGAAATCGAAACCAAGGTTCAGACCGCCGCCCGCGGCGAACGCATCTTTCCATACTCACTGGTCACCGTCACTCTGATTTCCGCCGACGCCGGTCGGCGCGCGCTCTACCAGGCGGCTTTCGGCGACGAGTCGCGCCTCGCCAACGACGTGCGGCAGGCGCTCGAAGGCGCCGGCTGCCGCCTGCCGCGCGGCTTCTCGGTCGAGGTCGCAACCGCCGAGACCGGCGAGGGCGCCTTCACCATCGCCTACGGCTCCGCCCGCCCCGCCGCGCCCGCGCCAGCCAGCCTGATCGTGGTCAAGGGCAAGGCGGAGGCCGTATCGTATCCGCTCTCCAAGGCGCGCACCAATATCGGCCGCCTGCCCGAGCTGACCGACGCCGAATCCCGCGTCGTGCGCCGCAACGACGTGGTCTTCCTGGAAGGCGATGACTCGAGCGGCACCGTCTCCCGCAAGCACGCGCACATTCAGTTCGCCTCCGGCGAATACCGCATCGCCGACGACGGCAGCGAATTCGGCACCCGCGTCTTCCGCGACGGCCGCTCCATCGACGTCCCCCCCGGCAACCGCCGCGGCGAAAAACTGCGCTCCGGCGACGAAATCCACCTCGGCCGCGCCTGCCTGCGCTTCGAACAGTAGACGCAGGCATGCGCAAGCCCCGTGGGGCATGCCTTAGCTCGCCCTGGATTAGATTCGATTCGTCCCGGCTATTCCTCGGCTATTCCGGACTTCTCAGGCCTGCCGGGGCTTGCGCCAGAATGGGCCGGGCTCAGAACGTGAAACGCGCCTGAAGATCGATGCGCCGGTTGTTAGCCGTCGATCCGGCCATGCCGCCGGGGCCCATCCAGCCGCCGCCGAACCCTGTGTTCACGCTGGTGGCCTGGAGGAAATACGGCGAAGTGATCACGCCCTGGTATCCGCCCGGATTGAAGTGGTTCAGGATGTTGGTGAAGTTCACGCCCAGGGTCAGGTTATAGCGGTGTTCGGTCTGGTCGCCGAACATGCCGCGCATGCCGCGTCCGCCGCCGCGCATGCCTCCCGGAGGCCCGCCGCCCGGAGGTCCTCCCCAACCGCCGTGCCCGCCCTGCGCCTGGTTCCCGCGCAGCGCGCCGAACCCGAATACGCGGTAGATCCGCATGTTGATCGATACGAGGCCCGGCATCGTCAGGTAGTTGCGCGGCACCAGGCTCATCGGGTTCGCCACGTTGTACGAAGTCGTGAAGATGCCGGCCGGCGAGCAGACCGTATCGCCGGAGAGCACCGTGTTCTTCCCGGTGAAGCCGGCGCATTGCGCGCCCGATGCGAAGGCCGCCCGCGCGTTGATCTCGGTCGTGCCGTAGATGTCCGTCCCGTCCAGCACGTCGTAGGGCTGCCCCGACCGCACCGTGACAAACGGCGCCACGCGGATCCCCTTCGGCCCGAGCACCGAACCCACCAGCATGAAATTGTGCCGCCGGTCGTAATTCGACCGCCCGTAATCCAGCGCGAAGTCGTATGGGTCGGTCGGCGTCGAGGGCAGGTCGTGCGCATAGGTCAGCGAGTAGTTGCCGAACAGCGAAACGCGCGGGCTGAAACGCGTGTTGAAGTTGGCCATCAGCATCCGCTGCCGCATGTACCCGCCCGATTCGTACTCGAAGATGTTGCCCGCTTCGTAGCCGTAAGGAAAGATGCCGTTGGTCGGGCCGGGAGCGAGCAGCGGGTCATAGGCCCCCGGCTGGCCCGCTTCGATCGGTTCCGGCGCGTTGATCGGCACCGTCTGCGCCAGGTGCTCGGAGCGGTTGTAGGTGTAATACATGGCGACCGTCGTGCTGCGCGGCAACTGCCGTTCCACGCCGATCGCCATCTGCAGGCTGTAATCGGCGCGCAGCTTCGGGTCCACCACCCAGGTCAGGTTTTGTCCCGGGCTCAGGGTTGAGAGCGGCGGAATATTATCGATGTAAAACGTGGGGTTGTAGACCGTGTAATCGAGCTGGTTTCGGCCGTTGTTCAGGTAGGCGCTCTCGAAGTCGCCCAGCCCGATGCGGTCGTAGAACATGCCGGCTCCGCCGCGAATTACGGTCTTCTGCGGCCCGTTCTTGGCCGAACCGGGCGCCCAGGCGAAGCCCACCCGCGGCGCCACGTCGCGATGGTCGCTCACCAGCGTCTGCACTTCATAACGCAAGCCCAGGCTCAGCGTGAGGTTGGGCCTCACCTTCCAATCGTCCTGGACGAACGGCGCGCCATCGTAGCGCACCATGCCCACGTAGGCGAGCCCGGTTTGGATGGTGAATCGCGAAGGACCTCCGCCCAGCGCCTGGATCTGGGCCGCGCTGAAACCCGCCTGCTGGAGCGACAGGAACCGGATGTATTGCTCCACGCTGGTCAGGTTCTCGGTGACCGGGTTGCCGTTTTGATCCGTCACCACGTCGTTTCCGGCGGTCAGCTCGGGCGCCAGTCCGCCCAGGAAACTGAACGATCCGTTGAACCCTTCGGGCTCGTTGCTCTGATCGCTGTCACGCCGCACCCGAACGCCGAACTTGATGGTGTGGGTTCCGTGCACCACCGAGGTGTAGTTCTGCAGCTCGAAGTGACGGCTGGTGTCGTGCGTGGCGCCGTACCCGTTGCCGCCCGTCATAAACGCGCCAGCCACGTTGATGGACGGGATCTCGTTGCCCAGCGTCGCGTTGTAGCTGCGCGTGAATTGAAACCGCAGCTCGTTGACGATTCGGGGGCTCAGCACCGCGTCTTCGGTGATCATCAGGTTCTGCCCGTTGCCGTCGGTGTCGTACGCCTGGTCGGGTGTGTAGGCCGGCGGCAGGTGCGTCCCGCCCAGGCCGGAGTTGTCGCGCCAATTGAGCCGGTCTTCGAAGCGCACCGTCAGCGTGTTGTTCGTCGTCAACTGGTAGTCGATGCGCGGCGAGATGGTAGTGAACGCCGTAGGGCTGACCACCGCCGTTCCCAGCGGCACGATGGCCAGCGAGGTTGGATCCACGTAAGTGGCGTGCGTGATCAGATTGTCCGTGATGTCGCGCCGGTTGAAATCGAGGAAGAACGAAGTCTTGTGGTTCAGGCTGCCGCCGAGGTTGGCGCTGATCATGCGGTTCGAGTAGTCCGGCTTGTTCGCCGCCAGCGGGTTGCGCGAATCGAGGGCGGCGTTGGCGTCGTTGAGCGAAACCATGCCGTGCAGCTTGTCGGTGCCCGGCTTGGTGAGAATCTCGATGCGGCCGAAGCCCAGCCGGTCGAACTCCGCCGAAAACGGATTCTGATTGATGCGGATCTCGCGGATGGATTCCTTGGGCGGAAGCTGGCCGCCGCTGAAGCCGTCGATGTAGATCTGCCCGCCGTTGGGTCCCGCGCCGGGGCCGGCCAGGGCCTGCAGCGCGTCCGACAGATCGTCGGGATCGTCCGGCAGCGCCTCCAGGTCCTCGCCTTTGATCACAATCGCCGTGGCGTTGTTGTCGGCTTCCACGCTCACCTGCGGACCCGCCTCGGCCTGCACCGTCACTTCCTGTTTCTCCGCGGTGATCGCCAGCCGGATCGACATCTGCACCGGGTTGCCGCTGCCCACGTTGACAGCTTTCGAAAACTGGGCGAAACCCGGATAAGCCACCTTCACGGTGTACGGTCCGGGCGCGAGGCCCAGCACGGAAAACGTGCCGTCCGCCTGCGTCTGCGCCGACCTGGCGCCGCCGATTCCGGTCACCGTCACGTTCGCGGCGGGAATTACCGCGCCCGAATCGTCCATCAACACGCCGCGCACGCCGCCGGTGGTGGTCTGCGCCGGAAGGGCGACGGCCGCCAGCAGCACCGCCAGGAACAAAAAGAGAGTACTACGCGTTTTAACCATGCTTCCTCTGACCGTTGCGTATCCTGCCAGGCGGCACCGCTCCGCCGCTTCTTAATTGCCCTCGCCCGCGCCCTCGCCGCCGCCGAGATTCCAGCCGCCCATGATGTCGCGGGTCGAGTTGGGCGAAGCCGTCAACAGCGGCTCCACGCCGGCCAGCATCATGATCGCGGTCAGGTGGGTGCCGTCGGTGCCTTCCGTGGTGGAAACCATGATGGCATCGCCGCGTTTCAGTTCCGACAGTCGCACCGCCGGCAGGTGGTCCAGCATCTGTTTGATGTCGCCTCCGCCCCGGCCGCCGGCGCCGCCCGGCCCGTTCCATCCACGGCCCGCGCCGCCGGCCGCTTGTCCCTGCTGCCAGTTCCCGCCGGCGCCGCGCCCCGCCGCGCCATTGGCCGCCGCGGCCCCGCCGTTGGTTCCCGCGGCAGCGGCGTTGTAGCGCCGCGCCAGAAATGCCGCCATCTGCTCCGGCAGCTTGCGGATCACCGTGTCCGAAGTCACCTTCAGCACGACCGGCTTCTTCGTGGCCAGGTCTTTGACCTTGAGCGTGCCGGCCGCCGCATCCGCCGCCTCGATGGTTGCCGCGATCTGCCGGAACGAACCGGAAACCAGCTCCTCCGCCGCGATCGCCGTCCCATCCGCGTTCTTGTCGCCCAGCACGTGCAGTTCGTCACCCACCCGGATGTCGGCCAGGGTTGCCGGCCTGGCGTCGGCCAGTTTCGCCGAATCCGGCGCGTAGCGCAGGATTTCCTTCGCGCCGGCCGCTTCCACCGTGTACCGCCCACGCCCGGCTTTGATGGCGATAGTCTTCGCCGCCGCGTTCACCTCGGTGACGATTCCCGTGGTTCCCCGCTTCTGCCAGTCCTCTTCTTCCTTGGCATGGATCTGCGCCACGTCCGCCTTGCTCATCACGTACACGGTGCGGGCGTCGAACGACTTTTGATCCGCCCCAACCTGTCCGATCGCCACCACGCGGTCGCCCACCGCCATGTCGCCGAGCGCGATCGGCACTGCTTTCTTCGTGTCGGTTTCACCGGGGGGCAGGCGCCGCAGGAACGACTTCTCGGTGACGGCCACCGTCGCCACGTCGCCCTTGTCCGTTTTCAGCGTGATTTTGCCGCCAGCAGTGTCCACACTGGCCACGGTTCCCGTCACCCGCTGGCGCACCGGCGCGGCCTGCGTCTGAGCGCTCGCGCCGGCGCAGATCAGCGCAGTTAACAATATGAGTCCAATAGACTTCATCGCTTTGGTAGAGACTCGGGCGGGTTCCAAAATGCAGGGGCGTCGCCGCTTTCACCAAGGTTACACGCGCACGGGCACTCAGAGGCAGGCTCTAAAACAGAAAAAGCCCCCGCAGCTTTCGCGAAGCCGCGGCGGCTCTTCCTTCAATTGGACGTGAAACTACTTCTTTTCTTCCGTGGTTTTCTTTGCTTTGGTCGCCTTGGGCGCCTTCGTCTTGGTGGCCTTCGTCTTCTTGGCGGTGCCGGCGTCATCCGCGTAAGATACCGCTACGGTGGCGGTGAGGAAGGACAAGCCAAGCATCAAAGTCATCAGTTTCTTCATTTCTGCGATTCTCCTTTGGCTGGTTGGACGAACTGTCTCGCCCTGAAATAATGATAACCAGGGGCACATGAACCCGCGCTTAAGCGCGGATTAAAACGCCTTCATGTATCCCGGACTGCCCTTTCGTCTCTGTAAGCTCAAAAACAGAAAGAGCCGCGGCGGCTCTTCTGGCGAACTGCCACGGCTCCTCGTCCAACTGTAAGCGAGACTACTTCTTTTCTTCCGTGGTCTTCTTGGCGGCGGCCTTCTTCGTCTTCGTCTTCGTCTTGGTCGCCTTCGTCTTGGTAGTGTCTTTCGTAGCCTGATCAGCCAGCACAACAGAGCCGCTGAGGAATGCCAAACCAAGCATCAGGCTCATCAACTTCTTCATTCTTCCTACTCTCCTTCGGGGTCGAGTTTCCTCGCCCCTGATCGATAATAACCACCGGAACATGAACCGGGCCCTAAGCCGCAGTTAAAACGCTTTCATGTGTTATTCGGCACCCACGCCAATCCTCGAGCCCCAAAAACAGAAAGAGCCGCAGCGGCTTCTCTGCGAAGCTGCTGCGGCTCTTCCTGCAAGCTGGAAGTAAAACTACTTCTTCTCTTCCGTGGTCTTCTTTGCCTTGGTCGCCTTGGGTGCCTTGGTCGCCTTGGTGGCCTTCGTCTTGGTGGTGTCCTTCGTGGCTTGATCAGCCAGCGCAACACTGCCGCCGAGGAACGCCAAGCCGAGCATCAGACTCATCAACTTCTTCATTCTTCCCATTCTCCTTTGGAGGTTGGACGAGTAATCCCCGTCTCCTGCATATCATAGCGGCATGTGTCGCCCACCGCCATTAATATGTGATTAAAATACCTTAAGATCCGCAATCACAGCCGATCGATACCGTCTGGGTCCATCAATCGCCTTTCGTCTCAATTACTTATGATTCGTAGGGCGGATCGCCCCCGATTCCGCCAGGCCCCGCCTGCTATCGTCAAAGCGGATGAAGAAGTCGGATATCGCCAAACGGATGGCCCGGCAGTCCGGAACCAGCGTCGGGCAGGCCGCGGATTCGCTCGATCGGCTGGTGCAGGAGATCGTCGCCGGCCTTCGCCGCGGCCGGAAAGCCAGCCTGCCCGGTCTCGGAACGTTCACCGTCAGGCCCGATGGGAACCTGGCTTTCGACCGCGAGGACAAACGCCGCCGTGACTGATTCGCCCCTGCTCGAACGATTCTCGCGCGCCGTCCTGGCCGGCCTCGCCGAAGGCAAACCGGTCGAAATCGAAGGCCTGGGCACCTTTTATCCCCATCCCACCGCGGGGTTCCGTTTCGCGCCGCACACGCGCCCCGCCATCTTCATCGCCTACGGCACCGAGGACCGCGACGCCGCGGACGCGCTGTTTCAGGCGTTCGAACGCGCCGGCTTCAGCCCGTGGATGGACGAGAAGAAGCTCTTGCCCGGCCAGAACTGGGCGCGCGCGCTCGAAGCCGCCATCGAGACCTCGGATTTCTTCGTGCCGTGCTTTTCCTCGCGGTCGATGGCGAAGCGCGGCGGTTTCCACGCCGAGATCCGCTACGCGCTCGACTGCGCGCGGCGCGTTCCGCTGGAGGAGATTTACCTGGTGCCGGTGCGACTGGATGCCTGCCGCGTGCCGCGCTCGATTCAGCGCGAATGGCAGTACATCGATCTTTTCCCCGATTGGACGGCCGGCATCGCCCGCCTGATCGGAGCCATACGCGCCGAGTGGCAACTGCGGCGCGACCATCGCTTCATGGCACGATGACGGCTGCCCCGTTGATGGCATCGCCCTTCACGGCCTGCAGCGCCTGGTTCGCCTCGTCGAGCGGAAAGACGGTCACCAGCGGCCGCAATCCGATCTGCGCCGCCACCGTCAGGAAGTCGCGCGCGTCGGCGCGCGTCATGTTCGCCACGCTGCGCATCTGCCGCTCGCCCCACAACAGGCTGTCGTAATCGAACTGCGGAATGCGGTCGAGGTGAATCGCGTTGATGGCCACCACGCCGCCTTTGCGCAGGCTGGCCAGCGCCGCCACCACCACGTCGCCCGAGGGCGCGAAGGTCACCGCGCGGTCGAGCTCCACCGGCGGCCGGTCGCGCTCCGCGCCCACCCACGCGGCGCCCAGCGATCCGGCAAGGGCGCGATGCCCCGCCCCGCGCGTCGCCACATAGACCTCGCAGCCCCACGCCCGCAGCACCGCGATCGCCAGGTGCGCCGAGGCGCCGAATCCGTAAAGGCCCACCCGCTCGCCCGGCTCGACGCCGGCCACGCGCAGGCTGCGAAATCCGATGATGCCCGCACACAACAGCGGCGCCGCATCCAGGTCGCTCAGGCCTTCCGGCAGCGGATAGACGAAATCCGCCCGCGCCGCGGCGTACCCGGCATAGCCGCCATCGGCGTCGTAGCCGGTGAAGGTGGGCGCGTCGCACAGGTTCTCCATATCGTGCGCGCAGTACCGGCACGTGCCGTCCGTGCCGCCCAGCCAGCTCACGCCGACGCGCGTGCCCACCGCCGGCCCGGAAAGCGGCGCCTCCACAACTTCGCCCACGATCTGATGGCCGGGAATCACGGGCGACCGGCGCGCGGCCAGTTCCCCCTCCGCGATGTGCAGGTCGGTGCGGCACACCCCGCATGCCTTCACCCGCAGCAGCACTTCTCCCGCGCCCGGCCGCGGCCGCTCCACTTCTTCGATCGCGAGCGGCGACCCGGCCACCGGGCCCGGCCGGTGCAACACCGCGGCCCTCATGGCCGCCGCTCCAGCACTTCGACGCCGCCCGCCTTGCCGACAATCACCCGCTCCGCCATGCCGAGGAACAGGCCGTGCTCCACTACGCCCACCGTCCGGTCCAGCGCCAGCGCCAGTTCTTCGGCTGAGCGGTATCCGCGGAACCCCGCGTCCAGAATGTAGTGCCCGCCGTCGGAGACGAATGGCTTGCCGTCGGCGCCCATGCGCATGCGGAACTCCCCGCCCATCGCGCGCAGCCGCCGCGCCGTGGCCTCCCAGCCGAACGGCGTCACCTCGATCGGAATCGGCCCTTCCTCGATCCGCAGCCGGTCCACCACCTTGCTTTCGTCGGCCACAATCACCATCCGCGCCGTGACGCTGGCCACGATTTTTTCGCGCAGCAGCGCCCCGCCCAGGCCCTTCACCAGGTGAAGGGTGCCGCGCTCCACTTCATCGGCGCCATCGATGGTGAGATCGAGACGCTCGTGCTGCGCGAGGTCGGAGAGCTTGATGCCCAGCTCGCGCGCCAGCGCCGCCGTCTTCTCCGAAGTGGGCACACCCACGATGTCGAGCCCCGCCGCCACCCTT
>Ga0335077_10007146_pt1 | contig 13815 bp, 10 predicted proteins | sample Lox_Sample_31_FD_207151 | JGI IMG/M metagenome (GOLD analysis project Ga0335077, IMG submission 207151) | Soil microbial communities from Loxahatchee National Wildlife Refuge, Florida, United States - Lox_Sample_3.1 | ecosystem: Environmental > Terrestrial > Soil > Wetlands | place: USA...
CAGCAACCGCCGACAATGAAGGAAAAGCGAAGAATCGCCTCACCCCAACTCCCCCTCATACCGCCACACCCCATCATCCCCACTTACCCTCCCCCACACCTTCTCCGCCCCCCACTGCGCCAGCGCCACCGCAAATACTAAGTCGTCATGCTCCCCCTCCCGCCACGCCCCGTACTGCTCGTGCCCCCGCGCCGTCCGCTTCGCCCGCATCTGCCTCATCTCCTCCACCAGCGTCGCTCCATACGCCATCCCCTGCGCGATCCGCAGACCCCCTCGCTGCAGTAACACTTCCAGCCCCACAATCAGATTCTTCTTCGGCACATGATAATATCCCTTCGACTGACTCTCATCCAACCCGGAAGTAATCACCGCCGGCAGCACCCAGCACTCTAAGTCCGCGCCTCTCAGTAAGTCCACAATCGCCCGGCCCACTCCGGTAGCATCCACAACCAGGCTGCACTGACCTCTCAGTTCCGCCGACCGCGTTATCACTCGCACTCTCTCCACCACCTCCGGATAGGGCGTCCCCAACTCCACTCTCTCCAGGTACCGCAGCCGAAGCCCCGCCATCTTCCGGTACGCCCATACCTCCGCGTTCCACGGCCCCCTCAGTTCCGCCCTTTCCACAATCGCCAGTGCCGTGTAATCGCAGCTCTGCCCCACATCCAGACCTACAATGAACTTACTCCTCATGGCTCTCTTCACAAACAGCCGAAGCTGCCGGAATTATCGGAAGATCAGTGGCTGGAACTCGTCGGTGATCGCCCGCTCCACCAGGTCCATGTCAAACACCCCGCTCACCGCATCCACAAACTCGCACAGATACTCCTGCCGGAAGTACCGCTCCCCCATCGCCGCCCGTTCCTCCGCCAGAAACGCCGCCGGTATGCGCGGGCATTCGTCCGCCGCCACCCGCACCCGTTCCCATCCCCCGCCCTTGCTCCACGTCTCGTAGAAGAACCCCCGCTTGCCGTACGGCGTGCTCATCAGCCACAGCGCCCCGCCGCTCACCGCCAGCATCGGACGGATCGCCCGGTACAACTCATCGCCCACCCGGGACGCCTCGTCCACAAGCAGCAACGCCACCGCCGAGAATCCCCGGATCGTCGCCTCGTTCCCCGGCAGCCCCACGATCCGCGACCCGTTCGGAAACTCCAGCGACATCTCGTTCTCTCCATCCCCCTTCACCCGCACGCCCAGCCGCGCCGCGAACTCTTCCGCCTTCCGCACAAACTCCCCGCTCTGCCGCGCGCTCGGGCTCACCACCAGCGTCAGACTCTCCGCCTGCGTATACGCCTGGTGCACCGCCTTCGCTGCCGTAACCGTGGACTTGCCCCACTGCCTCGTGCAGTTCAAGATCCCCCGCCGGCCACGCGAGTTCAGCACCCGCCTCTGCGCCGCATCCGGCTCCAGTCCCAGTCTCTCCGTCACCCATTCCGCCACTCCCTTCTCTGCCCCGCCCATTCCTGGCTGGGTATCCCTGGCAGGGCCCCGCCGCTCCCGGTCTAGCAACCGGCTCACCAGATAGCTGGTTTCCATCCCCTATCCCACTCTTACCACACGAATTCGGACAAACCCATCGGATTAACCGTTACAGCCGCCCCGTTCACATGCTTTGAAATTTCACAAATCGATGAAATCACGAGACATCCTCAACCCTCCGGCAGGATTGTCCAAATCTTGGTACTACCCTGTGATCAGAGAATGAGTTCCCAACGAAGAATCGACTCCTCACGCGCCAACGGACATCGCTCCCATGGCCCGGCCACCCCGGCAGGCAAACTCCGGTCATCCCAAAACGCCCTCAAGCACGGCCTCCTCTCCGACACCATCGTGCTCCCCGGAGAATCTGCCGAGTGCTTTGACACCCTCTGCACCGAGCACCTCCAGCGCTTCGCTCCCGCCGACGGTGTCGAGCGCGGCATGATTGAGGAAATGGCCGCGTCCTACTGGCGCCTCCGCCGTGTCTGGGCTATCGAGAACGAATTCCTCACCGCTGCCTTGGATTCCCAGCCCGCGGGCGCTGGCACTTCGGATCTCGGCCGCATCGCCGCCTCCTTCCGCCAATTGGCAGCTTCACCGGAACTCGCCCTCCTTCACCGCTACGAAGCCCGCCTCCACCGCATGTATCAGCGCGCCTTCTACAACGTCCTCCTGCTGCAGAATGTCGATCCTCCGCACGAAAATATCCCCGAATCCCTGCCCGCTTCGCCCACCGGCCTTGCCGTGCCGCCCGATCTTCCCGATGACGGAGCCCCCGGCCGGTCGTCCCCCAAAACCGAATCGTCCCCGGCAAACTCCGCCTCCCCTGCCGAACCTGTCCACCCGCAACCTTCCACCCCCGCTCCCGCGCCCGCGGCAAATGTGAAATTGCCAAACGAACCCAATCCCATTTCCGGACACTCCCCCTCCCGGTCTTCCCCGCGTTTCAATCCCCGTCTCCGTTCCCTGCCCATGCGGAATCACAACCGCGGCCCAAGCCGGACGTCGCCATTTCCGAGGGACCCGGTCGCGACCACCCGTCGAACGGCCGGAACATGAGCACTTGGCCCGGTCAGGACGCCCGGAGTTCGCACCGGTCTCCTCCTGCGAGTTCGCGCTCCCCCCGCAACCTTTATCCGGCTTCGAAAGGAGTATACTGGCTCAGAGTATTTCCCATGCCTGTGCGAGGGGCGCCATTACTACTTTTTTCTCTCGCGTTCGCCGCATCTGCGCCGATGTTCGCAGCGGACGCGCCCGTCTCCTTCGCTTCCGACATCCGGCCGATTCTCGAAAGCAATTGCTGGAAATGCCATAGCGCGTCGATTCAACTCTCGAAGCTTGACCTGCGCACCCGCCAAAGCGCCTTACGCGGCGGCGCCAGGGGGCCTGCTATCGTTCCCGGCAAGTCCGACGAAAGCCGCCTCTACCGCCTGGTAGCTGGACTCGAAAAGCCATCCATGCCCATGGGCGGCCAGCTTACCGGCCCCCAGATTGCGATCATCAAAGCCTGGATCGACCAGGGCGCTCCATGGGATGACACCGGCACGGCTTCGCCCGACACCACAACCGCCGGGTTCGTGATTCCGGAAATGACCATCTCTCCCGAGGTCCGCAACTCCTGGCCGTTTCGGAGGCCCGTCCGTCCCGAAGTGCCGGTCGTCGCGGGCGGCCTCACGAATCCCATCGACCGATTCCTGGAAAGCGTCCGCCAGTCCAAGGGCCTCAAGGCCGCACCGCGCGCCGGCCGCATCACGCTGTTGCGCCGTGCGTACATGGACCTGATCGGCCTGCCCCCCACTCCCGCGGAGACCGCCGCGTTTCTCGCGGACCAATCCCCGCATGCCTGGCAGAACCTGATCGACCAGTTGCTCGCCTCGCCGCATTACGGCGAACGTTGGGGCCGGCACTGGCTGGATGTGGCGCGTTACGCCGACTCCAACGGCTTCGAGCACGACTACGACCGCCCTAACGCGTGGCGCTATCGCGACTACGTGGTCCGCGCCTTCAACGGCGACAAGCCGTACAACCGGTTCCTCACCGAACAGATTGCCGGTGATGAGATCGATGGCGCTACCAACGACACCAGGATCGCCACCGGTTTTCTCCGCAGCTACGCCAAGGTGGGCTATCGCGAGAAGGACAATCCCCAGTTCCGCTACGAATACCTGGACGACATGATCGGCACCATCGGCCGCGGCGTCCTCGGGCTGACCGTCAACTGCGCTCGCTGCCACAATCACAAGTTCGACCCCATCTCGCAGAAGGATTATTACCGGATGCAGGCCTCCCTCTTCGGCTATGTCGAGACCGATTATCCGTTGGCGCCGAAAGAGCAGGCCGATTCGTACGCCAGGAAGACGGCCGAAATCGAGGCCAGGCTCGCGCCCCTGCGCCGGCAGGTGCGGCTTCTCGAAGAGCCTTACCGCCTGCGCCTGGTGGAGGAGAAGTACAAGAAGTACCCCCCGAATGTCCAGCGGGCAATCGCCATTCCGGAAGAGAAGCGCACCCCGGGCGAGGCGTTGCTGGCGGGCCAGGTCATTCGCACCACCGGCGTCTCCAGCGACGAGATTGACCGGGCGATGACGCCCGCCGGCCTTGCACAGAAAAAGGCCCTGAACGAACAAATCAGGAGCATCCAGAGCGAGCGGCCCAAGCCGCTGCCCATGGCCGCCATCGTCACCGATGGCGATTACCGCTTCACCCCCGACGGTCCCGGCGATGAGCCCGCTCCCGGAAAGGGCGTCAAGCAAGCTGCCGCCGAAGGCACCTTCCTGTTCCAGGGCCCCGGCCGCTATCAGCCTCCGCCATCATACTTCCTCATCCGCGGCGACGTCGAAAGCCACGGCCCTCTCATGAAGCCCGGGTTCATCGACGTGATCACCTATGGCAATCCACCGGTGGAGGATCCGCCCGCGGATGGCCGCACTTCGGGAAGACGCCGCGCGTTGGCGGAGTGGTTGACTTCGCCCGGCAATCCGCTGACCGCCCGCGTGATGGTCAATCGCATCTGGAGCCACCATTTCGGGCAGGGGATCGTGGCCACTCCCGATAACTTCGGCAAGATGGGCGAGAAACCGACTCATCCTGAGCTGCTCGATTGGCTGGCCCTCGAGTTCATGAGCCGCGGCTGGAGCATCAAGCAGATGCACCGCCTCATCATGACGTCCGAAGCCTACCAGATGGCCTCGGGGTACGAGAATCCCACCGACTACCAGCGGGACCCCGAGAACCACGATCTGTGGCGGTTCCGGATCCAGCGGCTGGATGCGGAGATCGTTCGCGACGCGATCATGGCTGCCAGTGGCACGCTGGACCTGGCCATGGGCGGGCCGCCGGTCTTTCCGCACATTCCCCGCGAGATCCTGGCGTCCATGACGGAAGGCATCTGGAAGAAGGAAGATGACGGCCCGAGCGTCTGGCGGCGCAGCATCTACGTCTACCGCAAGCGCGGCCTCGTGTTTCCGATGTTCGAGGTGTTTGACCTGCCCGATCAGAACACCAGTTGCTCGCGGCGCAACGTCTCCACCGTCCCGACCCAGGCTTTGACGCTCCTCAACGACGAATTCGTCATCCGGCAGGCGAAGCTGTTCGCCGGCCGCGTGAAGGAAGCAGCCCCCAACGATGCGTCGAAACAGGTGGACCTCGCATACCGGATTGCCTTGTCACGTCCGCCGCGCCAGGAGGAAGCCAAACTCGCTGCGGACTTTTTGGCAAAGCGGCCGCTCGAGGATTTCACGCACGTGCTCCTGAACCTGAACGAGTTTCTTTATGTGCGGTGAGGTATGAAGAACTTCTGGTCGAGGCGCGATTTCCTGTTCCAGTCGGGCGGCGGCATCAGCGGCCTGGCGCTGGCCTGGCTGCTCAACCAGGACGGTCTGCTCGCTGCCACCCCCGAAGGCGGCGCCTGCAGCGCCAAGGCCACGGGCTACAACCCCTACGCCCCTCGGAAACCCCACTTCGCCCCGCGCGCGACGAGCGTGATCTCACTCTTCATGAGCGGCGGTCCAAGCCATCTGGATACCTTCGATCCGAAGCCCGCCCTCGACCGGTACGCCGGTCAGCCGCTCACCGGTAAGGGCGAGATCGTGGTGCGCCAGGGCAACCCCGGCCCGCTGATGCCTTCGCCATTCCAGTTCCGCAAATACGGCCAGTGCGGAATGGATGTCTCCGAGATTTTCCCCCTGATCGCGCAACAGGTGGACGAGATGGCCTTCCTGCGATCGGTCCATGGCCAGTCAAACGACCACGTGCAGGCCACCTACGAGCTGAATACCGGCAAGATTCAGATGGGCCTTCCGAGTGTCGGGTCGTGGGTGACCTACGGTCTGGGCTCCGAGAACCAGAGTCTGCCGGCATTCGTGGTGATCTACGACCGCCGTGGCGGACCTCTCGGCGGGCCATCCAACTGGAGTGCCGGATACATGCCGGCTGCCTATCAGGCCACTGTCTTCCGGTCCTCGGGCGATCCGATCATCGACCTCAAACCGCCGTCGCAGGTGACCGCCGAACAGCAGCGCGACCGCCTCGACCTGCTGGCGAAGTTGAACGAACTGGACCTCCAGCGCTATCCCGGGAACAGCGAACTGGCTGCCCGCATCTCGTCGTACGAGCTGGCCTATCGCATGCAAGGCTGCGCTCCGGAAGCGGTGAACGTCGATAGCGAAACCGAGGCGACGCGCAAGCTCTACGGATTGGACGATCCGGTGACCGAGCCGTTCGCCCGGCAGTGCATCATGGCCCGCAGGCTGGTGGAACGCGGCGTGCGCTTCGTGCAGCTTTATCACGGCGGGCTGGGGCAGCAGAACCGCGACACCTGGGACGCGCACGACGACGTCAAGGACAACCACACCCGCCACGCCGCCGAAGTCGATCGGCCCATCGCCGCACTGCTGATGGACCTGAAAGCGCGCGGGCTGCTGGATTCCACCCTGGTGCTGTGGCACGGAGAGTTCGGACGCATGCCCATTTCGCAAAAAGGCGTCGGCCGCGATCACAATCCGGGAACGATGACCATCTGGATGGCCGGCGCGAAAATCCGCGGCGGTCAGATCATCGGCGCCAGCGACGAGTTCGGCTACAAGGCCGAAAAACAGCCCATCGCCGTCCACGACCTCCACGCCACGATGCTGCACTTGCTGGGAATCGATCACACCCGCCTGACGTACCTGTTCAACGGCCGGAACATGCGCCTGACCGACGTCTACGGCGAACTGATTCCCCAGATCGTTGCGTGAGGCGGCCTGCTTATGTCTTCAACTCGTAGGCTTGTCCTTCGGTGCGATGTAGGCGAAGAAGTCCTGCTCGAAGCGGCGGGCATAGGAGTCGAGCAATTCCTGGACGCGGCCGATTGAGGGCGACTTCACCATCAGCCCAACGTGGTGATCCTTATCCATCCGCCATACGATTTCCGGATCGGTGTACGCCGAAGTATCGGGGTGCTCCTGCCGGGCCAGCGAGACCAGCAGCCCGGCGTAGTCCGGGCGGGGCTCGGGCGGATGGTACGGCGCGTCTCCTCCCGCGATTTCCAGCTTCGCCCACTCCGCCCACAGGTTCAGCCCGGTGGCCGCGTCCACCATGTCCGCGATGTGGGCGCCTCCCACGCGCGCGGAGGTCTCCAGGAAATAGATGCGCCCATCCTCGCGCCCTTTGATGAACTCGGTGTGCGAAACGCCCCGCAGCATCCCGAGGGCGCTCATCACGTGCCGATTGACCTCCAGAAGCCGCCGGGCATCTTCCGAATTGCGCTCCAGGATGCGGGTAGTGAAGATGCCGCCCTGATGCGAGACCTCCATCGGCGGCCGCCCGTACCCGCTGGCAATTGCGAACAGGACTTCGGATTCGTAGACGATGGTATCCACGTGGAAGATGTCGCCGGGTACGAACCGCTCCAGAAGATAGTGGGACTGCATGTCGCCCAACGCATCGAGCATGCGCCACAGCTCTTCCTGATGGTGCACTTTCTTGATGCCGATCGAACCGGCCATCGACCGCGGCTTCAGAACCCAAGGCGCCGGCACTTGCTCCATGAACTGCCGCAGCCGGTCGTAGTTCAGCACGTGCACGAAATCGGGAACGGCGAGGCCCGACTCCCGTGCTTTCATCCGCATCGCCAGCTTGTCGCGGAAATAGTGGGCCGTCGTGCCACCCATGCCGGGCACCCGGAGGTGCTCTCGCAACGAGGCGGCCACCTCCACGTCGAAATCGTCCAGGGGCACGATGCGGTCGATCGCCCGGCTGCGCGCCAGGTAGCTCACCGCATTGATCGTCTGGCCCAGGTCCCAGTGGTGGTTGTCATCGGGCATGTAAAAGACTTCGTCGATGCTGTCCATGGGGAAGTGCGCTTTGTGCTGCAAGCTGAGGGAGGTCAGCAGCAGCACCGTCGCTCCCTGCCTTTTCGATTCGCGCAGGAATTCGTGTCCCTTCTCATAGCTGGCGAGGCACAGAATGGTCATGGTGTTCTATCCTAGCAGGCGCGCATTGTCGATTTCCCGAGACCTCGAACGTCGTTGAAGTAGACGAAACACGCAGTCAACGTCTACATTCAACAAAGAGGAGAGACCTTCATGCAATCGAACACATCGGCAACCGCTATGGCCCCCAGCCAGTCACTGACGACGACCGAATTGGAACGCGCGGAACTGTACATTCAGCAATGTCACAACGGCGTCATCGGCGCGATCAAAGGACTGTCCGAGTCGCAATGGACCTTCAAGCCCGCGCCGGATCGCTGGTCGATCGGGCAGATCATCGAGCACGTGATTTTCGTGCAGGATCGCGTGGCCGGACCCATTCAGGAGCAGCTTGCGTCCGCGCCCGAGAGCCCCGCCGGCCGCGACTGTCAAGCCGTGGACGCAATCGTGATCAACCAGTTCCCCAACCGTCTCGCCAAGTTTCAAGCTCCTCCGATTGCCGCTAATCCCGCCGGCGCTTACGGCCTGGCAGAGGCGGCCGACCGGCTCGCCGCGAATGCGGCTCGTCTCAGCGGGTGTTTGAAATCGGTACCGAACCTGCGCGGCCACGTCGTGCCGTCGCCCCCGTTGAAGGCGGTCTCTCAGGGCGCTTACGAAGTGATGGACGGCTACCAGTGGATCCTGGCGGCAGCCGCGCACACCGAGCGCCACACGAAGCAAATCCTCGAAGTGAAGGCGGAGTCGGACTTCCCGGCGAACTGAGCGCGGGGACCGGCAGCAACCTGGCTACACCGCGGCGGCGGCCAGCAGTTTCTCGGCAGCGGCGCGTCCGTCGCCCGCGGGCTGGTAGCCTTGCTGCTGCAAGGCGCCGGCCAACTCGTCCAGCACCATCAGAACGTTTTCCGACGTCGATCCGTACCCCATCAGACCGATGCGGAAGATCTGGCCGGCCAACGGGCCGAAGCCTCCCGCGATCTCGATGTTGCGTTCCTCGAGCAGGTACTGACGGACCTTGGCATCGTCCACCCCGTCCGGCACCCGCGGCGTATTCAGCGTCCACAAACGATCCGCGGGGTTGGCGACGTGCATCCGCAGGCCCATGGCTTCGATTCCCGCCACGAAGGCGAGGTGGTTTCGCCGGTGCCGCTCCCAGCGGTTCTCCCGGCCCTCCTCAGCGACGATGGCCAAGCCTTCGCGAAGCGCATAGAACATGGTGGCCGAGGCGGTGTGGTGATAGCGGTGGCCCGAATAAAAGGTGTCGAGCAGTGCAAGGTCGAGATACCAGCTATGCACGGGAGCGGTGCGAGCGCGGAGCCGCTCCAGAGCGCGCGGCGACACCGTCAACGGAGCGAGTCCCGGCGGGCATCCGAGTCCCTTCTGCGTGCAACTGTACGCGATGTCGATGCCGTTTTCATCTACCAGCACCGGCATTCCGCCGAGCGAAGTGACACAGTCGGCGATCACCATCGCATCCACTTGATGTGCCGCTTCGCAGATGGGCTTCGCCTGGTTGAACATTCCGGTGGACGTTTCGGCCTGTACGAACGCGACCACTCGCGGCTGCTCCCGGAGGATGAAATCGCGTGCCTCCTGCGGATCGAAGGGCTCGCCCCACGGCTTGGCGAGGCGAACCACCTCGGCGCCCTGCCGCCGGGCCATCTCGCCGATGCGGTCGGCGAAGAAGCCGTTGCTCAACAACCCGAATTTCGCGCCAGGCTCGGCGAAGTTGGCGACCGCCGCCTCCATCCCGGAACTGCCCGTTCCCGACATCGCAAGATTGAAGTGATTGCCGGTGGAAAAGGCGTAGCCCAGAAGCGTGCGGACCTCCTCGGTCACCTGGAAGAAAAATGGATCCAGGTGGCCGACCACGGGCTGTCCCAACGCCTGATAGACGCGCGGCGCCACCATGCTGGGGCCCGGTCCGAAGAGAAGGCGCTGCGGCGCCTCGAGCGGAGGATAGGAATTCGGCATAAAGGACCAGTTTAGCGCGGAGTGTGGCGCACACTTCGTCTCGAGTTCAACGTGCGAAACTGATCTCTGCGAGGGACGATGCCGCTTGAGCTGATGCACGCGATTCGGGCGCTGCGCAAAAGCCCGGTCTTCGCTGTCACAGCCGTCCTCACCATCGCATTGGGAATCGGAGCCAGCACCGCCATCTTCAGCGTCACGAATGCCGTGCTTCTGCGCCCGCTTCCGTATCGCGATCCGGACCGCCTGGTATATGCCACCGTCGATCTCAAGCAGCGCAACGTGCGCGACTTCTCGCTGTCCAACGCCGATTTCTTCGATTTGCGCAGGTCTGCCGGTGAGGCTTTCGAGGACCTCGCCGCGGTTGCCAGTTTCGGATCAGCGGTGATGCCCCGCGATGACGGAACGCGCGAGCAGATCCGCTATGTCACCGTAACGACGAATATGCTGCGGCTCCTCGGCGTCGGAATCGCCTGCGGGCGCGACTTCACGGATGCCGATGGGGAGCCGCCGCCGGACCCCGTTCCCGGCGGGCCGCCGCCACCCCGGCCGTCCGCCATTGCCATTCTGAGCTACGAGTACTTCCAGCGGCACTTTGGCGGCAACACCGCGGTCCTCGGCCATCCCATACTTGGCGCCAAGGGTGGGGCGGTGATAGTCGGCGTGCTGGCGCGCGGCTCCGAATTGCTCTTCCCGCCCGGAATGCGGATAGACCGAACGCCCGACCTCTGGATCGCGGCGCGTTTGCCCTACGACGACGCCAACCGGCTCGTGGTGAGCCTCAACGCCGTCGGCCGCCTCAAGCCGGGCGTTTCTTTGGCGCGCGCGCGAGCGCAGGTCGATGCAGTCGCCGGGGAGCTGCGGAGGAGGACTTCCATCTGGCAGACCGCCGGGTTTCAGATCCGCCTTGAACCGATGCACGCGTACCTGGTGGCGGAGGCCCGGCCGGTGATTCTGGCGCTGATGGGCGCGGCGGTCCTGCTCCTGCTGATCGCTTGCGCCAACGTTGCGAATCTACTGCTGGTGCGTTCCTCGCTGCGAGGCCGCGAATTGGCGGTGCGCAGCGCCTTGGGAGCGGGCCGCTGGCGCCTCGCGCGTGGCGTGCTCGGTGAGGCGCTGCTGCTCGCGATCTGCGGGTCGGCCGCCGGAGCGATTCTCGCCTGGGTTGGAGTCCGCGAGTTGCTTGCAATTGCTCCTGCCACACTGCCGCGTGCGCAGTCCATCGCGATCGACCCGATGGTGTTGGTCTTCGCGACTCTGCTTGGATTGGCCGCGGCCGCGGCCTTCGGAATGTTGCCCGCGCTCCGCGTCTCGCGGCCCAACATTGCGGACGTCCTGCGCTCGGCGGGGCGTACCGCCGGTCTGGGTAGCGGCAGCCGGCTGCGCAACGTCGCAGTCATCGCTGAGGTGGGGCTTTCGCTCGTCCTGCTGATCGGGTCGGGCCTGATGTTCCGCAGCTTCCTGGCGATCCGGCGCATCGACCGCGGCTTCGATCCGCATGCGCTGCTCTCGTTTCAAACCGTGGGCGCGCCTTTTGCCAAGACTCCCCAGGAGCGTCAAGCCTACATGCGTCAGATGCACCAGGTTCTCGAGGCGGTGCCCGGTGTTGGTGGCGTCACCGCGGTTTCTACCGTGCCTCTCTCAGGCGGGTATTTCGGCCCGGTGCGATGGGGCACCGCGGAAGCTTTGGCCGACGCCAGCAAGTTCCAGGCAGCCGACGAACTGACTGTGCTTCCCGGCTACTTCGAGCTGATGCACGTGCCCCTCATCGAGGGCCGCACGTTCAGAGAAGACGATAACGCGCCGGAGCGAAATGGCGTCATCATCGATCAGTTCCTGGCTGCCAAAGCATTCCCCCACCAGTCCGCGGTTGGGAAGCGATTCCTCTTGAAACGTCGGAAGCCCGACCCCGAATGGATGGAGGTGGTCGGAGTGGTGGCGCATCAGCGGGAGACCTCGCTCGCGCAGCCGGGACGCGAGCAGATCTTCGAGCCCGACGGATTTTGGGGGCACGAATTTGCTTCCGAGTGGATTGTCCGCACTCAGGGCGATCCGGCGAAGTATGCTCCGGCAATCCGCGACGCCGTCGCCAAATTCAATCGAGGTATCGTGATCGCCGATCTGCTGCCCGTACAGGTGTGGGTCGATCGTGCCGAGGCTGGAACTCGTTTCGCGATGTTGCTCACCGCCGTCTTCGCGAGCATGGCGGCAGCGCTTGCGGCTGTCGGCCTCTATGGTGTGCTGGCGACGCTGGTACGGCAGCGCACGGCGGAGATTGGTCTTCGGATGGCGCTCGGCGCCGCACCGGCCGCAATCTTCCAACTGGTGGTGGGACAGGGGCTGCGTCTCAGTGCCGCCGGCATCGCGGCGGGACTGGCGGCCGCCTTCGCCCTGACCCGAGTCCTCAATAGCCTGCTGGTCGGCGTCAAGGCCACCGACCCCACCACTTTCGCGGGGATCGCCGTCCTGTTCCTGATCATCGCGGCGCTCGCTTCCTGGCTGCCGGCCCGCCGCGCGGCGGCCCTTCCGCCGACCTCGGCTCTGCGGGACGAGTGAGCATGGGCGCGCCGCGTCCAGATTCCGGACTTACATTACGATCGAAACCCGATCGTCCGCACCACTCCCCCATCCAATCGAGGCGCTTTCCACGGGACCACCCACGAGGAGGTCTGCGAGTCGCCATCGTCGGCGTCATCGGTCTCGCCGTAGAGGTGGTAGTAGTAGGCGGACAGTCCGCAGCCCACCAGCAGCGCCACCAGAATGCCCAGCCATTTCAGCGTCGGCCCGCTCCACGGGCGCTCCTGTGCCACGGCGGCCATGGTGGCCTTCACGGTAGCGTAGGCGGCACCTCCGCCCAGGGCCAGTTTCAGATACCAGGGCATCAGATCCAGGTGGCTTTGGCCGCCCACCTGGCTCCAAAGCACAAAAATGGCCATGATCGCAATCAGGAATTGGGTCGCGTAGGCAAGACGGAGAAGGGGCATTCGCAGGCGCCGAACCTCCATCTTACGTTATCCTGAAGGTAATGGCTCAACCGCGCCAGGAGTATTCCCGATCCTGGCATCAATTTCAAAATGCATTCCGCCTGGCGATGGACTCGATCCGCGCGCACAAGCTGCGGAGCTTTCTCACACTCCTGGGCGTGATTATCGGAGTGGCGAGCGTCATCCTGGTAGGGGCTGCGATCGCGGGCCTGGGCGTGTATGCCGAGCAGTCCACGGCCAAAGCCTTTGGTTCGGAGTCGTTCATGGTGGCGCAAATCGTGGCCACCGGAAGGCTCAGCCGCCGCGAGTATTTCGACAAGGTCAAACGCAACAAGCCGGTCCGCACGGAGGAGACCCGCCTGCTGGCAGCCGTCAACGGCGGGCGCATTCTCTACAGCCCGTACCGTAACCACGCTTCCGACGTGAAGCGCGAGAACCTGATCTGCGAAGACACCACGATTATCGGCGTGGCTGCCGACATGGCGAGCATACGCGATATCGGAGTCGTGGACGGACGGTTCTTCACCGATCAGGAAGATCGCTCCCGCGCGTTCGTCGCGGTAATCGGCGATACCGTGAGGACCACGCTGTTCCCGGGAGACATCTCTCCTCTTAACCAGATCATCCGCATCGAAGGGATCGAGTTTACCGTGGTGGGAGTGCAGGAGCGCCTGGGCTCAGCCTTCGGACGCGATCAGGACAATTCCATCTATATCCCGGCATCCGCGTTCAATCGGATGTACGGCCCAGGCACCGGGTTCGCGCTGTTTGGCCGGCCCAAACCGGGCAGCGGCCTCGATCTGGAGGGCGCTTTGGACGAGACCCGCGTGGTGCTGCGGACCCATTTCCACGCTCTCCCCGGCCAGCCCGACAACTTCGACACCCTGACGCCGGACGCGATCCGCGGCTTCATTGATCAACTGCTCGGTATGGTCGCGGCCATCGTGGTGCCGGTCACCTGCATTTCACTG
>Ga0335077_10007147_pt1 | contig 13814 bp, 10 predicted proteins | sample Lox_Sample_31_FD_207151 | JGI IMG/M metagenome (GOLD analysis project Ga0335077, IMG submission 207151) | Soil microbial communities from Loxahatchee National Wildlife Refuge, Florida, United States - Lox_Sample_3.1 | ecosystem: Environmental > Terrestrial > Soil > Wetlands | place: USA...
GGCGAAGGTGGACAGGGAACCGTCAAAAGCGCCTTGTGGCAGGCCGACTATGTCGGCTCCATGATGACAGCCGGCGCCGCCGGCACTTATTATTTCCATTACATCGCCAACCCGGGTCGAGGTGGAGGGGGCGGTGGCGGTTTCCTGCCCATCGACGAGAACAACCGCGTAAGATACTACCCGCCGCAGTATCTGGGCGCACAAGTAATTACTAAGGAATGGGCGCAGCCGGTAGACAAGATCCATAAGCTGTTCAAAGTCGCCAGCGACGTGAAAGACCAAAGCGGTAACATCCTGGTAACTGCCTACGCCCTCGAGCGCCCGGACGGACAATGGTCCATCATGGCGGTAAATAAGGACCCAGACGAGGACCACCCCGTGAAGGTGGCCTTTGCCGATGGCGGTCGTAATCGCTACTTCACCGGTCCGGTGGACCGGATCGTATTCGGAGCGGCCGAGTACGTCTTTCACCCGGATCCCGTCCAGCCCAACGCCGCACCGCCTGCCGGCAGGGGCGGCGGCCGGGGCCGCGGCGCGATCAGCGGTCACCCCGATCCCGACGGCCCGTCATCCAAATCGACCTTGACGGCCGGTGGCCCGGATACCATGTACCAGCTTCCCAAAGCTTCTATCATCGTGCTGCGAGGAAAGCTCGCAGACTAACAAGGAGTTACAAAAATGGCATCGAAGGACGATATCAAGCGTCGTGATCTCCTGGCGCCGGCAGCGGCCGGCCTCGCCCTCACCCTCGTTCCGCGACACGTATTGGGCGGACCCGGATATGTTCCTCCCAGCGACAAACTTACTATTGCTTACATCGGATGCGGCACCCAGGGAACGCGTGAGATGCTGCGCCTGATCGCCACTCCCGAAGTACAGATCACCGCCGTCTGCGATCCGGTCAAGGACGGCACCAACTACGTCGATTGGGACAAGACCGGCATCCGCGATAGCGTTCGCAAAACCTTGGAGAACCCCAACTGGGGCGCCGGCGTCACCGGCATCCGCGCCGGCCGCGACATGGCAAAAGAGATCATCGAGACTTACTACGCCAGGAAGCGTGGCTCGGAAGACTTCAAGGCCGTCTCCAGCTACGCCGACTTCCGCGAGCTCCTGGAAAAAGAAAAGGACCTCGATTCCGTCAAGGTCATGACGCCCGACCACCTTCACGCCACCATCTCCATCGCCGCCATGAAGAAGCGCAAGCACGTGCTCATGCACAAGCCGCTCTCCAACCGCGTGGCCGAAGTGCGCATGGTCGTGGATTCCGCTCGCAAGACCGGCGTCGCCACTCACCTCCTCGCCTGGCGCGCCCCTCTCACCGCCGTGCGCCAGATGATCCTGGACGGCGCCATCGGCAACATCAAAGAGGTCCACAACTGGACTGACCGGCCCTTCTGGCCCCAGCAGCTCGCGCTCCCCACCGACCGGCCTGCCGTTCCGGCCAACTTCGATTGGGACCTCTGGCTCGGCCCCGAACACGAGCGTCCCTATCATCCCAGCTACACCCACGCCGTCTTCCGCGGCTGGTACGATTTCGGCGGCGGCAGCATCGCCGATATGGGCAACTACAGCCTCTGGCCCATCTTCATGGCCCTCGATCTGCCCGTGCCCCACAGCGTCGAGGCCCAGTCCAGCTCCAGTTGCGAAATCAACGACCAGGTCAGCACCGTCAAGATGAACGACTTCGCCTTCCCCTACGCCAACCGCGTCTGCTTCAAGTTCGCCGCGCACGGCCAGTGGCCGGCCATGAAGCTGTACTGGTACGACGGCGGCATGCGCCCCTTTACACCCGACGAGTTATCGGAAGAAGGTAAGTCCATCCCGGCCACCGGAACTCTCTTCATCGGCGACAAGGGCGTCATTCTGAATAACGAGCTGATTCCCTCGAAGCGCATGCAGGAGTATCGCGCCGCCAAAGGCATCCCCGAACCACAGGGCGGACGCGGCGGCCGTGGAGGCCGCGGCGGCGGAACTGGCGAGACCGAGTGGGTCGCGGCCTTCAAGGGCGGCCCCGCGTCGGCAGGCAACTTCCTGAACGCCGCCAACTGCTCCGAGGCCATCGCCCTCGCGGGAGCGGCCATCCGTTACAGCCGCAAGATCTTCAACGAGAACCGCTGCGCACCCGCACTGCAGTGGGACAAAGACGCGATTAAGTTCACCAACGTCGCTGAAGCCAATCAGTACCTGGTACGCGAGTATCGCGATGGATGGAAGCTCGTCGGCGCATAGGGAGATGATATGCATGCAATATCGAGAAGAGGGTTTCTGATGAAATCGGCGGTTGGGACGGCGGGCATGGCTTCCCTCCTGCGTGGCAATCCGCTCGGACTGCCGATCGGGAGCCAGACCTATCCCCATCGCCAGCGGATCAAGGACGGCGACCTCGCCGGCCTCTGCAAGGATATGAAGGATCTCGGAATCGGGATCATCGAGCTCTGCTCCCCCGGCTACGGTGAGTTCTCCAGCCTCACCGACGGCAAGCAGACCCGGAAGATCATCGAGGACCACGGCCTCAAGTGCCCCAGCGCCCACTTCGAGCTCTCCGACCTCCGCAACAAGCAGCAGGAGGCGATCGCCTGGGCTCACGACATCGGTATGACCCAGATGGGCACCGCCACCCTCAACGGGCACGTCGAAAACGGCGAGACTACCATGGACATCGTCAAGAAGGCCGCCGACGAATACAACAAGATCGGCGAGAACGCAGCCAAGGCCGGCATGCAGCAGTTCCTCCACGACGAGCGTTTCGAGATGTCCAAAGTGGACGGCCGCGTGGTCTACGAAGTCCTGCTCGAGCTGCTCGATCCCAAGCTGGTGAAGATGCAGTTCCAGATGTCCGCCATGCGCGCCGTGGGCGACCCGGTCATGTACTTCACCAGGTATCCCGGCCGGTTCCTTTCGATGCACCTGCAAGGTGTCGACACGAGCGCCCCCGCGCCCGGTTCCGGCGGCCCCCGCAGCGGCGGCCGCGGCGCGCCCGCCCTTGCGGTAGGAAAGGACACTCTCGACTGGCCCAAGATCTTCGCCGCCGCCAGGACCGGCGGCGTAAAGAACTACTTCGTCGAGCAGAACTGGGACCTCACGGTCCAGAGCGTGGCCTATCTGATGTCGCTACCTGGAACTGGCTAGAGGATACCAGTCGTTTTCGACAGAGTGGCGCGTCAGATGGGCGGCTGGCCATTGCGCCGCTAACACCGGCGTGCAGTCAGGTCAAAACTGATGTCAGCCTCCCCCGTAGCCGAGCCAGCACCGCCCGTCAAGGGGCACGATATCATCGATCACTTGAGAATTTCTGAGCGGTCGATGACTGCCGCATGCTCGAGCAAGCTGCCGCGTCAGCGGAAGCTTTGCGTGGCCGCGTGCCCGGAATAGCCCACCTCAAAGCAACAGCGACTCTATTCTGTGCGCCCGGACTTTCTCATCGTCACGAGACCACTCGAAGACTGTAAACCTGCCGTCCTGCGAGGCGACCAGCGCTACGCCGTCCCGCTGATCGTGAACGAACTGCGCCGCGGCGGAATGCCGCGTGCCGCCAAGCTGCTGCGGTTGAACCACTACTGGCGCCGCGGCTTCGATCGGCTCGGTTAGAAGTAACTGCTCGACGCGCGGCCAGCCGCGCCGCCGGGCGATCTGGGCGCCGAAGCCGAGCAACTCATACCGGCTGTTGAGCACGACTGCTCCATCGACGGCCGTCAGGCCGCAGACAGAATCGACGGCGCTCGCCAGAGCCTCCTGCCAGGCGCGCGGCTCATTAGGGCCGTGAGATGGTGTGTTCAGGCACGCGATTTCGCCGAAAGGCGGCGATGCCGTGTACGGCAACGGCTGCACGATCGATTCGCGCCACGTTTCCGAGCCTGCCGGCACTACAAGTAACAATCCTCCGTGGCCGTGCGCACGCATGGAGAGGGCGAGCTGCACCATCGTAATTACGGACCGCGGACCGGAGGCGGCATTGTCGAATCCGAGCAACGACTTCAACAGCGGCGGAGGCTCCGGCCGGCCCGATGGCCGCTGCTCCACCAGCTTGATCTGGTCGCCTTCCAGCACCGCAACGTTGGCGAACTTGCGCGACTCTTCGCCTCTATAGTGTTTCACCACAAGGAGCCCGGGCGCCGCCACCTCCAGCACGAAGCAGAGCACCGGAATATCCCGTGTGATTCCCCAGACACAGAACGCGTCGTCCGCGCGCCAAACCCCAAAATGAATCCCTGGCTTCTCCACGGCCCGCGCGACCCTCGCAAGCGCGCCCGGTTCCAGCGCCAGAGGCCGCTCAAACAATAGCGCGTTCCTGGTCTCGTGGGGTGCGAGCAAGGCAAGAGAGATTAGCGGCGAGTAACCTTCCTCACGCCTCAGGCTGGTCCAGAACACAGCGTCGATGATCGCCTCAATAGCCCCGGCGTCCGGCACGGATGCGAGCCGGCAGTCTCGACCCCGGCAGAGAGCCTCCTCACGCTGACGCGCAAAGTAGGAGTGGAGTCTTGGCGAAATCGTACGGGCGGCGGCGTATGCCGGCATGCTTCCCCCTCCGGTATTGGATGAACCAGCGCACTGGCGCGATACAAACCAGCGCCGGAACCACGCGATGAACGCTATCGAGACTTTGGACGGAAAACAAACTCGAGGCGGCCGCGGAGTGGCCCAAGTCCAGACTCCCGCCGCCGGTCCGGTCCGATCTCGTGGCCAGGTCCAACTCGCCTTGCATCAGCACCGCGGCGGCCAACTCAATTTGGCTCACAGTTCCGGCGGTGAATAGTCGGCCGACATTGTTGGCGAAATCACCGGCGGGAGCGCCGGGATCGGGCTCGAAACGGCGCGACGGACGCGCGCAGAGGGAGCCGGCATTATCCTCGCTGCGCGGCTCCGGTCGACCATGTGATGGTCACCGGTTCAGGTTGCTTTTCTGGCCGGAAATTCCGAAGTTGATTGAGTGACGTTTCTCGCGGGCGGTAAGCTAAAGAATCTAAAGAGAGAAATTGGAAGCCGGCATTCTCCCACCGAATTACTCCCGCGCCCCTTGCGACCGAGAGGGCGACTTGCCTCGTGGCCGGACTAATGGGCGGCAGACCGGGCCGTCACTCCCTTGTGATCGTTTCGACGCCGACGGTCAACGGAACATTCCCCCGCCCCTCCGCGTCTACATTAGGTACTCTCGTGTCGCAACAGCACAAACTACGGCTGTCGGCCTCCTTCTGGGAAGCCACCCGAATCGCGGTCGACTCCCTCCGCAAGAATAAGCTCCGAAGCTTCCTGACGCTGCTCGGAATCATCCTGGCTACCACGACCCTCATCGCGGTCACCGCGCTCATCCACGGCATGAACATCTACATCGCCGAGAAGGTCTCCAACATGGGCGCCGACGGTTTCCGCGTGGTTCGCATGGCCTTCTTCGGGAACTGGGACCCGAAGAAGTTCCTGGAGATGCAAAAGCGCAACCCGCAGATCCGTCCCGACGAATACGAGTTCATCAAGTCGAGGGCCGCCCTCCTCAAAGATATCGGCATGATGGCATCCCGCCAGGCGCGTGTATCCTACAAGACAGATTCCGTCCTCGGCGTCGACGTGCAGGGCATCACCGACAACATTCCCGCTATAAATAATGTCCAGGTCGAGCTCGGCCGCGGCATCACCTACGAAGAGGTCCGGCGCCACGCCATGGTGGTCTTCATCGGCAACGATATCCGCACCCGCTTCTTCGAGGGCCGCGATCCGATCAGCAAGTTCATCGAGATCGAGGGCATGCCGTACGAGGTCGTCGGGACCGCCAAGGCGCTCGGCAGTGTCTTCGGCAACTCGCAGGACAACTTCGTGATGGTCCCCATCGAGAGCTATTTCAAGACGTACGGCAGCCGCAACGGACTCCGCCTGCTCGCCAAGGCGATCGACCAGCCGCACCTCATGGAGGCGGAAGACGAAGTCCGCGTCCTGCTTCGCTCCTACCGCCATCTCGGCCCTGCGCAGGACGATACCTTCACCATCTTCGCGAGCGAAACCATCGTCAATCTCTGGAATCAGCTCACCGCCGCCATTGCCGGTATGGCCGTTGGAATTGTCTCCGTCTTCATGGTGGTCGGCGGCATCGTGATCATGAACATCATGCTGGCCGTGGTCACGGAGCGCACGCACGAAATCGGCATCCGGAAATCCCTGGGCGCACGGCGCCGCGATATCCTCAGCCAATACCTTGTCGAGTCCTCGGTGCTCGCGGGCACGGGCGGATTGGTCGGCGTAGCCGCGGCCTGGTGCCTCGCGGTGACGGTCCGCAGTTTCACCTCGATTCCGATGGCGCTGCCCATTTTCAGCGTGGTGATCGGCGTGGGGCTTTCGGCCGTGGTCGGCCTGTTCTTCGGAATTTATCCCGCGAAGCGCGCCGCCAAGCTCGACCCCATCGTCGCCCTGAGGGCGGAGCGCTGACATGACCCGCCTCGCCTTCTCCAACGGCCTGCGCCTCGCCTTCCAGACCATTCGTTCGCACAAGCTCCGAGCCTTCCTCACGGTGCTCGGCGTCATCATCGGCACCGGCACCATCATCGGCGTGGCCGCGATTCTCACCGGCTTCGACGCGAACATGACCAACGTGCTGCGCAGCTTCGGCCCGAACTCGATCATCGTGTTCAAGTTTCCCGTGGGTTTCCGGGTGAACAATCTCAGCCCGGAAGAGCGTGTTCGCAAGAATCTCACCTATGAAAATGCCGCTCACCTCCGCGAGCGCTGTCCTTCCTGTGAAGACGTTTCCGCGATGCTCTTCCCCAACAATGGCCCCATCACCGCGCACTATAAGGGAAACGACATCGCCGGCATCGACCTCTTCGGCGTCGAGGAAGGATACGGGCGTAACAGCGGCCAGGTCGATATCCACCTCGGACGCTTCTTTACGGACGAAGAGAGCCGCCGCCGCTCGCCGGTCGCCGTGATCGGCGCCGATATCGAGAAGGCCCTCTTCTCCAACATCGACCCGCTCGGCAAGCCGATCACCATCGACGGACACGAGGTCACCGTGATCGGCACCATGCTGCGGCCGGCCGCGTCCTTCTTTGGCGATACCGACGAGCGCGTCCTGCTGCCCTACGGCACCATGCGGAAGATGTACCCCAACGCGCGTGAAAACGCCATTGTCGTCACCGCGTACAACGGACAGTTGCCCAAGGCCATGGATGAGGTCCGCACCGTGCTGCGCATCGACCGCCGCGTGCCCTACGATAAGCCCGACACCTTCGCGCTTTCCACGGCCGAGCAGATGGTCAGCGACTTCCGCCAGATCACTGCCATGACGTTTCTGGTGATGGTTGTGCTCAGCTCGATCGGCCTGCTGGTCGGCGGGATCGGGGTCATGAACATCATGCTGGTCTCGGTGACCGAGCGGACTTACGAAATCGGCATTCGGAAAGCGATCGGCGCGCGCAAGGCCGACATCCTGATTCAGTTCCTGATCGAGGCCGCCTCACTCACCGGATTGGGCGGCATCTGCGGCATCATCTTCGGCTGGCTTATATCGATCATCGCCGGCCTGATATTCAAGTCGCTGCCCACGAGCGTGCCGGCGTGGGCCGCGATGCTCGGTATCGTGGTGTCGGTAGGCGTTGGCCTCTTCTTCGGGATCTGGCCTGCGAATAAAGCCGCGCGTCTCGATCCGGTAGAAGCCCTCCGCTACGAATAGGCGCTTAACCCCCAAAACGCTGTAATCCGATTGAAAGCGGTCCATGCGCGCGATATACTACGGCGCATTCGGGGTACCTGCCATTTGGCCTGAGGAGGCGCTATGACTCTCTACCGGACCGGCATTGCCCTCGCATTGCCGGCGCTACTCTTTTCCTTCACGACGTTTGCCCAAACCGGTGACGCCGATATCACCGGAGTGATCAAGGACCCGTCGGGCTCGGCGGTCGCAAGCGCGTCGGTCAAGATCACCAACCAGGAGACCGGGGTCGGCCACGCAGTCACCGCGGACGCGGAGGGTCGATACCGCTTCTATCCGCTGCCGCCCGGGCGCTACACGCTGCGCGTCGAGATGAGCGGGTTCAAGGCCTGGACCCAGACCGACATCCCGGTTACCCTTGGCGCGACCATCGAGCGCGACGTGGTCATGGCCGTGGGCAGCGTGCAGGAGGCGGTCGAAGTCACCGCCGCGGCGCTGCCTATCGATACCACCAAGACCGACGTCTCGGGCGTCATCAACAATCAGCAGATCGACTCGCTGCCCGTCAATACGCGGCAGTACCTCAATCTCGCGCTGCTCATGCCGGGCACTTCGCAGGACTCCTCCCGCACGTTCTACAACAACGTTCAGATGGGCGGTTCGAGCCACTACTGGTCCAACGGATTCACGGTGGATGGCGTCACCAATACCTGGGCGGAAATGGGCGAGCCGCGGCAGAACTTTCCCAAAGGCGCGGTCGAGGAGTTCAAGGTCAACACCGTTCAGTATTCCGCCGACAAGGGTCTTTCGGCCGGCGGTGTGATCTCGGTGGTCACCAAGAGCGGCACCAACCAGTTCCACGGCGAAGCCTTCGAGTACGCTCGCGACGAAATCTTCAACCACGACAACGCCTTCGACAAAGCCGCCGAGCAGCAGGTTGGTATCAGCAAGAAGCCGTTCCGCCGGAACCAATTCGGAGGCAGCGTCGGCGGCCCGGTGGTCAAGAACAAGGTGCACTTTTACGCCGCGTTCGAGCGCACGCAGACCACAGACTCCTACACGATCTACACCGGCACCACCGGCCACCAATACTACTCGGCGCTCGAGGGGGTGTTCACGAAGCCGATCCACGACCAGATGTTGAACGCACGCGGCGATTACCAGATCACGAACAACCAGCACCTGTTCGGCCGCTATTCGCAGGAATGGAACCTCATCACGTACAACGGGTGCGGCGGGGCATCCATGGCCGCCTGCTACGATGGGCAGATCCCGCGGCACTCAGTCGTAGTCGGCCATACCTGGACGGCATCCGCCCACATCGTCAACGAGGCGCGCTTCCAGTACGCGTATTCGTCGTACCAGCTAGGGCCATCGGGCGCGCCTATCTTCACCCAGATGGGCGTGTATCCGCCCGAGCGGCTCGCGCCACTGCAGGTACAGTTGAACTTTCCCAGCTTCAGTTACGGCTTCGGATATGCGGACGTCGGCGTGGAGACCCGCTGGCAATGGAAGGACGACCTGACGGTAGTCAAGGGCAAGCACACCATCAAGTTCGGGTTCGACGTCAGCCGTATTCCGTTCGGCGACGACGCCCCCAACCAGCTCAAGGGCACGTACACCTTCGCGCACGATCACCTGTTCAACCCCAAGGATCCCGCCACACTCGCGGCGCTGGCGGCATCCAACGACGCCACTCAGTTCACAGCCACACTGCCTCCCATCTACACGCGGGAGGACACGACCGCGCTGGGCCTCTACGCCCAGGACGAGTGGAAGCTCCGCCGCAATCTCACGCTGACGCTGGGACTGCGATGGGACCGGCAGTACGGCTCCTTCGACGAGCAACTGGATCCCAGCAAACTCACGTTCAACGGCTCGCCCATCACCATCCCGTACCTGGGCGACCCGGGCAAGCGCGGCTCGCGGCTGAATTTCGGACCCCGGATCGGCATCGCCTGGGACGTCACCGGCAAAGCCCGCGATGTCGTCCGCGCCGGCTATGGGATCTATTACCAGAACCTGCAAACGCTGCAGAACTTTCCCGAGCTGCGGAACCTGGCTCAGTGCTCGGTCCTGATCAAGAACCCCGCATACCCCGACCCTTATGGCGGACAGAGCCCGAACGCGTATTGCTCCAGCGCCGCGCCCACCGTGACGATCCTGGATCCCGACTATCGGAACCCGTACTCGCAGCAGTTCAACATCGGGTATTCGCGGCAGGTCACGAGCGACTTCTTCATCCATGTGGACGGTGCGTACAGCCGGACGCTGCGCGACTACCGCACGGTGGATCTGAACTACCCCATCAACGGCGTGCGGCCGTTCCCGCAGTTCGCGCGCATTCTGGACCACGCGCCCATCGGCCACGCGCGATATAAGGCGCTCTACATTCGCGCCGACAAACGCTTCGCCAGGCGCTACCAGTTCCTGGTTTCCTACGGGCTGGCCAGCAACCAGGATGACAGCCCCGAAGCGCAGGTCACAAACCCGGCCAACTACAACCTCGATTGGGGGCCCGCCGGCGCGGACCGCCGGCATAATCTCGTGGCCAGCGGTTCAGCCCTGCTGCCGGCGAAGTTCACCCTCGGCGCCGTCTGGACGCTGCGCTCTTCCCTGCCCTTCAGCGCGCTATCCAACACGCTCGATGTGGATGGCATCCGGCAGTACGTGCCCGGCACCACGCGCGACCAAGGCAACCGCAATCTCGATCTCGCGCTGGTGAATAGCTACCGGGCGTCGCTGGGCCTGGGGCCGATCACGGCCGGCAGCATCGACAGCAGCCGCTACAACAGTTTCGATATCATGCTGTCGCGCCCGGTGTGGGTTCGGGAGCGGATGAAACTGGAGTTGGGTTTACAGGTGTTCAACCTGTTCGGCACGCAGAACCTTGGAGTTCCGAACGGCCAGCTCGTTGCGGGCGGCAACACCACGAACGCGACTTCGGCGACCTTCGGCAAGATTCAGGGCGCCTTCAACCTGCAGCAGGCAGAGCTCTCGGCGCGATTCGCGTGGTAAGGTCTACGCCCCGGCCGGGGCGGTGATTTGGACGTCGGTGGTCACGTTCTGCCAGTCGGGAAGCTCGTAAATCTTCATCTTGGTATTCAGCGGGACGGTGAGTTCCTTGGATTCGAATGGCCCGACATTGGTGCTGAACGAGAAGCTGCCTTCCGCGTCCTCCTCCGATTTCCGCGTCCTGCCCCAGATGGTGACATTGCCGGCGAGCCCGTTGATATCGGCCTCGGAATGGTTGATGAGCACGAAGCGGACCTGCGTGGCCTTCTTGGCGTCCTGCACGAAGCGCACTCCGGAGACTTCGATGTACTTCTGTATGGGATTCGGTTTCGCGCCGGGCTTGGCCGCTGGATTCTCGACTGCCGCCGTGGGCGCGGGCCCGGTTCCGGTCTGGGGCTTGCTGCCGGTTTGCAGGAGCGCATAGATGCCGCCCACCACGCCGCCAATCGCGAGCGCGAACAGCACGGTGAGCACCCACACAGGCAGATTCATTCGGCGCGTGGGCTGCTGGCCGTAAAGCAGCGGCGGAGAAGGCGGTGGAGCATATTGCTGCTGCGGAGGTGCGTATTGCTGTTGGGGTGGCGGCGCGTATTGCTGCTGCGGAGGCGGCGGGTACTGTTGCTGCTGCGGGGGCGCGTACTGCGGCGGAGGAGGCGCGTACTGCTGCTGCTGCGGATAGTACTGGGGCGGCGGCACCTGCGGGGGATACTGCGGCTGTTGCGGCTGCGGAGGGTAGTGCTGGGGTTGCGGGGGAGCGGCCTCAGGCTGCGGCGGAGCCGGCTTGGGGTTCTTGGCGCAATCCGGGCACTCGGTGTAGGAAGGAGGTACCTCACGCCCGCACTGCGGGCAGATCCACGTGAACATTTTCGCCTCTTCTCCTTAGTCTACTCTTGGGAGACGCCGATAAACGAATACAGCCGCCCGGCCGCCTCGCGGTCGCGCCGGTAAGAGTGAAACCGTTCGGCGTCGCACATGGTGCACAGGTGGGACGCGTAGATCCGCCCCAGCGTTACACCGGACTCCTCCAGCTGCCGGCGGTTCTCGGTTTCGAGATCGAGGTGTCCCCTGCCCTGCCCACCGAACTGCGCCATGACTTCCGGCCCGACTTCGTAGCAGCAGGCGCCAATGCCGGGTCCGATCGCCGCGTGCAGATCTTGCGGGCGGGTGCCGAAGCGGGTCTTCATCTGCTCCACTGCCGCGCGCACGATGCCCGCCGCGGTTCCGCGCCATCCGGCGTGCACAGCGGCCACGGCGTGCATCCGCTCGTCGGCCAGCAGGATGGGCAGGCAATCTGCGGTCTTCACCGCGATCACGCTGCCGGGGGTGTTCTCGAGAATAGCGTCCGCGCGGCCAAGAACGCCGGACCGGCCTCCAGCGGCCAGGCACTCGGCAGAGTGGATCTGCTTCACCGTGGCAAGGTGCGTGAAGCGTGCGGGGATGTCGCTCTGCCGCGTGCCGAAACCGTGGATCAGCCACGGCAGCGCGTCGAGCTCGCTCGCGCGGTAGACGTTGTGCGGATCGAGGTAGAACAAGCTAAGCCGGGTTGTTGACCTGGGCGATGCGCACCTGCTGCTTGAAGCTCTCGAGCATACCTTCGTCGAGCCGCACTTCGGTGGGCCGCCTGGCGAGGGTGGTCATCTGGTCGATCTTGTCCTGAAGCTTGAGCAGCGCGTAGAAGAGATTCTCAGGGCGGGGCGGGCACCCGGTCACATAGACATCCACCGGCACGATTTTGTCCACGCCCTGGAGCACGCCGTAGGTGTTGAACGGTCCGCCCACGCTGGAGCAGGCGCCCATGGAGATGCACCACTTCGGGTCCGGCATCTGGTCCCAGATACGCTTGAGCACGGGCGCCATTTTCAGAGTCACGGTGCCGGCGACGATCATGAGGTCCGACTGCCGCGGGCTCGGCCGGAACACCTCGGCGCCGAAGCGCGCGATATCGAAGCGCGAGGTACTGGACGCGATCATCTCGATGGCGCAGCAGGCAAGGCCGAACGTCAGCGGCCAGAGCGACGATTTACGCGCCCAGTTAAAGACGTAATCGACATTGGTGGTGATAAAGTTCTGCTCGAACTGGTTCTGAATGAAAGACGCCATCCAGCTCTCCTCGGGGCTAAAACGAATTCTATCACCACCGTTCGCGGGCCTGGGGATCCGTTACTTCGGTTGCGCGGTCACGCGGAGGTACGGCTTGATGGTGCGATAGCCGGGGAACTTCTGCGCCGCCTCGTCGTTGGAAACGGCGGCAGTGATGATGACTTCTTCCCCGTTCTTCCAGTTCACGGGAGTTGCGACCTTGTGCCTGGCGGTGAGCTGCATCGAATCGAGCACGCGGAGCACCTCGTCGAAGTTGCGCCCGGTCGACATCGGATAAATCAGAATGAGCTTGATCTTCTTGTCCGGGCCGATGATAAACACATTGCGGACGGTGGCGTTGTCGTTGGGCGTGCGGCCCTCGGAAGTATTTCCCGCCTCGGCCGGGAGCATGTTGTAGAGCTTGGCGATCTTCAACTCGGGGTCGCCGATCATGGGGTAGTTCACCTTGGCGCCCTGCGTCTCTTCGATATCGGCGGACCACTTGCCGTGGCTGGCGACCGGGTCCACGCTCAGGCCGATGATCTTGCAATTCCGCTTCGCGAACTCGGGCTCGAGCTTGGCCATGTAACCGAGCTCGGTGGTGCAGACAGGCGTGAAATCCTTAGGGTGCGAGAACAGGATGGCCCAGCCGTTGCCGATCCACTGGTGAAAGTCGATCGTACCCTGCGTCGTTTCCGCAGTGAAATTGGGGGCCTCATCGTTGATTCGTAGCGACATTACTCCTCCTGGGATATCTTATGCGATATCTTATTCGATTCGCAGGGCATCCACGGGATTCACGCGGGTGGCACGGCGCGCCGGAATGAAGCACGCCGCGGCGGAGACGGCGATCAGCACGGCGGAGGAGACGGCGAACGCCGCCGGATCGCGCGGGCTCACCTGGAAGAGGAGACTCTCGAGGTAGCGGCCGACGGCGAGTGCCGCCGCGCCGCCAATGATGAGTCCGCCGAAGACGGGCGCCATGCCCTGAAGCAGGATCATACGCAGGACGTCGATGCGGGCGGCGCCGAGCGCCATCCGGATTCCCATCTCGGCCGTGCGGCGATTCACGGCATAGCTGAGC
>Ga0335077_10007148_pt1 | contig 13813 bp, 17 predicted proteins | sample Lox_Sample_31_FD_207151 | JGI IMG/M metagenome (GOLD analysis project Ga0335077, IMG submission 207151) | Soil microbial communities from Loxahatchee National Wildlife Refuge, Florida, United States - Lox_Sample_3.1 | ecosystem: Environmental > Terrestrial > Soil > Wetlands | place: USA...
CCTACCAGCCGGGCGACGACCCGGCTGTTCGAGCCGAGGTCCGCATCATCCCTGCTCAGCATTGGCAATTCGAAAGTGTCCGAGGGGGGACTTGAACACACAGACGCGGGAAATCTCCCCGGATCGGGGAAATCATGCCATCACCATACCGGCCACCACGCTGCTCATGCTGAAGTTATCCCCCGCGTCCTCGCGGACTCTGGCCTTGGGCAGAACTGCCTCGCCCTTGGCCGCTGCGTGCCGGTCGTGCGCCTGCGCTGCCGAAGGGACCCCGGCGGCCGGCATCATTCCCGAGTTTTCTCAGGCTGACTCCAATGGAAGACGAATGTTTGGGCCATCATTGATGAACATCGGCAATTGTGATGGGCATTCACGGCAGCGCCGTTCTTCGTGGCCTTTGCTAAAAGCCTGCCATTCGCCTGTAAGGCTGAACTGCTAAGCCGGATCGGTGCTAACGGCGAGGCGGCCAGCGCTTGCCGGCATGTGTTCGCCCTGGCGGGCAGCGAAGCCGAGCGCGCCTTCTTTGCCAAGCTGATCGCTGACCACACTGGCCTAGCCTGAGCAACTACCTCCGCTTCCGGTTCCAATCAGAACCGGCCTGCCAGGAACAACGTTCCTGCTGGCTGCGTAATCCTCCCAGAAACTAGGGGCATTTATGCAGGTGCGACATTTGTGCAGGTGTTGCCTTCCGTGCCGCTGCTGCAATGAGCTGGCACGCCAAAGAATGGGCCACTGCTGGTGTTATCAATGGTAAAGTTCAGTATTGACGCGTAATAACCAGTCTGAGTTGCTATCTCGGTGGGCGATGGGGAGGAGAGCATATACGTCACTCCGGATTCCTCGGGAGTGAAAGTTTGACTGTTTGTCATATCCTGGCAGTCGGCTAGAAGCCAGTTCTTATTGTCTTTTGGCCGCTGGGTCCCGCAAAAAAAGAGTGACGTGTGAAGAAGGATTGACGGCGCGGGGGAATTGCATTCGACCTGGCCCGCGAATGTGACGGATGCCTGACCGTTAACCGTTCCCCAGTGAATATTGTTTGGTGTGGGGGTACAGCTGGGGCTTGCAGATACCGCCGCGCTGGCTGCGGGCGCGGCGGCGCCCAGCACGGGCGCGCCTAGCCCGGCAGTTATTAGCGCTCCGCACACCAGCAGTGTCTTGACCGATCCGCGCATGTGAGCCTCCCGCTCGTCCAGGCCGTGCCAGCCAGGACCGGGCACAGCGCCGTCACGGGCTCATACGCGCCCGATAACGGAACTGTTCAACGCGCCGACGAAGATTTGACTCTGGCACGGTTTCCCTGATTGGCGCCGGCGAGGGGTCGGTTGCGGTCATCGCAGGTCCAGGATTGGCGACGAGATCTGCTCCCCGCAGGTGCCGTCGGTGAGCTGACGCGGGCGCTTGCCACGGCAGTGACCGTTGCCGGACCGGCGGCAGATCCGCTCTGGCGAAGCTCCCCCGCTGCCGGGCTGAACGCCGCGAGGGCCTGCCGCGTATGAAACAGCATGGCCGCTTCGGGCTGTGACGACGACGCGGGCGCTTGGCTGAGCGAGTACCGGGCGCCGCTAGTCGGCTTCGTGTTGCCAATGGTCAACGGGGATGTGCACGCAGCTGAGGACGTGGTTCAGGAAACGATGCTGCGGGGCTGGCAGCATTCCGGAGAACTGTCTCGGGAGCATGCGGGGCCGTGGCTGCATAAGGTCGCCCGCAACGTTGCAATCTCGACTTATCACCGTCGGCGCCGCGCGAGGCCGCGCGAGGTCGCGCTTGACGAGGCGACAGCGCGGCCAGCCGGCGACGGAGATGACGGCGTGCTCGACGCCCTGCTCATCGCCTCGGCAGTGAACTCGCTGAGCGCTGACCACCGGCGAGTCATCGTGGAGCTGTTCTATAACCGGCGGCCGGTAGCAGAGGTTGCCTCCGTGCTGGCTGTGCCAGAAGGGACGGTCAGGTCCAGGTGCTTTTATGCGCTGCGCGCCCTTCGAAGGGCGCTCGAGGACCAGGGGGTGACGGGCATATGAGCTGTCCAGTTACTGTGCGCCTGGGCGTGTATGCCCTCGGTGCCGCCGAGCCGGCCGAGCGCGTGCTGGTTGAGTCGCATCTTGCTACCTGCGTGACGTGCCGGACCGAGCTGGCGCTGCTGGAGCCGCTGCCAGAGCTGCTCGCGCGCGTCCCGGTGCACCTTCTCGGTATCGATGCGCCGGCGAGCAGGCTTGATGGGTGCGGGCCGGCGGGCCGGATCACCCAGGCCGCGGCCACACCTGCGCGGAGGGCGCGAGCCGCGGCCAGGCGATGGCGCAGCGTCGTGGGCGTGGCGGCGGGGGCGGCCATGCTCGGCGCCACCGGGGGATTCTGGCTTGCCCAGCCTGGGGCCAGCCAGCTGGCCGCAAACTCGCCGCCTGCAGCCATAACGATGTCGGGCACGAACCCGGCCACGCACGTTCGTGTAGTGGTGACGATGACGGCGACCTCCTGGGGCAGCAGCATCAGGCTGACGGTCTGGGGCCTGCCGCTCAACCAGACGTGCCGGCTGATCGTCCGCTCCCGCGACGGCGGAACCGAGGTCACCGGCGCCTGGGATGCCTGGCGCCCCGGACCGGTGAGCGTTCCCGCGAGCGCCGCATGGCGGCCCGCCGACATCTCCAGCCTCCAGGTGGCAACCACGACCAGAAGCCTGGTAACCCTCACCGCTGCGCGGCCAGGCGCGCACGTCCGGCCTTCCTCGCTCCCGAAGAGAGGACGGCAATGACACAACGCAATGGCCGGGCGGGCAGGACCACCACGATGTCCCGCAACGCCCGTCCCGCACGCCGATTTACCTGGCTGACAGTCCTGCGCACCTGGCTTCCCCGGGCGCCTCGCCAGGCCGCCATCGTGGCCGCCCGGCTGATCGCGGTCGCGGGGCTGAGCGTCGACGCATACGTGCACCTGGATCTCGCCTCAACCTATTCCGAGGCCCAGGCAGTCATCAACGAGGGCGTCTTGTTCCGCGGCGAGGCCGCGCTGGCGCTACTCGCCGGGCTCGCACTGCTCACGTCCCAAAGGCGCCGGGCGTTCGTTCTCGGCTTCGCGGTCTCCGCCAGCGCGTTCACGGTAATGCTCGCATCGCGGTACGTCGATCTTGGGCCCATCGGCCCGTTTCCCGATCTCTACGATCCGGTCTGGTTCCCGGAAAAGCTATGGGCAGCCGGCGGTGAAGCCGCCGCCGCCGCGGCATGTGTTACCGGAATCCTGATCCTCAGCAGCCCGACGCGCCGGCGCCGCGACACAGGACAGCAGCGAGGGCATCCCGGCGCTGGCGCCGCAGGAGGTTCGGCCCCAGTGAATGAACGCGGCCGGGATAGCTGGCGTATCAATCACCAGCCGCCAGCACTGAAGACGAGGAAGGACCATCGTCATGACCACCATTCACCGTCATAGGCCCCCCGGTGTCAGCCCAGCCCACGCAAGACAGAGCAGGCAGCGCCTGCTCACGCGCGGCGCAGCCCTGACCGGCCTGGCCGCCGCGGCCATGCTGATGGCCGCGTGCGGCTCATCGGGCGGCAACACGGCCAGCTCGGGAGCCAGCAGCAAAGCGGCCCCGACCGCCGTTGTGTCAGCCCGCCAGCTAAGCGGCATCGGCGCCGTCCTGGTGACCAGCTCCGGGATGACGATCTACACCCCGAAAACGCCTGCGGAGGTCAACGGCAACATCAAGTGCACGGGCTCGTGCCTGAGCTTCTGGTTCCCAGTCACCACCAGCTCGGCCAGCCTGCGTTCCAGCGGCCTGCCCGGCAAGCTCGCCACGATACACCTTTCCGACGGCAAGACCCAGCTCACCTACAGCGGCAGGCCGCTGTACACGTTCCGGCTGGACACTGCGGCCGGCCAAGCCCACGGCAACAACTACAGCGACAGCTTCAACGGCATCAAGTTCACCTGGCAGATAGTCACCCCTAGCGGTAAGGCAGCCGGCGCAGGTTCCCCCGCGCCAGCGCCCAGCTACAGCACCCAGGGTGGCTACTGAGCGGGCCCGGTATGGACAACGGGCTACCCAGGGAGGTAACGGCAGATGAGCGCCTCATGCGCGCAGTGGCGCGGCGACATCGGCGCCTACGTTGTCGGTGCCCTCGACGACCACGCCCGCGGCCGGGTGACCCGCCACCTCGCGAACTGCCGCGGCTGCCGGGCTGACTACGACGAACTAGTCCAGGTCCGGGACTGCCTCAGCCGGCTGGATCTCACGACGGCAGGGCTCGACACTGCCCTCGGCGAGCATCCGGAACAACCGCTGCGCAACTCGTTCCATGCGGGGACCGTTCCCGCTTCCCGCCCCGACCAGGCCCTAGTCCCACGTTCATGCCGAGGATCAGGCACCCGGGCCCCTGGCCGGCCAGCCGGCAGGTGGCGCCACATCCAGCCGCGAACGCGACGATGGCTGCCGGCGGCGGCCGCCGTCCTGGCCACCGTAGCCGCAGCGGTCGCGGTGCTGGTCAGCTCTGGCGCGTCAGCGCGCTCATACGGCGCTGCCGACAGCGCGACCGGCATCACCGGGCACGCGCAGCTGCATCAAACGCCGACTGGCACCCAGATCGACCTGTCCGCCAGCGGGCTGCCGCGCGACCAGCGGTGCATCCTGGTCGCCGTCGCCAATGGCGGCACCAACATCGCCGGGAGCTGGGTCGCGACATACGACGGCTCAGGCCGGATAACCGGCACGACCGCCTTCCCCGCCAGCCGCCTGACCGCACTTCGCATCGAATCCGACGCCGGCACCCTGTTCCTCAGCATCCGCCTGTGAGCGCCGGATGCAGCCCACGCGCACCAACGACAGCTCCTGCGATGCGCGCATAACCCTCAGCGAACAATGCGATCCCGCCGTTGTGACGGGGATGGCCACCATGTCAGGGCAGATAATCATGACCGCAAATGAGTCGAGCCGTTCTGGCTGGATCTCAAGACCGATGATTATTAGAAGATCGCTAACTCCAATTAGTCGGGCTCCCCGGGCCACTTCGCAAGCCACGGCACCGGCGGATGTGGGCGCGGTCAGTTCGTGGCATGCGCCGGATGCTGCAGGTCTAGCCACATGATGCGCAGGCCGACGGGGCCAAAGATGGGGTGACGGAACGCCCCCGGAGCAGTGCCAAGGGTGATGAAGCCCAGGCTTTCGGATCATGAGCGGCGTCCTGGGCAGCGCTGCAGATCTTGCGGGTAAGACCACGACCATGCGACGCCTCTCCCGCTCCCCGCTGGACGGCTCCGCTCGCGGTGGCTGGCTTCGTGGTCGCGTCGCAGGCGACAATGTTGCGGCGGTCAGCGACCCGCGCCGGTTGGCCGCGGGTTAGGTCAGGTGCGGGGACCGGTGGTGGCAAGCGCACCAGCACGCAGAGAGTCGTGCCGTGGCGGGTCAGGGTGAACTCGCCGGGAAGCTGGCGGAGCGGGTCTATCAGCCTGGCGTTCTGGGTGAGGACAGAGGCTGTCACCTCGGTGATGTTGCGTGCGTGGGCGGCGGCGATCAGGTGCGCGACGAGATGACGGCCGATCCCGTACTGCTGCCAGGCGTCTTCCACCAGCACGCCCAGTTCGGCAGAGCCGCCGCCGCTGGTGATCATGGAGGCGAGAGCGGCTACCCAGCCAGTGCGCTCGTGCACCGCTACGACACTGGCACAGGGATCGGATAGCACGGCTTTCAGGTAGGAGGCCGGGATGTCTCGCACCGGGGCGTGGAAGCGGGCCATCCGGGTTGCCAGCGAGCAGCGTTTCCACATCGCGGTGATATCCGGAAGATCGCAGCTGGCAGGGGGACGGAACCGGAACCGCGCAGCACTGTCAGTTGCCCGGGCTCCGGCGGAGCAGGTCAGCACCGGCCGGCCGGGCCGGGGCGCATTGTCACCGGCGACGCCGAAGGCCGGACCGCGTGGCGGGCCTGGCGGGGGATCCGGGCTAGATCGCGTTGGCATCGGCTGCCGCCGGTGTTATCGCTGCCCGCAGCGTCGAGTCCAGCGCGTCCTGGCCTGCCGCGCCCCAGGTGAGGGGGAAGATGACCGGGACGTCCACGCCGGCTTGCCGATAGGCGCCGACCGCGGAGGCGACTAGTGCCCGGTCGCCGACGATGTCGATCGCGTCGACCATCTCGTCCGGCACGGCGGCGAGGGCGCCCGCCCGGTCGCCTGCCTGGTGTGCTGCCCGGATGGCCTGCACCGCCGGGCCGAACCCGGCGCGGGCGAAGCTGCGAGCGTAGGCGTCGACGACAGCGTAGGAGAACAGGTCGTAGCGGGCCTGGGGCGCGGCGGCTGCCCGGTCACCGACGCCGACGTGGACGTTGGCGTAGATGGTGGCGTTCCCGCCGCGCCGGACCTGCTCGACGCACCACGGCACGTGGCTGGCGGGCAGATAATTCAGCAAGACCCCGTCGGCCTCCGCTCCCGCCACGCGCAGCATCCCCTCACCCAGGGCGCCCAGGACGATCTTGGGTCGGCGGTCGCCGAGCTCGACGCCCAAGCGGAAGTTGCGGACCTGGTAGTAGTCACCGGCGAAGGTGACCTTCCTCCCAGACAGGCACTCGCGCAGCAACGCAATGAACTCACGCATCCGGGCCAGCGGCCGGGACGGATAGCCGGCGCCGTGCCAGTCACGGGCCACTACCGGCGAGGAGACGCCCACGCCGAGCAGGACCTCCCGCCCCGGAGCCAGCGCCTGCACGCAGGCAGCCGCCATCGCCAGCAACGGCGCAGTACGGACCTGCATAGGCAGCACGCCCGTGCCCAGCCCTAGGCCGGGCGCCGTCTGCGACACTGCGCCCAGCACGCTGAACGCCTCGACGCCGGTCATCTCAGCGACCCACAGCGAGCCGTACCCAAGGCGATCAGCGCGCCTGGCCAGATCCAGGACGGCGCCAGGCCCGGAACGGATGAACGGCGCGGCTGTAACCCCCAGCGAGCCAGCCCGACGCGCCGCCGCGCCAGCCGGCTGCCCGGTCCCCGTCACCGCAGCCATCCAGCCGCCACCGGGTGCAACCTGGCCGGGATCAGGCCAGATCCCCCGGCGCCCAGCACCCCGCCCGCCCAGTCAGGCCAGCCGAGTTCGCAACCGCTGCCAGCGCCTCCGCCTTCGCGCGCACACGCCCTCACGGCCCGACAGGACAACCAGGAACCCCAGGCGCCCCCGGCCAGGAGCGCTTTGCACATCAGCACCCCAGTCGGCAACCATGCCACGCGAACCGCCAGGGTCCTGTCTGTGGCGGTCCGGAAGAAGATCGTGAACGCGTCAGCCGTCATGCACTGCAGACGGCGCACAGCGCCGAAACGTGAGATGCAAGTGCCGCAAAAGCCGGTACTCGCTCTGCACCCGGCAGCCCGGCGCGGCCGGGATCCGCCGCTGAGGGAGCAGTGCCGACGTGGTGCTCGGTGCCGAAGGCCCTCTGTCCTGGCGGCAATGTGCAACTCAGCGAAGCCGTGCGGGCTGCGTCCGGGCCGGCGTTGCAGCGTGCCGGCGAGTTCGAGGTCGGGGAAGCCGCGCAGTAGCCGGGCGAGGAACTCGGCTGCCTCAAGAAGGGTGAGTTGGGCGCCGAGGCAGAAGTGGATGCCCGAGCCGTAGGACACTTGTGGTGACCGGCCAGCGGCGGGCTTAGCGAGCCGGGCCCGGGTCGCTGTGGGGGTTGCCTGGTTAGGCGATTTTGAGCTGCTCGTCGCCGAAGTCGGCGATCAGCTTGAGGGTGCCGCCGAGGGCGGTGATGTAGCGGTTGAGGACGTCCTGGGTGGAGACGTCGCCGCGTTCGATCTGGGAGACCCGGGCGATCGAGATGCCCATCCGGGTGGCGACCTGTTCCTGGGTCAGGCCGCGCCGTTTGCGCATCTCGGCCAGCCGCCAGCCGCGGGCGTCATCCAGCATCGCGGTGACCGCGGTGTCGAAGGCTTCCTGGCCGCCCGCGGTGGCGACGGCGCGCTCGAGGTGGCCAGAGTCCCGCCAGCGTGAAACACCGTTCATGGGCCTGTCTCCTTGCTCCGCTCGGCCAGGTAATCGTCGTATAGGTGCTCAGCGCGGGGGATCGCGGTGCGGTACCACTTGCCCCACTGCCCGGACTTGTCACCGGCTACCAGCAGGATCACCGACCGCCACGGGTCGAAGACCAGCAGGATCCGGATCTCGCTGCGCCCAGCTGAGGGGGGCCGCAGTTCTTTCATGTTGGCGATCCGCGACGCGGTGATCGTGTCCACCAGCGGCCGGCCCTCAGCCGGGCCGTTGCGCTCCAGGACCAAGATGGCCTGGTTCACCAGCTGGTGGCTCGACGGGTCCGACTCATACAGTTCGTCCAGGAAGGCCTCGACCTCGGGGGTCAGCAGGATTTCCCACTCCACACGGCTCCTTTCCCGCGCGGGTCATCCCGCGTCACGTGGCTTAAGAATATTTTTAACCCGCGTGGCGGGCAACCTGGCCTGCCGGCTGCGCGGGGGTCATGCAGTGGCCCGGCGCTGTCGGCGTGTTGCCAGTGTTTCTGCCGGTTCCGGGGTGATCCTGTTGTCAGCGACTATGTCAGGGCTTGCCGGAAGGCAGGTAGGTGATGGCCGCGGCGGTGGCAGGTCAGGGGCGGAGCCAGGACGCGTCAGCTGGCGGCGATGTCCTGGCGGTGTGGGCGGAGCGCACCAGCAGCCGCCGGGACCCCGCACCGGGCTCGGGCCGGGGTGCGTTGCGGTTTGCCTTCTACGGGCGGGTGTCGACCGAGGACTGGCAGGACCCGGTCACCTCGCGAGCTCGGCAGCGCGACCAGGCCGCGGTTCTAGTGGCCGGACGCGGGAAGATCGTCGCGGAGTTCTTCGATGCCGGGCAGAGCCGGACGCTGCCCTGGACACGGCGCCCGCAGGCCGCCGCCATGGTCGCGGCGCTAGCTGATCCGGACCGGGGCTGGGACGCGATTGTGATCGGGGAGTACGAGCGGGCGTTTTACGGCAGCCAGTACGCCACGATCGCGCCGCTGCTGGAGCACTATGGCGTTCAGATGTGGGCACCGGAGGTGGGCGGCCGGATCGACTTCCATGCCGAAGACCACGAGCAGACCATGCTCGCCCTGGGGTTCCAGTCCAAGCGGGAGATCACCCGGACCCGGATCCGGGTCCGCACCGCGATGGCCGCCCAGACCCGCGAGCAAGGCCGCTACCTCGGCGGCCGGCCACCCTACGGGTACCGGCTCGCCGACGCCGGGCCGCACCCGAACAGGGCCCACGCCGCCTGGGGCCGGCGGGCCCACCGCCTCGAGCCCGATCCCGCGACGGCGCCGGTGGTCGCGTGGATGTTCGCCCAGCGCCTGGCCGGGCACTCCGCCGCGCGGATCACCCGCGCGCTCAATGATGCCGCGATCCCCTGCCCGTCGGCGGCTGACCCGAAACGGAACTCGCATCGCAGTGGTGCCCGGTGGACCCTGCGGACGGTGGCGGCGATCCTGGCCAACCCCCGCTACACCGGGCGGCAGGTGTGGAACCGGCAGCGCACCGACTTCGACCTGGCCGACCCGGCCAACACGACGCTGGGCCACCGGCAGGTGCAGCGGTGGAACCTGCCCGACGGCTGGGTCATCTCCAAGCGGCCCGCGCATCCGGCGCTGGTCAGCGAGGCCGACTTCATCGCCGCCCAGGACGCCACCGCGCCCCGCGGCCCCGCAGGACCTGCCGCGCGGCGGTACCTGCTGGCCGGGTTGCTGGCCTGCGGCCGGTGCGGGCGGCGGCTGGAATCAGCCTGGTCCAACGGCAGGCCCGCCTACCGGTGCCGCCACGGCCACACCAGCGCCACCAGCCCTGACCCCGGCCGGCCGAAGAACACCTACGTCCGCGAGGACCAGATCCTGCCGCACCTGGCCGCCGTGGCCATCCTCCTGAACGGCCACACGGCCGGCCTCACGACCCCTGACAGGACCGCAAGCATGATCGATCAACTCTGGGCCCGAGGCATCATCCTCACCTACGACCCCGACACGAGGACCATCCGCACCGGCGACAGAAACTCGATCGCGGTCACCGTCGCGGCGGCTAGCTGTCATCACCAGAAAGAAAGGCTAGCTGTCATCACCAGAAAGAAAGCTGAGAAAGGAGACGCAGCATCAGCCAGAACACCCACCCCAGCCGCAGGCCGGGCTCGGGTGACGTTCCCGCATGCCCGAAAATGACGGGCTATGGGGAATTAACGTGTCCGAGGGGGGACTTGAACCCCCATGCCCTTTTGGGGCACTAGCACCTCAAGCTAGCGCGTCTGCCTATTCCGCCACCCGGACGAGTGCGTGCCACGGCTGATGCCGGGCTGGCCGCATCACGATAGCAAATCCGGACGGCTACGGCGACGGGGCGAGCGCGCGACCTGCGGGGCCTCGATACCCGCCGGGCGAGCGCCGCCCCTCACCGCGCCGGGCCTAGTGCGACGATGGCGGAATGACGGAAACCCCATCGGGCGGCCCGACCGCGCAGGAGGAGGTCGCCGCCCTCGCCAGCGACCTGATCAGCATCGACACCACCAACCCGGGCGATCACTCCGGCCCGGGGGAGCGCGCGGCGGCCGAGCACGTCGCGGGGCTGCTCGCCGAGGTCGGCCTGGAGCCGATCCTGCTCGAGTCCCACCCGAAACGGACCAGCGTGGTAGCCAGGGTCGAGGGCGAGGACCGGGCCAGGCCTGCGCTGCTCATCCACGGCCATCTCGACGTAGTCCCGGCCGACGCGGCCGACTGGCGGGTGCACCCGTTCTCCGGCGAGACCGCAGACGGCTGCGTCTGGGGCCGTGGCGCGGTGGACATGAAAGACATGGACGCGATGATGCTGGCGGTGATCCGGCAGCGGCTGCGGGAGGGCCGCCGGCCGCCGCGTGACGTAGTGCTGGCGTTCGTGGCTGACGAGGAGGCGGGCGGCACGTGGGGCGCCCGCTGGCTGGTGGACAACCACCCCGCGCTGTTCGAAGGTGTCACCGAAGCGATCGGCGAGGTCGGTGGATTCAGCGCCACGATCGGCGGACGGCGCCTCTACCCGATCCAGGTCGCCGAGAAGGGCATGGCCTGGATGCGACTGATCGCGCGCGGCACCGCCGGGCACGGGTCGATGCTGCAGCCCGACAACGCGGTCACCGAACTGGCCGAGGCCGTGGCCAGGATCGGCCGGCATGAATGGCCGGTCCGGCTCACTCCGGCCGCCCAGGCATTCCTCGGCGAGGCGGCCGCGGCGCTCGGCGTCGACCTGCGCCAGGGCGAGTACCGGGAACTGCTGGCCAAGCTGGGCCCGATCGCCCGCCTGGCCGGCGCGACCATCACCAACACCGCCAACCCGACGATGCTGAGGGCGGGCTACAAGGTGAACGTCGTCCCGCAGGCGGCCGAGGCCCAGATCGACGGCCGGTTCCTGCCCGGGCACGAGCAGGAGTTCTTCGCCGAGATCGACGCCCAGCTCGGCCCGGGCCTGCGGCGCGAGTTCGTGCATCACGACATCGCCGTGGAGACCACCCTCGACGGTGCGCTGGCCGAGGCCATGACCCAGGCGCTGACCGACGAGGATCCCGACGGGCGGGTCGTCCCTTACTGCCTGTCCGCCGGCACCGATGCGAAGTCGTTCAGCCGGCTCGGGATCCGGTGCTTCGGGTTCACCCCGCTGCGGCTGCCCGACGATCTTGATTTCGCGGGCATGTTCCATGGAGTGGACGAGCGGGTGCCGCTCGACTCGCTCACGTTCGGGGTCAGTGTCCTGGATAAATTCCTCGATCTTTGTTAGCTCTTATCCCAGGTCAGGACCCTCGCTGAGGCGCACGAGGTGTCCGGACGCGGGCGCCGTTTCGCCAATTGCCGCTTGCGCACGTTCAGTAGTGCTATGGTTACGCACTGTGTGAGGTCGCTCTCCCCCGGGGCGCACCCCTTCCACCCCGCGCCCCGGTCGGCGGCCGCACGCATCGCCGGTACCGACGAGGAGGGTCGCCTGTGTCGCCGGAACAGGGCCAGCGCCCGATGTGGCTGGCTGACGGCTGTGCCCAGACCGGGAGGCATGGCGCCAACGTCGGCGCTCGGGTCTGGCACCTGGGTTACTTGATCCTCGCCGCCGGCCGCGGGGGAAATCCCGCTCCGGCGGTCACGGCCGGAGGCACCGCCTGCGTGGTTGGTGTCCCGGCCGTGGCCGCCCGTTCCCGCTTGCGTCGCTGACCCGAGCAGACCGCTGCCGCTTCCCCGGCAGTACCCGCACCCGACCGGCTGGTGCCGTTCCCGGCTGCCAGTCGTCACTCTCCGTAATAAGTGAATATCAAGTAGTAGCTGAACAAGGAGCGACTGATGAGTGCATGGGTCGGCATAACTCCCTGGCTCGGAGCCGGCTCGCTCGACGGGTTCGCCTTCGGCGCCCTGATGTCCGGGGCATGCTTGGTGGCGATCGCGGTGTCTCGTCGCACGCGCAAGCGGCATGCCGCCGCGTCCGGCCGCGCGGCGCTAGCCGCTGGCGGACCGGACTGGCTGTGTGAGCACGTCATGGCGGCCGAGGCGTTCGGAGCCGACGCTGAGCGGCTGGTACTGCCGGAAGGGCTCGACGATGGCCCGGTGGCGCCGTCCGGTCCGGGCGGCAGGGCCGCTGGCGGCTACCGGAGCCGGCACCGCCTCGGCGACCCTCTCCCCAGCGTCCCGGCCCCCGGCCTGGTGTCCCAGGATGGTTACGTCGGCGCGGCCGTCCCCGAGGAGGTCCTCCCGGCCGAGGGTTCCCGGCCCGGCGCGCTCCCCGGGGCCGCGCTCCCCGGTAGCGCCATCCCGGCCGGGACGTCCCGGCCCGCCGCATTCCCGGAGAGCGCGTTCCGCGGCGCGCACCGGGACGCGGCACTTCCCGACCTCGCGTTCCCCGACGGCACGTTCGGGACTGGGCGCCGGCCCGAGGCCCGCCGCTTGCCGCGGCACGCGGCACCCGGCGTCGGCTTCAGCCGCAGGCTGAGCGGCCTGATGGCCAGCCTGGCCGCGGCCCGGGCGCTGCTCGGCGCGCACGGCTGACCGCCGCGGCGGCCACCGGCCGCACCAAGAGCGCTTTCTGCTGGCCCCGGGTGCGCGGCCCGGGGCCAGCAGGAAGCTCAGGACTGCCGCCCCGTGATCGTGGTGACTTTTTCCGCGTATACCGCGGTCCGGTTTCCGCGCAGATGGGCTAGACGGCCCCGGGCGACTCGCAGGCGGGGCGCGGACGGGAGTCAGGGGCACACCAGCGGGCGGGCGTGGGTCAGGGTGGTACGGGCGGGCCGGCGTGAGTCAGGGGCACCGGCGGGCGCCCCGTGAGTCAGGGGTAGAGACGGGGCGGCGGGGTGCGGACCGGGCGGATGATCTGCCGCCGCAGGGTGGCCTTCCGGCTGCCGTCGGCGTTCAACCGCATCCGCGCCAGCTCCCAGTGGCCGTACTCGGCGTGGTCCGTGAGTATCTGCCGCGCGGCATCTCTGGGCATCCCGCGCGGCAGGTAGAGGACCAGGTAGGAGTACTCCGCCATCACCTTCATTGTGCGCGATCGCAGCGGTGGTTCAATCGTGGTTGCGCAAACGCATCGCGGCGTTGCGGGAACACAGTAGTCCCGGCGGCAAGTTGCAGCATTCGGACACCGGGCGCAGAGTGGCCGTACAGTCGGCCCTCTGCGGGCCGGCTGCGGTAGCCTCCAGGCGTCCGCGGCGGCCACACCGGTCCGCGGGATGTGAGGGTGAGAAAGAGTGGCAGCACAGACAGGTACGGTCGGCGGCGCGAAAGCGAGCGCGCGCAAGAATGGCGCGGGCAAGAATGGCGCGGGCAAGAATGGCGCGGGCAAGAATGGCGCGGCCTCCGATCGCAGCTCCCGCGGCGGCCGCCGCCTCGTGATCGTCGAGTCGC
>Ga0335077_10007149_pt1 | contig 13813 bp, 12 predicted proteins | sample Lox_Sample_31_FD_207151 | JGI IMG/M metagenome (GOLD analysis project Ga0335077, IMG submission 207151) | Soil microbial communities from Loxahatchee National Wildlife Refuge, Florida, United States - Lox_Sample_3.1 | ecosystem: Environmental > Terrestrial > Soil > Wetlands | place: USA...
GTTTCCACGCGGGTCTTTTGGGGGGAGTTGGTGCTCAGGGAGATTCTCAGAGAGATCGGGGAGCGCGACAGGTTCTTGCTGACCTCGCACGCGCGGCCGGACGGCGACGCCGTTGGCTCGGCTCTGGCCTGCTGCCAGATTCTGCGCGAGATGGGCAAGCAGGCCGACGTGGTTCTGCGGGACGGGGTGCCGCGCATCTACCGTCCGCTGCCCTTTGCCGATCGAGTGCTGCAGTCCGAAGCTGTAAATGGCAATTATCAGGCGGCCATCCTTCTCGAATGTGACAGCATTCAGCGCACTCGCCTGCAGGGGCTGGAGAGCCAGTACCTCATCAACATCGACCACCACCTCAGCGGACAACCGTTTGCCCATCTCAACTGGATTGACCCCACGGCAGTCGCCACGGCTGAACTGATCTACCGCTTGGCGCGCGAGGCGGGGGTGAAGATCTCCCCCCAGGTTGCTACCTGCCTCTACACCGCTGTCCTCACCGATACCGGTTCCTTCATGTATGAAGGCACCAACGAGCACACGTTCGCTTTGGCCCGGGAGCTGGTGCTGGCAGGCGCTGATCCTGCACGCTGCGCCCGCAATATTTACTTTGGGCACTCCACCGCCAAGATGCGGCTGCTGGGCGCGGCGCTCTCCCATCTCCACCTGGAAGGTCAGCTGGCATGGATCGCGGTGACACAACAGCAGATGGAAGAGTGCGGCGCGATCGAGGAAGATTGCGAAGGCCTGGTGAATTACGTGCTTTCGATACAGGATGTGCAAGTGGCGGTTTTCTTCCGCCAGCTGCCGGATGGGCGCTTCCGGGTGAGCCTGCGCAGCAAGGGCGAAACCAATGTGGCTGCGGTGGCGCAACACTTCGGCGGCGGCGGACACGAGTGCGCCAGCGGTTGCGCGGTGGATGGGCCGATCGAGGTGGCAGTGGAAAGAATTCTAAGACAACTCAGGAGCTCCGAGAATTGACTGTTCCCAGGCTGATTCCTGATTGGATTTCCATGCCGGCTCTCTGCTGATGCAACAGGAATCGAGTCTTCCCTTTCCATGACCCAGCGCTCGCGTGCCCTTTCCGACTGGCTGCTGCTGGCTGGATTCTGCGCATTTTTCTTCTTTTATGGAATCGGCTATTTCGGCCTGGTCGGCGCCGATGAGCCGCGCTACGCGCAGGTGGCGCGTGAAATGCTCGCGCGCCATGACTGGATAACCCCCACGCTCTCCGGTAAGCCGTGGCTGGAAAAGCCGCCACTCTACTACTGGCAGGCGATTCTCGCCTACAAAATCTTCGGCGTGAGCGACTGGGCGGCGCGGCTGCCTGCGGCGGTGGATGCTGTCCTGATGGTGGCGGCAGTTTATTGGTTCCTCCGTCGCTTTCGTCCCGGGTTTGAGCTTGATGGCGCTTTGATGACGGCTTCGGCGGCAGGAGTCATCGGGTTCGCTCGGGCGGCCTCCATGGATATGCCCCTCGCGGCCGCGTTCGCGATTGCACTTCTGGCGTGGTACGTATGGCATGAGAGCGGCAGCAGGTCATACCTGGCGGCGTCATACGCGTTCCTGGGGCTGGCAGCGCTGGCGAAAGGCCCGGTCGGACCGTTTCTGGCGGCAGTGGTGGTTGGGCTGTATGCGCTGGCCCGGCGCGAGCTCTCTATTGTGACTCGGTCATTGTGGCTTCCCGGCATTCTCACATTCTGCGCAGTCACGCTGCCCTGGTATTTTGCGGTGCAGATCCGAAATCCGGAGTTCTTCCGGGTTTTCATCCTGGAGCATAACCTGGCTCGCTTTGGCACGAACCTGTATCACCACCCTCAGCCGTTCTGGTTCTATCTGCCGGTTGCGCTGTTGGCGCTGCTCCCGTGGACGACCGTCGCTATCGCAGCTGTGGTCGACTCTGTTCGTGATTGGCTGGCCCAGGGAGGAGAGATGCCGCGCTCGCCGAGAGCGTGGGATGCTTTCCTGCTCATGTGGCTGCTCACGCCGGTTGTGTTCTTTTCGTTTTCGCGGTCGAAACTGCCGGGCTACATCGAGCCGGCGCTGCCTGCAGGCACGCTGCTGCTGGTCGAATACGTACGGCGGCGAGTCGCCGCCGGAAACCGCCCGAACGTGGTGCTAGTTGTGCTGCACTCGCTGGCCGCGGTGACACTCATAGTGCCGGCCCTGATGATTCAATATATTCTGCTGCTTCATCGCTTGCCGTGGGGGCGTCCGGCCATGGCCTCCTTAACGTTTGCGGTCATTCTGGCGGCTGGAATTGCGCTCAGCCTGCAGACTGGAGCCGGACTGCGTTTTCTGCGCTTTGTGACGCTCATACCGGTGGTGTTGGCGGTAGCAGCTGTTCTGCGCATAGGCGCGGCCTCACTCGATGCCCGTCTTTCGGCGCGGCCACTGGCCTTCGAAGTTGCGAAGGTGGAGAACGGAGCGTTGCCGGCAGCCGTGTTCCAGACTTCACGCGAAACCGAATATGGCCTGCAGTTCTATAGAAACCAGCCCATTGCACGCTACGAGCGCGACGAAGTTCCTCCCGGCGAACACATCCTGGTAGCGGCGCCCGGGCTGCAGAAGCAGATCAGGGACCGGCTCCCGGGCCGCCGCGTATCTTACCTAGGGACATTCGAAGCGCAGAGGCTGGACTATTACTGGGTGGCGGGGCGGCAGAGTGGTCCGTGATCAGTGGCGAGTGATCAGGCCTTACCCACTGGTGGTCAGGGTAGCCCAGCCACCAGCCCTTAGCCACTGACGGCTAACCACATGCCAGCAACCAGCACGGCTCGCGTGGTAGCATCGGCGGGAAGGGCGTCTTTCATGTCTGTCTCCGGCTCCCGCGAGTGCGGGGTGGGCTTCTTCTTCATTGTTCTGGTGGTCTGCCTGGCATTTCTCACAGTACCCCTTTGGGCGGCGGAAGAGCACGAGCCTAAGTGGATCCGCGTAAGTTCCCTGCATTTCGCCGTTCTTTCCGATGCCGAGGAAAAGAAAGCGGTGGAAGTGGTACTCCGCCTGGAGCAGATGCGCGGGGTTTGCGGACAGCTGCTGTTGCGAAACAAACTGAGCATGCCGGAGCCGGTGGACGTTGTGGCCTTGAGGTCGTACAGCGAATATGCTCGGCTGGCGCCCCCAGCACTGGCGTCCTCGGCCCAGGGGTATTTCCTCTCCGGGGACGACCGCAACTACATCGTACTCAATGTGGCGGACGAGGACAGCTGGCTGGCGGTCCGGAGACAACTCGCTGTTCTTTACCTCAGCTACAACTATCCGCCCACCCAGGCCTGGCTCGACGAAGGTTTCGCAGCATACTTCTCCAGCGTGCGCGTGGATAACCAGCAGGCCACCATGGGCGGCGATCCGGGTGGCCTGATTGAATTGCTCAAGGCGCAATCCTGGACGGCGCTCCCAGCATTGTTCGGTATGCGTACCGAGGCAGCCGCCAGATTGGCCGGCCCGCAGAGGACCCTGTTCACGGCCGAAGCGTGGATCGTAACTCACTACTTGCTTGCCCAAAACAAACTGCCTGAGACGGGAACATACTTCGGCCTGGTGCAGAACCAGGGGCTCCCAATTGAGCAGGCGGTTCAACAGGCGTATGGCATGAGCGCGGCGCAGCTGGAGCAGGCGGTGAAAGAGCACTTGCATTCTCTGACGATGGCTCCGGCCGCCGCGGAGCGCGCGGGGAAAACACCCATCCTGGCGGCCGGCGAAATGCAGGTTCCAGTTCCCGTGGGACCGGCCGACGTGGGTACGAGCACCGTCCAGGTTCCCCGCGCTGAAGCGCAGGCGCTGCTTGCGGAAGTCGCAGTCCGGGTACCGGAGCATCGCGAGGAGGCGATGCATCAACTCGATACTCTGGTGGAGCAGCCCCTGACCGAGACCGTCATCGCGCACCGGGCGCTGGGCTGGGCGCTGGTTGCGCAAAATAAGTTCGAAGACGCGATGGATGAATTCCACCAGGCTCTCGAATTAAGCCAGACCGACCCGTGGACGCACTACTACCTCGCGCGCACCAAGTACTTGATGGCGCAGCGCGGCGGCGAGATGTTTCCCGGCCTGGCCAACATGATGCAGGACTTGCGCATTGTGCTCGACTGGGATGGCAACTTCGCCGAGGCCTACCACATGCTGGCCATGGCGCGAGTGCAGGGCGGCGGCATCAACTCTGCTCTTAGTGCTTTGCGCACTGCGATAAGCCTGAATCCCCGCAATGAAGGCTATCTCCTCGATCTGGCGAGAGTTTACATGGCCGGAAAGAGGTGGGACGAAGCAACGGAATTGTTACAGCGGCTCAAAACCAGCACGGATCCGCAAATCGCCGGTGCCGCCACACAAAACCTGGATGACCTGCCGACGCTCAAACGCTACGGCTTGATGCCGCAGCACCCCAATGCCGCGGCGGCGGGAGCGCCCGGAGGTTCGCACCCGGCGTCTGCGACTGCCAATGCAGATTCGGACGAGGAATCCGAGGGTGCGCGGCTGGAACCACCGCCAGACAAACGCAAAGTCCAGTTCCTGAAGGGCCGGCTGATGAGCGTCAATTGCGCGCAAGCCCCGGCCGCCATTTTAACCGTATCGGAAGGCGGCAGGACGATGCGGCTGCGCACAGAAGATGTGAAATCCCTGCTGCTGATCGGGGCGGACGAATTCTCCTGCGACTGGAAGAACCGGCCGGTGGTAGCGAACTACAAGGCCGGCGGAAAGTCAGATGGAGATTTGGTGTCGCTGGAAGTGCAGTGAACTCCTCGCCGGTCTTGGGTCTTCAGTCGTCTGGCCTGGTGATTGGCCGCTGGGGTTGGCAATTCAGCCGCCGGCGGACGCTGATGTGTATGGCTGGCCGCTGCCGACTGAAGGCCGACGACTGAAATGAAGAACCCTCCCTGGGGAAGTAGGGAGGGTCCGTGAAGGTTGGGAGCCTGCTTACACGCGGACGACGTTGGCTGCTTGAAAGCCTTTGGGGCCTTTGAGTAAGTCGAACTCCACCGTCTCGCCTTCATTCAAGGTGCGATATCCGTTCTCCTGGATCGCCGAGAAATGGACGAAGACATCCTCCCCGGTAGAGCGCTGAATAAATCCATAACCTTTGGCTCCGTTAAACCACTTCACTGTGCCCTTCTCTCTCACAAAAGAACTCCTTTCGCCTCTGATCAGTGTGTTTCTTCCACATTCTCCGTGAGTACTGCGCCTCGAACACACCCCCTCGAGAGAACCTGGAAGCCTTGCAAGGATGATGTTTGCAGTCCGCCCGGAAACCCGCTCAAACAGAAAGACCCCGAAGTTTCGCGCCTCACCCGGAAGGCGGCACGAAGCTCTGAGGTCGGCCGTATCTGCGCGAATTTAAGACTGCTCGACACAAAACATCAACCGGAAACGCGTGCTCGTTGCTGACGTGCGCAACGAGCAGAAGATAATATGCAGGAAGACGGGTTCTGGCAAGTGGAGATTTTATCCGGCATCAGACTAAATAAAACGTTTCAATGGCAGGGAGTCGCTAAATCCGTGGCTCACCGTAAGATAGCGTAACCATTGGAGAGGATTAGGGTAGATGCCATTTGGTGACCATGGGTCACGCGCGCGCGCGAATTTGCCGTTTTCCGGCGAGAAAGGGAGCGCTGCCAGCGGCGCCCGCCCCCGGCGGCTCAACTCCACCGTAAGCTACCTGCTCCGCACCGATGTCCATACGTTTGCTTTCTCGGTTGCGGCCAACGCGCTCCTGTCATTCTTTCCCTTCGTACTTCTGTTGCTTACACTGGTGCGCCATGTCTTTCATTCGCAAGTGATGTACGAGGTCGTCATGCAACTGCTGCGCGATTATCTGCCGACCGGGCAGGACTTCGTCATCCGCAACCTGAATGCTCTCACCGCAGGGCACCGCGCCCAGATTTATTCATTGATCGTTCTGCTCATCACATCGACCGGAATCTTCATGCCGCTGGAAGTGGCCCTGAACCGCATCTGGGGCTTTGTTGACAACCGGTCGTACATCGGAAATCAGCTCATTGCTGTGGGCCTGGCGTTTGCCTGCGGGCTGCTGGCGCTGCTCTCCATCGCGCTGACCGCCGGCAATGTCGCCCTGGTGCAGTTCTCCCTGCGTGGGCACGGGGCGTTCCTTGTTCGCCTGGTTGGGTTTCTTACCATGAAGGTATTCGCCGTAGCGGCCAGCATCGCGATTTTCTTCCTGATCTACTGGCTTCTGCCCAACGGCAGAGTGCGGGCGCGAACGGTGTTGCCAACCGCGATCATCACCGGCCTGCTGTCGGAGATCCTGAAATATGCTTACATCATCGCCCTGCCCTGGCTGAATTTTCAGGCAGTCTATGGCCCTTTCGCGCTTTCCGTCAGTTTGATGTTCTGGGCCTTCCTGACCGGACTCCTGCTACTGACCGGAGCCCATCTCTCGGCGCAAAGGGTGCAATTTCGTTCAGCGCCAATCATCGAGGACTGAGCAACTTACAGAGTCTACGTGACTGCTGTCACGGGGCCCTGGGCACCAAATCACGGTGGGAGAACTGGCACAAATGTACCTTGTACATGTACTTCAGATCGTTGTGCTTAGTGTCACCGGACCCGAGAATAGTGATGCAGCTAAGGCAAGAAAGCACGCATCTGACTTCTGAGGAGCGTGGTTCCCAGCCGGTTGCAACTGCGGGGGAAGTGGAAGGCGAAGTCAGCAGGCCATGAAAATCAAAACTTTCGTAACCGGGTGTGCCCTGGCGCTGGCGATATTCGTGTTTGCCCATCAGCGGCGGCTGGAGCCTACCCCTGTTATTTTTCATACTATCGTGGACCTGACGCAGGCGGAGCCGGATACCGCTGACAGAACTACAGGCGATCATCCTGGGCTGGCGTCGGCGAAGAGTCATGAGCGGCAAATCGCAGGAGCACTCTCCTCAAGGAGCAAAGCCACCCGAATTGAAGCCCCGGCGCGCTATGCCCGCAGCCTGTGGACGGTGGATCAAATTCCTCCGGAGCGGCTGATGGGCCAGTTGGCGGTGCTCGATGTACGCGCGAAGGTGAAGCGCGATCCTGGCTACGAGATCACCATGGATGACATCAATCAATGGGAGCAGGTCAATGGGCAGATTCCCCTGGGCGCGGTGGTGATGGCCGAGACCGGCTGGCAACGAAGAGAACGGCTGGGGGCCAGCCAGATCGACTCGAAGCGCGCGCCAGGGTACTCCGATGAGGCGGCAAAGTTCCTGGTAGAGGCCCGCAACGTTCGCGCGCTGGGAATTGACACGCCACGGGTGGAATCGAGTTCCTCTGAGGACTCGACGGTGTGGCAGTACACGCTGTCACGGAGTGTCTACCACCTGGAGAACGTGGTCAGCCTGGAACGAGTTCCCGCGAGCGGAGCGGTGGTCATGGTCGCGCCTATGAAGCTGGAAGGACTCGCCGATGGCCCGGTGCGTGTTCTGGCGCTGGTGAAGTAGCCCTCCGGATCCAACATAACGGCGCAGCCCGCCGAGTCTGGCCTGTTGACTGTTTCTCCTAACCCATTAATTTGCGGCGTTCCGCCACGCACGCTCATCTGCTCCCTTCGAAGGGAGAATGCGAATGAGCGATCTGCGCTATCCGATCGGCGAATTTACGTATGGCGGGCCGCCCAGTGAGGCGCAACGGAATGCATTCATCGACGACATCGATCAGGCGCCGGCGGCGCTGCGTGCTGCGGTGCAGGGCCTCTCGCCCGAGCAACTGGCAACACCCTACCGCGATGGGGGATGGAGTGTACGGCAGGTAGTGCATCATGTCCCCGACAGCCACCTAAATGCCTACGTCCGCTTCAAGCTGGCGTTGACCGAGGACAAGCCGACCATCAAGCCGTATGACGAAGCCCGATGGGCGGAACTGGCGGATACAGCCGCTACGCCGCTCGAGGTCTCACTGGCCCTGCTCGAATCCCTGCACGCCCGCTGGGTGCAGCTACTGCGATCGCTCAGCGGGGAGGATTGGAAGCGGACGTTCACTCATCCCGAGATCGGAATGGTATCCCTGGAGCGAAGCCTGGCGACTTACTCCTGGCATGGGAAGCATCATGTGGCGCACATCACCGAATTGCGTAAGCGCATGAACTGGTAGAGCCACTCCGATCAAGCCGGAACATGCAGTCGCCAGGCGATGTAACTGGCGGCCTCGCGCAGCACGGCCAGGGCACGCTGTCCGTTGTACCGCGGGCGGGAATCCGGACGGGGCGCAAGGTAGACTCGCACTCCTTCGTTCTCCAGAAGCTTGCGGATGCGGAATACGTGGTAAGCGTCGCTCACGGCGATGCAACTGCGCATGCGGTTCGCGCGCATGATGACGCCCACACGGCGCGCCGATTCCGCAGTGTCTGAGCCCTGGGTCTCAGCGATCAGATTTGGATCGCCGATGCCGCGGTGCAGCAGGTAATCGTGTCCTACTCCGCCCTCGCTGTAATGCGGATCAGCGGCGGCGCCACCGGTGATAATGACGACCGGCGCCACCCCGCGCTGGTAAATATCGAAAGCGTGGTCCAGACGGGCACGAAACACGGGAGAAGGACGGCCGTCGTACTCGGCGGCGCCGAAGACCACGATGGCGTCGGCGGGATAGATCTCCTGTCGCCAGGACTCGCGCACTATCGCCAAGCAAATCGAAGCCAGCCAGGCCGCCGCGGCCAAGACGGCCAGCACAACCAGCCAAAACCGCCAGCGGCGACGGTGCTGGTTGCCTGCCACCCGCTTCACCCCTGTGCGAAGAACTCGGAGATCTCTTGCGAAGAAATCGCCCCCTCCCGCAGGATGTACCAGCGCTTTTCTTCATCGGTGAGATCGACGATGGTGGAGGCTACATCACGCGGAGACGGCCCGCCGTCCACAATAATCGAGATGCGCTCCTGCAGTTGGTCGCGCACGGCCTGCGCCGAGGTGCATTCCGATTCGCCGCTCAGGTTGGCGGACGTGGCGGTGATGGGAATCTGCGCGGCGGTCACCACTGCCAGGGGAATCTTGGCGTTGGGCACGCGCAGGGCGACGTTACCGGTGTTGGCGGTCACCTTGAGCGGCAGCTTGGATGACGCCCTGACGATGATGGTCAGCGGCCCGGGCCAAAAGCGCCGAGCCAGCGCATAAAACTCCTGGGGGAGCGCCTGGGACAACTCCTCTGCCTGGTCGACGTTCTCGATCAACAGGGAAAGGGGCTTGTGCCGGGAACGCGACTTGATTTCATAGACGCGCTCCACGGCGCGCAGATTGAATGGATCGGCCGCCAGGCCGTAAAACGTGTCCGTGGGCATGCCCAGCACTTCGCCCGAACGGATGTGGTCCGCGGCATAGCGCACGAGCGAGGCCTCGGGGCTTTCACCACTGATCTTGATAATCTCCGCGCGCACGGCACTCCCTTCTGGACGCATCACTATGTACTGAAACGGAGAGATTTAACATAACACGGCAGAGCGCGCCAAGCCGAAAAAGTAATGTGAAAGCCCCCGCAAGTCCGGGGAACCACTGGCACGAGAAACGGAGAACTGAAAACTGGCGTCTGGAACAAGGGTTCAGCCGGAAGCCGTCGCGCGGACCAAAACCCGACTTCCAGGATCGTTCTTCCTTGTGTGTTCCACGGGTGAGAGAACTCTTGATCCGAAGAGCGCAAAAACGCGAGGGAAGAACACCTGAATCCGCCGCATTCGCGTATGATTTGACGGCAAGCGAACCATGAAACGGCAGAGCGGGAGTACGGTTTCGGTGCGGCTGCGGCCGATCGAGGGCCGGCACAACACGCTGGTGAAGCAGCTTCGGCGGGCGTTCGGGCACAGCGAATTGACAGAAGACGGCTTGTGCGCCATCGAGGGTTTGCGGATCATGGAAGAGGCCATCCGGAGCGGATTGAAGTTGCAGGCAGTATTCTTCAGTGCCTCCGCCGAGGCCAGGGCGGAGCGCTTGTTGCCACAGATCGGAGCTTACGTCGAGACCGTGATGCTCCCCGACAAGCTGTTCGCCGCTACGGTCCCGAGTGAAACGCCTCAGGGCGTGGCGGCGCTGGTGCGGATGAAGCAGTTTTCGCTGGACGATGTGCTGGCCAGGGTTGAGGCAGGCCCCTTGCTGGTGATCGCAGGACTGCAGGATCCCGGCAACCTGGGCACGATCCTCCGCTCGGCTGAAGCTTTTGGAGCAGGTGGGGTGATTCTGGGTGAAGGCTCGGTGAGTCCGTTCAACGCGAAGGTGGTTCGGGCGTCGGCGGGTTCGGTGTTCCGGATGCCGGTCACGCGGGCGAAGGTGGCGGAAGCCGCACAAAAGCTGCGCGCTCACAGAGTACGGCTGATTGCAACCTCATCTCATAAGGGCACGCCCCTGCCCCAAGCGAAGCTCGCGGGCGAATTGGCGATTTTCATCGGCAATGAAGGCGCGGGACTGCCGAAGAGTCTGCTTTCGGAGATTGATGAAACCGTAGCCATACCGCATTCGCTCAAGGTGGAGTCACTGAATGCGGGCATGGCGGCGAGTATTGTGCTGTATGAGATTGCGAGACAGAGATCAATGTAGGCGCGAGTCCCCACGTGTGTGGCAGCATTCTCGGGTCATCGGCACACCCCGCACGGGCCGGAGCCCGCGGTTGCATTCGCAGTGAATTGAGCTATGTCCCTGTTCCAGGCCATCCCGCAGCGTGACGACCCCGGCGATCGCACCCGCCCGTTGGCAGATCGCATGCGCCCGCGGACGCTGGACGAATTCGTCGGCCAGGAGCACCTGGTGGCGCCCGGCAAGCCGCTGCGCACCCAGATCGAGCGCGACGATACCGGCTCTCTGATCTTCTGGGGGCCGCCGGGCACGGGCAAGACCACGCTGGCACAGATCATCGCCCACATGACCAAGGCGGAGTTCATCGAATTCTCCGCCGTGCTCTCCGGGATCAAAGAGATCAAGCAGGTGATGGCGGACGCCGAGAGGGCGCGGCAATACGGCACGCGCACCATCGTCTTCGTGGACGAAATCCACCGCTTCAACAAAGCCCAGCAGGACGCATTTCTGCCGCACGTGGAAAAGGGCAACATCCGTCTGATCGGCGCGACGACAGAGAATCCGTCTTTCGAGATCATCTCGGCGCTGCTCTCGCGCAGCCGCGTCTACGTGCTGAAGCCGCTGACGGAGGAGCAGATTGTCCTGCTGCTCAGGCGCGCCCTGGCCGACGAAGAACGCGGCCTGGGAAAGATGAAACTTCAGGCCCCGGACGAAGTACTGGCGAAGATCGCCTCCTACTCCAGCGGCGACGCGCGCAGCGCCTACAACGTGCTGGAGGTCGCCGCTGCGCTCGCCCTCAGCCGCTCCGGCAAGGATTCGGGTGGAGAGATTACCAGCCATCTGGTGCAGGACGCCCTGCAGAAGCGGGTGCTGCTCTATGACAAGGCCGGTGAGGAGCACTACAACCTGATCTCGGCACTGCACAAATCCGTGCGCAACAGCGATCCCGATGCCGCGCTCTACTGGCTGGCCCGTATGCTCGAAGCCGGCGAAGACCCGCTCTACATCGCACGCCGCATCGTGCGCATGGCGGTGGAGGATATCGGCCTGGCCGATCCGCAGGCGCTGGCGTTATGCGTAGCGGCGCGAGATGCCGTGGACTTCATCGGAATGCCTGAAGGCAACCTGGCCTTGGCACAGGCTGCCGTGTACCTGGCGCTCGCGCCCAAATCCAATGCTCTGTACACTGCCTATGGCGACGTGCAGCTGGATGTCGAGCACACGGCCGCCGAACCGGTCCCTCTGCACCTGCGCAATGCGCCCACTGGACTGATGAAAGGCTTGGGTTATGGCCAGGGGTACAAATACGCCCACGATGTCGAAGAAAAAGTCGCAGATATGCAATGTTTGCCCGACAACTTGCGCAATCGCGTGTATTACCACCCGACAGACCAGGGTATGGAGAAGCGCATTCGCGAGCGTCTGGCGGAGCTGAGGAAGCTGCGCTCACAGGCTGGATCCCCGGATCGGGCGGCGCCCAAAAAAGAATCCTAGCCCCTGTGCTAAGTATCTAATTGACAAAGCGATACAAGCTTTGGTCCCCTTGGAAAGTCTGACCGCGGAGGATGCCCTATGGCCACCGTTCCTGCCTCGACCCGCAGCGAGTACTCACCCCTCCGGACTCTGGAAGTCTCACAGGTCGATGACCTTCTACGTCTGCAGAAGGCGGCGCAGAAAATAACCTCCATTCTCGATCTCGATGAACTGATTGACAAAGTGGTGAATGAGGTTGCGCTCTCGTTCGGCTGCGTCGAGGCCAACATCTATCTTCACGAGGACGAACCCGGCGAAATGATACTGGCCGGAGTTCACGGCTGCACCTGCAGTGCAAAGGGCACGAGGCTCAAAGTCGGCACGGAAGGCATGGTAGGCTACGTGGCCGCCACCCGCCAGATGCGCTACGCGCCCAACGTCCACAAGGACCCCTACTACATTGCCTGCGAACCGGCTACGCAGTCCGAGCTTGCGATCCCCTTGCTGGTGAACGGTGAACTGGTAGGTGTGTTCACGGCTTCCCATCATGAGCTGGATGCGTTTCCTCCGGAGCAACTTCGGTTGCTGCAGGCGCTGTGCAGTCACGTGGCGGTGGCGGTGCAAAATGCGCGCGCTTTCCAACACGAACGGCGCGAAAGAGAGCGGTTGAGCCGCGAGGCCAACGAGGCCCGTACCATCCAGGAAGCGCTGCTGCCGAAGTGCTCACCTTACATTCCAGGATTTCAGGTCACCGGCCGCAGCGTGCCGGCGGGACTGGTAGGCGGCGACTGGTACGACTTTATCGATCTGGGGGACGGGCGTTGGGGGCTGGTTCTGGCTGATGTGGCGGGCAAGGGTACGGCTGCGGCGCTGCTTATGTCGGGCACGCGGGGCATGTTGCGCTCGCTTGTCGGGGCCCACTGCTGCCCCAGCGAAGTGCTTGCACGGCTCAACCGCCTGCTGGCAGATGACTTCCCCAGCGGCCGCTTTGTCACCATGGTCTACGCAGTTCTGGATCCGGAGCGTCGGCTTTTGACCTTCGCCAACGCCGGCCATCTGCGTCCACTGCTGGTAGACGATGGAGGGGCCCGCTTCCTGGATGCCGAGCAGGGAATGCCGCTGGGGCTGGGTTTTGGAGGTTTCTCGGAGCAGAGAGTAACGCTTGCGCCGGGTTCCCGCCTGCTGTTTTACAGTGACGGCATTACTGAGGCCGAGGGACCAGGGGAGGAAGAATACGGTCCCGACCGGCTGCGCCAGCATGTGCTCGGGGCCGAGGCTTCGGCAGAGAGCCTGCTGGCAGACGTCCGGAGCTTCGCCAACGGTGAAGGCTTGCGCGATGATGCGACGGTGATCTTCGTCAAGGCATAAGCAGCAGCTGGCTATTTGGCAGTCTGGCCAGCCTTCGTTGCTGGCAATCGACCCTCGCAGTATCATTGAGAGCATGAACCTGGGTTTCCCGGAAATGATCTTCCTCTTCTTGTTGGCCCTGATTATCTTTGGGCCCAAGAAGATGCCGGAGATCGGCCGCCAGATCGGCCGCGCCCTCAACGAATTCAAGCGCGCTTCCAACGAATTCAAAGCGCAGATCGAGTCGGAAATTAACCAGCTCGAACTGCAGGAGCACCAGATTCTGCCTCCATCCCAGCCGCCGGCAGGATCGGTGCCGGTGGCGCAGGGCTCGGCGCCCGCCTTGCAAGCCGAACCAGTCCTGGCTCATACCTCGGAGTCCGAGCCGTCCCCGGCCCGGCCTGAGCAGGCCGCCCTGCCCGAATCCTCCGTAGTTGAAGGACCGAATGCCTGAACTCACCGCCGCGATGGCTCCGGATGAGGATTCCGGCGGCCAGTTGCCAGCCATGAGCTTCCTCGAGCACCTCGAG
>Ga0335077_10007152_pt1 | contig 13806 bp, 9 predicted proteins | sample Lox_Sample_31_FD_207151 | JGI IMG/M metagenome (GOLD analysis project Ga0335077, IMG submission 207151) | Soil microbial communities from Loxahatchee National Wildlife Refuge, Florida, United States - Lox_Sample_3.1 | ecosystem: Environmental > Terrestrial > Soil > Wetlands | place: USA: Florida...
GCAGAGAAAACCGGGAGAGCAGGGAACTGCGGCCCTAGTTGGGCTGCGCCGCGAGCCAGGCGGAAAGCGAATCGCGGACGGCGCTGATTTCCTCTTTCACCTGCGCCGCGGCAATATCGGCTTCCGGAAGATTGCGGGCACGGGCCAGGGCTTCGAGATGTGCGGCGGCTTCGGTGGCTTCTCGCGCTCCGAGAGCCGCTGCCGAGCCCTTCAGCCCGTGGGCGGCCATGGCGAGCGCGCTCGCGTCCTGGGCGGCCAGCGCGATGGCCAGCCCGGAAAGTTTTCCCGGCGTATCCTCCAGAAACACGCGGACAACTTCCCGCAGCAGCTTTTCATCCCCGCCGACGATGCGGCGCAGCGCGGCAATGTGCTGCGGATCGGGGGCGGCCGCTCGAGCGGCTGAAGTTCCAGTCACTTCCGCCTGCGTGGCCGGGGCGCCCGCGCCGGTTTTCACCGCGGCCGGCGCCGTGACGCGCGCCAGGGCTTCCAGCAGCGCCGGCGTCTCCACGGGTTTGGCAAGGTATTCGTCCATTCCGGCGGCGAGGCAGCGGTCGCGGTCTTCCTTCATGGCGTGCGCGGTAAAGGCGACGATGGGCGTGCGGCGGCGGGCGGCGCGTTCGCGGGAGCGGATGGCGCGCGTGGTTTCGATACCGTCCAGGCCGGGCATCTGCACGTCCATCAGGATCACGTCGAAGGATTCGCGGGCCGCGGCTTCCAGTCCGCGCACGCCGTTGTCCGCCACCACCATGGTGTGGCCTTCGCGTTCGAGCAGCCGCCGCGTCACCACCTGATTCACCGCGTTGTCTTCAATCAGCAGGATGTGCAGGGAACGCTCGCCCGGCTTGGAAGCCGGCGGGGCGGGGGGCTGGGCAACAACGCGATGCGATCCGCTGCCGGATTGCGCGGCTTGCAGGGCCTGCCCGATGGCATCGAACAGGGCGGATTCGCGGATGGGTTTGCTGACGGACGAAGCGATGCCCAGGGCGCCCCGGCGCGCCTCGCTCTCCGTCATTCCGGGCACGGTCATCAGGACAATCGGGCTGCGGCGACCTTTGGGCGGAGGGGGAATCGAGCGGAGCCGTTCGGCGACGCCGAAACCGTCCAGATCCGGCATTTGCGCATCGATGAGGAGGAGATCGAAGTTGCGTCCCTTGCCAAGGGCATTTTCCACGGCGGTGACGGCGGCGCGGCCCCCGAATGCGCATTCGGTCTTCATGCCGCGGCGGGCGAGCAGTTCCGCGAGCGTGTCGCGTTGCGTGCGATTGTCGTCCGCAACGAGCACAGAAAGGCCGTCGAGCTTTTGGCCGGCAGGCTGTGCGGAAGCGGCGGAGCGGCGTCCGCGGACCGGCAGGGTGAAATGGAACGTGCTGCCGCGGCCGGGCGCGCTTTCCACCCACATCTGTCCGCCCATCACCTCGACGAGTTCCTTCGAAATCGCCAGACCGAGTCCGGTGCCGCCGTATTTGCGGTGCGTGGAGCTGTCTGCCTGCGTGAAAGGGTCAAACAGGATGGAAAGCTTTGTGGGCGGCACTCCGATGCCGGAATCGGCCACGGAGAAATGGATGAGCGTGTCGTTCTCGCGGCACACGTCAACAAAGGCGCGAAGAGTCACTTCACCGCGTTCGGTGAATTTGATGGCGTTGCCGACGAGATTGGTGAGGATTTGCCGCAGGCGCACCACGTCTGCGCTCACCATTTCCGGTACGTCCGGTCCGGTCTGCAAGATCAGTTCCAGGCCTTTCTGATAGGCGCGCAGGCCGAAGGTGCGCAGGACGTCCGCGAGCGTCTCGCGCAACGGGAAATTGATGGTGTAAAGCTCGAGTTTGCGCGCTTCGATGCGGGAGAAATCGAGCACGTCGTTCATCAGGGCGAGGAGCGTGCGGCCGGCGTCCTGCACGGCGGTCACATATTCGCGCTGGTCCGCGGAGAGCTGCGTGCCCAGCGCCAGCTCGGTCATGCCGAGAATGGCGTTGAGCGGCGTGCGAATTTCGTGGCTGATGTTGGCGAGGAATTCGGTCTTGGCGCGGCTGGCGTCTTCGGCGGATTCGCGGGCGCGGATCAGCTCCTTTTCGTATTCCTTGCGCTGAGTCAGATCCTTGGAGACGGCCAGAAAGCCGGAGATTTCATCGTTCGCGTCGTGCAGGGGGCTGACGGCGAGTTTTGCGGCGACGTGGCTGCCGTCTTTGCGCACGTGGGTCCATTCGCGTTCCTCGTGGATGCCCTGGTGAGCAAGCTCGGCAAAATAGCCCAGGCCACGGATTTCCTTTCCCATGCGGCGGCCGAGATCGGCACAGCGTTCCTCGATTTCGCTGGCGAGGAGAAAATTGAGCGGGGATTTTTTGCCGATCACTTCGTCTGCCGTCCAGCCGAGCAGGCGCTCCGCCCCGGGATTGAACAGTGTGACGGTGCCACGCGGATTGGTGGCCAGGATGGCCACGGTGGTGGCGGAACGCAGCACGGCGGTGAGTTTCTCCTGTATCCCGGCCAGCTCGCCGTAGGTGCGCACGAGCTTCAACATGTTTCGCCGCAGGTCCAGCTGCACGTTCACCTGGCGGCCGAGGACGCGGAGGGCTTCCTGCTGGTCCGCGGTCAACTGGCGAGGCACGCGGTCCATCACGCACAGCGTGCCGAGCGCATGGCCCTCGGCGGAGACGAGCGGCATGCCGGCGTAGAAGCGGACGTGCGCTTCGCCGGTGACGAAGGGATTGTCGGAGAATCGCTCGTCAGCAGAAGCGTCCGGCACAACCATCAGGTCGCGGCCGGCGATGGCGTGCGCGCAGAAGGCCATGTCGCGCGGGGTCTGCTCGACGCTGGAGCCGACGCGGGATTTGAACCACTGGCGGTCCGCGTCAATTAATGTGACGGCAGCCATGGGGGTTGCTGCCACATAGGTTGCCAGCCGGGCAAGATCGTCCAGTTCCGGTTCGGGAGCGGTGTCCAGGATGCCATACTGGGCCAGGACTTCGAGGCGCTGCGGTTCGTCGGGAAGGGTTGGAGGTTTCATGACGGTGCAGCGGTGCGATTTAAGAGAATGATGATACTCCGAAAGAATTGCGGGCAGTAGAGAGGACAAGATACGGAGAGCTAGATACCGCTACTTCCATTCCATATTGCAGACGACTTGCTCGAGGCGCGCGGTGATCGAATCTGCGGTGTCGGCGGGCGAGAAGCGGACCGGCGCGCCGACGGTGAGGCGGATGGCCCCGGGGCTCGCGACGCGGCGGCCCGCGATACGCAATTCGTAGAGGCCGTCAATCCGCACGGGGACCACTGGAAGATTCAGCCGTTTCGCCAGCAGGCCAATGCCCGCGCGGAAGGGCGATAGCTTTCCATCCGGCGTGCGGCGGCCTTCGGGAAAAATCAGCACGCTGTAGCCGCGGTCCGCGGAAGCGCCCGCATAGTCGAAGCTGGCGCGATAGCCGGAATGCTGCGGCAGCGGGAAGACGTTGAACAGCGCGACAATCAGGAAATAATCGAGCCGGTCGAGCCAGCCGCGGAAAAATCCCGCGCCTTCCGGCGGATTGCGCATATTGCGCAGGCGTTCGCCGACCATGGCCACAGCCAACCGGTGGCGCAGGCGCGGCGGGAGCGCGGCGAGCACGAAGCCGATATCGATTTCGGTGATGTGGTTGGAGATGACCAGCACGGGACCACGCAGGCCGCGGAGATGTTCGCGCCCACGCACGCGCGGATGCGCGAGCAGATGCGTGGCGGGCCACACGAACAGATACTGCACCGCCACACGGATGGCCTGCTGCCACCACTGCTGCGTCCAGGCGGGATAGACGTAGGCGGGGCCTGGGGCGGGCTGCCGCTCGAGCAGATGCGTGAGATCACCCACCGTAGTCGCTTCGCTGATGCTCGCGTCATTTAGTTCGGTCTGATAGCGGTCTTCGATCGCGGAGATGAGCTCGACGCGCTCGAGCGAATTCAGGCCCAGATCGCGGTCGAGCGCGGCGCCGGGAGCGAGTGCGCGCGGCGCATGCCCAGTGACGCGAGCGAGCAGATCGGCGAGCGGTCCGGCGACCTCCGCGGAGGGAGCGCCCGCCTGGTCCCGCGCCAGTACGCGTTCGAGAATTACGTTGGTGCGCGGCTTCTGCGTGCCGGTGCGGGGAAAATCCTCATCGGGCCACACGCGCCATTCGCGGATGCGCTGATGTGCGCCCAGAGACTGGTTGGCGCGGCGGACGGCGGCAGCCGCGCGCTCTTCGGCAGAGCCGGCCGCGGCGTCTGCGCCGGCCGTCGCGGGATGCAGGATGAGCACGGCGCAGGCTTCCGCGTTCTTTTCACGCGGCAGAGCCACCACCACCGCGTCGCGCACCTCCGGCTGGGCGCGCAGTGCGGCTTCCAGGTCCTCGGGATGGACCTTCATGCCTTCCGGCGTGACGATTACGTTCTTTTGCCGGCCTTTGAAGAAGAGATTTCCGGCGGCGTCCAGCTCGCCAACGTCGCCTGTATGGAACCATCCGCTTTCCGCCGCGGGGCGGAATTCGCCGCCTTCCCAGTAGCCCGCGGCCACGCTGTCGCCGCGCACCAGGATTTCGCCTGTTTCCGAAAGGCGCAGCTCGCGGCCGGGCAGCGGCTTGCCGATGGAGCCGCGCGACAGTTGGAATGGATGATTGACGCTGATGAGTGAAGTGGTTTCGGTGAGCCCGTAGCCCTGAATGACGACGAACGAGAGGCGCCGCCAGAATTCTTCCGTCTCCGCGTCGAGCGCCGCTCCGCCGCAAATGAAGGCCCAGAACTTCCAGCCGAACTCGCTGTGAATGCGGCGGAAGCGCCACCAGCGGCGGGCGAAATGCACGGGTCCCGCAGCCCAGGCCATGTCGCGCTGGAAGCGGTCGCCGCGTCCCACGCCTGCTTCCGTGGACACCACGCGCGCGCGCAGCGATTCCAGCATGCGCGGCACGGCAATCAGCACAGACACTCGCTCGCGGCGGATGACGCGAACGACTTCGGCCGGATTCAGCGTGTCGTGGAAGAGCACGGTCCCGCCGAGCAGCGGAGGCACCCAGAGGCCCATGAACTGGCCGAACACATGGCTGAGCGGCAACAAGTTGAAGAACCGCAAGGGATGAAAGATGCGTTCGTACTTCCGGTAGGGCTGGATTTGCGCTTCGAGCGGCTCGAGGTTGGCCAGCAGGTTGCCGTGCGAGATGGCGACGCCCTTCGGTTCCGCGGTGGTGCCGGAGGTGAACACGAGCTGGGCGAGATCGGAGCGGGAGAGAGGCGGAGGTGTATAGCCCGAAGCGGCGCGGGCGGAAAGCGAATCGGCGAGATCTTCCAGAACGAGCAGGGAAGTAGAGGAGGTAAAGGAAGTAGAGAAAGCAGAGGAGAAGGCAGGAAGGAGGGCGCGGCCCGCGACCATGAGTTTTGCCCGCGTGTCGCGGGCCACACGAAGCGCGAAGTCCGGAGCGGCGATGCGGTCCATGGGCACCGCCACGGCGCCGCGCAGGATGCACCCGAAGAACGCCGCCACCCATTCCGCGCAGTTATCGCCCCACAGCAGGACGCGCTCGCCCCTCTGAACGCCGCGCGCCTCGAGTTCCTGTGCGAATTGCCGCGCCACGCGCGCCATGCGGGCATAGCTCCAGCGTTCGGTGCGATAGCCGCGGTGATGCACCCAGGCGGGCGCGTCGCCGTGCCGCTCAAGCTCCTGGACAAATTCGATGAGGGATTGCCGCGCCATTCGCTCTGCGCCGCATTCGGCGCGCGCTAAGTGTAGCGAGGAACCGCGAGGCGAGAAAGAAGCGCGGGAGCGTGGCGCACTTTGGCGCCCGCTCCCGCAGTGCGTGGACTGGGCTCCCCCGTCGCCCGCCCGATTACTTTGCGGTGGCCGGCCGGCGAGCCTTCACTTCCGCCAGCAGTTTCTCGATCTTGTCTTCCGACCCGAGATTGGCCAGCCGCAGTTCCAGGTCGTCGTGCAGCAGCTCGCCTTCCGCGTCGCCAATGGCCTCTTCGCGCACGATCTTGCCCTTCATGCGCTCGAAGGCCTGGGAGGAAGCGCCGTCGTGGATGGCCCTCTCGGCGCGGTTGGCCCGGCCTGCGGCGCGCGCGCGGCGATGCCGCGTGGCCAGCAGTTCGGCGCGGGACTTGGCTTCGCCGATTTTCTGTTCCAGGCTTTGCAGGGCCTTCTTGAGCGTCTCCACCTGTGCGCGGTGCGCATCAATCTGCTCGGCAAACCCGTCTTCAAGCACCAGGCAGCTCTGGTAACGCTCGAGCGCGGCGCGGGCCAGGTCGTCCTGCTGCTTGTCCACGGCGAGCTCCGCCTTGTGCATCCATTCGGCCATTTTGCCCTCGTTCTCCTTGCGCTTTCTTTCGAGCAGGTGCTGGTCGGCCACGGAAATGGCCAGCTGCGTCTTCACCTGTAAGAGCTGGTTCTGCATGTCCAGCAGGATTTGCTTCAGCAGCTTTTCCGGTTCCTCGGCCCGGTCGATCAGATCGTTCAGGTTGGCGCGGATCAAAGTGCTCACTCGTTCCATCAGTGCCATGGTCTTCCTCCTTGCGGGTCATTCCATCCATTCTTCACGTCGGGCGCGCTGCCGAGGCTCGGGCAGTGAGCGCCGCAAAATAAAATCCCCCGCCCGGCTTCCGCGTGGGAAGCCGGGCCGAGGGAGCAGAGCGTGGCGTGCGCCACAGACGGCATGGCTCAGTCTCCGGCCTTGGGGGCCGGCTTGGGAGCCGGTGCCGCCGGCGGTGGCGGCGCGCCCGCGCCGATCTGCCTGATCCGCGCGAACAGGTCCGACATCTGCATGCCGGAGAGCGCTTCAAAGACGGCCGGAATCTGCGCCGCCATTTTGGTCATGTCGCCGGTCAACTTATTGACTCCGGCGGAATCGCCGTTGCCGGTGGACACGATGGTGATCCTGTCCACCTTCTCGAGCGGGCCGGCCATGGCCTTCATGACGTCGGGAAGGGAACTGATCAGCCGGTCGACCACGGCGGCCTGGTTCCATTCCTGATAGGCTTCCGCCTTGACGTTCATGGCCTTGGCGTCTGCCTCGCCCTTCTTGAAGATGATTTCGGCTTCGGCTTCGCCCTGCGCGCGGATGGCCGCGGCCTGGCCTTCGGCTTCCACCATCCTCTTCTGGCGTTCGGCAGCGGCGAGCGTTTCGATTTTCTGCCGCTGGATTTCGGCTTCTTTGAGCACCTGGGCGATGAGTTCCTTTTCGCGGCGGTTGATCTCCGCTTCCTGGACCTTCACCTGGTGCTCCTTCTCCACCTGCTGTACGGTGACCTGTTCGGCCACGACCTTTTGTTGCATCACGTTGGTTTCGATTTCATAGGCCTTGTCGGCGCGGGCCTGCTGGCGCTTGACCTCTTCGTTGTAGTTGGCCTTCTTGATATCCAGGTCGCGCTGTGCCTCGGCCTGCTTGGCCAGGGAGAGCGTTTCGGCCAGCACGCGCTCCTGGTCCGCGATGGCCTTGCCGGTGGCCGCGGCGCGCTGCGCTTCCGCGCGCTTGATGGCGATGTCGCGGTCGGCTTCGGCCGCGGCGACTTCCGCGTCGCGCTTGATGCGGGCCACGTCCGGCCGGCCCATGTTCATGATGTATTCGTTCTTGTCCTTCACGTCCTTGATGGTGAAGGACACGACTTCAAGCCCCATTTTGCTCACGTCTTCGGCGCACGTGGAGCGCATACGCTCGCTCACCATCTCCGGCTCCTTCACGATCTGCTCCACGGTGAGCTGGCCGATGATGCCGCGCAGGTGACCCTCCATCACCAGCCGGATCAGCCCTTCGCGCTCCTGCGGCTGTTTGGAGAGGAACTGCTCGGAGGCGGTTCGGATCGAGTCCGGGTCGCTGCGCACCTTGATCTGCGCCACCGCTTCCACGGTCACCGCCACTCCCTGCCGCGTGTACATATCCTGCCGCGGCGCCACGTCGAACGACATCAACTCGAGCGACAGCTCCCGGCAGGTTTCCACCATGGGGAAAATGATGCTGCCGCCGCCTTTGACGATCCGCGTGCCGCGAAACCCGTACACCACGATGGCCTCATTCGGTCCGGCACGGCGGTAAAGCCTGGTGGTAATCACCATCAGAAACAGGACGGTGAGGACCATCAGTCCCGCTATGACCGATACAGTCAGCCCGGTTCCCATATTCCCTCCTTTCGGCTGAGATTTGGTTCCAGCCAGAAATTCTCTCGCTCGGCGCTTCTGCGCGCGTCTTCAGGAATCCGCGAGCACCTCGATCAGCAGGAGGATGGTGAGCGTCAAGATGCCGACGATGATCCATACCGTGGCTGCCGTCCCCATGGTTCCTCCTCGCGGCATTTGCCGTCGCCCGCCACAGCTCCTCTACTTCACCAGCTCATCGAACCGCTTCACGAACGCCATTCCGCGCTCGTAGCGCTCCACCACGACTTCCGCGCCGCGCTCGAGCGCCTGGCCGTCCTCCGTCCGCGCCGAAGCGGACCGGCGCGCGCCTTCCTGCGAAAACTGAATCTCGCCGATTCCGCCGGCGCGGATGGGCACCGTGACGCTGGCCAGTATCCCCACCATTTCGAAATCCGCGGGGTCGAGCTGCGTGTCGTGCGGCAGCAGCACCTTGGCCATGAACAGGAACACGATGGTCGCGCCCGTCAGGCCGCTCACCACTGCGGCCCCCACGGCGGCCACGGCCGCCAGCGCGTAGTAACGCGTGGCCAGGAATCCCACGCCGCCGAACCAGGCCAGGAAGGCGCAGATGGTCATGAAATCCACGGGCGAAGCGCCCGCTTTGCCGTGCGCCACTCCTTGTCCGGCAACGGCGCCCGCATGTCCATGGGCCATGACCGGCGCGTGCCCCGCATGCGCGTGGAACCCGCCGTGCCCCGCGCCCACATGGCCGGCCAGATGCCCGCCCAGGTGGTGCGGCAGATGGAGGCGCATCGCGCCGAGCACGAACGACACCAGGCTCAGAGTGAAGCCCACCAGAAAACAAACCAGAAAGAAGTTCGACAGTGTCATGACGACTTCCTCCGGGAACGCCCCTCGCGCTTCGCCGAGTGGCCGTTTCGCGGCCCCTCCGCCGGGCGCGAGGGATGCAGGGTGTGGTGGAGCCGGTCCACCAGGCCCGGAATCTCGATAATCGAGCGCAGCAGGATTACCGCCCGCCGCGCCTCGTGATACTCACTCACCGCCACCAGAGCGTCGTGCACCTCTGCATCGCGGCAGAATTGCTCCGCGCCCGAGCGCAGCCAGGCCTCCAGCGTGAATCCGCCGGACCCCAGCGGCGACAGAAGCTCGGGGTGATATCCCTCGGGATCGTCCACCAGGTGGCTGGGATGGACCTTGAAGAAGCCGGCCAGCAACTGGCGCGTGTGATGCGTCAGGTGCGGGCGAGCCCCGCTCTCGATCTGCGAGAGATAAGCCTGGCTGATGGACTCGCCCCGCTCGCTGCGGATCGCGCGCACGACCTCGGATTGGGTCATGGGGCGGTCGAGGGAGCGGAGCTGCCCTTCGATCAGGCGGAGGTACCGAATTTTCTGGCCGAGTGTCATCGTTCTCTCAGATTGCTTTTCGTTATGTGCTTATAACAATATGCGATATAGGTGTCAAGGAAAATCGGCGTTCTCGGGCATCTCCTGCGGATTCAATCAGATAGAGGAGGGCCGTGCGGACCTCACAGCTCCGCATCACAGACTGGTGTGAGCCCTGGACGTGCCGCCGCTCAGGCCCGCATGGCGAGTTCGAGGAGCGTTTTCTTGTCCACTTTTCCGCTGGCACTGCGCGGGAGCTGCTCCACTACGGTGATCGCTCGTGGCACGTGGGCGGCATCCAGGCGGTCGCGGCAAGCGGCGCGCACCGCCGCTGCCTCGAGCGTGGTTCCGGGCCTGGCCGCTACGAAAGCGGCCAGGGCCGCGCCGCGCACCGGGTCGTCCACCCCGATTACGGCAGCTTCCTCCACTCCTTCCACAGCCTCGAGGACGGATTCGATCTCCGCGGGATAGACCTTCTCGCCGGCAACTTTGATCATGTCGTCCGCGCGCCCGGTGAGATGGAGGTAGCCTTCCGTATCCAGCCAGCCGCGGTCCCCGGTGTGCAAAACGCCCTCGGGAATCTTCGCGGCTGTGGCTTCCGGCTGGTGGAAATAGCCGAGCATGATGCTGGGGCCTTCGACGCACACCTCGCCGTGCTGACCGGCGGGGAATTCACGCATCTCCTCGCGGATGGAGACGCGCACATTGGGGAGCGGCAGCCCCACGCTGCCGGGCCGGTTGTGGCCTGGGCGGTTGAAGGAGACCACCGGAGACGCTTCCGTGGCGCCGTAGCCCTGCAGCAGCGGACGGGAGAAGCGCTGCTCGAAGGCCTCGCGGACGTGGTCGCCGAGCCGTTCCGCTCCCGCGATGCAAAGCCGGAGACAAGTGGCGTCCACTTCCGCCGGTTCTCTGGCCAGTAGCCGAAATTGGCTGGGCACGCCAATCATGGCGGTGACGCGATGCGTGGCCACGGATTGAAGCGAGGTGCGAGGCACAAATCGGTCCTCGAGGATCACCTTGCCTCCGAGCGTGAGCGGAAGAAGCAGCGTCACGGTCAGCCCGAAAGCGTGAAAGAGCGGGAGAATTGCCAGCATCACGTCTTCCGCCGTGAATTCGCCCGCCACGCGGCAGCCCTCCACGTTGCTCAGCAGATTCAAGTCAGTGAGCGCGACGGCTTTTGGCCGGCCGGTGGTACCCGAGGTGTAGAGGAGCACGGCCGCATCCAGGGCGGGCGGCCTCAGGGGCGGATCGGGGGCCGGAGCAGTGCCCGGATCCGTGCGAACGGCAAGGATCGGTTCGAGACCGGCCTCCGCCGCGCGGGGCGCCAGCTCTTCCGCGGCCAGCACGGTGCGAAACCCGGCTTCGGCGGCCATGAGCCTCAGCAGTGGCGCGGGAGCGACCCAAGGCAATACGGCAACGGTTTTTCCCGCCCACAGCGCACCCAGAAGTCCCGCGGCGAAGCCTGGGGCATTCGGATGGAGCAGGCCGACCACATCGCCCGCGATGCCGGCGAGCTGGCTCGCGACGGAGGCAGCGCGGCTTTCCAGGGCCGCGTAAGTCACCACTTCGCGCGGCGCGACGAGCGCGGGAGCATCGGGCCGCCGCGAAGCCGCGGCGCGCACGGCGGCGAGAATCGTGCTCGCAGACCGGTTGGACATTTCCGAGCGGCGTGCAGCATAGCAGAGCGGATACGCCGCGGGTAGAGGACGCCGGCGGTTTTCTCCGCCCGGCCGGGCCGCGAGGTCACGCGCCGCGGGCCGGTTCGTATCGTATTGCGGGCCTAATTTCGACTCCATGCGGACGGGGCATTCGCGATTGGCCACGTTGCTCCAGCAGGCCCTTCCCCCGGGCGGCGAAGCACACTAGGATATTCGCCACATGCGTTTGCCCTGGGTCATCGCCCACCGCGGCGCCTCCGCCGTGGCTCCGGAAAACACGATGGCCGCGTTCCGCCGCGCGGTGGAAATGGGCGCGGAGTGCATCGAAACGGACCTGCACCTTTCGCGCGATGGGCGTCTGGTGATCGTGCACGATACCACGCTGGAGCGCACCACTTCCGGCAGCGGCCTGGTGAAGAACCACACCTTCCAGGAATTGCGCCAGCTGGATGCCGGGCGCTGGTTCTCCGAGGCCTTTGCCGGGGAGCGCCTGCCGGCCATCGACGAATTGCTGGACTTTGCCGGGCCGGCGGATCTCAGCCTGTATCTGGAAATCAAGGGAGGGGCCGGATACGGGGTGGAGCGCGCGGTGATCAGCGCGCTTCGCGGCCGGAAAGAAGCGAAGGCCACCGTGGCGCTCTGCTTCGACGCCTCGGTGCTGGACCGCATTCACCAGCTGGACCGGCTGCTGATGACGGGCCTGCTGTTCGAGTCCGACGGCGAGGAAATGGTGAAGGAGGCGGTGCGCGTGGGCGCACGGCAAATCGGGCCGCGCGGCGATTGCGTGACCCCCGCACTGATCGAGGACGCCCATCGGCGCGGGCTGAAGGTGATTGCCTGGACGATCAACGAGGCCACCCAGATGCGCGCGCTGGCTGCCGCGGGAGTGGACGGCATTATCACGAATTATCCGGACCGCCTGATCGCCGTGCGCGATACGTTGCCCCCGAAGTAGCCGCGGCCCGCCACACGGCCGCGAGCTGTGCGAGCGACAACTCCTCGGCGCGCGCGCCGGCCGGCGCTCCTGCCGCGGCCAGCCATTCGAGCGCCTGCGCGCGGGGCGCCAGCGACACCAGGTTGTTCAGCAGCTTTTTTCGCTTCTGCGCAAAGCAGGCCTGCGCGAATCCGAGAAATTCCCGCGCGTCTCCCACGCCCAGTCCTGCGCCCGCTCCCGGCGCGCGCATCCGCACCAGCGCGGAGGTGACCCGGGGAGGCGGCCGGAAGGCGCCCGGCGGTATGGTCAGCCCGATTTCCGGCTGGGTGTGGAATTGCGTGGCCACGGAGAGATAGCCATAATCGCGCGTGCCCGGCCGCGCCACCAGCCGGTCCGCCACCTCGCGCTGGATGATCACGTGGATTCCCGCCAGCCGCGAAGCCAGCGGAAACAGCCGGTGCAGAATCGGCGAAGTGATGTAATAGGGCAGGCTGCCGTAGACGGACACGCGTGCTCCGGGCGCGGCCTCTTCCGCGCCGGCGAGTAGCGCGTCCAGGTCGACCTTCAGAACATCCCCCTGAACAATGGCGAGGTTTGCCGCTTCCGCACCCAGGCGGCGAAGGTGGTGCACGAGCGGCGGATCCTTCTCGATGGCGTACACGCGGCCTGCCCGCCGCAGGAGTTCTCCGGTCATTTCCCCGCGGCCGGCGCCGATCTCAATCCACACGTCGTTCGCGGCGATGGCGAGCGAATCGAGCACCTTCCCGCGCCACGCCGCGTCCACCAGAAAATGCTGTCCCAGCCGCTGCCCCATGCCGCCGGAGTGTAACAGGGAATGTTTTCTCCGTGCTCAGTGCGCTGATCCATGCGCTTCCCGGGGGTTGCGGGTCCGAGCGGGTTTTCGGCCTAAAGGAGCCCGATCCGTGCGAGCAGGCTGCGAAACCTGGGGTCCGGCCGTAGGGAATCTGCTGTGGGCTCAACGTTCAGGAAAATCAGATAGTCGATCCGCTCGTCATACGCAGATTCAAGCCAATGTATGGCCTGAGTTTCATCCCCTAATCCGGCATATGCAGCGGCGAAATAGATAGGGGGGACAAACCGGCTCCTGGCGGCTGATTGCAGGTCTGCCACCAACTTCAGCGCCGCAGCGTGATCTCCGGAGATTCCATAGGCGCGTGCGAGGGCTGCGGTGAACAGCAGGTCGCCGCCGGAGATCTTCAGCGCGGTCTTTAATTGCGCGATGCCCTCTGCGTAGCGGCCTCTTTGAATGAGCGCCTGGGCCAGGTGATAGCGAACGAGTGTGGCATTCGGCTCGACCTCGAGAGCCTTCCCCGCTTCTTCAATCACCCGGTCGTAATCCCGCGCGAAGTAAAGTGCCATCACGCGCGACGAAGGGATGACGGGCGAGAGCGGGTCGAGCGTGCGTGCCAGCTCGATTTCATCCAGCGCCTCCCGTTGCCGATTCCGCGCCAATAGCAGCAGGGAATGCCAGTGGCGAGCCGTGCCATAGGACGGGTTGATGGCAAACGCGCGCTGGTATTCCTCCTCCGCGCCGTTCCAATCCCAGTCGTAACTCTGGCGAACCAGCGCAAGCGCGGCGTGTCCTTCGGCGAGCGTGGGATCGAGCCGGATGGCCTCCTCAGCGGCTTTTTTGGCCTTGGGCATGGCCTCACGCGGAGGGAGAGCACTGGTGGGTACCGCAGCCAGAATCGAGTAGCCATTGGCGAGTCCGGCCCAGGCCAGGGCAAA
>Ga0335077_10007153_pt1 | contig 13802 bp, 12 predicted proteins | sample Lox_Sample_31_FD_207151 | JGI IMG/M metagenome (GOLD analysis project Ga0335077, IMG submission 207151) | Soil microbial communities from Loxahatchee National Wildlife Refuge, Florida, United States - Lox_Sample_3.1 | ecosystem: Environmental > Terrestrial > Soil > Wetlands | place: USA...
TGAACCTGTTCATCCTGCTCTCCGCGCTTGGCCAGTCGCACTCGATCAACGGCGAACGGCTGCTGCCCATCGGCACGCTGTACGATCCCTTCATCGCGCGCGGCCTCGATGCGCTCAACTACGCCTGTTACCAGGATGCGCGTTTCATCCTCGTGGCGACGCCGTCCGGCATCACACTCGCCGGCGAAGGCGGCGCACACCAATCGATCGCCGAGCCGCTGATCGGGCTGGCGCAAGACGGTCTGGCCGCATTCGAGCCGGCTTATGTCGACGAGCTGGCGGTGATCCTGCGTTGGGCCTTCGCCTACATCCAGAAAGACGGCGACGCCGCGCCCATGGCGCGCAATCAGGCTGAGTGGGAACCGGTCAGCCGCCCGGATCGCGCGCCCACTATTAAATTTGGTGCGCTGCCCGACGCAAAACCGGCACCCACTTTTGCCGACCGCGCGCTAGAGCGCAACTGGCTGCGCGACGAGACCGGCGGTTCGGTTTATCTTAGGCTCTCGACGCGGCCGGTCGAGCAGATCGAGCGCAAGATGACGGATGAGCTGGCGCAGCAGATCGTCGACGGCGCCTATTGGCAGCGCTTGCCGGGGCCGAACGCGCAGGTGATCGTCGCTTACACGGGCGCCATTGCGCCGGAAGCGATCGAGGCCGTCGGCCTGATGGCGGAAGACCGCCGTGACGTCGGCCTGCTCGCGGTCACCTCGGCCGACCGGCTCAACGCCGGCTGGACCGCCGCGCAGCGGGCGCGCGAGCGCGGTCTGGTGCATGCACGCTCGCATATCGAGCGCTTGCTCTCCGACGTGCCGCCGCATTGCGGCATCGTCAGCGTGCTCGACGGCCATCCGGCGACGCTCGCCTGGCTCGGCGCGGTGGCCGGCCATCGCACTCGTTCGTTAGGGGTCGAGCATTTCGGCCAGACCGGTTCGCTCGCCGAGCTCTACCGGCACTACGGCATCGACGCCAACGCCATCGTCGCGGCGGCGCAAGCCATCGCGCCGGGACGGCCGATCCGGCATCTCAAGGCGCTGCCCTGATCCTGCGATGTGCTAGCGTGCTGCTCGGTTGTGCAGGGCGACGGAGCGCGATATGGCAGAGAGCGACCGGGTTTTTGCGGGATCCATCCCTGAGTTTTACGATCGCCATTTTGTTCCGCTAATTTTTGCACCTTACGCGGCCGATCTTGCCCGGCGACTGCAAGAGGCGAAGGCTGAGCGCGTGCTTGAGACCGCGGCGGGCACCGGCGTGGTCACTCGAGCGATCGCGGCGCGGCTACCATCGACCGCCCGCATCACTGCGACCGACCTCAACGAACCGATGCTTAGTCACGCAAGGACCACGCTCGCGGACGCACGCATCACCTGGAAAACCGCCGACGCTCAGACGCTGCCTTTCGACGACCAGAGTTTTGACGCCGTCGTCTGCCAATTCGGCGTGATGTTCTTTCCCGACAAGGTCAAGGCCTACAAGGAAGCCCGGCGTGTGCTGAAACCGGGCGGCCGTTTTCTTTTCAACGTTTGGGACAAGATTTCCGACAACGAGTTTGCGGACGTCGTGACGCAGGCGCTGGCGGAAATGTTCCCGAGCGACCCGCCGCTATTTATGGCGCGGACTCCCCACGGCCATCACGATATCGCGCGCATCCGCGCCGACCTCAAGACGGCGGGATTCTCCGACGTCTCGACCGAGGCCAAAGACGAGCGAAGCAAGGCGCCATCGCCTCATGACGTGGCAGTCGCATATTGCGAGGGCAGCCCGCTGCGTAACGAGATCGAGGCGCGCGACAAAGCCCGCTTGCAGGAAGCGACCTCCCGGGCGGCCGCCGCGATCGCGCGGCGCTTCGGCGCCGGGCCGGTCGACGGGCGCATCCGCGCGATCATCATCACCGCGTTGAATTGAAGCGGACTACTTCGCGTCTTCCAGGATCATCGCCGCACCTTTCTCCGCGATCATCATGGTCGGCGAATTAGTGTTGCCCGAGGTGATCGACGGCATCACCGAGGCGTCGGCGACACGCAGTCCGTCGATGCCGATCACCTTGAGCCGCGCATCGACCACGGCCTTCGGGTCATCCGTGCGGCCCATGCGCGCGGTGCCGACCGGATGAAAAATGGTGGTGCCGATGTCGCCCGCCGCCTTGACCAAAGCGGCCTCGTCGTCGTCGCGCACCTGCGCGCCCGGCAGATATTCAGCCGGCGAATAGGGCTTGAGCGCCGGCTGCGCCACGATCTTGCGGGTGACGCGGATGGCGTCGGCGGCGACGCGCTTGTCCTCCGGCGTCGCCAGATAATTCGGATGGATCGCCGGCGCCGCGGTTGGGTCCGCCGACTTCAGCGTCAGCGTGCCGCGGCTCGTCGGCCGCACATTGGTGACGCTGATGGTGAAGGCGGGGAACGCGTGCAACGGGTCGCCGAACTTGTCGAGCGACAGCGGCTGGATGTGATACTGCAGGTTGGCGCGATCCTGCATGGAATCGGATTTGGTGAAGGCGCCGAGCTGCGACGGCGCCATGGTCAAGGGGCCGCGCCGGAACAGCGCATAATTCACGCCCATCCAGGCGCGCTGCAGCAGCGAGCCGTACATCTCGTTCAGCGTCCCGATGCCGGTCACCTTGTAGATCAGGCGCAGCTGCAGATGGTCGTGCAGATTGTCGCCGACCCCCGGTCTGTCGAGCACCGCCGGAATGCCGAATTGCTTAAGCTGCGCCGCGGGACCCACGCCCGACAGCATCATGATCTGCGGCGAGCCGAGCGAGCCGGCCGCCATGACGACCTCGCCGCAGCAGCGCGCCGAGCGCGCGACACCGTCCTGCCGCCAGCGCACGCCGACGCAGCGCCTGCCTTCGAAGATCAGTCCTTCGGCCAGGCAGCCGGTTTCCAGGTGCAAATTCTGCCGGTGCAGCACCGGCTTGAGGAAGCCGCGCGCCGCGGACCAGCGCCGCCCGCGCTTCTGGTTGACGTGGAAATAGCAGGAGCCCGCGTTGTCGCCGGTGTTGAAGTCGTTAACCGGCGGGATGCCGTATTGCGCCGCCGCCTCGCGCCAGACGTCGATGATGTCCCAGCGCAGGCGCGGAAATTCGACGCGCCATTCGCCGCCGACGCCGTGGTGCTCGCTGGCGCCGAGGAAACTGTCCTCGTGCTTCTTGAAGTAAGGCAGCACGTCGTCCCACGACCAGCCGGGCAAGCCCAGTTGGCGCCAGTGATCGTAGTCGCCGGCCTGCCCGCGCATATAGACCATGGCATTGATCGCCGACGAGCCGCCGATCACCTTGCCGCGCGGATAATTGAGGCTGCGGCCGTTAAGGCCGGGCTCAGCTTCCGTCTTGAACATCCAGTCCGAGCGCGGATTGCCGATGGCGAACAGATAGCCGACCGGGATATGATACCAAATCCAGTTGTCGCGGCCGCCGGCTTCCAGGAGCAGCACGCGATGGCCCGGATCGGCGGACAGGCGGTTGGCCAACACGCAGCCGGCCGAGCCCGCTCCGACGATGATGTAGTCGAATTCGCCCTCGAGCGCCGTCGCGCTTGTCATTGCTATTTCCTCGCAGTCGTCTGACTTTACCTCGCCCGGTGGGACTTGCTAAGGTCGCACGACCTGCTGTGCACCGTGCGTGCACCGCGAAAGACGGAACGGCGGTTCCGGCACTTGGTCGCTTCCAACTCTGATCCGACGCTGGCCCGGCGCCTTTGCGGCGCCAATGGAGAACCGCCATGTCCGCAAGATTGCTTGCCGGCTTTTACCTATTGCTTGTCCTCGCCGGGGCGCCGCTGCCGGCGGCCGCGCAGGAGTCGATCACCGTCTTTGCCGCCGCTTCGCTGAAGAACGCGCTGGACGACGCCGACGCGGCTTTCGCCAAGGCGACCGGCGTGACGGTCGTCGCGAGCTACGAGGCAAGCTCGGCGCTGGCGCGGCAGATCGAGGCTGGTGCGCCGGCCGATGCGTTCATCTCGGCCGATTTGCGCTGGATGGACTATGTCGCGGGCAAAAACCTGATCAAGGCGGACACGCGCGTCAATCTGCTCGGCAACAGGCTGGTGCTGATCGCGCCGAAGGACTCCAAGCTCGACCACGTCGCCATCGGCCAGGGCTTCGACATCGCCAAGCTCGCCGGCGACGGCCGCATTGCGGTCGCCGACGTCAAAGCGGTGCCGGCGGGGCTTTACGCCAAAGCGGCGCTGGAGAAGCTCGGCGCCTGGGCGGCGGCGGAGCCGAAGCTCGCCATGGCCGAGAACGTGCGCGCAACGCTGGCCTTCGTCGCACGCGGCGAGACGCCGCTCGGCATCGTCTACGAGACCGACGCCAAGATCGAGCCGAAGGTCAAAGTCGTTGGCGTTTTTCCGGAAGACTCGTATCCGCCCGTCACCTATCCGGTGGCGGCGACCGCGACAAGCAAGCCGGCCGCGGCGCGCTACGTGCAGTTCCTGCGCGGCAGCGCGGCCAAGGCGATTTTCGAGAAATACGGCTTCAGCTTTCTGATCAAGCCGGTGTCGTAGTCTCCGTGTTCGACCTCACGCCCCAGGACTGGACGGCGGTTGTGCTGTCGTTGCGCATCGCGGTGGTGGCGACGCTGGTGTCGCTGCCGTTCGGCATCGCCATCGCCACGCTGCTGGCGCGCAAGGATTTCTGGGGCAAGACGCTGGTGGAAGCGCTCATCTATCTGCCGCTGGTGCTGCCGCCGGTGGTCACCGGCTATGTCCTGCTGATCACGCTCGGCCGCCACGCGCCGGTCGGCGCCTTCCTCGCCGACCATTTCGGCATCGTCTTCGCCTTCCGCTGGACCGGCGCGGTGATCTCCTGCGGCGTGATGGCGTTCCCGCTGATGGTGCGCGCCATTCGCCTGTCGATCGAAGCCATCGACCGCCGGCTGGAGGACGCCGCGGCGACGCTCGGCGCCGGGCCGCTGTGGAATTACGCCACCATCACGCTGCCGCTGGCGCTGCCCGGCGTCATCGCCGGCGCCATGCTCGCCTTTGCGCGCGCGCTCGGCGAATTCGGCGCGACGATTACTTTCGTCTCCAATATCCCGGGCGAAACCCAGACCATCTCGGCGGCGATCTACACGCTGACCCAGGTGCCGGGCGGCGATGCCGCCGCGCTCCACCTCGTCGTCGTCGCGGTGATCATTTCGGTTGCCGCCTTGGTCGCCTCGGAATGGTTCGCGCGCCGCGCCACCGCGCGGCTGCATGGGATTTGAAGATGCTGACGGTCACGGTCGAAAAAAGGCTCGGCGAGTTCGCTTTGACCGCATCGTTCGCGAGCGAAAGCGGCGTCACCGGCCTGTTCGGGCCGTCGGGCGCCGGCAAGACCAGCGTCATCAACATGATCGTCGGCCTCATGCGCCCCGACCGCGGCCGCATCGCTCTCGACGGCCAAGCAGTGTTCGACGGCGCGGCGGGCATCGACCTCCCCGTATGGCGGCGGCGCATCGGCTATGTGTTCCAGGAGGGCCGGCTGTTCCCGCACTTGAGCGTGCGGCACAATCTCGATTACGGGCGTTGGATGGGCGGGCAGCCGGCCGATCCGGCGGCCTTCGCGCACGTTGTCGAACTGCTCGACGTCGGCCACCTGCTCGACCGCAGGCCCGGCAAACTGTCCGGCGGCGAGCGCCAGCGCGTCGCCGTCGGCCGCGCGCTGCTGATGCGCCCGCGCCTGCTGCTGCTGGACGAGCCGCTGGCCTCGCTGGACGCCGCGCGCAAAGCCGACATCCTGCCCTACCTGGTGCGGCTGCGCGACGAGGCAAAGGTGCCGATGATCTATGTCAGCCACAACGCCAGCGAAGTGCGCCAGATCGCCAGCCGCGTGGTGCGGCTCGAGGCCGGCAAGGTGACGGCGACGGGCGGCACAGAATTATTGAGCTAAAAATCGTCATGGCCGGGCTTGTCCCGGCCATCCACGTCTTTAATGCTGGACACACCGAAAGACGTGGATGCCCGGCACAAGGCCGGGCATGACGAAAAAATGTTCCCGCCCGAGCGCATCATCTGTCTGACCGAAGAGACCGTGGAGACGCTTTATCTGCTCGGCGAAGAGCGCCGCATTGTCGGCGTCTCCGGCTACGCGGTGCGGCCGCCGCAGGTACGCAAGGAGAAGCCGCGCGTCTCGGCGTTCATCTCGGCGGACGTGCCGAAGATCCTCGCGCTCAAGCCGGACCTGGTGCTCACCTTTTCCGATCTGCAGGCCGACATCGTCGCCGAGTTGATCCGCGCCAATGTCGCCGTGCACGCCTTCAACCAGCGCGACGTCGCCGGCATTTTCGACATGATCCGCACGCTCGGCGCCTTGGTCGGCGCGGCAGAGAAAGCCGAGGCCCTGGCCAATTCGCTCGCCGCTCGCGTCAATGCCGTGCACGAGCGCAGCGTAAAGCTGCCGCGCCACCCACGAGTCTATTTCGAGGAATGGGACGAGCCGATGATCAGCGGGCTCGGCTGGGTGTCCGAGCTGATCCAAGCCGCCGGCGGCATCGAGGTGTTCCCGCAGTTGGCCGCGCGCAAGAACGCCCGCGACCGTATCGTCTCGCCCGCCGAGGTGATCGCGGCAAAGCCCGACATCATCATCGGCTCCTGGTGCGGCAAGAAATTCGTGCCGGCCAAGGTGGCCGCCCGGCCGGGATTCGCCGAGGTTCCGGCGGTCGCCACCGGCTGGCTGCGCGAGGTCAAATCGACGCTGATCCTGCAGCCGGGCCCGGCCGCAATGACCGACGGGCTCGACCGCCTCGCCGGGATCATCGCCGAATGGTCGGAAACGGGGCGCTGGCCGGTACCTGAATAAACGTCCCAGGGAGGCGTGAAATCGGCGGCCGGACGTGTTAGAAACGGCGCATTGCGCAAGGAGAGGACATGACATCGATGCAGCCGAATAAAGCCCGTGCCGACCTGTGGATGGACCTGGCTCTGGTGGCCTTTCTGATCGCCTTCAACGTGGCCGCGCGCCTGTTGCCGCACGTGCCGGGGGTCTGGCCGCTCGCCGCCAGTGCGCTGTTCGCCGGCCGTATGCTGCGCATCCCGGCGCTGGCCCTGATCGTGCCCTTCGGCGCCATTTTGCTGAGCGATCTCGGCCTCACCGGCGACGATTGGCGGGTCACCGCCGTAGTCTGTGCCACGGTCACCCTGCCGGCCTTCGCCGGCATGCTGGCGCGCCGCTGGCAGGGCGCGGTCCCGGTCATTGCGGCGATGCTGTCGTGCTCGCTGGTCTTCTTCCTCGCCACGAATTTCGCCGTCTGGGCCTTCAACGGCATGTATCCGCTGACGGTCCAGGGCCTCACGCAGTGCTACGTCGCGGCGCTGCCGTTCCTCGACAAGACCGTGATGGGCGACCTGTTCTGGACCGCGGTGTTGTTCGGCGGCGCCTGGCTGGTGCAGCATGGCCCGGCGCTGGCGCGGCGCGCGCACTAGCCGAGATAAGCGCGGATTCGTTTCCACAGCGATTTGAGGCGCCCGGCCAAATCGGGCGCCTCGTCTACTTCTGCTAAGCGCAAGCCGACGGTGACCACGCCGCCGCTGGCGACGGCGTGCGCCAGGAGCGCGATGGGGCCGAGTTGCACGATGTCGCCGGTCTTGGCCGCGCGGCCGAGTTGCTCGGTGAAGAAATCGGCGAGCTTGACCTCGACATGGTCGGCGGCGACCTGCAGCCCGTAGATCTCGGCGAGTTCTCCGAGCGCCGCCTCGCCCGACACGAAGAAATCGCCGAGCAGCCGCGGGTCGGGTGCCGGCTGCGGCGGCAGACTGACGAAGAAGCGGTCGAGCGCCTGCGCCTTTTCCGGCGGCGCCAGCAGATAGACGTAATCGCCCTCGCGCACCGGGTGGGCCTCGGTTGGCGTGAGGATCTCCTCGTCCCGCACGACCAAAGTTGGCCGCGCCCAGTTCGGGATCAGCCCACGGCGCAGGAACGGGCTGTTGGCCGGCACCGGATAGCCGACGATCTCCCGCGTCAACTGGCCGGGCAGATCGAGTTCGACGCGGCGCGGCAGCGGATCGCTGCGCGTGAACGACATGCCGAGCTTGCGGGCGGCGAGGGCCACGGTCCAACCCTGGATGAGCAGCGACGACAGCACCACCACGAAGGCGACGTCGAAGAATAGATAGGCCACCGGCAGGCCGACCAGCAGCGGTATCGACGCGAGGAAGATCGCCACCGCGCCGCGCAGGCCGACCCAGGACACGAACAGCTTCTCGCGCCATTGGAAACCGAAGGGGGCGAGGCACAGGAACACCGAGAGCGGCCGCGCCACCAGCATCAGCGTCAGCGCGACCGCGATCGAGCCGGCCAGGCTGTCGCCGATGCGCTGCGGCCACACCAAGAGGCCGAGCAGCACGAACATCACGATCTGCGCCAGCCAGGTCACGGCGTCGAGGAACACGACGACTGAATTGTGCGCGCGCGTCTGCCGGTTGCCGACCAGCAGCCCCGCCAGATAGACCGCAAGAAAACCTGACGCATGCGCGGTATTGGCGGCGGCGAACACGACCAGCGCGCTCACCGCGACGAAAGGCGCATGCAGGCCCTGCGGCAGGTCGATCCGGTTGAGCACCATGGTGATGATCCAGCCGCCGGTGACGCCGATGATGCAGCCGAGCACGGTATCGCGCAGGAAGACGGCGATCGCGTGCGACCAGCCTTGATCGCCGACCAGGAGAAACTCCACCAGCAGCAAGGTGAGAAACACCGCGAAGGGGTCGTTGGTGCCGGATTCGACCTCCAGCGTCGCGCGCACGCGCGGGCGCAGGCGTAAGCCCCGCGTGTTGATCAGCAGGAACACCGCCGCCGCGTCGGTGGAGGCGACCACGGCGCCGACCAAGAGCGCCTGCATCCAGGAAATATCCAGCGCCAACTTGGCGACCGGCGCGGTGAGCAAGGTGCTGATCAGGACGCCGACCGTGGCCAGCGTCGTCGCCGGTGCCACCACGTTGCGGAAGGTGGCGAGCCGCGTGCGCAGGCCGCCGTCGAACAGGATCAGCGCCAGCGCGATCGAGCCGACGGTATAGGCGACGCGCACGCTGTCGAATTTGAGCCCGCCCGGCCCGCCCTCGCCGGCCAGCATGCCGAGCAGAAGGAATACCAGCAGCAAGGGCGCGCCGAAGCGCAGCGCGATCAGGCTCGACAGGATACCGGCGAGCACCAAGAGGCTGCCGAGCAGGATGGCGATGCTGACGGTATCGACCGAGGCCATTCTCTCCTCGTTATTCCGGGGCGCCCGCGATTGGCGGGCGAGCCCGGAATCCAGAGTTGCTAACTTACTGACTGATTTGCTCGTAAAGATCGAGCCACAATTCGATCCGTCATGCCCGGCCCCGTGCCAGGCATCCACGTCTTCGCGGCATTTGAATGACTAAGACGTGGATGCCCAGGACAAGCCCGGCCATGACCTGGGCGGGCGCGGCCGCCTTCGACCGGCCCCGGAATGACGGTTTAGAAATTCACCTTGTCGCCGCCCTTGAGCGAAAGAATCTCGCGCGCCTCGTCGGGCGAGGCGATTTCCAGGCCCATGCCTTCGAGGATCTTGCGTACGGTGGTGACCTGCTGAGCGTTCGACTCGGCGAGCTTGCCGGCGCCGATCCACAGCGAATCCTCCATGCCGACGCGCACATTGCCGCCCATCGAGGCCGCCATGGCGGCGACCCGCATCTGGTTGGCGCCGGCGCCGAGCACCGACCAATGGTAATTGTCGCCGAGCAGCCGGTCGGCGGTGCGCTTCATCATGATGATGTCTTCCGGATGCGGGCCAATCCCGCCGAGGATGCCGAACACCGACTGCACGAACAGCGGCGGCTTCACCACGCCGCGGTCGAGGAAATGCCTCAGCGTGTAAAGGTGGCCGATGTCGTAGCACTCGATCTCGAAGCGCGTGTTGTTCTGCGCGCAGGTGGTGAGGATGTATTCGATGTCGGCGAAGGTGTTCTTGAACATGCCCTTGCGCGAGCCCTCGAGATACGGCTCTTCCCAATCGTATTTGAACTTGCCCTTGTAGCGCGGGATCATCGGGTAGAGCCCGAAGTTCATGGTGCCCATATTGAGCGAGGCGACCTCCGGCTTGAAGGTGGCCGCCGGCTTGACCCGCTCCTCGATCGACATGGTCGGCGCGCCGCCGGTGGTGATGTTCACCACCACGCCGGAGCGCTGCTTGATCACCTTGAGGAACGGCGCGAAGGCCTCCGGCGTCTGGTCGGGCCGCCCGTCCTGCGGATTGCGCGCGTGCAGATGCACCACCGCAGCGCCGGCCTCGGCCGCGCCGATGGCCGCGTCGGCGATCTCCTGCGGGGTCACCGGCAGATGCGGCGACATCGACGGCGTGTGGATCGAGCCGGTGACGGCACAGGTGATGATGACTTTGCGCGACTTCGCCATGAGCGTTCCATCCCGGTAAAGTGAGGCTTTTGATTTCGCGATTGGACGAGGGCGCCGATCCTAGAGTATCAGCCGTGGGTAAGTCACCCTGTCATGGGGCGTGTGCCGGAGCCATTGCCGTGGACATCGATTCTCAACCTGCGGCGGCACGGGGCTCCGGCATCCTCGTCGGCGTGTTCTGCGGCGCCGCCGCGGCGCTTGGTTGGGCGGCGGGCTTCGTCGCCGCCAAGCACGGCATTTCGATCGGCTTTTCGCCGGCCGACCTCGCTTTCCACCGCTACGTCTGGTCCGGGCTGTTGCTCATCCCTGTCATGTGGCGGGCCGGCTTCGCTGACCTTGGCGGCGTCGGCTGGGGCCGCGGACTGGTCATGACCGTGCTATCCGGCCCGCCGCAGGCCTTCATCGCCTATTCCGGCTACATACTGGTGCCGCTCGGCCACGGCACCGCCATCCAGCCGGCCTGCGCCGCCTTGTTCGGCATTCTGCTCGCGACGGTTCTGCTGCGCGAGCGTATGACGGTTGAGCGCGCGTTCGGCGCCGTGGCGATCATCTGCGGCCTTGTCGTGTTCGGCCTGGAATCGCTCACCACCATCGGCACGCACGGCGTCGGCGGCGATCTGTTGTTCGTCACCGCGGGCTGTTTCTGGGCGACAGCAGGAATCTTGATACGGCACTGGAATCTGGCGGGCACACGCGTGGTCGCGGCCGTCGGCACGGTGTCGGTGATCATCGTTGCGCCGCTTTATCTGCTCATCGAAGGCACCACGCGGCTGCTGGCGCTCGGCATTTGGGAAAATGTCTTGCAGATCGTCGTGCAAGGCATACTGGCCGGCGTGCTGCCCATCTACTTGTTCGCGCTCGCCGTCGTGCGGCTCGGCGGCGGACGGGCGTCAACCTTTCCTGCGCTGGTACCGGTCTTCGGCCTTGTCATCGGCTTCGCCACGCTTGGGGTGGTGCCGACCGCCGCTCAGCTGATCGGCCTGGTGATCGTGCTCACCGGCTTCCGCTTCATGTTGAAACAATAATCGTCATTCCGGCCCGGCGTATTTCCCTGCGGTGTCCGGGAACATGTTCTTGATGATCTTGAACTTGGAGATGTCGACGGTCGCGTCCATGTGCAGGAACACCACGGCGTCGCGCAGCACCTTCTCGATGCCGAAGTCGAGCATCACGCCGTTGCCGCCGTGCAGTTCAACCGCGTGCTGGGCGACCTTCATGATCTCTTCCGAGGCGAACATCTTGGCCATGTTCACCAAAGTCTCCGCTTCCGGCGCGTTTTCATCGACCGCGGCCGAGGCGCGGTCGAGCAGCGCGCGGACCGCTTCGATCTTGGTCGCCATGTCGGCCAGCCGCAGCGCCACCGCCTGATGCTTGATCAGGATGCGGCCGCCCTGCACGTAGTTCTGCGCGTATTCGGCGGTCGCCTCGAAGGCGCGCACGCCGACGCCGAGATTCTTCGCCGCCTGGATGATCTTGCCGGGACGGAAATAGACGCCGGCCGAACCCATCGCCGAATCCTGCACCAGCAACTGGTCGTCGGGGATGAACATGTCCTCGAACACCATCTCGCCGTTGTTCATGAAGCGGCAGCCGAGAGTCTCGTTGCAGCGCGCCACCGAAAATCCCTTGGTCTCGCGCGGCACCAGAAACGATGAGGTTCCCTGCAGCATGCCGACTTTGGGGTTGGTGTTGGCATAGACGACGTAGAGGCTTGCGTCGTAGCCGTTGGAGATGAACTGCTTGCGGCCGTTGATGATCCAGCCGCCGTTGGTTTTCACCGCGCGAGTCTGCATCGCCGCTTCCGGCACGTTATAGGGCAGCCAGCGGTCGGAAGCGCCGCGCGGCTCGGTCAGGCAATGCGCCATCAAAAATTGCGGCTCGTTGACCAGGCGCGTGAACCAATGCTTCTGGTGATGCTTGGGCGCGAACTGGCGCAGCAGCACCGAGACCTTCCAGTTCTGCACCAGCTTGTCGGCGAGGCCTGAATCGCCGCGCGCGATCTCCTCGGCGACGAGCGCGAAGGTCCGCACTTCGGTGCCTTTCTCGAGCTCCACGCCGCCGTATTCTTCCGGCACGCCCAAAGTGCGGATGCCGACCTTTTCGGCGCCTTCCAGAATGCTCAACGGCAGCCGGTCTTCCGGCACCATCGACCATTCTTTCTGCCAATTCTTCTTGATGTAGGGCAGCACCATGTCGTCGACGAAATCGCGGCAACTCTGGCGCATCATCTTTTGCTCTTCGGACAATCCACGGTCGAACATCTGATTTTTTCCTTCCTTGGGCCGCGGCGGCTGCCGAGCGCCTCCCGGCTTTGATATTGGTCCGGTTTGCGTTCTATTTCCAAGTGGCATTTGCCAGGGAGAACACGCATGCAAGTCGGAGTGATCGGCGTCGGCCGCATGGGCAAGGCGATGGCGCGCAACCTGCTGAAAGCGGGCCATACGGTGCGTGTTTTCGATATGGCGAAAGAGCCGCTACGCGAACTGGAAAAGGAAGGCGCGGCGGTCGCGGCCAGCGCCAAGGACGCCTTCACGGGCGATGCGGTGATCTCGATGCTGCCGAACGACGACGCCATGCGCGCGGTCTTCGTGCAGGGCGACACGCTGCCCGCAGGCGGATCATCGACCGTTCACGTGAACATGGCGACCGCCTCGGTCGCCTGTGCCGAGGAGCTCACAGCTTTGCACCGCCAGCGCGGCGTGCCTTATATCGCGGCGACGGTATGGGGCCGCCCCGACATGGCGGCGGCGGCAAAGCTCTCCATCGCGGTGGCGGGCGACGCGACGGCGATCGAGCGCGTGCAGCCGCTGCTCAACGCGGTCGGCCAGCGCTCGACCCGCGTGGGCGAGGAGCCGCGCATGGCCAATGTCGCCAAGATCGCCGGCAATCTGATGGTCGCCGCGGCGATCGAGGCGATGGCGGAGGCCGCCGCGCTGGTGCGCGGCTACAAGATGCCGGCGAAGGAATTCCTCAACATCGTCAACACTGCGCTGTTCGACGTGCCGGTCTACCGCGGCTATGCCGATCTGATCGCCAGCGGCCGCTACGAGCCGCCCGGTTTCGACCTCATCCTCGGCATGAAGGATGTCCGGCTCGCGCTCGCCGCCGGCGAAAAGGCCAATGTGCCCTTGCCCTTCGCCAGCGTGCTGCGCGACGCGTTCCTCGACGCGCTGGCGCATGGCGACGCCAACAAAGATTGGGCGGCGATCGCCAAGGTGGCGGCGAGACGGGCGGGGCTGGAAACCTGATTAGGCGGCTTTACGGCTCGACAGGAACTCACCCATGCGGCCGAGCGCCTTCAGGATGTTCTCGGTCGAGTTGGCATAAGACAGCCGCAGGTACCCCTCGCCGAGGATGCCGAAGTCGGGGCCGCCGATGGTGACGACGCCCGTTTCATTGAGCAGCGTGTTGGCCAGCTCCTTGGCCTTCCAGCCGGTGCGCTTGATGTTGGGGAA
>Ga0335077_10007155_pt1 | contig 13801 bp, 12 predicted proteins | sample Lox_Sample_31_FD_207151 | JGI IMG/M metagenome (GOLD analysis project Ga0335077, IMG submission 207151) | Soil microbial communities from Loxahatchee National Wildlife Refuge, Florida, United States - Lox_Sample_3.1 | ecosystem: Environmental > Terrestrial > Soil > Wetlands | place: USA...
CGGACAGCTTCATTACCGCTCTCCAGGGCACCGCGGCGGCGTTCCAGAGTTCGCTGAGCAACGAGGTGTTTCTGATCGTCGCCGCCATCATCGCGATGTATATCGTGCTCGGCGTTCTCTACGAGAGCTTCATTCACCCAATTACCATCCTGTCGACATTGCCGTCCGCCGGCGTCGGTGCGCTGCTTTCGCTGATGCTGCTCCACTACGATCTCGACGTCATCGCGATCATCGGCATCATTCTGCTGATCGGCATCGTCAAGAAGAACGCGATCATGATGATCGACTTCGCGCTTGATGCCGAACGCACCGAGGGACTGCCGCCGCGCGAGGCGATCTACCAGGCCTGTCTGCTGCGTTTCCGACCGATCATGATGACGACGATGGCGGCGATCCTTGGTGCTCTGCCGCTCTTGACCGGCACCGGCACCGGCTCGGAGCTGCGCCAGCCGCTCGGCCTTGCCATCATCGGCGGCCTGATCGTCAGCCAGATGCTGACGCTGTTCACCACACCGGTCATCTACCTCTACTTCGACCGGCTGGCGCTGCGCCTCACCGGCCGCCGGCCGGCAAACCGCCTCGCATCCGGAGAGCCGGCCGAATGAACATCTCGGCGCCATTCATCGCCCGGCCGGTGGCGACGACACTGCTGACGCTCGGCATCGCACTGTCGGGGGCGCTGGCGTTCTCCAAGCTGCCGGTCTCGCCGCTGCCGCAGGTCGATTTTCCAACCATCTCGGTCAGCGCTTCGTTGCCGGGCGCAAGTCCCGAGACGGTGGCGACGAGCGTCGCCGCGCCGCTCGAGCGCCATCTCGGCCAGATTGCCGGCGTCACCGAGATGACGTCGCAGAGCGGCATCGGCTCGGCCCGCATCACGCTGCAATTCGAGCTCAATCGCGACATCGAAGGCGCCGCCCGCGACGTGCAGGCAGCGATCGTCGCCGCGCGCACCGATCTGCCGGCCAATCTGAAATCCAACCCGACCTATCGCAAGGTCAATCCGGCGGACGCGCCCATTCTCATTCTGGCAATGACGTCGAAAACGCTGACGCAAGGCCAGATGTATGACGCAGCCAGCAACGTGTTTCAGCAACGGCTGTCGCAGATCGCCGGCATCGGCCAGGTCATCATCGGCGGGTCGGCGCTGCCTGCGGTCCGTGTCGAGCTCAATCCGCAAGCTTTGTTCAAATACGGCATCGGACTTGAAGACGTACGCGCGTCGCTTGCTTCGGCCAACGCCAACAGCCCGAAGGGCACCATCGACGATGGCGAGCGGCGTTATCAGATCTACACCAACGACCAGGCCACCCGGGCCGCGGACTATGCGCCACTGATCGTCGCCTATCGCAACGGCGCCGCCGTGAAGCTGTCCGACGTCGCCGCCGTGAACGATTCGGTCGAGGATGTACGCAATCTCGGCCTGTCCAACGGCCAGCCGTCGGTCCTGGTCATCCTGTTCCGCCAGCCTGGCGCCAACATCATCGAAACCATCGATAATGTGAAGGCCGAGCTGCGCCATCTCGAAGCGGCGATGCCGGCCGACGTCAACGTGACGATTGCGATCGACCGCAGCACGACCATACGTCAATCGCTGCGCGACACCGAGCTGACGCTGGTCATCGCCATCGGCCTGGTGATCGTGGTCGTGTTCATGTTCCTGCGCAGCGTCCGCGCCACGATCATCCCGGGCGTCGCCGTGCCGATTTCGATCCTCGGCACGTTCAGCGGTATGTACCTGCTCGGCTACAGCCTCGACATTTTATCGCTGATGGCGCTGACCATCGCCACCGGTTTCGTCGTCGACGATGCGATCGTCGTTCTGGAGAACATTTCCCGTCACATCGAGGCCGGCATGCCGCGCCTGCAGGCGGCCCTGATCGGCGCCCGCGAAGTGGGCTTCACCGTGCTCTCGATCAGCCTGTCGCTGATCGCTGTATTCGTTCCGATCCTGCTGATGGGCGGCATATTGGGCCGGCTGTTCCGCGAGTTCACGGTCACATTGTCGCTCGCTATCCTCATTTCGCTGGCGATTTCGCTCACCACGACACCGATGATGTGCGCACTGTTGCTCAAACCGCGAGCGGCCGCCGAGCAGGAACGCAGACGCACGTTCTTCGATCGTGCCGGCGCCAGCTATGAGCGATCCCTCGACTGGGCGCTGCGGCACCGCAGGCTGGTGATGCTGACCTTCATCGGCGCAATCGTGCTCAATGTCGTGCTGTTCGCCATCGTGCCCAAGGGCTTCTTTCCACTACAGGACACCGGACGCATGGTCGGCTCGTTGCAGGCCGACCAGAGCGTTTCGTTCAAGGCGATGAGCCAGAAACTGCGGCAGATGATGGCGATCGTCGAGGCCGATCCTGCCGTGGAGCACGTCGTCGGCTATACCGGCGTGAGCGGCGGCGGCTTTGGCACAATCAATACCGGCTCGGTATTCGTCTCGCTCAAGCCCATTTCGGAACGGCCGCCGATCGATCAGGTGATCGCGCGACTGCGGCCCAAGCTCGCACAGGTCCCGGGCGGCCGGCTGTTCCTCAATGCCGTGCAGGATATCCGCGCCGGGGGCCGCCAGAGCAATTCGACCTATCAGTACACATTACAGGCCGACAATGCGCAGGAGCTGTTCACCTGGGCGCCGCGGCTGGTGACGGCGCTCGAGCATAGCTCGGTGCTTGCCGACGTCAGTACCGATCAACAGCAGAAAGGCCTCGAATCCGACCTCGTCATCGATCGCGATACCGCCGCACGCTTCGGCGTAACCCCAGCGCAGATCGACAACACGCTTTACGATGCCTTCGGTCAACGCCAGGTGTCCGTGATCTACAGCGCGATCAATCAGTATCACGTCGTCATGGAGATCGAGCCGCGCTACACGCTGTTTCCGTCATCGCTCGCGGACATCTATGTGGCCACCTCGGCGGGCGGCGCCTCCGGTACCGCATCGTCGAATACACCCGTCGGCTCGATCAGTGTGGCGGCTACGACAAAATCGTCGACTTCTGCGTCGACGGCCAGCACCGCTGCGGCGAACGCCAACAACAATTCGGCGCGCAACGCCGCGATCAACTCGCTCGCCACCGCCGGCAAGAGCAACACGTCCTCCGGAGCGGCCGTCAGCACCGCCCAGGAAACGATGATTCCGCTTGCTGCGTTTGCGCACTACAACCCCGGCAACACGCCGCTGTCGATCAGCCATCAGGGCCTGTTCGTCGCCACGACCATTTCCTTCAATCTGCAGCCCGGCGCATCGCTCGGCGATGCGGCTGCCGAGATCGAAGCAGCCGTCAACAGCATCCACATGCCGGTTTCGATTCATGGCAGCCTCGCCGGCACCGCGCAGGTATTCCAGCAGTCGCTCAACAACGAGCCGGTGCTGATCGTCGCGGCGATTGCGGCCGTCTATATCCTTCTCGGCGTGCTATACGAGAGCTATATCCATCCGATCACCATCCTCTCGACTTTGCCGTCGGCTGGCGTCGGCGCGCTGCTGGCCCTGATGCTGTTTCATACCGAGTTCGACATCATCGGCATGATCGGCGTCATCCTGCTGATCGGCATCGTCAAGAAGAATGCGATCATGATGATCGATTTTGCCATTGAAGCGAAACGGTCGCGCAATCTCAGCTCTCACGATGCGATATTCGAAGCGAGTGTGCTGCGCTTCCGTCCAATCATGATGACGACGAGCGCCGCGATCCTCGGCGCAGTGCCGCTCGCAGTCAGTTTCGGCAATGGCAGCGAGATTCGCCGTCCACTGGGCATCGCCATCATGGGCGGGCTTTTGATCAGCCAGCTGCTGACGCTCTACACCACGCCGGTGCTTTATCTTTATCTCGATCGGTTCGGCATTTGGGTCGCGCGGCTGCGCCAGCGGATGCTGCCGGGCCTCTACCGCGCGCCCTCCGCCGGTTAGAGCATGATCCGGAAAAAGCCTGCCCGCGGACTTGATCCGCGGGTGGAAACCGGTTTTCCGAAAAGATCACGCTCTATCAACAGGCCAGAGCGAGAATGGATACAATCTGAAGCGATTTTTTCTCCAGGGCCTGAGCGCCCGCCGGGCGGCCGATACCGTCAGCGGATGATCAAGGGCTTGCGGCTGTAGCAGCAGGGCGTCGTCATCATCGGCTGCGGCGCGGGTAGCGTCGTGCGCAGCCAGAGGATTTTCGCGCGCGCTGCGGTGATGACCGGCCCCTTGATGCCTTCGTCGATGTCGGGGTTCGCTTCAAGATAATTGATCAAGCTGGTGAGCCCATAGATGTTGTCGTCGCTGCACCAGTAGCAAAAATCGACGGCCCGCCAGTTGTCGCCGGCGGTCGCCGGAGAGACGACAAAGCCGCACAGCATGAGCGCACAGGCAAGCCAGACCGGCTTCATCGCGAATCTCAATGCGAAAGCGAGCGCCTCATCATAGCCCGAGCCCGGCATCGGGCAAGGCCGTACCGTCCGGATTCTGCTATGCTTCGGCAACAAACTCCTGGGCGAGGAAACGCACATCGATGGTCCTCTCTTTCACTCGGCTGCCATCGCGTTTTGCCTGCGGCTTCGCCGCCTGGCTCGCTTTGGTGCAGCCCGGCGCCGCGGACGAAGCCGCCGACTTCTACAGCGGCAGGACCATCAATCTGATCGAAGGCTTCAATGTCGGCGGCGGTGCCGATCTTTACGCACGCACCATTGCTCGCCACCTCGGCCAGCACATCGCCGGGCATCCCACGATCGTCGTTCACAACATGCCCGGCGCCGGCAGCATGGCGGCGGCCAATCACGTGTTCAACGTGTCGCCGCGCGACGGCACCGAGATCGGCTTTTTCGCCGGCAATATCGCGGTCGACCCGGTGATCGGTGGCGTGCCGAGCCAGTACGATTCGCGGAAATTCAATTGGATCGGCGCGCCGGCCGCCGAATCATCGGTCTGCATTGCGGCCAAGGCAACGTCCTTCAAGACATTCGACGACGTTCTCGCCCGCGAAATGGTGACGGGTGCTGCCGGCACGAGCACCTACGATTTCCCGATTGTGCTCAACAGCCTGGTCGGCGCCAAGTTCAAGCTGGTCAAGGGCTATAACGGCAGTTCGGCGCTCCGCCTCGCGCTCGAGCGCGGCGAGATCGAAGGCTTCTGCGGCGTCGGCCTCGCCTCGCTGCGCAGCCAAGGTCTTACCGACGACAAGATCAATATCCTGGTCCAGACCTCGCTCAAAGGCGATCCGCAACTCGTCAAGGTGCCGATCATTATCGATTACGCCAAGTCCGAGGAGGATCGGCAGGTCATGCGGCTCGTATTCGGCTGGCTGGTGATGGATCGGCCGATGGCGGCGCCCCCCGAAACGCCGCAGGCACGCGTCGAGGCGCTGCGCGACGGCTTCGACGAAACCATGCGCGATCCGCAGTTTCGCGCCGACATCGACAAGGCCTCGCTCAGCTATTCGCCGATGAGCGGTCGGGATATCGCGAGTTTCGTCGACACCATCTATCTCACGCCGCCCGCGGTCGCCAAAAGAGCGGCCCAATTGTTGAGCCGGACGACGCCCTAGCACGACGCCCCAGCATCAATTGCAAAGCCGGCGCGTTCGCGCGAAAATGCTGACAAATCGCCCGGCATATTCGATGGAGGTGCGCCCGTGCTCCCGAAGGACGAAAACGACCTATTGACGCGCGTCGGCCCGGGATCCGCGATGGGCGCGCTGATGCGTCGCTACTGGATTCCGGCGGCATTCTCCACGCAGATCGCCAAGCCGGACGGCCCGCCGCTGCGGGTGCGGCTCCTCGGCGAGAACCTGGTGCTGTTCCGCGACACGCAGGGTCGCGTCGGCCTGCTCGACGAGAAATGCCCGCACCGCACCGCATCGCTGTTTTTCGGGCGCAACGAGGAAAGCGGCCTGCGCTGCGTCTATCACGGCATCAAGTTCGATGTCGCGGGAAACTGCGTCGACCTGCCCTGCGTGCCGCAGATGAGCGAGACGCATCGTGCCAACGCGCAGAAGCAGATGGCGGTCAAATCCTACCCCTGCGTCGAGCGCGGCGACGTGGTCTGGACCTATATGGGTCCGGCCGAGCACAAGCCGGCTTTTCCCGAACTCGAGTGGACGCTGTTGCCGGCGAACCAGCGCTACGCGACGCGCCACATCCAGGAATGCAACTGGCTGCAGGCGCTCGAAGGCGGCTTCGACGCGACGCATTTGACGTTCCTGCACGGCGGCGAGAGCGATGCCAGCCGCCGCATCGTCGCGACGCTCTATGAGGTCATACCGACGGATTTCGGATTCGTCGTCGGCACCGGCCGCGAGCGCGGCGATGGCATCGTCATGTGGAACATGAACGTGATGATGGCGCCGTTCCACAAGATCATCTCGTCGATCCCGCACGGCGCGCATGTCTGGGTGCCAATCGACGACGACAACACCATGCTCTACAGCGTCGACTTCAATCCGGCGCAACCGATGAGCGAGCAGGAGCTCGCCCGCTCGAAGACCGGCTTCGGCATCCATACCGAGAATTTTCCAGGGACCGACCACGCCGTGCGCAACAAGGCGAACGATTATCTGATCGACCGCGCGCTGCAGGCGAGCGGTAAGTCCTATACGGGCATGAAGGGATTCGGCACGCAGGACTGTGCGATCCAGGAATCGATGGGCCCGATCGCGGATCGCAGCGCCGAGCATCTGCTCGCCTGCGATGCCGCGATCGTGAAGATCAGGCGCCTGCTGCTGCAGATGCTCAAGGACCACGCGGCCGGCAAGCCGCTCCCCGGCATGGACCCGGCGAGCTATCGCGTGCGCTCCGGGCGCTTCGAAGCGGCGAAGAGTGTGCCCTTCATCGACGCCATGGAGCAATATGTCCGCCGCGACACGCCGATCGCCGCCGAATAGGCGGTAATCGGCTCGCCGGCGTCACAGCCGTCGCTCTCGGGCCGCACCAGTTCCCACCCTTACGCATCATCAACGCGAGTGAACGCACATGAACGGCGCCGATGTCGTTGCCGAAATCCTCAAGCGCGAGGGCACCGAGTTTCTCTCCTGCTATCCGCGCAATCCGCTGATCGAAGCGGGTACCGCGCTCGACATCCGGCCGGTCTTGTGCCGCCAGGAGCGCGTCGGCGTCGGCATTGCCGACGGCTACTCGCGCATCAAGCGCGGCAGACGCAATGGCGTGTTCGCTGCGCAGGCCGGCCCCGGCATCGAAAATGCCTTCCCGGGCGTCGCCCAGGCCTACACCGAGAATGTGCCGGTGCTGGTGATCCCGGCCGGTCTGCCGCTCGACAAGCAATATGTGCGGCCGACCTTCCGCGCCGCCGACGTCTATCGGCCGGTGACCAAGTGGTCGGCGCTCGCCCATTCGGTGAAGGAGCTGCCCGATCTGATGCGGCGCGCCTACGCGGCGATGCGCAGCGGCAAAGGCGGTCCGGTCATGGTCGAAATCCCCAATGAGGTGTTCGAAGCGCCGTTCGAGGGCAAGCTCGACTATGAGGCAGTGCCGATGCAACGCAGTGCGCCCGATCCCGACGCCATCAAGAAGGCGGCGGAAATGCTGCTCGCGGCCAAGCATCCGGTGCTGTGGGGCGGCCAGGGCGTGCACTACGCCGAAGCCGGCGAGCGTCTCGCCGCCCTGGCCGAGCTTGTGCCGGCGCCCGTCGTCGCCACTAATCCGGGCAAGAGCGCAATCGCCGACAGCCATCCGCTCGCGCTTGGCGCAGCGACGCGCTCGCGCTCGAAAATGTTCGCCGAATTCATGAAGCGTGCCGACCTCGTGGTGGCGATCGGCTCGAGCCTGACACGCACCAATTTCGGGCCGGCGGTGCCGCCCGGCAAAACCATCATCCATTCGACCAACGATCCCGGCGACATCAACAAGGAATACCGCGTCGATCAAGCGATCGTCGGCGACGCCGCCTTGGTGATCGATGCGCTGATTGCCGAAGTCGGCCGGCAGAAGCGCGGCGGCGGCAATGCGCTCGCCGTGCTCAAGGAGGACATCGCCGCGATCAAAAAATCCTGGCTCGAGGAATGGTCGAAACACCTCGATTCCGATGAGACGCCGATCAACCAATATCGCGTGATCCGCGACATGATGCGCACCCTCGATCGCGACAACATCATCATCACGCACGATTCCGGCAGCCCGCGCGAGCAGCTTTTGCCGTTCTGGGAAACCACGAAGCCCGGCTCCTATATGGGCTGGGGCAAGTCGACGCAGCTCGGCTATGGGCTCGGCATCACAATGGGCGCGAAGCTCGCAGAGCCGAAGAAATTGTGCATCAACGTGATGGGCGACGCCTCCTTCGGCATGACCGGGATGGACATTGAGACCGCGGCGCGCAACCGCATCGCCATTTTGACGATCGTCTTCAACAATGGTGTCATGGCCGCGGAGCGAGACGTGCTGCCGCTGTCGATCAAAAAATACGATTCGCTCCTGGTCAGCGGGAATTACAAGAAAGTCGCCGAGGGGCTCAATGTCGCCGCCGTGCGCGTCGACAAGCCGGCCAATATCGTGCCGGCGCTCAGGGAGGCGGTCGCCGTGACCGAAACCGGCGTGCCGTTCCTGCTCGAATTCGTCGTCAAGGAAGGTTACGACTTCTCGCGATACGGCTGAGCCGGATGCAACGAGCGGTGCGATGACCCGGCGAACGCGGAAACGACCCCGGGCGAGCATGGCGCTGGCAGTGCTCGCCGCCGCGAAGCTGGCGATCGCGACGGGACCAGCACGGGCCGAGAATGCAACGCCGGCCGAGTTCTACAAGGGCAAGACCGTCACGCTGATAACCAGCACCGGCGTCGGCGGCACCTATGACGTGGTTGCCCGCATGGTCGCGCGCTACATGCCGCGCTACATTCCCGGCAATCCCACCATCATCGTGCAGAACATGCCGGGCGGCGGCAATGTGCTCGCCACCAATTACATGTTCAATATCGCGCCTAAGGACGGCACCGCGATCGCCACGATCCACAGCGCCATGCCGCTACAGCAGGTGCTCGATGCCGGCGGCATTCGCTACGACGCCGACAAATTCAATTGGCTCGGATCGACCGGCGCGCAGAACGAGGTGATCTTGGTCTGGCACACCGCCGGAATCAAAACTATCGCCGAGGCGACCCAAAAACAGATCGTCCTCGGCGGTACAGGTGCCGGCGCCGGCATCGTGCTGTTGCCCATGGTGGTGAACAATCTGCTCGGCACCAAATTCAAGATCGTCACCGGCTACCGCACCTCCGAGGACGTCAATCTCGGCATGGAACGCGGCGAGGTGCAGGCCCGCGCCTTCGGCTTCGGTTCGATCACCAGCCAGCATCCCGACTGGCTCATCGAGCACAAGGCCATCTTCCTCGTCCAATCCGGCGATCAACGCGACAAGATGCTGCCCGATGTTCCGCTGACGACCGAACTCGCCAAGACCGACGACCAGCGCCGCATTTTCGAACTCGTCGCCTCGGCACCGGCGCTCGGCCAACCCTACGTCGCGCCACCCGGACTTCCCGCTGATCGATTGGCGGTGCTACGCAGCGCATTCGCCGCAACGCTCAAGGACGAGGCGTTCCTTGCCGACGCCGCGAAGATTCACTTCGACATCGACGCCATGAGTGCCGAAGCCGTCAGCAGGATCGTGGCCGATACGACCCACGCGCCGGCCGCGATCATCGCCAAGGCGAAAGCCGCCATGGCCCTTGCCGAACACTGACTGAATAACCACGAGGGAGAACACCATGGCGGAGATCAGGATATTCAACCCCGACGGCCTTGCCCGGCCGGCCGGGACCTATAGCCACATCGCGCGCGCCAAGACGCAGGACGTCGTCTTCATCGCCGGACAGGTGCCGATGGATACCTCGGGCAACACCGTCGGCAAGGGCGATTTCGAGGCGCAATGCGCGCAAGTCTACGCCAATATCCACACCGCACTGCGGGCGGCCGGCGCCGATTGGAGAAACGTCGTGCAGTTCACGAGCTTTCTGGTGCGGCTGCAGGATGCGGCAGCGTTCCGCGCCTATCGCGGCCGCGAATTCCCCAAAATGTTTCCTGGCGGCGCCTATCCGCCAAACACCCTGCTGATCATCAACCGGTTGGCGGATGAGAATTATCTGCTCGAAGTGCAGACGATCGCCGCGCTGTAACGGTTAGCCTACGGCGCTGGCGACAACGCGCTCGTCGCCACTTCGTGCAGGAATTCACGCAGCGCTTCGGCGCGCGCACCGCTGAAGGTACGCTCGAACAGAGCCTGGGCCTTGTCCCAGCCTTTTCGTCCCTCGCGCGCACGAGCGAGGCCGGCAGGCGTCAACCGCAATTCCTTGCTGCGGCGATCCGCCTTGCCGGCAACCACGGCAATCAGCCCGTCGCGCTGCAGCGGCCGCACATTGCGGCCAAGCGTGGTGCGGTCCATCACCATTTCGGCCGCCAGCGCGTTGATCGTCATCGGCCCGCGGCGCCGCAATCTCGCAAGTATCGAATATTGCGTCGAGCGCAATCCGCTCGGCGCCAGGCACTGGTCGTAGAGCTGCGTTACGTGGCGCGCCGCTTGGCGCAGCGCCAGACAGTTGCAGCCCGCGGGATTTCGGCTCGAGGAGGCCATCGCATATCCTGGCTTGATATAGGTGTATATACTCCTATATGGTGGCTTGTTCAATCGCCGCATCGCCCCCTCCGCAGCGGTTCACGATCATGACTTCGACCAGCCTGGCCTCATCGGACCCGCCACTTGCCGCGACAGTGGCCGGCATCGCCGAAGCGCCGCGCTACGATCCGCGGACCCGCGCCTTGATCGAAGGCCCGATCGCCGCGACGCTGGTGCGACTTGCCACCCCGAATATGCTGGTGATGCTGGCGCAGACCTCGGTCGGGCTGGTGGAGACCTATTTCGTCGGCAAGCTCGGCACCGATCCGCTCGCCGGCGTCGCCCTTGTTTTCCCCATCGTCATGCTGATGCAAATGATGTCCGCCGGCGCCGTCGGCGGCGGCATTTCCTCCTCGATCGCCCGCGCACTCGGCGCCGGGCGGCGCACGACGGCGGACGCCCTCGCCTATCATTCGCTGTTCGTCGCGCTCGCCTTCGCCGTCGCCTTCATGCTCGCGCTGTTGATCGGCGATCGCTGGATCTACACGACGATGGGCGGCAGCGGCGCATCGCTCGCCGCGGCGCTGACCTATTCGCGCGTGGTGTTCGCCGGCGCCATCCTGGTCTGGCTGTTCAATTCGCTCGCCAATGTGGTGCGCGGCACCGGCCATATGATGGTGCCGGCGCTCGTCACCTGCGCGGGCGTTGTGGTGCTGATCCCGCTATCGCCCTGCCTGATTCTGGGCCTTGGGCCGTTCCCGCGACTGGGCGTTGCCGGCGGCGCGGTGGCGTTCCTGATGTATTACGTGCTCGGCAGCATCGCGCTTGCCGGCTATCTGCGGTCGGGACGCAGCGTCGTGCGGCTGCGGTTTCGCGGAATGCACCTCGAATGGCAGCTGTTTCGCGACATTCTGCGGGTCGGCGCGGTGGCAGCTTTGATCACGGTGCAGACCAATTTGACCATTGCGATCGCGACCGGCCTCGTCGGCGTATTCGGACCGGCGGCGATTGCCGGCTACGGCACCGGCTCGCGTCTCGAATATCTCTTGATACCGCTGGTGTTCGGGCTCGGTGGTCCGCTGGTCGCCATGGTCGGCACTAATATCGGCGCCGGCCGACCCGAGCGCGCGTTGCGCGTCGCCTGGATCGGCGCCGCGATCGCGGCGGGGCTGTGCGAGGTGATCGGTCTCAGCGCCGCTGCAGCGCCGCGCGCCTGGCTGTCGTTGTTCGACACCTCGCCCGCAATGCTTGATGCCGGCGCAAGCTATCTGCATGCCGTCGGGCCGGCCTATGGTCTGTTCGGGCTCGGCATGGCGCTCTATTTTGCTTCGCAGGGCGCGGGGCGTTTGTTATGGCCTTTGCTCGCCAATATGGCGCGGCTTCTGATTGCGGCCTGCGGCGGCTGGCTGGCGCTGCGCTTGAGCGGTGAGCTCACCGATGTCTTCATCGCGCTTGCCGTCGCGCTCGCAGCTTTCGGGTTGATCAATGCCGCCGCCGTTGCTAGTGGCGCCTGGTTCCGCGTTGGGCCAAAAACGGCGGAGGTGGCACGAAAATGACGCAGGGATTTTTCCTCGAAGATTTTGCCGTCGGACAGGTCTTCGTCACCGGCCGACTGCAAATTGATGCCGCGCAGATCAAGGCATTCGCCCGGCAATTCGATCCGCAGCCATTTCATCTCGATGAGGAGGCTGCGAAAAAATCGGTGTTCCACGGCCTCGCTGCAAGCGGCTGGCACACCGCCGCTCTGACCATGCGGCTGATGGCGGACGGCGAGTTCAAGCCGGCCGGCGGAATTATCGGCGTCGGTTTCGACGAACTGAACTGGTCGCGACCGGTGCGGCCCGGCGACGAGCTGCACGCGAAGAGCGAGATACTCGAAGTGCGACCATCGAAGTCGCGACCGGATCGCGGCATGATCCGCGTACGCACGACGACCTACAATCAAAATGACGAGGCGGTGCAATCCTTCACCGGCAACCTCATCGTGCCGCGGCGCGACGGCAGCGTGGTCTGATCGCGCCCGACGTCACTCCGGCATCATTGTAAAGCCGATGCGGCGCCCAAAAAACACGATCGCGACCCATAACGACAGTGACAGTGCGCCGGCGAGCTTGGCGCGCCATGACGCCGACATGCCCTGCCCCCATTTCGCTGCATCGCGCACCGTGAAAAGTTCGAAGATCGCCATATTGAGTCCCGCCAGCAGCAACAACGTCATTTTGAGGCGGAAGGCGACGTTCTCGTAATATTCGACGGCCTGCGTGATGAACATCAGGCCGCCGCTGGCGACCGAGAAGCAGAACGCAATCCATGTCCACGGCAGGACTTCTCGTGCGAGCTCGCGGTAGGGCCGCTGCCGCGAGGCCCACCCGAGCAGACGCAGATCGACAACGCAGACCGTGCCGAGCACAAGCGAAAGGGCAAGGACATGAACCGTCTCAAGCGCCGGAAAGGCCCAATCGGATTGAGTGATCGAGACGGCAAAAGCGGAATCTTCAAGCCAACGCAGGAGGTCGCCGATCGAATGCAAGGCTCTGCTCTCCTGCGGTCAAAAGCTCGACCATCCGCTCGTCAACCAACCTTGATATAGGCGATCCAACGGCTGGCGACGGCAATGGCACACCACAATACGAGAGTGCCGACGGCAAGAAGCTGCATCAGGCGTCGGCCCGCCGCGTCATCCCAGATCGCCGAATTGCGGCGCAAGGAGAGCTGAAACGCGCAGGTCGCCGCAATCGCGACGAGTAGCAGCAGCATTTTGATCTGGAACACCGGATTGGGCAGCGAACGCTTCGGTTCGCCGACGATCAATGTCAGTCCGCTTCCGGCGAGCAGGATAAGCCCCGCCCACAGCCAGGGCACGAAGCGATGCGCCGTATCCGCCATTGGCTCGAGCGACACCATGCGCCATATGCGCAAGTCGATCATGAAGACCGACGAAATCACCATCGCGATGGCGAGAATGTGGATCGTCTGCAACAGCGGAATAAGCCAGAGCGCGCTCTGGATCGCGACGCTGACCGGCGTCTGCGAAAGCCACTGGGCAACTTCCAACATGCTCATCGAGGCTTGGTGCGCCCGATCGGCGCCGTAATGACGAGATTTATCATCCGGTCCGTCATCGCGCCATCGGGCTTCGACCACGCCACCGTGCTAGGCGCGGCGCGACCCTATTCCGAGCCATGCCGACCTCATGTCCAACCCCATGCCGGCCTCATGTCCGACCTCACGCCCGACCCATTTGCCGGATTTCGGGCCTAC
>Ga0335077_10007156_pt1 | contig 13800 bp, 13 predicted proteins | sample Lox_Sample_31_FD_207151 | JGI IMG/M metagenome (GOLD analysis project Ga0335077, IMG submission 207151) | Soil microbial communities from Loxahatchee National Wildlife Refuge, Florida, United States - Lox_Sample_3.1 | ecosystem: Environmental > Terrestrial > Soil > Wetlands | place: USA...
AGCGCCTTGCGGACCCCGATCTCGCGGGTGCGCTCTCGCACCGCTACCATCATGACGTTCATCACTCCCAGACCGCCCAGCAGCAGCGTCACCACTCCCACCGCGCCCAGAAAATATTTCATGCCATCCGTCATTTGTTGGAAGGCTTGGGCTTCCTGCACCGTGTCCCAGATGGGACAGGCTTCTTTGTCATTCGGATCGAAGCGGTGCATGCGGGCGAAGGCGGTTCTGATCTCGCGTTTGCAGGCTTCGTGCTGCTGCACCGACTTCGGCGTCACCAGCAATTGATCGAAGGTCGTGGGGGTACCCGGTGGCTTGTCGGGAAAATCCCGCCGCATGGCGCCGAAGGGCACGAAAATCTTGTTCACATCCCAGCCGTCATAGCTGGAATCCTGCTTCTTTTTCCGCATGACCCCGATCACGACATAGGGCATGTCGTTGAGATAGACGTTGTGGCCGATCGCATCCTGTCCGGGGAAAAGCTGCTTGGCGGCATCGCTGCCCAGAAATGCCACCCGCCGGCCTTCCCGGTTGTCTTCCCAGTTGTAGAAGCGTCCTTCCCCAACATCCAGGCTGCGGATATAGCCAAAAGGCGGGTAAGACCCCGTTACCGTGAAGGCTGCATTGTTGTAGTTGCTGTGGATGGCTACATCGTTCTGCTCGAGCTCGGGGAGGGCGTATTCACAATCCACCGCTTCGTTCTGGATTGCTGGAAGATCCTCATCCACCCAGTGCACGGTCCTGCCCGCCCGTAACCCACCGGCTTGCAGGCTCGTCCGGCCGTGGAAAACAATCATCACGTCCTTGCCCAGCGTACGGGTCTGTTCTTCCTGCCCTTTGCGCAGTCCCTCGCCCGCAGCCACCATCAGCACAATCGAAACGATGCCCCATGCAATTCCGAACATGGTCAAGAACGTACGCAGCTTATGTGCCCACAAGGTATGAAGCACATCGCCAATGAGATCCCGCAAAGCCATGCTCGTTCCGTTGGACGCGCACCCGCCGCGAAAGTAAGCCGTACCCGCGAAAGGCTCCCTCTGCCCCGACCGTTCAGTGATACGCAAATCGCGCCGGTCTGGTTTCACCTCAATTGCACCGATTTCATTGAAAGATCATGCCTTGCATACAGTTCCGGCTAGAGTCCGCTACCCGTAGGCAAAACCTGATCGCGTTCCGGTATCTAGGCCAAAAGGCTGTACAATAATCGGGTCAGCCCGATATCCGATGCTAAAGAAGGCGCCCGTTTGGCGGGGCTGGGGGAGCCATGTTCGAGGTTACAGTCGAGGATTCGTTCGCCGCGGGCCACTACCTGCGCAATTACAAAGGCAAGTGCGAAAATCCTCACGGACACAACTACAAGGTTCGGGTCACACTCGCCGGCACGGAACTGGACAAAGCTGGATTGCTTCTTGATTTCAAGGACTTGCGTGATGTCATGAAGCACGTCATCGATCGCCTCGACCATCAGATGATCAACGACCTTGATCCGTTCACCCGGTTGAACCCGTCGGCGGAGAACCTGGCAAAATATTTTTACGATGAGGCCAACGGCAAGCTCGGTCATACTACCGGCGGCCGCGTGCGGGTGAAATCCGTCACCGTGTTTGAAACGGATACAACCACAGCCACCTACTCTGAGTAGAGGACCGCTGGATTCGGCCCTCCAGCGGATACATTGATGCTTGCGGCCGGACGGGGGGCGCCGTCATGCAGGTTACCGAAATCTACAAATCGATCCAGGGAGAATCCACGCGCGCCGGGCTGCCATGCGTTTTTGTTCGACTCACCGGTTGCAATCTGCGCTGTTCCTGGTGTGACAGCGAATACACCTTCACCGGCGGACACCGCATGTCAGCGGAAGAAGTATTGGAAGAAGTAGAACAACTCAGTCCCGGCGGCGGTCTGGTTGAGATCACCGGCGGCGAACCTATGTTGCAGGAACGGGAAGTCGCTCCTCTGATGCAGCACCTGCTTGACGATGGCTACACCGTGCTGCTCGAAACCAGCGGAGAGCGGCCTTTGGAACACGTGCCCAAAGGAGTCGTGAAGATCGTCGATGTGAAGTGTCCCAACTCGGGAGAACCGGACACCTTCCACATGGAGAACCTCGAGACTCTCGAGCCCGAGGATGAGGTCAAGTTCGTCCTCAGCGACCGCACCGACTATGAATTCGCCCGCGATTTTGTCGCCCGGCACAATCTGGTGGGCCGTGTGAACGCTGTCTTGTTCTCGCCCGCTTTCAGCAAGGAGGCCGGCGGTGCGCGGGATACCTCGCATTGTCTTCTCGATCCTCGCGAACTGGCCGAGTGGATGCTGGCCGACAATGTGCCCGCGAGGCTCGGATTGCAGATCCACAAGTTCATTTGGGATCCGGCATTAAAGAGCGTATAAGCCTCGTCGCAACGGTGGGCTCGTCTCTTCGTTGTCCTTTGCCAAGTCAGGATTCATGACAGACGCCAATTCCCGCGCGGTCGTTCTGCTCAGCGGTGGCATGGATTCCTGCGTCTGCGCCGCATTGGCCGTCCGCGATCACCGCGTTGCCGCCGTTCACATCAGTTATGGTCAGCGGACTGAAACCCGCGAGCGCGAGGCGTTCCTGCGAATCTGCGATTGCCTGGGAATTCATGACCGCCTGGTCACGCGCAACGACGCGCTGCGGGCCATCGGCGGCTCGGCCCTCACGGACGCCAATATCGCTGTGCCCGAATCTCGCCATCTCGGGCATGACGTTCCAGTCACGTATGTGCCATTTCGCAACGCGCACCTGCTCGCGGTCGCCGTGAGCTGGGCTGAGGTCCTGGGCGCCGGCCTCGTCTACATCGGGGCCGTCGAACCCGACAGCTCCGGCTACCCTGACTGCCGGCCCGCGTACTATCGCGCTTTCAACCAGGTCGTAAAGGCCGGAACCCGCGAAGGGACCGTCCAGATCGTGACACCCCTGATCGCCATGCGCAAACAGGAGATTGTGAGGCTTGGCCTTGAATTAGGCGCGCCCTTCGATTTAACGTGGTCTTGTTACAGCCGCGAAGATAAGGCTTGTGGAGTTTGTGACAGTTGCACGCTTCGCTTGCGCGCGTTTCGGGAGGCCGGTGCCAGCGACCCCATTCCCTACGCCGCAGATGTGCAAACGGTGTAGCCGCCTACAGCACATGTCGAAGCATCGTCGAGCGGAGAACGGGATTCCCAAATTCGCTTTCAGCCGGGAGGCAACAATGAAGCAACGTTTCGTGGTGCCGGTACTCATACTGCTTGCGGCAACGCTGTGCGCCGCTCCAGCCTTTGCCCAGATGACTGGCACCGTCAAAGGGGTATGCAAAGACCTGCAGGGAAAAATCATCGAAGGTGCCATCGTCGACTGGGCCAACGTCGATACCGGCCACAAGTATGACCTTAAGACCAACAACAAAGGCGAATACTTCTCCCTCGGTATCGCGCCTGGAAAGTACAAAGTCTCGCTTCTTGTCGATGGCAAGGAGATCTATCACTTCAATGGTGTGGTGGTGACCGTCGGCGAGACCCCGCTGGATTTCGACCTGCAAAAGGAGCAAGCCGCCGCCGCGCAAGGACAAGGATTGAGTGCCCAGCAGGCCAAACAGCAGCAGGAACAACAGGCCAAGCAGAGCAAGGAAGCGGGGCTGGTAAAGACCCTGAACGACAAGCTGCAGGCCGCAAACACCGCCTCTGAGGCTGGAGACTTCGATACCGCGATTGCCCAATTAACTGAAGCTACCCAATTGGACGCCAGCCGTGATCTGCTGTGGTTCAAGCTGGGAGATGCCTACCGCGGCTCTGCCCTCAAACAGACCGACGCTGCCGAGAAAACCCGCCGTCTCACCGAGGCTGCCAACGATTATCAGAAAGCCGTCGATCTGAAGCAGAAGACATTTGAAAGCGGGCCCAAAACCCCCGAGGCGACCAAGCAACTGGCTGCTTACTACAACAATCTTGGCGACGCCTGCGCCAAGGCAGGCAAGCTCGACGATAGCGTCAAGGCTTACAACCAGGCCGCCCAGTTGGATACCGCCGGTGCCGCGCAATACTACTTCAACATCGGCGCTGTGATGACCAACGCCGGCAAAGTCGACGATGCCCTCGCGGCATTCGATAAGGCGATTGCGGCCGACCCGAACCGTGCCGATTCCTATTATTGGAAGGGCGTGAACCTGATCGGCAAGGCCACGCTGAAGGGCGATAAGATGGTTGCTCCCGACGGCACGGCCGAGGCTTTCAACAAGTACCTGGAATTACAGCCCAATGGGCCCCTCGCCGAACCTGCCAAGCAGATGCTGGCCAGCATCGGTGCTACCATCCAAACCGAATTCGGCAAGAAAAAAACCACCAAGAAGTAGCGTTCGAATACAAGTTCCTTCCCCCGGGCGGCCTTGATCGGCCGCCCTTTTCTGTCCGAAAACGGCCCCGCCAGCCAAGGTTACTATCGTCTATTCGCTGGCCGTTCTTCATAGTACTCACGTTCCTTTGTCCGATAGATTGGGCTGTTGAGAAGGGCCGCCTCGGGGGCGAAAGCCGTCTGCACGGCCGATTCCCTGGACAAATCAAACCATGGCCACACCCGGTACAGCTCCAATTTCGGTGAGCTTCGATCTTCAGAATCTCTCGGGGTCGTTTGACACCGCCGGACTGCTGACCGCGATCCTGCGCGCCAACCCCCAGGTCAGCGACCTGATTTTCTCGCCCGGTCGCCATCCGCAAGTCGAAGTTTACGGTCAGCTGGTCACGGTGCAGGCTCGTGGTCTTCGTCCCCTCAGCGCGGATGATACCCGCCGGATTGCCTCTGAACTCATCGGCAGCAACAAGCAAGCCATCACGCTCCTGCGTGAGCAAGGGTTTTGCGATGTCTCCTACGGACTGCCCGGCCTGGCCCGCTTTCGCGTGAACGTTTTCATCCAGCGCGGAAGCTGCGCAGTCGTCATGCGCGTCATCCCCACTGCTATCCCCGACTTTGACTACCTGGGTCTGCCTCCGCAACTGCGCGAGGTGGCGAATCTCCGCCACGGCATTGTGCTGGTAACCGGCGGCCGGGGATCGGGCAAGTCTTCCACCCTGGCTTCACTGCTCGACTGCATCAATCAGAGACGGAACTGCCACATTCTCACCATCGAAGATCCGATTGAGTTCCTGCATAACCATAAGAGCGCCACCATCCATCAGCGCGAACTGCACAGCGACACCCCCAGCGTTGCCTTGGCCATGCGCGCCGCCTTGCGGCAGGCTCCCAATGTGCTCCTGGTGGGCGAAGTGCGTGATCGCGAGACTATTGAATTGGTTCTGGAAGCGGCCGAAGTCGGACCGTTGGTCCTTTCCAGCATGAATACGGTCGACGCCGGCAAGACCATCGAACGCATCGTGCACGCCTTCCCGGCTTCAGAACAAGCCGCCATCCGCAGCCGCTTCGCCAAAACTTTCCGCTACATCATTTCGCAGCGCCTCGTCCCGCGTAAGGACAACCAGGGCCGGGTAGCCGCAATTGAGATTCTTAAGTCGAATCCCAGCACCCGCGAATACGTGGAGCAGGGCGATCGCGAAGGAAGGACTTTGCTGCAACTGCTGCGGGCGGGCACCAGCGAGGGAATGCAGCATTTTGACGAGCAGATCGAAACCTTGGTTCGCGCCGGGCTCGTGGACCAGGAAACTGCGCTCACCCACGCCACCAATCCGCAGGAATTGCGCGAGGCATTGCTGCGCTGAAGGCCGCATTCACTCCCTTTTCCGGCCGAGCCATTCCCTGACCCTCTAGCTGTCGTATCATCACGTTCATGTCCGCGACTCCGTTGCCCGGTGTCCTCTCGTTTGAGCAGGCCCGTCACCTCGTAGAAGAGCACGCCTCCCGCTTGCGGCCGCTGGGCAAGGAACTTTTGGAATTGCAGGATGGCGCGGGTCAGGTTCTCGCCGAACCGCTTTTCGCCGACCGCAACCTGCCGCCATTTCCACGATCCACACGCGACGGCTACGCCGTTCGCTCCGTCGACCTTGCGCGGCTTCCCGCAACCCTCACTGTCATCGCAGAGATCAAGGCGGGTTCGGCCACCCCAGCTCCCGCCGTCGGCCCCGGACAAGCTGTCTCCATCATGACTGGAGCTCCAGTACACATCGCGGGAAGCCAATAAGGTAGAGATTTCGAAGTCGGTCGCTGCTGGAGAGAACATCGTGCCGCAGGCTTCGGAGGCCAGGCGCGGCGATCGCCTGCTCTCTCCTGGCCACTGCCTGGATTACGCCGCTCTCGCCATCGCTGCTTCCATTGGCCGCAGTCACTTGCTGGTGTATCGCAAGCCGCAGGTAGCTGTGCTCTCGACGGGTGACGAAATTGTAGACATTGATGCCGTTCCCGCCCCCGGTCAGATCCGCAACTCCAACAGCTACTCCCTGGCGGCGCAGGTTCAGGCCGCCGGCGGCGAGCCACTCATTCTGCCCATCGCACCGGACGAAATCGTCCGCCTGAGGGAATTAATCACCGATGGCCTCGAAGCCGATCTCCTGCTTCTCACTGGGGGCGTCTCCATGGGGAAATATGACCTTGTCGAACAGGTCCTGGCCGGATTTCAGGCGGAGTTCTTCTTTACCGGAGTCCAGATTCAGCCGGGACGGCCGGCCGTATTTGGCCGCATCCCGGTCAGCCTGCCCGCCGCTCAAGAATCTTCTGCCGCGCGGAACAAGTACGTCTTCGGTCTTCCCGGTAACCCGGTTTCCACCATGGTCACGTTCGAACTCTTTGCCCGTCCATTGGTGGAAGCCCTGGCGGGCCGCTCACCTCGAAAACTGATTTTCCTTCATGCCCGTCTGCGATCGGAGATCAAAACCAGGACTGGACTGAAACGTTTCCTGCCCGCGCTCCTGACCGGCGAGTTCGACCGCGCCGAGGTCGAACTGCTCTCGTGGCAGGGCTCGGGCGACATCGTCGCAGGTGCCCGCGCAAATTGTTACATCGTCGTTCCCGAAGACCGCGATCGCTTATCCGCAGGCGACTGGGTACCAGTCATGTTGCGGTAAACTCGCCATTCCGACTCCTCCGCCTGCCCCGCTACCTCCACCTGTCATTCCGACCGAAGAAAGGAATCTGTTTCAACAAAAAAAGGGGGCACCTGACAGGTGCCCCCTTGATTCGCCAACGACCTTTGCTACTGTCCGGCCGGCTTTTCCGCTGGTTTTTCCGACGGTTTCTTCGGCATCGCCATTGACTTCTTGGGTTTCCAGAAATCCGGGTCTGCCTTGACCCAGTCGTCCGAGACATAGCTCATGTTCGGCGAGAATACGAACAGGTTGGTTTCCACGGATTCAATCGCCGAGGCTGTTAACTCGGCAAGCCTCTTCATGCCGTTCTCGCCCATGGCGTCCTCGAACGCCTTGCCTTCGGCAAAGTAATGATCGATGTCCGCCGCAGCCTTTAACGGAACGAAGATGACGAACGTCCCTTCGGGTGCGCCGTACACCACTTCATAGGTCGCCCAGTGGGAATCCGGGATGCCCTTCTCGTATCCGGCCGTCACCAGTTTCACCGCTTCGTCCCATTCCTTGCGGTGGCCCGGACGTACGCGATAAACGCTGATTTCGAAATAGCGCATGTGCGGAATATCCACCGCCGAGTGATAGCTGTATTCCTCGCTGTACGCCATCGCGGCCGCGTCTGCGGAATCGAGCAGTTCGCCGTCCGCCACCGCCGCGCGGTCCAGCGCGCTCGACAGCGCCTCGTTCTTCTCCGTTGCCTTCGCGTCCTTCTCCCACGCGTCGAAAGAGTCATAGCCGGTCAGGAACAGTGCCCGCGGCTTGCCGGAAAGAGAATTTACCGTAAGGTAATGAGTTGGCCACTTGGCATGCGTGAGCGCCTGTATGAAAGCGCTTTCGGATTTTTCATGCACCATGCCGGTTTTGCCAGGTTTGAGAAATTCCCTGAAGATTGTCAGCACCTTCGGCGGCGACATCGTGCCCGCCGCCTTGTCCTGCGCTGCTGCTATGCTCACAACTCCGGTCAGCATAGCCAGAGTTAATGCAAAGCCCATAAAACGCGTCATTGCTGTTTCCTCCTGCTTGCGAAGTGGAATCGTTAGACCGTCAATTGACCTTGAGAAAAATGCCCTGGGATTCGAGCAAGCGGAGACTATTCCCTGCCCGCCTGCAAGTCAAGCTGCAACGCCCTTTCCGGATCCGCTCTCGAATCCTGCTAAGATAAATCTGGTCCAAACGGTATCTTGTGGCTCGCAAACTTTCTCATTTCGACCGCGCCGGCCGCGCTCGCATGGTGGATGTTTCCGCGAAAGCGGCCACCCGGCGCGACGCCGAGGCCCAGGCTTTTGTGGCTATGAAATCGGCTGTCGTCAAGGCATTGCCTGAGAATCCCAAGGGGGACGTTCTCGAAGTTGCCCGCCTCGCTGGTATCATGGCCGCCAAGCGCACGGCCGACCTCATTCCCATGTGCCACCCCTTGCCCCTGTCGCACGTTGATGTGACCATCCGGCTGTGCGAGAATGGCGTCGCCATCCGCTCGAAAGTCCGCACCAACGCCGTGACTGGAGTAGAAATGGAAGCGCTCGTCGCCGCTTCGGTGACCGCGCTCACCGTTTACGACATGTGCAAGGCGTTGGACAAGGGAATCGAGATCCGTGAGATCGTGCTCGCGCGCAAGACCGGGGGGAAAAGCGGCAAGTACGTCCGGCCCCGGACCTAGTGTCTTCCATGCCGAATAACGTCAAAGTCCTGCTGGTCGATGACAATCCCATGATCCTGGGAATGCTGCAGGGCGCGCTCAGCCCCCTGGCCATCGTCACCACCTCGAGCGACGCGGCCGATGCTCTGCTGAAAGCCGTGGATAATCCTCCCGACCTGCTGGTCAGCGACTACCGCATGCCCGGCATGGATGGCCGCCAGCTCGCCGAGAAACTCAAGGGCCGCCCCGCCACCGCCGACATTTCCGTGATCCTGCTTGCCTCGAAGGCCGACATCATCGAAACCCTCGGCAGCCACGAACATTCTGTGGATGAATTTGTCGAAAAGCCTTTCTTCCTGAAAGAGGCCACTCGCCGTATCAAGCGCATCATCGACAAGATCGCCCTGGAGAAGATGGCCAAAACTGCGCCGTCCGACGGCGTGTTGCGCGGCAGCTTGCTGCAGATGAACGTCATTGACCTGGTACAGTCGCTGGAGATGGGCCGCAAGAGCTGCGCACTCACCCTCGCCCGCCGGGACGAAAAATGCGAGATGTTCTTCAGCGAGGGCCAGGTCACCCACGCCGTCTACGGAACGCTTTTCGGAGATGCCGCAGTCTTCAAGGTGCTGCGCTGGACCGACGGCAACTTCCAGATCGACTTCGAAGGCAAAACCACGCGCCAGACCACATCCCTGAATACCCAGGGCCTGTTGATGGAAGGCCTGCGTCTGCTGGATGAAGCCAACCGCGACGCCGGACCCGCCGAGGAAGAAGATGTCCTCCTCGACTCCTGAGTCCATTCCCGCCGCCGTGCTCACGGTCAGCGATTCTTGTGCGCGCGGCGAGCAGGCCGATCTCTCCGGCCCCGCCGTCGCCGAATTACTGCGCCAGCAGGGGTTTCACATCGCCGCCACCAGCGTCGTTCCCGACGAAGAACCCGCCATTCGCGCCGCCATTCTGCAGTTGCTCGAAAAAGCTCGTCTGGTGGTCACCACCGGGGGAACCGGCATCGCCCCGCGCGATGTCACTCCCGAAGCTACCCGCTCCCTCTGCGATCGCCTCCTCGAAGGCGTCGCCGAGCGCATGCGCGCCCAGGGCTCTCGCCACACTCCGTTCGCGGCCTTGAGCCGCGGCCTCTGCGGCATTCGCGGCGATGCCATCATCCTGAATCTGCCTGGCAGCCCCAAAGGTGCGGTCGAATCTCTCCAATCCGTGATTGACATACTTCCTCACGCGCTTCAACTGCTCACCGGGGATACGAAACATGATTAGCCCACTCCCGTCTGCAATTCCGCGGTTTCGCGTAAACTCTTAGATTCACTCTTGAATACCGTCAAACACATCCTCTCCCGCTGGAGCGCACTTCTCTGGGCCTTCCTCAAACCCCTCGGCGCATGGGGCGTGCTCCTTGTCGCGGCTATTGACGGCAGTTCCGTCGGCTTGCCCGTCGACGCCGTCGTCGCCGGCTACGTCTACACCGACCGCTCCCGCTTCCTGCTTTATGTCTTCCTGGCCGCTGCCGGGTCCGCCCTCGGCAGCATCGTGGTTTACGTCATCGGCTACACCGGCGGAGAAGCCTTGCTGCGCAAGCGCATCTCTCCCGAAAAGTTCGAAAAGCTTCACCGCCTCTCCGATCGCCACCCCTTCTGGAGCCTCGCCTTCCCGGCCATGCTCCCGCCGCCCACGCCCTTCAAACTGTTTGCCCTCGCCGCCGCCGTCTCCGAGATGCAGTTCACTCACTTCCTGCTCTCGGTCTTCGCCGGCCGCTTGCTGCGTTTCTTGATTCTTGCCTTACTTACTCTGAAATTCGGCCCTGAGGTCGTGCACACCTTCGGCACCGTCGTCACGCGGCATTACTACTGGGTATTAGGAGGGATCGCCGCAGCCATACTTCTATGGCTATTGATGCGGCGAAAAAAGGCTGGGCAAGAGAGCCAGGAACAAGAAAGCCAGGAATAAAGACCAGAAAAACTTGCGGCGCCGTTACGCGGCCGCTGCGTGATCGCCCGATCCGCGCAAGGCCTCCGCAAGCGCCTGCAACGCCATCGGAGTAGCAAACATCACGCCGGTGAACAGCAGATCACCCACCACCGCGTGCCGGAAGAACGGCAGCCCCGCTGCATAGGACATCATCAGCCCGCTGGCGTTCTTGGGATACATGTTCCAGCAGGCCCACACCGCAAAATTGCTCAGCACGAAAAAGCTCACAGAACTCGCCAGCGCCGCTCCCACCACCCGCAGCGCCTTCGCGTTCGTCCGCAGCCGCGTGCCCAGCAGCAGGATCGCCGCGTACCACGCCCACGTCACGAAGTGGTCCCACGAAAACGGATACGCATACACCAGCTTGGTCAGCGCTACATCCGAGGCCGCCAGCAGCACAAACGGTATCCACAACTGTCGCCGCGATCCGCGCGCGCCAAAGAACAGCAGCGAGCCCACTACCGGCGTGAAGGTAAACGGATGCGGCAGAAAGCGTACCGCCACGGCAAGCACTACAAACAAGTAAGCCAGCATGATCACCTCGGCAAGTAACGATTGTGGCGCGGCGGCGCGCCTGCGTCAAGTTCACCCCGCGCCTGCCAATCGTGGCACGGAAACCGCCCGCGCGTAACTTCGGTAACTTTCTTCCCCGCTCACGACAAAAGTAATCTGGGCATGATGCCTCCCGGAACCCAACGTTACGCGCGCACCAAGATGGTGTTGCCCTTGCGCCTGTGGCTGGAATGCGACGACGCTTCCGCCCTTCAACTGGCCCACACCCTCGATATCAGTCCCGTCGGCGCGCGCCTCGGAGGCCTGCGCACGCCCGTTCAGCCCGGGCAAACACTCCTCTTGCAGCGCGGCCAGCTGAAAACCCGTTTCCGCGTTATCTGGACTAAGCAACTGAGCCCCACGGAAATCCAGGCCGGCATTGAGACCGTCGAAGAGGGCAGGAAGATCTGGGACTTGGAGCTGCCGCAGCAGCCCGTCTCCGATGACAAGCCTCCGCTTGCGCAGCCGCACGCGCCGTCGCAGCCGAAGGCTCCTGCGCGGCCCGCTGTTTCTACTGCGCGCCGCACTCCACCGTCTCCGCCGCGCGTCCACACCCAGGCTGTCCCGAAAATTCCGCCGAGCGCAGTCCAGGCTGCAGCCATCGCCGCGGTAGTGCTCCTCGGGGCGGTCGGTGTCTTTGCTTATCGGGAGTTTTACCCAAACGTGGCCGCGATTCGCGTTCCCCTGCCCGCCGTCCTCACCGCCGAGCAGCTCGACGCCATCACGCCCAAGCCCCACCGCGAGACTCCGCTGGTGCCAGCCGCGGGCATCGCAGAGAACGCATCACTCTTGCAGGTCGCAGAAGCCCCTCAGGGACACATCCCCTACCCCACGCCGCCCGATTCCAGCGTCCGCGGCAAAGTGGATTTGAAAGTAGTTATCGCGACCGACGGCCGCGTTAAGCGCGTCCTGCTGGTTCACGGCAAGCAGCTTCTCGCCCAGGCCGCCGAGGGAGCCATCCGGCTCTGGCGCTATGCGCCCCACCTCAAAGATGGCGAGCCGGTCGAAGCCGAAACTACCGTCAGCGTCAGCTTCCTCGGCGACGACGCCGTCTCCGTTCACTTCCCCAAGCCAACCCTCGCCCAGGAACTCGCCAACTGACGGCGGCTACGCCGGCACTCCCCTCAAAGCTTCATCTCCAACTTCGCACACCCTGGCCGCCGTCCAGCGATTCGGCTCATGCCGCCCTCTGAGATAGAGCTTGAGATAATTGTCCGTCAGCGTTTCCGTGAACTCGCCGTCCGCGCGGCTCTGTACCACGTTCAGCGTAATCGCCTGCAACCGCTTGCCCACGAAGCTCTGCATGAACGACCGCTTCTTCTCTGCCGCCAGCTCGCGCAGCGCTCGCGTGCGCTCTCTTGCCACTTTTACCGGAACCTGCTCCGTCATCGCTGCCGCCGGCGTTCCCGGGCGCGCCGAATACGTGAACACGTGCAGGTAAGTAAACGGCAGCTCTTCCACCATCCGCCGCGTGGCTTCAAAGTCCTGGTCGCTTTCGCCGGGAAATCCCGTCATCACGTCGGCCCCGATCGCCGCCTCCGGCATGGCCGCGCGGATTCTCTCGATCTTCTCCCGGTAATGCCACGGGCGGTATTTCCTGTGCATGGCCCGCAACACCCGGTCGCTCCCCGACTGCATCGGCACATGCGCATGCCTGGCAATCCGCGGCGATTCCGCCACCAGCGTAATCAGTTCCTCGCTCCAGTCCATCGGCTCGACTGAACTGATGCGCAGTTTCTCCAGCAGCGTCTGCTCCAGGATCGCCCGCACCAGCGCCACGAATCTCTGCGGCCGCGTCTTCTTTCCCTCGCTGCTCGAGCTGAAATCTCTTCCCCATCGCCCCAGGTTGATGCCGGAAATCACAACTTCCCGATACCCGGCCGCCACCAGTTCTCTCACTTCCTCCACCGCCTGCTCCAGCTTCAGCGACCGGCTCTGTCCCCGCACATAAGGAATCACGCAGAAGGAGCAGCGATTGTCGCAGCCATCCTGCACCTTCAGGTTGGGACGCGTACGCTCGTTGGCCGCATCGAACACCGGCGCTGCCAGCAGCTCGGTGTGGGCAAAGATGTCGGAAACAAAAATCGCGCCCGCTGACGCAAGCCGCGAAAGCGGGACAAAACCGCGGTCCAGCGCACCATCCGGCATGCCCGCCGCGAGCGCAATCGTCGCCAGTTCATGCTTATGGGAATTGCCCACCACCCGGCTCACGCCGGGAAGCGCCGCGATTTCTTCCGGCGCGCGCTGCGCGTAGCATCCCGTCACCACGATCTGGCAATCCGGATTCTGCCGGTGAATCCGCCGGATGGCCGCGCGCGCATCCTGGTCCGCCGCCGCCGTCACCGTACAGGAATTGATCACCACGATCTCCGCCTGCTCCGCATCCCGCGCGCGCTCCAGGCCCTGCTCCCGGAACTGGCGCTCGATCGCCGCCCCATCCGCCTGCGTCGCCCGGCACCCGAAATTTTCCACGTGAAAGCTCGCCACATTCGTATGGTAACTGATAAGCGCGTGCCTGGTGCCCCAGGGGGTGGCCCACCTTTGCGCTTCTTCTTTTTGCAAAGGTGGGGCGAGACGGTGCCCCAGGTTCCGCGAGCGGCTACGCGAGCTAA
>Ga0335077_10007158_pt1 | contig 13798 bp, 13 predicted proteins | sample Lox_Sample_31_FD_207151 | JGI IMG/M metagenome (GOLD analysis project Ga0335077, IMG submission 207151) | Soil microbial communities from Loxahatchee National Wildlife Refuge, Florida, United States - Lox_Sample_3.1 | ecosystem: Environmental > Terrestrial > Soil > Wetlands | place: USA...
CTTCTTCTACGGCACCCGCCAGGAGCTGGACCCGATCCAGACGGCGACCGGCAAAATGGGTACGCCGATCCCGTTCGCGAACCCCTACGATCTGGCGATGGCACCGGACGGGAAGACCCTGTACGTCCTCAGCACCGGCCCGGCCGGCTACGGCGGCACCGTGACCCCGATCCACACGGCCACCAACACGGCGGGCCGCCCGATCGAAGTCGCGGACCAGCAAAGCAACCCGGTGGGCTTCGCGGTCACGCCGGACGGCGAGCACGTCTACGTGCTGGTGGACAGCGTGGTTTCGTGCGACGGTTCGGTGATCCCGATCCGGAAGGCGGCCGGCCAGGCGCAACCCGCGATCCCGGCCGGGGGTCTCCCCCACCTGATCGCGATCACGCCCGACGGGAAGACCGCCTACGTCGTGACCTACACCTGCGGGGCGGGGAGTTATACGGTGACACCCATCGCGACCGCCACCAGCCACGCAGGCCAGCCGATCCAGGTCAGGTACGCCACCGCCATCACCGTCGCCGGCTGACGTTAGTGAGCCGAGTGGCCGGGGGCGCGGGTCACGGGCTGTACGCCGGATTTACGGGCGGGCTCGGTTTCCAGCATTTCGCGGACCTTGCCGAGGAGGTCCGCGGCGGTGAAGGGCTTCTGGATGAAGGTCCGTTTCCCGTCGGCCAGGTTGGGCGGGGTATAGCCGGACATGTGCAGGACGGGCAGGCCGGGGCGGAGGTGCCCGACAGTGTCGGCCAGGGCGATGCCGGACATGCCGGGCATGAGGGAGTCGGTGATCACCAGCTGGACGTCGTGGGAGATCAGCAGGGTCAGTGCCTCGTAGCCGCTGGCTGCCTCCAGGGTGGCGTAGCCGCCGTGCTGCAGGATGCGCGCGGTGGCCTCGAGGACTGCGGGTTCGTCGTCGACGACCAGGATGACCTGCCTGGCGGCGGTGCCGTCGCCGGGCCGGGCCGGGGCGGGCACGTCGAGGACGGCGGGTGCGGTGGTGGCGGGGATGAAGATGTGGAAGGTGGTGCCGGCTCCCGGCTCGGAGGTGATGATGACGGCGCCGCCTGCCTGGGTGATGACGCCGTGCACGGTGGACAGGCCCAGCCCGGTGCCGGAGCTGAGTTCCTTGGTGGTGAAGAACGGCTCGAAGGCTCGGGCGGCGACCTCTGAGCTCATGCCGGTCCCGGAGTCGGTGATGGTGAGCTTGGCGTAGTGCCCGGGGAGGATGCCGGAGCCGACATGACGGGCGCCCTGGTCGGTGAGATGCGTGCTGGCGGTGGCGATGGTCAAGGTGCCGCCGTCGGGCATGGCGTCCCGGGCGTTGACGGCCAGGTTGAGCAGGGCCTGCTCGATCCGCCCGGGGTCGGCGTAGATGTCGGGGGTGTCGTCGGCCAGGTCCAGCCGCAGCGTGATATGCGACCCGATGCTGGCCGCGAGCAGGTCACGGGCGCCGGTGATGAGGGTGTTGGGATTGATGGTCTTGGGCTGGGCGGGCAGGCGGCGGCTGAGGAGTAGCAGTTCCTTGCTCAGGCGCCCGGCGCGCTGAGCGGTGGCGAGGATCTGCCTGGCGTCGTCGATGACCGCGGCCCTGTTGTCGGTTTCGGTGGTGATCAGCTCGGCGAAGCCGATGATGGCGCCGATCATGTTGTTGACGTCGTGGGCGATCCCTCCGGCCAGCTGGCCGACGGTTTCCAGCCGCTCGGCCCGGTTGATCTGGTCCTGGTAGGCGCGGATCTGGGCTTCGGCCCGGTTGCGGTCGGTGATATCGCGGGCGACAGTGGCCGCTCCGGTGATCGTTCCGGCGGCGTCGCGGACGGGCGAGACGGAGACGGACACGTCTATGACGGCGCCGTCCTTGCGGACCCGGGTGGTCTCGAGCTGATCGACGCACTGGCCGCGGCGGATCTTGTCCAGGATCTCGGGGAGTTCGGTGGCCCGGTCCGGCGGGATGAGCTCGGCGAGGCTGTGCCCGGTGATGTCCCCGGCGGTGTACCCGTACGTGGCGGCGGCGCCGGGATTCCAGCTGGTGATGATCCCGTCCAGGGTCAGGCCGATGATCGCGTCGGTGGAGGATTCCACGATCGCGGCCAGCCGGGCGGTGGCCTGGCTGGCGTCGTCCTCGGCGGATTTGTTTGCTGTCGGCACGGCTTCCCCCAGGCATTCGTGATAATACCATGAGTTATACATCGTTACTCATAGTATTCAGCGTGGGAGGCTGTGACCAGGCTGGATGACCTGCTGGGCAGGAGGCGGCGGACCGCTCAGTCGAAGCGGCGGGGCGCTCGGGTAGCGCTGGCCGACGTCGGCACACGGGTCAGCGCCGCCGAGGAAGCCCGGGACCACGGGGGAGTTCATGGCATGACCGGGGGGATTTCATGTCATGACGGGGGAACATCGGCACCGGCACCGGTGGGTCGTCGATCCGGCCGCCTACGCCGTGGCTGCCTCGCCGTTCAAGCCGGCCCTGATCGACCGGAGCTACGCGGGTCAGGACTGGTACCGCGGCAGGGCAGAGTTCGCGACATCGCGACCTCGCCGAGGGCCGGGTCGGATGGCAGCGGCTGCCGCTCGCCGGTCAGCGCGAACCCGCAACGCTCGTACAGCGCGCGGGCATGGGCGTTCGTCTCGGTCACCCACAGGTGCACGGACGCGGCGTTCCTCGCCCTGGCCCAGCTGATCACGGTGGCCACGAGCGCCTCGCCCACGCCGCAGCCGCGGGCGCGCGGCCGCACGTACATGGACACCAGTTCCACGGTGACCGGGTCCTCTGGGTAGCCCCCGATCAGCCCGGCCGGCTCAGCCGCGCTGACTTCGGGGAGGAAGGCCAGGAAGGTGCCGCCGCGGGCGATCCGGTCATGCCAGTGCGCCTCGGGCCGGAGGATCTCCCGCTCGTAGGTGGACCCGAAGGCGGCCGGGGCGTCCCGCAGTGCCTCCAGCCGGATGTCACGCAGCGCCTGCCAGTCGCCGGTGACCGTCTCACGCACCAGGACCATGGCCCATGGTCCCCGTGATCAGCGCCCGTTTGCCGCGCAGGCCGAGATCCATGCGCTAACCGGGGGCGGGGAGCTCGCCGCGCTCGGCCGCCCGGGCCAGGCGCTGGGCCTCCTTCAGGCCCACGCCGCGGGCCTGCGGCGGGAGGCGGTAGATCGACGCGCCGCCCATCAGGTTGTAGGTCCGGATCCGGATCAGCGGCGCGCCCGGGCGTGGCGGGCGCTGGCTGCCGACCTCCTCGTGACCGCCCATGAACGAGAAGCCGCCGACGTCGAGCTCGACCGAGTCGGGAACGTAGACCTCCGAGCCACCCATGAACGCGAACAGGTTGACGGTGAGCTCGCCGCCCTCGATCTCCGCCTCGCGCAGGTCGATCTCGTTGCCGCCCATGATCGCCACGGCGTTGATGCTGCCCACGGCGCGGAACCGGCCCCGCCGGCGCGAGCCGCTCATGATCGCCACCATCCACCGCACGGGCTTGCGGCGGGACGGCGCCAGGGCGGCCCCGCTGGCCTGGCCGGCCTCGCGCGGCAGGTCGCTGGTCAGGGTGGCCAGCTCGCCGCGGGTCTTGGCGGCCAGCACCCGGCCGGATCGCTCCTCCAGCTCGTCCAGGGTCAGCCGGCCGACGGCGGCGTGATCGCCGAGCGTGCGCAGCACTGCGTCGCGCTCGGCGTCGGAAACCCGGAGGGAATCGTCAGGTTCGCTCACTGCTGGCCCCTTGCGGATCGGCATACCGGTCAGTAAGAGTACGCCCTGGGGCGCGGGGGAAACAGAGCGCCGTCACCGGCCCACGTGATCGGTGAGCCAGGAGCAGAGGGGCAGGGTCGTTCGGAAAAATGAGATGAGGCGGTCCTTGGCCGCCGCTGTTTCCAGCCAGGGTGCTACGGGCCATTGCTTCCAGGCCGTCAGGCCCTTGTAGCGCAGCAGCACGATCCGCGGGTGATCGGCGGGATAGCCGCGTGGCGCGGACCTGAGCGCCCCATGGCCCTGCACGGTGACGTCGGCCTGCTCGATCGCGGCGATGATCTGCTCGAGCTGCTGGCCGGGGCCGTCGCCGGCGACGGCCTCCCGGTACCGGGCCAGATGGTCCGGCCCCATCTGCCACATCCCGGCTCCCGCCCCGAGGCCCTCGGCGGACAGCTGGACGTACCCGGTGCCGCCGATCACGGCCCCGATGTGGGTCTTGTACGGCGACTTGTCGCGGCTGAACCTGACGTCCCGGTACGGCCGGAAGATCTTCGGCTCACCGAACTCCGCGGCCAGTTCCTCGGTCAGTTCGGTCATCGGGCCCAGGATCTTCTCCTCATAGACGGCCTTGTGCTCGGTCCAGTAGGACTTGGAGTTGTCGGCCGCGAGCCCGTCGTAGAAATCCAGCGCCTCTTCCGGCCAGCCGCTGAACGCCATGATCCCTCCGGTCGTCGTCTTGTGGTCTCACCGTAGCGGCCTTAGAGCTGCGGCGCCGCTCGGTCGTGGACCGGGCGCGGCCCTGCTGAGCCCGGCCCAGTCAGTGACGGGCGGCCCGTCCCCCGCGTCACGCCGCCGCGCCTGCGCGCCAGCCTTTTGGCCCCTGTGTGGCCCCGGGCCCGGCCGGCGCGGGCCCTCTGTCCGCCGTCCGACGGTCCCGGGTCGGCCGGGGGGGTGCTGGCCCACGGACCCGGAACCGGGTATATGGGACCCATGACCACGCCGGAACGGGACGGGATAGCACTGACCCATCTTGACGAGCCGCTGTTCGACGGGGCGGGCGCGACCAAGCGCGACCTGGTGGACTACCTGGACGCGGTGGCCGGGCTCATCGTGCCCGGACTGCGGGACCGGCCGCTATCGGTGATCAGGGTCCGCGCCGGGCAGCAGCCGTTCATGCAGAAGAACGTGCCCGGCTACGCGCCGCCGTGGCTGCGGACGGTAACCCTGTGGGCCGAGTCGTCCAGGCGCGAGGTCCGCTACGCGCTCTGCGACGACCGGCGCACGCTGCTATGGTTCGCCAACCAGCGCGCGGTGGAGTATCACCCGACCTTGTTCCTGGCCGGGCACATGGGCCGGCCCACCTACCTGGTGCTGGACATCGATCCGCCGTCCGGGGGTGAGTTCGGGCACGCGGTGGCGGCCGCGAAGCTGGTCCGGCAGGCGCTGGCCGACGCCGGCCTGGCCGGCGCGGTCAAGACCAGCGGGGCCAAGGGGGTGCACGTGTACGTGCCGATCGAGGCCAGCGGCGACGACGCGGCCGCGGCCACCAGGGCCATCGCCGTGCGCGCCGAACGGCTCGACCCGGGCCTGGCCACCACGGCGTTCGTCAAGGACGACCGGGAGGGCAAGGTCTTCCTGGACTCGACCCGGGCGCACGGCGCCACCGTGGCCGCGGCGTACAGCCCGCGGGCCCGGCCGGGCGTGCCGGTCTCGTTCCCGGTGCCGTGGGAGGACCTGGATGCCATCACCCCGGCCGACTTCACCGTGCACACCGTCCCGGCGCTGGTGGCCGCCCAGTATTCGGCCGGCCAGTCTTCGGCCGACCAGTCTTCGGCGGGGCAGCCGTGGGCAGGGCAGCCGTGGGCAGGGCAGCCGTGGGCAGGGCAGCTGCCCGGGCCGCAGACGCTGAGCCCGGAACTGGTGGCGGAGGGCCACGAGATCCCGGTCGCCCGGGTGCAGGCGATGCACGAGGGCAAGCGGCGGGCGCGGGCCCGGCGCGCGGAGGGGCTCTGACCCAGGGTTCTGGCGGGCTGGGTCACGAGCGTGCCGTCGACGTCGGCAAGGAACAATCGGATCGTTGGGGGGGGCATGTCGCCTCCAGGTGAGTTTTCTTCTTGATCGCGGGAGTTATCGCCCATGAGCATCGAGCGGGAGAAGCAGCTCGCCGCGGAGGCGGCGGCTGAACTGGTCGAAGACGGCATGGCCGTCGGGCTCGGCACCGGCTCGACGGTCGCCTTCCTGCTCCCGGCCCTGGCGCGCCGGTCGCTGGACATCCTGTGCGCCGCCACGTCGCCGCGCACCGAGGACGCGGCGCGCAAGCTGGGCCTGAGGATCGAGGAGGTCGCGAGCATCGACCGTTTCGATATCACCATCGACGGCGCGGACCAGGTCGCTCCCGACGGCTGGCTGGTGAAGGGCGGCGGCGGCGCGCATACCCGCGAGAAGATCATCGCCGGGGCCGCCGGCCGGTTCGTCGTCATCGTCGACTCGACCAAACCGGTCCAGGCCATCCACAGCCCGGTTCCGCTCGAGCTGCTGGCCTTCGGGCTCCGCGCCACGATGCGGCGGGTCTCCCCCGCCTCGCTGCGCGAGGTCCAGCCCAGCCCGGACGGCGGCGTGATCGCCGACTACCACGGCCCGGTGGGCGATCCGGCAGCCCTGGCCGCCTGGCTGTCGTCTTCGCCCGGGGTCGTCGAGCACGGCCTGTTCCCGCCGGACATGGTGGCCACGGTCCTCGTGGGCCGACGTGAGTCGGTCGACCGGATCGACTTCAAACATGCGCAGCCCTGACCCTCAGGACGCCGCACGGTCGGCCATCACCAGTGACGCCGCGGCCTCGACGCGGCCCGCCGGAATCGTGGTGTCGCCGGCCCGGGCCACGGCGTCGGGGTCAGGCAGAGTTTCGAGCGCGTGGTGCATGTCCGCTCCTGCCGCGTCGTTCCGGGTGTTTGGTCACAGTCAAATCATCTGCGACCCGGGCTCACGGCCCTCGGCCGGGGGGAGCATGACAGGGGACCGTGCGGGGGCACCACCGCCGGGTTGCGCGAGGGGGTGCGGCTGCCCCACCGGCGGGTTAGAAGGCTAGGCCGTCTGCCAGTAGACGGTGTAGTACTCGTGGGCGGCGCGGCTCACCGGGATCAGCGTGATCGGACTGCCCGCGGAGATAGCCCCGAACGCCATCGGCTGGGTGGCGGTCTGCTGCACCGAGCCGACCTCCAGAGATGGCGTCAGGGCGCCGGGGTTGGCGTGGTACACGCCGCTCAGCACGGCCGGTCCGTAGGTCACCGCCTGCACGGTGGGATGGTCGGGCGTGGGCTCGAAGGCCAGCCGCATCGGCAGCGTGACCGCCAGCACGTCCCCGGGCTGCCAGCGCCGCCGGATCGCGACCCATCCCCGGGCCGGGGCGTCCGGGATCAGCGCCCCGTTGAGCACGACCACCGGCGGTCCGTTCACCCAGGCCGGCACGCGGACGCGCAGCGTCATCGTGGCCGCACCGGACACCACGGACAGGCTGATCACCGGATCGTCGGGAAACCCGGTCTCCTGCTGCAGCACGAGCCCGGCGGTGCGTACCCGCGAGGGTATGAACAGGTTGACGTACAGGCCGTCCGCGTCGCGGGTGTAGATGGTGTCGGCGAACTTGGCCTGCGTTTCCAGGCCGGTGGCGGTGTCGCAGGTGAAGGTGTCGTAGTCGGTGGCGTAGATGCCGGGGTCGCCGCCGGGGAAGTAGTTCAGCGGCTGGCGTTTGAACGCGCCCGCGGACAGGCCGGTGTAGTAGCAGTTGAAGCCGTGCGGCGAGGTGGGGTCCTGCTCCCCTAGCATCTGGTTGAACAGCGTCCGCTCGTAGTAGTCGATCAGGTCGGTCCGGGTCAGCTGGTGGAAGTGCAGCAGCCTGGTCAGCTTGAGCAGGTTGTAGCCGACGCAGTTCTCGCAGGTGAAGTTCGACAGCTGCCCGGCGACCGCGTCGGGCTGCTGGAAGTGCTCGTAGTTGCCCGCGCCGCCGATGACGTAGACGTGGTGCGCGGTCACGATGTGCCAGAAGTTCTGGGCGATGTCGCGGTACCTGGTCTGGCCGGTCTCCTCCCACAGCCGGACGCACGCGATGATCTTCGGCGTGGTCACGTTGGCCTGCAGGCCGGCCAGCTGGTCGACCCCGTCCGCCAGCGGGTCGAGCAGCTGGGCCTGGTCGAACCGCTGCGCGGCGGCCAGGTAACGCTCCCGGCCGGTGATGGTGTACAGGTTGGCCAGGGCCTCGGGCAGGCCGCCGAATTCGTTCTGCAGCACCATCTGCATCTGCGCGTACGGCAGGCGCGCGGTGCGCCAGTCCACCCAGTCGCCGAGCTTGGCCGCGACGTCGAGCGCCTGGGCGTCGCCGGCCAGCTGGTACTGGTCGATCAGCCCGGCCAGGTACTTGTGGATCATGTAGTACGGCGACCAGACGGGCCGGCCCGTCTCCAGCCAGTCGAAGAAGAACTCGGGGAACGCCGACAGGTACCCCGGATGGAAACCCGCCCGACGCGCCCGGGCCTGCAGCGCGGCGAGCTGGCTGACCAGATAGCGGCCGCGGGCCAGCGCCTCGTCGTTGCCGGTGCTGGCGTAGGTCAGCGCGAGCGCGGACATCAGGTGCCCGGTGGTATGCCCGCGCACTTCGGAGCTGGGCTGCTCCCAGCCTCCGCACGGCTGCGCCGGTGACGGCAGGCCGTAGTTCAGCCGGAACGGGCGGAGCATGCGGTCCAGGTCGAGGAACGTCAGGTACGCGGTGTTCCGGCCCTGGTTGGCCAGGAACGGGCTGTCCAGCAGCTGCACGTCCCGCAGCGGCAGCGCCGCGGCGCGCCCCGCCGTGCCGTCCGGCGCGTAGCCGCCCGGGACCGGTCTGGCGTTGCCCGCGCTGGCCAGCTCCGCGCCGGAGAAGCCCGGGCCGCTCCCGAACGAGGGGCCGTCCAGCAGAGCCTGCTCGGCGACGAGGGCGCCGGCGCCGAGCACGACCAGCGCCTCGCGCCGGGTCAGGCCCTTCGAGCCCGCCGATCCGCCCGCCTTGTTCACGTTCGAGATCCTTTGCCCTGCTCGCCCCGCAGTGATGGTACCCAGCGGCCCCCTGGGTGATAACGATCGCGGTTCCCGGCTTGTTCTGGGCGCCGGAAGGCCAGTTATTACCGCCGCATTACGGGCCCGCCGATCTTTGAGCCGGAACCGGCCGCGGGCCGTAGTTGTGGGTAGTGGCCAGTGCTCGCGGCCGCCGCTGATCAATGAGCCTCAATCATCGCGAACGCTCCCGGGCTCAGCGATCGCTCGTCTCCTCCTATCCGTGCAGGCGCCGCGAGTCACTGGCCACCGGCGTGCGTGACGCCGCTAGCCATGGACCAGGGCGGTGAGCGCGGCCAGCGCGATGGTGACGGCGGCGGCGCTGCCGTGCAGCGCCACGAGCCGGCCGGCGAACGACGGCGCACCCCCCGTGGGTCCGTCGGGCCCGCTACCGCGGCCGGAACCGGACCGCCGGGCGGCGCGGGTGTTGGCCGTGAACCAGCCCAGCCCCACGCACGCCGTGGCGGCCACCACGCCGAACGCGATCCAGCCCAGCGCCCGGTTGTGGACCAGCGTGAAGCCCAGCCAGAACGCGAGCCCGGTGATGCCCCCGGCCGGGTGCGCGAACTCCACCAGCGACCGCGCCCCCGGCAGGATCGGCGCCTGCCTGGCCGCCACCAGCGAGGGCGGGGCCCACCGGTCCCGGGCCGCCCGGCCCGCCGTGACGGCCGGCTGGGGGGCGGGAATCGGGGGTCCGGCAAGGCGGGCGCGGCCGAGGCTGCTGGTGAACAGCAGATAGAACCCCGCCCCGGCGGTGAACGCCCACAGCACCAGCACAACGATGGCCATCTAGCTCCTCTCCGCAGCCCGAATGTACCCGGCTACCCGGACAGACGGCCGGCGGGCGAGCGGCGTTCCCGGAGGCTGGCGGCCGAGCAGCGCAAACCACGGTGCGTGACGGATTTTTCGTTTTGCGTGCGAACTGATGGCAGGCGTCATACAATGAATGGTCCTGCGAGCACAGGACGTGAGTTGAAATAATATTCCGGAACACCAGATGGAACGCTGCTAGTCTGGGCTTCTGACAACCGTCGCACATTGCCAGGTCACCAGCGGGGTCCGTGAACACGGATGGTGACATCGAACCAGTGTTCGTTCGGCATAAAAAAGGTTTTCACGGGTAGCGGCGGAGGATCAGTTCAAAGGGGAACTATGACGCCGGTCATTGGTATTACCGCCTACGACGACGTGGCGGCCTGGCGCAACTGGAACGCCCGGGCCGCACTGCTTCCCTACGCGTACGTCGACGCGGTGCGGCGGGGCGGCGGGCGGCCGGTCCTGCTGCCGCCGGACGGGGACCAGGACGAGGCCAGTGAGACGGTCGCCGGCCTGGACGGCCTGGTCGTATCGGGCGGACCGGACGTCGATCCGGTCCGGTACGGCCAGGCCCGGCACCCGCGGACCCAGCCCTCCGTTCCGGTCCGGGACGCATGGGACCTGGCCGTCACCGGTGCCGCGCTGGCCCAGGGCGTGCCGCTGCTGGCCATCTGCCGCGGCATGCAGGTGCTGAACGTGTGCCGGGGCGGCACCCTGCACCAGCACGTGCCGGACCTGGTCAGGCACGAGCGGCACGAGGGCCGGGCGGGCTATTTCGGGCGGCACCAGGTCCGGGTCAACCCGGACAGCATGCTGGCCGCCATCCTGCCCGAGCCGGGCCTCTTCAACGTGCCCACGCACCACCACCAGGCCGTTGACCTGCTCGGCGACGGGCTCCAGGCGGTCGCGTGGGAGGAAGACGGCGTAGTCGAAGCGGTCGAGCCTGGACCCACCGAACTCGGCGGCCTGTCCGGCTTCGTCCTCGGCGTCCAGTGGCACCCGGAGCAGGGCGATGACGTCCGGCTGTTCGGCGCGCTGGTCCGCGCCGCGGCCGAGCGGGCCACCGCGAGGACGCAGGTCCTGACACCTATGATCTAATTCTCTGCGTCGGCACTGAATGCGCAGTGCTCAGCCTTGGTGATCAGGAGTTAGCACGTGCCGGGAGGCTCGCCCGCCATCGTCGCCGCGGTGTTCCGCGCGGTGCGGACGGGAAACGCCTTCGAGGAGACCGTCGAGCGGCTGCTCGAGGGCGTCAAACTGGGCATCTACGCGCCGGGTGACCGGCTGCCGCCGGAGCGGGAGCTGACCCGCAGGCTCGGGGTCAGCCGGATCACGCTGCGCGAGGCGCTGCACGAACTGGCCGCGGCCGGGTACGTGGAGACCAAGCGCGGCCGGTTCGGCGGCACGTTCATCATCCGGCAGCCCGAGCCGCTCGTCCCCGACGAGCTCACCCGGACCGCGCGCGACATGGCCAGCGGGCTGGACGACGCGCTGACGTTCCGCCGGGTGGTGGAGACCGGCGCGGCCGAGACGGCGGCGCGGGCCAGCCTGAGCAGGCAGCAGCGCGAGAACCTGGCCGAGTGCCTGGCGGCGATGCACGACGCCGGCTCGTCCGGCTACCGGCAGGCGGACACGCGGCTGCACCTGGCCATCGCGGACGCGGCGGGATCGCCGCTGCTGACCGCCAGCGTGGTCGAGGCCCGGGTCCGGCTGGTCGACCTGCTCAACGCCATCCCCATGCTCGAACGCAACCTCGAGCACGCCGACGGCCAGCACACGGCCATCGTGCGGGCCATCCTGGCCGGCGACCCCGAGCGGGCCCGGCGCACGATGGAGGAGCACGTGGCGGGGACCGCGGCGCTGCTGCGCGGGTTCCTCGGCGACGTCCTGGGCTCGTAGGGTCCGGTGCACGTGATGTCGATCCTCGTGTCGCTGTTCGCCGGCTTCCGGAGAGGCCCGTGGCACCTGGGCCGGTGGAGCTACCTGGTCGGCACGATCGCGGTTGCCTGGGTGGTCTTCATTACCATCTTGTTCACGCTGCCCACCGCGAGCCCCATCGGCTGGGGCAACTTCAACTACACCGTCGTGGCCGTCCTGGTGGTGATCGGCTTCGCCGGCATCTACTGGCTGGTCTCGGCGAAGAACTGGTTCACCGGGCCGAAGGTGCAGGGCACGCCCGAGGAACTGGCCGCGATCGAGAGAGAGCTGTCGTCGTCATGATGACCGGAGACCTGGACCCCGTGGGCCCGCGGCGCCGCGGCATGCTGGCGCTGGACCAGTTGCGGTCCGCCGTCGAGGCGGGCGAGATCGACACCGTGGTGCTCTGCTTCACCGACATGCAGGGCCGGCTGCAGGGCAAGAGGCTGGCGGCGGAGTACTTCCTCGAGGAGGTGGTCGTGCACCACTCCGAGGGGTGCAACTACCTGCTCGCCGTGGACGTGGACATGAACACGGTCGAGGGCTACGCAATGTCGTCCTGGGAGCGCGGCTACGGCGACTTCGTCATGGTGCCCGACCTGAGCACGCTGCGCCGGGTGCCGTGGCACGACGGCACGGTCATGGTGCTGGCCGACCTGCGCTGGCTGGACGACGCCCCGGTGGTGGCCTCGCCGCGGCAGATCCTGGCGGCGCAGACCGCCCGGCTGGCCGAGCGGGGCTGGGTGGCCATGGCCGGGACCGAGCTCGAGTTCATCGTTTACCAGGACTCCTACGAGCAGGCCGCGGCCAAGCGCTATCGCGATCTGGTCCCGGCCAACCAGTACAACGTGGACTACTCGATCCTGGGCACGGCGCGGATCGAGCCGCTGCTGCGCCGGATCCGCAATGAGATGGGCGAGGCCGGGCTGTACGTGGAGTCGGCCAAGGGCGAGTGCAACCTGGGCCAGCACGAGATCGCCTTCCGCTACGCGGACGCGGTGACGACCTGCGACAACCATTCGATCTACAAGACCGGGGCCAAGGAGATCGCCGCCCAGGACGGGTGCAGCATCACCTTCATGGCCAAGCCCAACACTCGCGAAGGCAATTCCTGCCACATCCATCTCTCGCTGCGTTCGGCGTCGGACGGGAGCCCGGTAATGGCCGGCGACGGGCCCTACGGCCTGTCCCGGATCGGCGAGCGCTTCCTGGCCGGCCAGCTCGCCGCGCTGCGCGAGCTCTCGCTGTGCTACGCGCCCAACATCAACTCCTACAAGCGTTACGTGGCGGGCAGCTTTGCGCCCACCTCGGTCCGCTGGGGCCCGGACAACCGGACCTGCGCGCTGCGCCTGGTCGGGCACGGGTCCTCGCTCCGGGTGGAGAACCGGGTGCCCGGCGGCGACGTGAACCCCTACCTGGCCATCGCCGGGATGATCGCGGCCGGCCTGCACGGCATCGACCACGAGCTGCCGCTCGAGCCGCCGGTGACCGGCAACGCCTACAACGATGACGCGCCGCGGGTGCCGGACACGCTGCGCGACGCGCTCGAGCTGTGGGACAAGAGCGAGCTGGCCCGGGAGTCGTTCGGTGCCGAGGTGGTGGAGCACTACGCCAACTACGCCCGGGTCGAGCTGACCGCCTACGATGCCGCGGTGACCGACTGGGAGCTGCAGCGCTGCTTCGAGAGGCTATTAGACCCAGCCCCGGCGCGGCGGGCGAACGGAAGGTAAGGCTGAGGTCACATGCTGAGGTTCGAGGGCAGGACCGTCGTCATCACCGGCGCGGGCAGCGGGATCGGACTGGCCGCCGCGCGACGGTTCGCCGCCGACGGTGCTCATGTGGTGGCGGTCGACATCGACGACGCGGCCGGCGAGAAGGCCGCGGCGGAGACCGGCGGGCTGTTCGTCCACGCCGACGTGACCTCCCAGCCCGACGTGGCGGCGGCCTTCCGCACGGCGCATGGCACCCACGGCTCGGTCGACGTCGCGTTCAACAACGCCGGCATCTCGCCGCCCGACGACGACTCGATCCTGTCGACGGGCCTGGAGGCCTGGCGCCGCGTGCAGGAGGTCAACCTGACCTCGGTGTACCTGTGCTGCAAGGAAGCGATCTGGTACATGCGCGCGCAGGGCAAGGGCGCGATCGTGAACACGGCCTCGTTCGTCGCGGTGATGGGCTCGGCCACCTCGCAGATCTCCTACACCGCGTCCAAGGGCGGGGTGCTCGCGCTGTCCCGCGAGCTCGGCGTGCAGTTCGCCCGGGAGGGGATCCGGGTCAACGCGCTGTGCCCGGGCCCGGTGAACAC
>Ga0335077_10007159_pt1 | contig 13797 bp, 13 predicted proteins | sample Lox_Sample_31_FD_207151 | JGI IMG/M metagenome (GOLD analysis project Ga0335077, IMG submission 207151) | Soil microbial communities from Loxahatchee National Wildlife Refuge, Florida, United States - Lox_Sample_3.1 | ecosystem: Environmental > Terrestrial > Soil > Wetlands | place: USA...
TGTGCGCCCGTCGAGTAGTTGAGCATTGCCGGTACGCGCCGATAGGCCTGCAGCGCGAGAACCGTCGCGACCGTCGCATTGGCGTTGGGGAGCAGCAGGCCCACTTTCTCGAGCGGCTCCGTGAGCGCTGCAAAGCGGCTCCCCAGCAGCAGCGCGCCCGCGATGAGGCGATTGTAGGAAAGCGGCTTGCGCTCTATGTCCTCGAGGATCGCGCGGCCGCCGCCGTGGATTCGCCGCGCGTCCAGCACGGCCTGGAACAGCGTCTTTCCGGTCTCGGCGGTCTCATACATCATTCCGGACATGATGTCGTAGAGCTGGAGGCCGATCTCGCGCCGGCGCTGGCGCCCTTTGATCTCCGGCGCGATCTCGAGCGCGCGCGGCTCCTGGATCGTTATGCGAACACGAGGAAAGCGGCGGAGCCGCACCTTGCCGCGAAGCCGCGAGAAGATGGTGTATTGGAGCCCGTCGAGCCGCACCGGCACGATCATCGCGCGTGCCTTGTCGGCGATCATGCCGGGACCTTCGTAGATCTTCATGAGCGCGCCGGTGACGGTGAGGCGGCCTTCCGGAAAGATCACGATCGGCCGGCCCTGCTCGGCCGCCCGGATCAGCGTCTTGGTCGCGAGCGGCGCCAGCGGATCGATGGGGACAGCGTCGACCAGCGAGAGGAAGGGCTTCAGCCACCAGGTCGCGGCGCGATTGGCCGCGACGGCGAAGGCGGGTCGTCCCGGCAGGAAGGCCGCGAGCACGGCTCCGTCGAGGAAGGAGAGATGGTTTGCGACATAGACCATGCGCTCGCCGGCCTTGGCGACGTTCTCGATGCCGCGGACCTCGACGCGATAGACGAGGCGGAAAATTGCCGCCACCGCGGCCTTGAGCGCCGAGGTCGGCACCAGCAGGATCGCTGCCAGCGCCGCGATCGTGTTGACGATCCCCGCGACGAAGAGAACCTCCACCACGGAGAACCCGGCCGCGAGCAGCAGCGTGCTCGTGGCTCCCGCGATCACGATGTAAAGCGCATTGAGGATATTGTTGGCGGCGACCACGCGCGAGCGGTGGCTCGGCTCGCTCCGCGCCTGGAGGATCGCATAGAGCGGCACGATGAAGAGTCCGCCGCAGATCGCAATGATCAGGAGATCGACGACGAGCCGCCAATTCGCGGGATGGGAGAGGAATTGCCAGAATCCCGCGAGTTCCTGATCTCCGCCCCCGATGGCGTGACCGCTTGCCCAGCAGAGGTCGAAGGTGAAGACGGCCATGCCGAGCGCGCCCAGTGGCGCGAGACGTGCCGTGACTTCGCCGCGGAGAATCCACCCGCAAAGCGCGGAGCCGATGGCGATCCCGACCGAAAACAGGACAAGGAACAGAAGCTCGACATTGGCGTTCGCGTGTAGCGTTCCCTTGGCGAAGCTAGGGAACTGCGCAAGGTAGACCGCGCCCACTGCCCAGAACCAAGAGATCCCCATGATCGAGAGTCTGAGATCGCGATGCGCGTTGGCGTAGCGGATAACGCTGAAGGTCTCCGTGAAGACGTTGAGGTTGACCTTGAGCTCGGGCATCGCGCGCTTCGCCTTCGGGACGAAGACGCTCGCGATCCAACCGAGGACGGCGAGAGCGAGGAGAACCGCGGGCACGACGGTGGTGCCGCGATCGAGCTGGATGAGGACGCCGCCGAAGATGGTGCCGAGGAGGATCGCGAGGAAGGTCCCGGCCTCGAGCAAAGCGTTGCCACCCATGAGCTCGTCGGTTGCGAGATGGTCCGGGAGGATGCCGTATTTGACGGGCCCGAAGAATGTGGACTGCACGCCCAGGAAGAACAGCACCGCGAGCTGGAAGGCGGTGTTGTCGAGTGCGAACCCGACCGCCGCGAAGATCATCACGCCGACTTCCCAGAGCTTTACGTAGCGAATGAGTCCGGACTTCTCGTATTTGTCCGCGAGCTGGCCCGCGCTCGCGGAAAAGAGGAAGTAGGGGAGGATGAAGAGCGCGATCGCGAGCGAGACCACGACCTCCGTCGTCTTGGAGACCTCGATCGTGCGATAGGTGACGTAGACGATGAGCGCGTTCCGGAAGAGGTTGTCGTTGACCGCGCTCAGGAACTGCGTGACGAAAAGCGGCAGCAGCCGCCGGCTCGCGAGGAGATGAAACTGGGTCGTTGCCATCGGGGACTCCTCCAATGCGAGCGTTGGCTAGGCCGCGAGGACGCGCCAACAGGCGTCCGCGAGCGTGTCGACGAGCGGCAGCATGCGTCCCTTGAGGCGGCCGTAAACCCTGAAGGTCGCGGGCTGCAGGAGAAGGCCCATCACCCAGGCCGCCGCAAGCTCGGGGTCGCGCTTTGCGATCTCGCCGGCCGCCATGCCCTCCGCCACGACCGTGCGCACGACATCGACCGGCGAGATGTGGTCGGGATCGAGTCTCCGCATCGAATGATGCTGCACCAGCAGCAGGAACTGAAAGAGCACGGGGTCGGTGTCGAAGACCTTCGCGCATTCTGCGATCATCGCCCGGAGCTTCGCCCGCGTTCCCCGCTCCGCGCGCACGACCGATCGCAGCCGCTCGGCGAAGGCAGTGTAGTGCCGATCGAAGAGGGCGTGGATCAGCGCGTCCCGTCCCTGGTAATGCCGATAGAGCGCCCCCTCGGCCACTCCCGCAGCGGTGGCGAGATCCCGGATCGTGGTCTCGGCGACGCCCTTGGCCACGAACAATTCCATGGCCTTACGCTCGATCCTCTCACGGGTGGGGGTGCCGTCGCGCATGGGCCGTGGATAAGTGAGTGACTGTTCACTCACTTATAATGGCCTACGGCGCAGACGTCAAGAGGCGAACTCAGCGGACCGAGATCGGGATGCGGATGTCGATTACGGAGGCGACGGGCTTGCCTGCCTCGATCTGCGGGAAGAAGCGCCACTTGCCGAGCGCCTCCAGGAGAAGGCGGTTAAAGGCGGGGTCGGGGGTGGGGCTCACGAGCTCGACTTTGGCGCTGCCGTCGGCGGCGACGCGAAAGCGAGCGATCGCGACCAACTCGACCGCGCGGTGACGGAGTGCGTCGGGAATCTCGGGGAGCGGCTGATAGACGGCGCGCGCGCTCGCCGTGTTTGCGCTTGGTGCCGACGCCGGCGCGGACTGCTGTGGCGCTGGCGCGGGCGGCCGAGACGAGGACGGCGGGCTGTGCGTCGGCCGCGCCGGGGGCGCGGGCCGCGGAGGCGTCGGCTTCGGAGGCGGCGGTGGTGGGGGCGGATCGGGTTCCGCCAAGAGCGGTGGTGGCGTTGGATCGGGCTCCGCCTGAGGCGGCAGCGGCTCGGGCTCGGGAATTGGTGGTGGCGGCTCGGCTTGTGGCTGCGGCTCCGACACAGCAGCGGGGGCGGGTGGCGGCTCGGCTTGTGGCTGCGACTCCGACACGGCAGCGGGGGCGGGTGGCAGCTCAACCACCTGCGCCTCCAGCGGCACCGGCGCGAGCGGTGCCACCGGCGTACCGATGAGCAGGCTTAGAAATCCCGCGATCGCCGCGAGGGCGATCAATGCCGCCGTCGGCACGAGCCAGGGTAGACGTGCCCAGGGATGGTCGTGATACGCCCGGCGGGCGGGCACGGTTGCTACTCGCGCTTGATCGCGAAGACGAAATGGACGGCGCCGGCTTCGCGGGCGCGCAGCATCGCCTGCACCACGGTCCCGTTGGGGGCGGCGCTGTCGGCGTTCACGATGACGCTCGTCTCGGGTCCCGCGAGCATCGCCTGCAGGGTCGACGTCAGGGTCTCCAGTGTGACCACGGTCTCATTGAGGAGGAGCCCGCCCTCTCGCGTCACGGTGAGGGTCACGGGCTTCACCAGCTGAAGCGGCGCGGCGCTGCCCTTGGGCAAGTCGACCGCGAGGGAGTGCAGGTTCTGCATCGCGAGCGAGGCCAGCATGAAGGTCGCGAGCAGGAAGAACATCACGTCGATCATCGGGATGATCTCAATGCGTCCGCGCCGGCGACTGCGGGCAGGGCGGAACTTCATCGTAAGCCCTCGCCGGCATCGAGGCGGATGTGATCGACGAGGCGGGTCCCGAGCCGCTCCATCTCGTCCATGATCTGCGCCTGCCGCGCCGAGAAGAAATTGAAGGCGAAGAGCGCAACCAGCGCGACGAAAAGACCGATCGCGGTCGCGATCAGCGCTTCGGCCACGCCGCCGGTGACCCCCCCGGGATCGACGAGGCCCTGGTTGCCGAAGAGCTTGAAGGCGCGGATCATCCCGGCGATGGTCCCGAGCAGGCCGAGGAGCGGCGCTGCCGTGACGATCGTCTCGAGCACCCAGAGCCAGCGCCCCAGCGACTTCTCGACCAGGCCCGCCTCGTCCGCCGCCCGCGATTCGACCCACCAGGCCGGGCGTGTCCGATTTTCCAGGATGACGCCGAAGAAGCCGCGGAAGTAGTTGCGTGGCGAAAGGCTCTCGAGCTGCTGCTCCAGCGCCGTCCAGTCGAATCCGTAGGTTTCCACGAGTTCCACGAGATCAGCGGGAATCCGCGTCCGCCGCAGCAGCACATAGGTCTTCTCGAGCGCCACCACTGCCGCCAGCACCGCGAGGCCCAGCAGTGGATAGACGGTGACGCCGCCGAGCTCGAGCGTGGTAAGGAGGTCGCTGAGCGTCTGCATCTCTCGCTCAGAACTGCTTCCTGATCGCCCCGAAAATCGCGCGCCGCGGACCGTATTGCGCTGCAAAGACGCCAACGCCGCTGCCGGATCGAATTTGATAGACCTTGTCGAAAGCGTTGCTCAGATTGACGCTGAGATCGATCGGGCCGCCCGGTGCATTTTGAAACCGATGCGAGACACCGAAATTGACCTGGACGTACGGCGGCACCGTCCCACCATTGGGAGCAACGCCATTGTCCTGGCGGAGCCCGGACCCATAGACGAAATTGCCGCTGAATTGCGTCCCCTGCCAGGTATATGCGACACCCCCCGAGGCCGTGATCCACTGGTTGTGATCGGTATAGATGTAATTGTTGGCGATGAAAGCGAGATCGTCCGGACTGAAATTGAACTGTTGCGAAGCGACTTGTGTCGCGCGCTCCCGGCCGACCGCAAGATTTCCATAGGCGGACCAATTGCCCATGTTGTAGCTGCCGGTGACCTCGACGCCGTAGACGTTGGCGTGCGCGTAATTGAAGACCGAGAGGATGATCGGCGCGCCAAATTGGCCCTCGTCGATCAGGTTGTCGGCAATTTTGTAAAAGAAGTCGGTTCCCAGCTTCAGCCCGGGCAGGAAGACGTGCTCTGCCCCGACATCGAAGTAATGCGATCGCTCCGGGAGGATAGGGCCGTCAAGCGGCGGCGAAGCCGGGGTGTAGCCCGCGGGAAAGCCGGTCGTGCCTGCGAATTTGTTGATGGATTGGCCCGATATCAGTTCAATCGCCGGCGGCGTGAAATAGCGCGAATAGCCGGCGTGGAAAGTCGTATCGGGGTCGGGCTTCCAGACGGCATTGATGCGCGGACTAAATTGGCTGGCGGTGGTAAAGGCGTGAAGCCCGTCGAAGCGCGCGCCGTAATTGAGCGTCACGGTCGGCAGTACTCGCCATTCATCCTGCAGATAGAGGCCGTAGACGAAGCCGGTCTTCCCGCTGTTGTCGACGATCGAGACCGGTGTCGTGCCGACACTGGAGCAATCCAGAGTAAAGCAAGGGAAGACCTGCGATGTGGTATTGGAAGTTGCGCGCTCCACTTGGAAGACGCCGCCGTAGCGCAGCGTATGGTCGCTGGCGACACGATAAGTGGCGTCGGCCTGCACGCCTTGCGCAAAATCTCTGCGCGTCGCGTTCTGGGCAATCCCGTTGAACATGAGATCGCCGACTACGTCCGGAGAGAAGGCGAGTTGGCTATAGCGCGCGAATGCGGAGACTTGGAAGTCGTAGGTCTCAGTCGATTTCAGATAAGAAACGGCGGCGTAATCATTCGATTCGGCTTGCGTCTCATTGAGCAGGGTGGAGTTGAAACCCGTCTGGGCGCCGACTTGGAAGCTCGGCACCTGTCCCGGAGTGTTGGGGATCTGGAACGCGGCCTGGTAGACGCCCAACGTAACGGCAATTTTGCTGGTGGCATCGAGGATATCCTCGAAGTAGGCGAAGCCGTGACCCTGCCGCGTGAAATCATGGATGGGATTGTAGGAAGACGTCGGGTTCTCGATGCCGATCTTGTTCTGAAGGTAGTCGCCGACGACGTAGTAGCTGAAGCTGTCGGCGGTTCCGCCGAATTCGGCGCTCGGCTCCAGCCATCCGTGGCTGCCGCCGTAGATCCCGGCCGATCCGCCCTGCTCGAAGGCGCCGCTCTTGGTCTGGATATCGACGATCCCCGTGGTGTAGAGGCCGTATTGCGCCGGCAGTGAGCCCGTTATGACATCGATCGAGGAGGCGAAACGCGAGGTCAGGCTCTGCCCGAAGAAGCTGATCCCTTCCGGCAGAATGAGCCCGTTGATGCGGTATTGGACGTTTGCATGATCGTTGCGCAGATGGATTTGGCCGAAGGAGTCCTGGCTGACCGCCGGCGCCTGCAACAGCGTCTGATTGAGGGGGATGTTGTCGCCGCCGGGTTGGGCTGCAATCGCTTGATCGCTCAGGGTATAGGTCGTGGCGCCAATGCGCGGCTCGATGTTGGCTCGAGCCTCGACGAGTTTTTGTGCGATCACCTTGAGATCGAGCGCCTGCTTTGCCGCGAGAGTGAGGTCGGAGCCGGCCCCGCTCGAGGCGTCGAGTGTCACGACCGCCGTCGCGGCCTCGTAGCCCTCCTTCTCCGCGATGACGGAATAGACGCCGGGCGGCACGCCCGTGAAGCGGTAGCGGCCGTCCGGCCCAGCCGTCGTGCGCGCGGCGACGCGCCTGTCCGGCGCCTCGAGTCGAAGCTCCGTTCCCGCAAGCGGCCGCCCCAACGCGTCCTGTGCCACGCCCTCGACGACGCCCGCCGCCGGCGCCGCCCGTAAGGTGCTCGCGAACGCGCAGCACACGAGCATTATCAATCCGACCATCGAGCCGAAGCGATTGATTGCCGCAGCCATGCCCCGCCCCCGCGCCATCAAGATTCTTGGCTGGGACGTTATGTTATATCATTCTGCAATGCAATCGGTTCCGTGAGCGGACGTCCCTGCGCGCGTTACATCGTCCGTCCGTATCGGATGTGCCCTAGGGTTGCGCTATCACATTTGCTTCAGCCGCATTGGCGCGACCCCTTCGGGGTGCTATAGGCATCGTTCCATGCGAACGGTGATCGCCGCTGCGGCTCTGTTGATGCTTTCGGCGACGTCGGCCGCGGCGCATCCGCATGTTTTCATCGATTATGCGGTGGTGCTGCAGTTCGAGAAGGGCACGCTCAAATCGGTGCGGATGACCTGGACCTTCGACGAGATGTACAGCTCCATGCTGTACCAGGACTACACGAGCCATCCGCGTGGGCCGCTCAGCGCGGCCGATGTGAGTCGGCTGCAGAAGGGCGCCTTCGAGGACACTGCCGACTATCACTACTTCGTCGACGTCACACTGAACGGAAAGCCGGTCGCGGTGAAGAAGGTGACGGACTTCGCGGCCAAGTTCGAGCATCATCGCATCAGCTATTCCTTCACGGTGCCGATTCCCGACGGTCCCGCGTCCGGGAAGAACGCGCTCGAGATCGCGGCCTTCGACAACGAGTTCTATATCGACTTCGAGCTCGTCGAGAAGGACGCGGTCGGCTTCGAGAATGCTGAGGGGCTCGGCGTTTCCTGCGCACCCAAGAAGACGCGGAAGGACACTCCCGTGATCGGCGCAGTCAATACCGTGGCGATGGCCTGCGCCTGGAGCCAGGCGAGCTGAGGAGCGAGAGATGCGAGGCTTGCGAACCTTTCTCCTGGGAATTCTGCTGATCCTCGCGATCGCGCCCGCGGCCTCCGCCGATTCCATCACCGGACGCGGCGCGCCGCCCGAGAGCGCGGGCGCGAGCCTGCCCTTCGTCAACGGCTTCATGATGCGGCTCGCCAACGCCCAGAAGCAGCTCAACGACACGATCTCCCGCGAATTCCGCAGCGTGCATGACGGCGGCTCACGCCTTGCGATTCTCGCGATACTCGGCCTCTCCTTCCTCTATGGCGCGCTCCATGCAGTGGGGCCCGGCCACGGCAAAGCCGTCGTCGCCTCCTATTTCGTCGCGAACCGGGCGCGCTGGACGGCGGGGATCGTGATGGGGAGCCTGATCTCGCTGATCCAAGGCGCGTCCGCTATAGCGATGGTCGGGCTCCTCGCGATCGTCTTGCAGTGGCGGCAGTTCGAGGTTCTGAACCGGACCGCCTCCGTCGAGTTCGTGAGCTACGCGCTGATTGCACTCCTCGGTGCCGTGATGCTCTTCCGCGCGCTCACGGGGCGCGGACACCATCATCATCATGGGCTCGATGACCACGATCATCGCGATCATCACGGTCATCACGCGCACGAGCAGGCGCTGCCCCCTCAGCCCGACCCTCTCCCCGGAGGGGAGAGGGGGCAGGAGCGTCCGCACCGTCTCAATCTGAAGCTCGTGATCGCTGCGGGGCTCACGCCCTGCGCAAGCGCCATCATCATCCTGCTCTTCGCGCTCGCGAATGAGGCGCTCGGCGTCGGGATTGTGGCGGTGGCCGTGCTGTCGCTGGGTATGGCAATCACGGTCTCCATCGTCGGCGTGGCAAGCGTGCTCGGGCGGCACACGCTGCTGCGCGTCCTCGATGCCGTCGGCGTCGGGAGTCACCGCTTCGAGCAGAGCCTCGCCGCCATCGGCGCCTTCTGCATTGTCGTGTTCGCGAGCCTCCTCATGCTCGGTGCCTGGTACAGGATCTGATTGATCCGGCTTCCCCTCCTCGCATGCGTTATAGTATAACATTGCGTGTCTTTCCAGGAGGTCGGCCCATGCGCAGTCTCTTTGCAATCGCTCTCGCTCTCGCCCTCGGTTTCTGCGCTGCTGCCGCGCAGGCGGAGCCCATCTCGGTGGTCGCCGCCGAGAATTTCTATGGGGATATCGCCGCGCAGATCGGCGGCCCCAATGTTGCCGTCACGAGCATCCTCGCGAACCCCGACCAGGACCCGCATCTCTTCGAGGCGAGCGCCTCGACCGCCCGTGCGATTGCGGCCGCGCGCGTCGTGATCGTCAATGGCGCAGATTACGACCCCTGGATGGAGAAGCTGCTCTCGGCCTCGCGATCGCCGGGGCGCGAGGTGATCGAGGCTGCGAAGCTCGTGCACAAGAAGGCGGGCGACAATCCTCATCTCTGGTACGATCCCGCGACCATGCCCGCCGTTGCCAAGGCGCTTGCCGCGACGCTCGCGAGGCTCGATCCCGCCCATCGCGGAGATTACGAGCAGCGGCTTGCAGCGTTCCTCGCCTCGCTGGAGCCGCTCAACGCCAAGATCGCGGCGATGCGCAAGCAGTATGCGGGAACGCCCGTCACGGCGGTCGAGCCCGTCTTCGGCTACATGGCGGCGGCGCTCGGCTTGAAGATGCGGAACGAGCGCTTCCAGCTCGCCGTGCAGAACGACACAGAGCCGAGCCCCTCGGAGATCGCTGCCTTCCAGAAGGACCTGAAAACGCGCGCGGTCAAGGTGCTGCTCTACAACAGTCAGACCGAGGAGGAGGTCACCAAGAAGATGCGTGAGCTCGCGCAGCAATCGGGTGTGCCCGTCGTCGGCGTGAGCGAGACGGCGCCCCCGGATACCCAGTACCAGGCCTGGATGCTGAAGCAGTTGGATGCGCTCGGCGCGGCGCTCGGCGGCAAGGGCTCGTGACGGCGATCGAGCTCAAGCACGTCACACTGACGCGGGGCGAGCGGGTCGTTCTCTCCTGCGTCGACGCGGGGATTGCCGAGGGCGAGTTCGTGGGCGTCTTCGGCCCGAACGGTGCCGGCAAGACCACGCTGTTGCAGGCGATCCTCGGCGTGCTCCGCCCGCAGCAGGGCGAGATCCGCGTCTTCGGCGCATCCGCCGGCGCGGGCGGCGCCGAAGTAGGCTACTTGCCGCAGAAGCGGAGCTCGCTCGGCGATCTCCGCCTGCGCGGCTGGGATTTCGTCGCGAGTGCCTATCGCGGCGAGCGCTGGGGCATGCCGATCCTCGGTTCCGAGGGCCGAGCCGCCGTGCGCTTTTCGCTCGAGACGGTGGAAGCTACGGACCTCGCGGAGCGACCGTTTGCTGAGCTTTCCGGCGGCGAGCAGCAGCGATTGCTCCTGGCACAGGCGCTTCTGGGCAAGCCGCGGCTGCTGCTCCTCGACGAGCCGCTGATCTCGCTCGATCCGCGCTACCAGCAGACGGTGGTCGATCTCGTGAAGCGCGTGCAGCGCACGCTCGGTATGACCGTGCTCTTCACGGCGCACGAGCTCAATCCGCTCCTCGGCGCCATGGACCGAGTGCTCTATCTCGGCAGCGGACAGGCCGCGCTCGGCTCCGTCGACGCCGTCATGACCTCCGAAGTGCTATCGCGCCTCTACAGGGCGCCGATCGAGGTGCTGCGCGTCAACGGGCGCATCATCGTGGTGTCCGCACATGGCGCGGTGGAGGCGGGCGCACACCTCCACGATCATCATGCTTGAGTACGATTTCATGCAGACCGCCTTCGCCGCCGGCACGGTGGTGGCGATCGTCTCGGGAGCGGTCGGCTATTTTCTGGTGCTGCGCAATCTCACTTTCGCGGGTCACGCGCTCTCGCATGTGGGCTTTGCGGGCGCGACGGGCGCGCTGCTGCTGGGGGTTCCGCCCTTCTGGGGCCTCCTCATCTTCACACTCGTTGCCAGCACCGGGATGGGTCTCCTCGGCGAGCGGCTCCGCGGACGCGATGTTGCCGTGGGCGTCATCCTCTCGCTCTCGCTTGGCCTCGGCGTGCTGTTCCTAAGCCTCTACACCTCCTATGCGACGCAAGCGACCGCGCTCCTCTTCGGAAACGTCTTGGGCGTGAGCCGCGGGAGTCTCGCGAGCCTCGCGCTGCTTGGTGTCGTGAGTCTCGCTGCGTTGACGGTGATCTCGCGACCGCTGCTCTTCGCGACACTCGACCCCGAGCTCGCAGAGGCCAAGGGCGTGTCGCTGCGCCTCGTCTCCGTCCTCTTCCTCTTGATCGTCGGTGTCGCGGTTGCGGAGGCGGTGCAGATCGTCGGCATTCTCCTGGTCTTCGCGCTGATGGTGGGACCGGCAGCGGCGGCACTTCGGCTCGCCCCCGGCCTCAAGACCGGCGTGCTGCTCTCGATCCTCCTCGCGGTAACCGAGACCTGGGCGGGGATCGCGCTCTCCTTCTACACGGATTGGCCGCCGACTTTCTGGATCACCCTGCTGGGCTCCGGCGTCTATCTCCTGAGCCTGCTCGCGCCACGCGCAGCGCGCAGAGCGGCACCCGCAGAGCACGGCCATGCGCATACGGTCGACGCGGATTGACCGTCGGCGCGGTCATTTCTTAGGGTCACCGGCGATGGCTCCCTTCGGGGATCAAAAGGGAACGCGGGTGAGGTCGATGCGGCCCAAGCCGCGGCTGCCACCGCCTTACAACATGACGATCACGCCGGTCTCGGTGCTGGTCGCGATCCTCGTGGGCGGCATCGAGGCGCTGGCTCTGGTCGCGGACAAGCTCGAGCTCGACGGGTGGTTCTGGGACGGCGTCGCCGCGCTCAACGATAACTTCGGCAGCCTCGGTTTCCTCATCATCGCAATCTTCGCCGCGAGCTGGCTGGTCTCGATGGCGATCTATCGCCTCCGGGGCTACGACGCTATCGATCCCGCGACCCCTTGATGCGGCACTCTGCCGCAGGGGACTTCGCGCATAGACGCGGAGCTGGGGCGGTCAATTGGGCACGGAATGCTAGACTCCCGGCGATCTCCAGGAGCACGGTCCCCGCGCTTCCCGTCCCGCGACGAACGGGTCGTGCGTCGCCTATAACGGGTAGGAACGAGAGCAATGCAGCATTCCCGCGGGTCGCCGGCATGACGTTGCGCAGTCGCCTGCTCGCAGTTCTGGGCGCCGCGGTCGTCATCGCGGGGGTCGCGGGCGCGGGGCTCTATCTGCGCTCTTGGCTCGCGCCGGCGGCGGGCGAGGGTGCCTCGCTCAACCGTCCCTTCACGCTCACACGCGGGGACGGAGCCGTCGTCACGGACGAGACTTACCGCGGCAAATGGCTCCTGGTTTATTTCGGCTACACCTATTGTCCCGACGCTTGCCCGACCGCGCTCAATGCAATCGCGGAGGCGATGGAGAAGCTCGGCCCCGAGGCCGCGACCGTGCAGCCGCTCTTCATCACCATCGATCCCGAGCGCGACACGCCCGCGGTGATGGGGCAATACGTCAAGTCTTTCGACCCCCGGATCGTCGGCCTCACCGGCACGGATGGGCAGATTGCCGCAGTTGCCAAGGAGTACCAGGTCTATTACAAGCGCCGCGACGTCGAGGGCGGCCCCTACCTGATGGACCACACCTCGCTCATCTACGTCGTCGATCCCGCGGGCGCGCTCGTGCGGTTTCTGGGCGGCGGCAGCTCCGGCGAGCGCATCGCTCAGCACCTGCGGGAGCTGATGAGTCGGACTTCCTGAGAGGGTTCTATGATGAGACTCATCGCGGGCTTGGCGCTCCTATTTCTCACGGTATTACCGGCGCTCGCGCAGAGCGGCTCGCCCTCGACGCTCGAGGTGAAGCAGGTGTGGGCGCGCGCGACGCCGGCGGGCGCCAAGACCGGCGCCATCTACCTCACGGTCGTCAACGGAACGCAATCCGACGACAAAATCCTGAGCGCCTCGACGTCCGCCGCTAGCACTGCACAGCTCCACACCATGATCGACGACAACGGCGTCATGAAGATGCGAGAGCTCCCGAGCATCGAGGTCAAGGCCGGCTCGACCGTCATGCTGAAGCCCGGCGGCATGCACGTAATGCTCATGGGCCTGACGCAGCCGCTGAAGCCTGGCGACAGCTTTCCACTCACCCTCCAATTCGAGAAGGGCGGGAAGATGGAGCTCACCGTTACCGTCACCAAGGCTGGCGCCATGGGCGTTGGCGACATGGGCGGCATGGGGAACATGCCGGGGATGGGCAACATGCCCGGCCATGATATGGGCTCGATGGGCGGGCACGGCACCGGCGGCAAGCAGAACTAGCGCCAGGGAATAGGGCATGACCGACAGCACCGCGCTAGACGCAGATCGCTCAGCCAGGGTCTGGCAGGGCCCAGAGGGCGAGAAGCGCTTTCGCATCGGAAGCGACGAGCACAAGCGGCTTTTCTGCCGCATGCTCCTCGACACGCACAATCCCTATAAGCCCGCGGTGATCGACTGGCCGCATCTCGCGGAGGCGGATCGCCAGCGCCTCGTGAGCTTGCCGATCTGGGACATTGCGGTGCAGACCGAGGGCAAGGCCAAGATCCGCGTCCTCACCTACGGCGAAGGCATTCGCGATCCGTTGCTTGCAGAGGCGATCCGGATGAACGGCTTCGAGGAGGGCCGGCACAAGGAAGTCCTCTCGAACATGGTGCAGGCCTATGGCATCGCGCTCGGGCCGGAGCCGCCCTATCTGCAGCCGCGCGACGCCGAATGGGCCTTCATGGTCACGGGCTACAGCGAGTGCATCGACAGCTTCTTCGCCTTCGGCCTCTTCGATGTCGCGAAGCGCTCCGGCTATTTCCCGCCGGAGCTCGTCGATACCTTCGAACCCGTGATGCAGGAAGAGGGGCGTCACATCCTCTTCTTCGTCAATTGGGCGGCCTGGCATCGGCGCAATCTGCCGTGGTGGCGGAAGCCGATCTTCGACCTGCGCCGTCTCGGTGTCTGGATCAAGCTCGTCCACGAGCGCATGCAGACCGCCCGCGACGT
>Ga0335077_10007163_pt1 | contig 13792 bp, 6 predicted proteins | sample Lox_Sample_31_FD_207151 | JGI IMG/M metagenome (GOLD analysis project Ga0335077, IMG submission 207151) | Soil microbial communities from Loxahatchee National Wildlife Refuge, Florida, United States - Lox_Sample_3.1 | ecosystem: Environmental > Terrestrial > Soil > Wetlands | place: USA: Florida...
GTCGCCACCGGCGAACGTGTTCGGCGACTCCGGTCCCGAGCAGCCCAATCACGTGCGCTTCCGCGTCGGTCCCGATGTCGCCATCGCGCTCGGGGCGCATACCAAGAAGCCCGGGCCGGTGATGACCGGGCGCGATGTGGAGTTGTTCGTAGCGCAGCAACAGGGCGAGGACATGGACGCCTACGAGGTGCTGATCAGTGCCGCGCTGATCGGCGACACCACACATTTCGCGCGCGAGGACGAGGTGGAGGCTGCCTGGGCGGTCGTCGACCCGGTGCTGCACGGCCTGCGGCCACCTTTCGAGTATGTGCCGGGCAGCTGGGGGCCGCCGCAGGCGGAGAGTCTGCTGGAGGGGCCGTGCGGCTGGCACAATCCCGGGGCGCGGCCGCAGGACTGGACTCGATCCTGCGCGCGCGTCGTTCCGGGCTGAGCCTGACCGATACAGAAAGGGGGAAGAGTGGCGGACATTCGAACCGCGCGCCGCAGCTGCGCGCGATGCCGGCGTACGCTGGCGCTCGTCGTCTCGCTGGCACTGGTACCTGCCGCATCATGGGCTGCCAGCCCGCAGCCGGCCGATGATGCGCGCATCGAGCGCGTGCTCACGCAGACACCGCTCATCGACGGCCACAACGATCTGCCGTGGGAAATCCGCGAGCGTTTCGCGAGCGATCTGAGAAAGATCGATCTCAGTGCGAACACGGCCAGCTTGCCGGCCCCGGCGGACAGCCCCGCGCTCATGACCGATATCCCCAGGCTGCGCCGCGGGCACGTCGGTGCGCAGTTCTGGTCGGTATTCGTCCCGGTGGAGATGAAGGGTCCGCCCGCGGTGCAGGCGACATTCGAGCAGATCGACCTGGTGAAGACGATGTGTGCGCGCTACAGCCACGATCTGGCGATGGCCTACAGCGCCGCGGACATCCGCCGGCTGCACCGCGCCGGACTCATCGCCTCGCTGATCGGGGTGGAAGGCGGCCATCAGATCAACGATTCGTTCGCGGTGCTGCGCGCTTACTACGATGCCGGCGCCCGTTACCTGACTCTCACTCATTCGAGCAACACCGCCTGGGCGGACTCGGCCACCGATATGCCGCTGCACCATGGGCTGACGCCTTTCGGTAAGGAGGTGGTAAGGGAGATGAACCGCCTCGGTATGCTGGTCGACCTGGCGCATGTCTCGGAAGAGACCATGCGCGCGGCCCTCAGCGTGAGTGCGGCGCCGGTCATCTTCTCGCACTCCTCGGCGCGCGCGCTGGTCGATCATCCGCGCGATGTCTCCGATGAGCTGCTGCGCCTGGTTGCGCAGAATGGCGGCATCGTTATGGTCAACTTCGCGCCCCCGTACGTGTCCGACGCGCGGCGCCGCTGGTCCGCCGAGCGCGGGGCTGAAGAAGCGCGTAACAACAGCCCGCCTTTCGGCGGCCTCTACATCGGCCAGCCCGAGCGCGCCGCCGCTGCACTCAAGTCCTGGGACGTCGCTCATCCCAAGCCGCCCGTCACACTGGCGGATGTCGCCGACCATATCGACCACATCCGCCAGGTGGCGGGCGCCGACCACGTGGGCCTCGGATCGGACTTCGATGGCATTCCCGAGACCCCGACCGGCCTCGAAGGAGTAGATCGATTTCCCGCCCTGTTGCAGGAGCTCGCACGCCGCGGTTGGAGCGATGCGGATCTGGCCAAAGTGGCGGGCGCAAACCTGCTGCGCGTCATGGCGCAGGCGGAAGCCGTGAGCGCCAGACTTCGTACCGAGCGCCAACCCGCTGAGGGCACGCTGGCCGAGTTCGATGGTGGCGGCGGCCCGGCGACGCCTGCGAAATGAGATGCTGCTGCGGCCACTCGCCGTGCGGATTACCGCCGGCGCCTGCAACGAAAAAGGGCGGACAGCAAAGCCGGCCGCCCTTCGCACCGTGTCCCTCAGAACTGAGCAGGAGAAGTTGTGGCTGAAGGCACAGAGTTGGTTGTTGGAAACTCTCGATCTCTGAACCTCAACCCCCGCCGGGACAGCCGCCTGGTCCGAGCTGCGCGCAGCCAGGTGTCGGCCGTGATAACTGGTCTCTGGTAGCGCGAACTGCGGCCTTGCGGGCTTCGCGCTGAGCGGCAGTCTCACACACACGCACGCCCACCCGGCTGTTCGGCGGCACTTCCATGTGGCACGTGACTTTCGAGTCAGCGCTCGCCACCTTCGCCGCATCAGAAGGTGCATTGGTGGAAGCCGCGGCAGCGTTGGAGACCTCGGAGGTCGTCCCGCTCGCGATGGTCGCGCCTTGTACCGGAGCAGCGACTGCGGGCGGCTCGTTGCTCGGCGGTGCGTGCCCGCCAGACGACGAAGCGCAGCCAGCGACAACGCTCGCCAGGAGCGTTACGACAATCGGGCCTGAGCGGTGGGTACGCGGCGCGTGTTCGTGTGGAAACATGAGCGTTCCCAGAAACTCTACGGATGCTAGCACGCCGTGCCGCGGCGCTCCGCCAGGCGCTGCACGTGTCGTTACGGCAGAGAATGAGGTCGCCGTCCTTGCGGAGCGCGACTGCGCGGATTTAGCATTACCCTCATGTTGAATGATCTGAATAGAGTACTCACAGCGACTGGCTTGAGCCTGTGCTTGGCAGCCTGTGCGAGCACGCCATCGTCACCCGAAGTGACAACCGCTCCCGCGAGTGCGTCCATCAAGCCGCAGCCGGGATGCGTGGATACCGGTTCGCGAATCCCTGGTGACTGTGCGGCGGTTGGTCGTGCTTACAACCAGCGTGATATCAGAACCACTGGCCAAACCGAGGCCGGGTCGGCGATCCGCATGCTCGATCCGTCCGTGACCCTGCCCGGTCGCTGACGCGGCTACGCTCCAGCGCGCGATCTAACTCGGCAGCGTGGCGGCCTCGGCAGGAATGCCTTGGGGCTCGGTATATGCGTTCGGCCGCAAAGGGTGAGTCACGCGGAAGCACGAAACGCCGCAAGCTCGGCGGCGACGCGCTCGAAGAGCTCCGACCAATCGCCGAGCGCCCGCTGACGAAAAAGTCGCATGGTCGGGTACCACGGGCTGTCGCTGCGATCAGTCAGCCAGCGCCAATCCGGCACCGACTGCAGCACCACCCACACACGCACGCCGAGCGCACCGGCCAGATGGGCGAGTGCGGTGTCGGCAGTGATCAGCAGATCGAGTCCCATCAGTATCGCAGCGGTCTCGCGCGCGAGCTCTTCCGGGCCCATGTACTGCGGATCGGTGAGTTGTGCGATCGCGTTGCCGAACTCGACCGTCGCACGTTGCTCGGAGCCGGCGCCTTTCTGCAGTGACACGAGGCTCGTGCCTGGGATTCGCGCCAGCGGCGCGGCCGTAGCGAGCGGAAAGGAGCGCGCTTCGAGCGCGGCGAGCTGCTCGGCCTGCAGGTTGCCCTGCCAGTTGAGCCCGACCTTCAGGCCCGGCAGCGAGGCGAGGCGTCCAGCCCATGTGCCGACCGGCTCGGGCTCGGTGTGGAGGTAAGGGACCCCGCCCGGAACCGTCGCGAGATCCGTGGCGAAGGCCAGCGGCAGACTGCCAAGCGGGATGTGCAGATCGAACTCCGGTACCGGCTCGCCGCGAGCAATGAGCGTGCCACGCATCGGCAGTGAGCCGAGCAGCGGCCGCAGCACCGTCTGCACCTCGAGGATCACCTGCGCGCCCATCTTCTCGAGCAGCGGAACGTAGCGGCAGAACTGCAGCGTGTCGCCGAGTCCCTGCTCCGCATAGACGAAAAGCCGCTTGCCATCGAGCGGCGTCTCACCTGTCCAGCGCGGCTGCCCGAAGCTCCGCAATAGTCCGCGCAGCGGCTCACGCTCGAGCCGCGCCTCGTACAAGGGCCAGCCCGCGTGGAAATCACCGGCGGCGAGCTTGACCAGCGCCTTGCACCAGGTGGCTGTTGGATCCTCTGGCCTGAGGGCGAGTGCGCGGTCGAGGCTCACGAGTGCTTCCTCAGGACGCGCGAGTCCACGCAGCGCGATGCCGGCGTTGGTGTGGGCCTCGATGTAGTCGGGCTTCAGATCGACAGCGCGCGCGAACTCACCGAGCGCCTCTGCCGGGCGGAACATGCGTACCAGGACTGCGCCACGATTGTTGGCGGCCTCGTGAGATTTCGGCTCGAGAGCGAGCGCGAGATCGAAACTCGCGAGCGCTTCCTCATTACGCCGCAGCCGCGTGAGCGCCACTCCGCGATCAAGATGCGCGTTGAAGTCCTGCGGCGCGAGCTCACGCGCCCGGTCGAGGCTCAGCAGCGCCTCCGTGGGCCGCCCGAGCGCGAGGCAGGTCTTGCCGCGCAGCAGATGCGTTGCAGGCGACTGCGGCGCCAGCTCGAGCGCGCGCTCGAAACTGGCAAGCGCCTCCTCGTGACGTGCGAGGCCGATCAACGCCACGCCGAGATTGTGGTGAGCGGGTGCCTCCTGCGGGCGCAGCGCGAGCGCGCGCTGGAAGCTGGCAATCGCCTCGAGCGGTTGCGCGAGTGCGAGCATCTCTACACCGCGCTGCGTGTGCAGCGCCGGGTTCTGCGGTTGCAGCGCGAGCGCACGCTCGATGCTGGCCAGCGCTTCCCGATGCTGCCCGACTACCGACTGCAGCAGGGCGAGATTGTGGTGAGCCTCGATGTTGCCCGGGTTGAGCGCCGCTGCACGTTCGAGGTGCTGCCGTGCTTCCGCCACCCGCCCGGCACGCAGCAGCATTATGGCGAGACCGTTGTGCGCGCGATCATCCTCGGGCGCGAGCCGTAACGCCTGCAGGAAGCTCGCCACTGCCTCATCGAGCCTGCCGATGTGCATGAGAGCGGTGCCACGGCCACGGTGCGCGACGGCCAGCTGCGGGTGCAGCGCGAGCGCCCGCTCATAACAGCCGATCGCTTCCGAGTGGCGGCCCGCCTGCGTGAGGGCGGCGCCGAGATTGGTGTGCATCACAGCGTTGCCGGGCTGCAGCTGCACTGCCGCGGCGATCAACTGCAGCGCCTGCTGCACATCACCGAATGTTGCCGCTGCGAGTCCCAGCAAGTGCATGGCGTCGCTGTTCCCTGGCTCGCGCGCCAGCACTTCGCGGCATACGGCTGCCGCTTCGGTGAGCCGTCCCTGCTGATGCAGCTCAATCGCCTCTGCGATGGTGGCCGTGCTACCCACGATGATCAGGGGCGCTCAGCTCGGTTGCGACTGTGGAGTGGGATAGCGTGCCACCAAATCTCCCAGCACCTCCTTTAGCGGTCCGAGCCAGGGCTCATAGTGACGCCACTGGTCGAGGCTCTCCCGGTAGATCGGCCGTCGCACCTGCTCGGAGCTGATGGTCGTTACGGCGCGTCGGTTCTCGTGAAAGCGCAGGCATTGCTCCTCGAAGGGCAATCCGCAGTGCTCCAGGAGCCGCTGCACCTCGGCGCGCGGATCGGCGATGAGCCGCTCGTAGTAGACGCGATGCACACGACCGGGGAGCGTCGCGTCGAAATGCTCCATGGCTGCCGCGTAGTCACGGTAGAACCGCCCAAACTCCGCGAGGTCGTAGGTGAACTTCTGGCCACGTCCGAACTGCTGCCGGTAGCACGAGAAACCGCACCCGAGCGGATGGCGGCGTGTATCGATGATGGTCGCGTGCGGAAACAGGAGATGGATGAATCCCACGTACACCCAGTTGCCGAGCAGCTTGTCGATGAAGTGAGGTCTGCCAGCTATGCGGCTGGATTGCGTGCGCGCGAGGTACTGCATCGCCAGGGATTCGACTTCCTCGGGTCGCAATGCCTTGACGCGCTCGAGGTACGTCGATTCGTTCCTATCGGGCACCCCAGATATCAGATCGAACGCCACGGTAGGCAGGTGGAGCAACTCGCGCGTACCTTCAACCAGCGAATGGCTCGCCAGCATCTGCTCGAGTAGTGTCGATCCGGAGCGCGGCAGACCCACTATGAAGATCGGATCGGATCGCTGGGTGCCCCAGCCGGAACGCTCGGCGAAGAAGCTCTTGGTGAAGAAGGCGCGCAGGCGTTGCACATCCGCGGTAATGATCTTCGGATCGTAGAAGAAGGTGGCGCGCTGTAGGCGGTTGGCGCAAGCGTAGTGCTCGAAGGAGCTGGCAAACGCACCCACATCCTCGAGCGCCTTGCCGAGCGCGAACTCGAGGCGTACGCGGTCCGCGCCTCGTACTGCCGGTGATGCGAGCTGCTGCCGCATGGCTTCGAGGTCGGCCGCTTCGAAGCGGAAGGTCTTGAAATTGGCGAGGCTCGAATAGGCGAGACCTGAACCCGGCCGTACGGCGAGTGCACGCCGGAACATGGCTATGGAGCGCTCCGACTCGCCGGCCACGCGCAGCAGACTGCCACACAGCACCCAGGACTGCTCTTCATCTGGGTGATCCGCGAGCAGCTGTTCCATCAGCGCGAGCGCCTCGCGGCTGCGGCCAATGAGGCGTAATCCCTGCGCCTTGAGGTTCAGGCAATCGACATTGTCAGGCTCACACGCCAGCAGCCGTTCGATGTGCGGCAGCATCTCATCGATCCGCTCATAATCATGCAGCAGACGAGCGAGCTCATAGCGTGCCGGCGCAAACCCCGGCGCGATCTCCAGGCACTGAGTCAGGTGCCGTTCCGCCTCGACGTCATCTTCGAGCTTCCGCAAAGCGTCCGCGAGCAGCCGCAGCGCTACCACATCGCGCGGTCTGCGCTGCAGATGTTGCCGCAGGAGTGTCGCTGCTGCCTGCGTCCGGTTGTCGCCAAGTGCGGTCATCGCGTCTTTCAGCTCCGGCGGATCCGGCGATAACGCCTGGAAGCGCGCGTAGGCACGGTCGCCTTCGAGCAGCTCGCCAGCCGCATGCAGCTGTGCGGCGAGCTCGCGCCACGCCTCCGCGAGTCCCGCATCGAGGGTCACAGCGCGCCGGAACGCCGCGGCGGCTTCGCTGGTGCGCCCTGCCGCGGCGTAGGCGCGCCCGAGCTCGAACTGGATCACGGTGGACTCGCTCTGAGAACTTGCGAGTGATTCAAGCACGCTCGCCGCCGCTGCAGGCTCACCGAGCCTGCGGCGCGCCGTCGCCAGCAGCAGACTGGCCGCGACGTGTCCCGGAGCCGATGCGAGGATATCGCTGGCCCCGCGTGCGGCAGCAGAGGGATCGGATTCGAGCAGCAGAGAGGCGCGCATGAGCGCCAGATCGGCAGGAGCACTCGATGTCAAATGGGGTCTCCAGGAGCGGCCGCCCCGAGCTGGCACGGTGCGGCCGCGCGCGGTATCTAAGCGGACTCGGCCAGGTGAGTCAACGTTCGCAGTGCGCTCCTGCGTGCAGCCGGCAGAGCGCCACAGCGGCTACGGTACAATTGCGCCGCCTGGATCTCTGGAGCCGATCATACCCGTGAATACCGCAGCACCCGCGCAGCTGGATGACGCCGCAATAATCCGCGTTCTGCAAGCCTCCAAGGCCGAGGCGGCTGCGGGGCGCATGGTGGAATCGGATCAATTGCTGGCCCGAGTTGCACGGCAGGCACCGAACCACCCCGCGGTTCTCAATGAGCTCGGCGTGCGGATGATGGCTCGGGGTTCCGCCGAGCAGGCTCATGCGCTCTTCGTCCGAGCGACGGCTGCGGATCCGCGGCATCCATCGCTGTGGGCAAACCTTGCGAGCAGCCTCAAGGCGCTCGGCCGCCCCGCGGAGGAAATGGATGCCATCGAGAAGGCCCTCGAGCTCGAACCTCGGCACCTGTCCGCCCTGCTGCAGTGCGCCCAGTACTACGAGCGGCATGGCAAAACACGCCAGGCGGCCCGCGCCTACCAGAATGCACTCGCCACACTTCCACCTGATTTCGAGGCTCCGGAAGCGGTCCGCGAGGCGCTGAGTCACGGGAAATCGGTGGTCGCGGCCGACCAGGCCGCACTATGGGCCACGCTCGAGGGCCCACTGGAGGCCGTTCGCGAACGTCACGGCGGAAAGCGCCAGCGTCGCGTTGACCGCTGCCTGGATATCCTCATCGGTAAATCTAGGAGCTTTCACTCGCAGCCCACCTGGCTGTACTTCCCCGAGCTGCCGGAGATCGATTTCTTCGAGCGCTCCGAGTTCCCGTGGCTGGATGCGATCGAGGCAGCTACCGAAGAAATCCGTGCAGAGCTGATGCGCGTGCTGGTCGCCGATCGCGAGGGCCTGCAGCCGTACATCGATTTTCCCGCCAGCATGCCGCTCGACCAGTGGCGCGATCTGAACCGCTCGCGGCGCTGGAGCGCCTATTTCCTGTGGAACCAGGGCGAAGCGAACGCCGCACACATCGCGCGCTGCCCGGTCACGGCGCGCGTGCTGGAAACCGCGCCGCGCTGCCGTGTGGCCTCGCGGGCTCCGACGGCGTTTTTCTCGATTCTCGATGCCAACACCAAGATTCCGGCGCATACCGGGGTAACCAACACGCGTTGCACCGTGCACCTCCCACTGATCGTGCCTCCCGGTTGCGGATTCCGCGTCGGCGCAACGACCCGCGATTGGGTCCCCGGCCAGGCCTGGGTTTTCGATGACACTATCGAGCACGAGGCATGGAACGACTCGGATACCCCGCGCGCCATCCTGATCTTCGACATCTGGAACCCGTTGCTGACCGCGGCGGAGCGGGACATGATCCAAGCGGCGAACGAGGCGTACGTGCGCTACTACGCCGACGTTGACGGCCAACCCACATGAGCCAACGTTGGCACGCGCTCCGGATCAGCTCTGCGCTGGCGCTTGCTGCTCTCCTCAGGGTGCCCAGCGGTGCCGCGGCTCCGGCCATACCCGATGCGGGCGCATTATCACATTGCGCAAGCATAGCCGGCGCCGACGAGCGGCTCGCCTGCTACGATTCTCTCACGCGACCGAAACCGAGCCCGGCGCCGGCCGCCAGTTCGCCGGCCGCGAGCGCTAAGCCGAGCACCCCGCCCGCTGCAGGCGCCGCCCCACAGGCGACCGTCCGCGCACCGACAGCTGCTCCAGCCGCCGCTGCAGGGGGAACGGCTGTGGCCGCCGGCACGGCTGCCAGCGCCAGCACCGACGCGAAATCGTTCGGTCTCATGAAGCATGTCGTGCCATCCGATCCGCGCCCGGACCATATCCAGGCGAAGGTCACGCGAGTCGACACGAGTCGGCTCGGCAGTATCCGTTTGTCACTCGACAACGGCCAGGTATGGACCTTCGATGCTACGGATGCACTGATCCATGCGGGAGATCCGATCACCATCAAGCGCGGCGCGCTCGGGTCGTTCCTGCTGACGACACCGGCACACCATACCTACAAGGCAGAGCGCCTGCAGTAGGTTACGGTGGGATCCAGCGCGCGAGCGCCGGCTGCACGGTCTCGATCGCTGCGCGATAGTGCTGCCAGTGTCCGATGCCGGACGCATCCAAACCGCGGCTGAGTTGCGGGATGCTGGGGGTCGCGCGCTCACGCGCCTGGACCCGGTCGGCGAACTCGCCCATGGCAGATGTCCACTCGAGGCCGATGAAGTCGCAGATCACGCGCATCTCGCCGGTGAAATCCGCCATCAAGCGCTCGTAGTGCACATCGAGCCAGTCGAGACCGAGCAAGGCCCGTGCGTCCCGGGCGAACTCCATGGTGGCATCATAGAAGTCCGCGGCACCCGCCAATGTGAGCATCTGGTACATCGCCGGGTTCATGCGGAAGCGGCGGCGGAAGCAGCTGAGCACCACATCGCGCGGATCCCGGTTCACGAACAGGATCTTCGCCTGCGGAAAGAGACGCGCGACGAGCGGCAGCTTCAGGGTGTTCAAGGGATGCTTGTCGAGGAACACCTTGCCGGCGACGTCCACTCCAGCCTGCTGCACCCTTTGCCAGTATGCCGCGCGCACTGCCTGCAGCTCCTCCTCACCGGCACGTGACAGCGAAGCTAGATCCAGCGGTTCATGCATGTACTTCAGCACGCCTTCGGTGAAGAGCTCGTGCTCTTCGAGACTCACGACCCGTGGGTGACCATCGAGGACCACCTCGAGAAAAGTGGTCCCCGAGCGGGGAAAGCCGATCAGCAGGACATGGCCGCCCGGCGCGCCCGTTGCCGCTGCAGGCGGTGCCGCATTCGCCGGCCACTGCGCTGCTATGTCGTTCAAGGCCGCAGTCAGCGCGCGGGTGTAAGCGGCGATGCTCGTCCCCGCGGCGAAGCGCCGATGAATGTGCCGCAGCGCCTCATTGCAGTTCGAGTAGGCGGCGAGGGCCTCCTCATAGCGGCCCTCGGCATCGAGCACATCGCCCAATAGCCCATGGGCGCGCGCGCGATCCGTGGGTCCCGCGCGCAAGTCGGCCAACAGGCTCCGAAGAAGACTCTCCGCCTGCGCGGTGGCGCCTGCGGCCAGCTCTGCAGCCGCGAGGCTCAGCACCGCATCGGGGAAGCCGGGGACGCGCGCCAACAGCTCCTCAGCCCAGCGACGTGCCTCGGTATGCTCGCCGCGATGAGTGGCGATCGAGGCGAGCGCGCCCATCGCTGCGAGGTTCCCGGGATCGAGCTCGAGCGAGCGGAGGTGACTCGCCCGCGCAAGTCCCAGCGAGCCGAGAGCGATCAGCGCGTTGCCCTTGTTCGCGTGCGCAAAGCCGAGATCAGGATGCTTGCTCAACAGCTCCTCGACGTGCCGCAGAGCCTCGGCGGGGCGATCGAGGCGCTGCAGGCAGAGCGCGAGCGCGTTGCGCGCCGGGACGTCGTTCGGTGCCAGTGTCACTGCGCGCTCGAGAAGGCGCAGCGCATCCTCGAGTCTGCCTTCCTCTTCGAGGCGCGTCGCCAGCACGTTGAGCAGCAGCGGGTGCTCGAAGCCCTGGCCGAGCGCCTGCTCGGCGATGGCCGAGGCGCTACGAATATCCCGTTTCTGCGCATACGCCAGAACGGTGCGCAGCAACTCCTGGTCGGCCTTGAGGTCACGTGCCATCCCGGCATCATAAAAAAAACGGCGGGCCGAGGCCCGCCGTCTTCAATCGCTCGGTACTTCTTGTGTCTAGAACTGGGCGCCGACGTTGAGGTAGATATAGCGCCCCATCGTGTCGTACGTGCCCACCCAGGTGTTGTCGTTGCAGGTCGTGTTCGGGCAGTCCGAGAGGCTTCCGTTCAGGATGAGCGGGGGATTCTTGTCCGCGATGTTGTTGACACCGACGCGCACGCTGAAGTGATCGCCGATCGGCGCGTACGCCGAAAGGTCGATGTAGTTGTAGCCGGGGATGTGCGCGGTTGCGGTGTAGAAGTTCCCCTCGGAGCCCAGGTTGAGCTGCGGGTTGGTGCTCGAGCGGTCGACCCACGAGGGGCCGATGAAACGCCACCGGAGGGTGAAGTCCATCCCCCACCAAGGTGTCAACCATGTTGAATTGAGCACATGGCGCCACAACGGGACCGGCGCACCGCAGGTGGCACCCCAATAGCCGGCGCAGTCGAACGATGCACCTCCCGGCAACGGCTGCGTGTCGAAGCTCTTCGTATAGGTCCCGGACAGAGCGAAATCGAGGTTGCCGAGCTTGGGTCCCATCTCGAGCCGGTAGCGGCCGGCGACGTCGAGTCCCTTCGTCGAGAGCGTGCCGATGTTCTGATTGGTCGCCGTTACGTAGTTCGCAGTCGTCAACCAGAGCGATCCGCTCGGTCCGCGGTGTATCAGACCACAGAGCGTCGGGTCGCCGCTCGTGGCGCAGTTGTTGATGATCGTGTTCGACGAGAGCGAAGTGATGGTGTCCTTGATCTTTATGCTGAAGGCGTCGACCGACATCACGAGGTTACTGATGAACGTCGGCTGGAAGACGACACCCAGAGTATAGGTGTCCGCGGTTTCCGGCGTCAGCGCGCTGTTGCCGCCCACCTGCGTGTTGATCTGCGCTGCTGGGTTCACCGCGATGTTCCCGTACTGGGCCTGCGTCACGTGGGTGTTCTCGCACTGGGTCAGCGAAAGGGTCGGGTTTGGTCCCCAGCACGGGTCGGCCGTTCCGCCGGCTCCTACGACTGCCGGCTCGAACAGCTCATCGAGGTTCGGCGCGCGCACTGCGCGGTTGTAACCGCCGCGCAGACGCACATCCTTGATCGGGGCCCACTCGAGGCCGATCTTGTAGGTGTTGGTATTGAACCCCTCCGTGTAGCTCGAGTAGCGGTAGCCGCCGTCCAGCGAGAGGAGATAAGCGCCCGGCTTGTCATCCATGATGGGCACGCGCACCTCGGTGAATCCTTCCCAGACGTGGAATTGACCGTCGATCGGCTTGGAGGGGGCACCGCCCGCCTGGAAGCCATTGAGAAAAACGTAGTCAGGGCTGAATACGAATTTCTCCTGGCGATATTCCGCGCCGATGGCGACGTTCACCCCGCTGTTCGCGGTTGGCAGCTTGATGCCGTACTTACCAAGATCACCGGTGATGGCTGCATCCGCCAGGTACTCCGTCGACGTGCCCGAGTAGGTCGCTGGAATCAGCAGGTAATCGAGCTGAGTCTGGGTTACACCGCCCGGCTTCCAGACGTTCCACGGGACGCATGCTCCTCCCGAGGCGCAGACCGGGCCATTCGGGCCTGCGACTGCCTGCAGGGCATTGTCTATCTGCGGGTTGCCGAGGAAGTCGCCCTCGATGTCCTGCAGGCTGCTGATACCCAGCTGGGCATAAGCGTCATAGCTCCAGGCATCATTGATTTCGCCCTTGACGCCGAGCACCTGTCGGATCGACCAGGAGGCGTAGTTGTCCTGACGGCCTCCGCTTTCGACACTGCGGCGGCCCACATAGATGTCGAAGTTATTGCCGGTCAGGCCGTACGTGGCCTGATTCGCCGCCAGCGTGGCGGGAGCACATAGGATGGACACTTCCTGAGCCGTGAGCAGCGGGTTCGCGCAGTTGGTCTGCGCCAGCTCAAAGAAGCTTCCGCTCGGTCCGTACTGGGATTGTGAGGTGTTGCGCGCGAACATGGTCTCCGAATAGACGCTCGCGTGCGTGTTGACGTCGTACGTCAGGAATCCGCCCGCCGTCCAACGCTCGAACTGCCGCTGGAGGAAGCTGAGCGCTCCGTAATTGTAGAGATCGCCACTGGCGAACGGCCGGAACAAGCCTGTCGTCCGATCGACTGTGTCGTCGACGACCGTTTTGGTGTGGCCACCCACCTGTCCCAGCATGAGGAATTCACCGGTCGCGCTCGTTCCGGAGCCGCCGCAGGAGATGGGGTCGTTCGGGTGTACACCGCCATTCAGCGTGCAGGCCGCATGGTCGAACTGGTAGCCGGCCGCAGGCAATTGGTTCAGGTAGGTGACATACGCGGTCGCGTTACCCTTGCCGTCGGCGAAATTCGAGCCAATGAGGATTGACAGATTCTTAGTCTGTCCGGTGTTGACACTGCTCGGCGGGGCGGGTTGGCCGAAGTCGGACAGATAGTTGAGATACAATTGATCGTTGTTCTCGTGGTGATTCCAGGCGTAACTGCCGTCGATCTTGACGCCCTGATAGTGAGTGTTGAGCACGAAGTTGACGACGCCCGCGACGGCGTCCGCACCGTAGACCGCCGATGCGCCGCCCGTCAGCACGTCCGCGCGCTCGATCAGATCTGCGGGGATCTGGTTGACGTCGACGGCGTTGGAGGAGCCGCCAGGGCCGACGACACCGCCGGATCCGCCAGGATTCATGCGCCGCCCGTTCACTAGCACAAGGGTGCGCTGCGAGCCCAGCCCACGGAGGCTCACGGTCGCGACGCCGTTGGAGCTGATCGAAATGCCCGAGTTCGACTCGGCGACCACCTGCGGCAGGTTCTGCAGGATGTCCTCGGTGCGCAAGAGACCCGTCTGGGCGATGTCCTGCGCCGTGACGCTTTGAATCGGGCTGATGGAGATGTCGTTGGGTGCCTGCAGCAGGCGCG
>Ga0335077_10007164_pt1 | contig 13791 bp, 13 predicted proteins | sample Lox_Sample_31_FD_207151 | JGI IMG/M metagenome (GOLD analysis project Ga0335077, IMG submission 207151) | Soil microbial communities from Loxahatchee National Wildlife Refuge, Florida, United States - Lox_Sample_3.1 | ecosystem: Environmental > Terrestrial > Soil > Wetlands | place: USA...
GCCACCATCGAGAAGGGCAATCGCCTGTACCAGACCTACTGCGCGGGATGCCATGGCGACGCCGCCGTCAGTGGCGGCATCCTGCCCGATCTGCGCTACTCCGGCACGCTCGCAAACGACCAGTGGTTCAACATCGTGCTGCGCGGCGCGCTCGAAACCAGTGGCATGGTTAATTTTTCAAAGGAATTGAATCACGAGGACGCCGAGGCCATTCGCGCCTTCGTCATCTTCCGCGCCAACCAGAGTGTCGAGCAGGCAAAGGCGGCCGCCGCACCCTCCGGCGCCAAGAAACCCTAGCGCCCGCGCGGATCAGGCGCTCACGGGCTGTTTCGCCAGCACGGATTTCACAGCCCGCACAATCTTCTCTTCGTTCGGCAGGACGTAGTTCTCCAGCGGTTCGCTGTACGGGATGGGCGTGTCCAGCGCCGTCACCATCCGCACCGGCGCCTTCAGGCATTCGAAGCCGCGCTCGGCCACTTCTCCCGCAATCACGGCAGCCGCGGAAGATTGACGCGGGGCCTGGTCCACCAGCACCAGCCGTCCCGTTTTTTTCACTGAAGCGACGATGGTATCGACGTCCAGCGGCGCGAGCGTGCGCGGGTCCACCACTTCGGCGCTGATTCCTTCCTTGGCGAGTTGTTCCGCCGCGGCCAGCGATTTCTTCACCATCCATGCCATGGCCACGATGGTCACATCCGTGCCCGCGCGCTTCACATCCGCCACGCCGAACGGCACCACATGCTCGCCCTCCGGCACCGGCCCTTTGTCCAGCATCAGCATGTAGTGATGGAGATAGACGACGGGATTGTCGTCGCGAATCGCCGCGGCCAGCAGTCCTTTCGCGTCTGCGGGCGTGGAGGGCAGCGCCAGCTTCAGTCCCGGAATTCCCATCATCGTGTGGTACAGGCAGTTGGAGTGCTGCCCCGCCCAGCCGGCCGCGAACCCGAACCCCGCTTTCAACACCAGCGGAACTTTCACCTGCCCGCCCGACATGTAGCGCAGCCGCGGCGCTTCATTGATCACCTGGTCGAAGGCCACCAGCATGAATTCGTTCATATACAGCTCGATGATCGGCCTCAATCCCGTCATGGCCGCGCCGATTCCCGCGCCGATTTCCGCGGTCTCGCTGATGGGCGTGATGCGCACGCGTTCCTTCCCGAACCGCTTCAGGAACGGGTCGCGCTCCGTCATGGCCATGTTCTGGCCGTAGAAGATGACGTCCGGGTCGCGCTGCATTTCCTCCATGATGGCCGCCGCCATCGCTTCCGCGAACATCATTTCCCGCGCCATGCTGCCCTCCCCGCGAACTCTCACGCCAGCGCAATCACCTGTCTTCCCGAATCCGCCGAAGGCGGATGAGGGGTCTGCTGTTCCACCCCGCCGTCTTTAGGCCCACACGAACTTCACTGCTTCCGCTCCATCCGGCAGCGGGCTGGCCAGCGCAAATTGCACCGCGTCTTCCATCTCCGTCGCCGCGCGGTCCTCGATTTGCTTTGCGGCGGATGGCGGCAGCGTGCCGCTGCCCGTGAGCCGCGCGCGGAATTTCGCAATCGGATCGCGCCCCTTCCATTCCGCGTACTCCGCCTTGTTGCCGTACACCTCTACGGCCTCGTGCTCCGGAAATTGCGTCGGCACGGGAGGAACCGTGATGGCGTTGCCGTGCGCGCTCAGCCGGTAGAATTTCGCTTCCACCAGGCTGGGCCCCTGCCCGGCCCGTGCCCGCTCCACCGCGCGGCCCACCGCCTCAAACACATCGAGCACTTCCGTTCCGTCCACCGTCTCGCCGGGAATGCTGAACGCTTCCGCCTTCTTCGACAGCGCATCGCCCGCCATCACGTTGGCGTCCTCCAGGCTCACGTGCGTGTACGCCTGATATTGATTGTTCTCCAGCACGTACACCACCGGCAGCTTCCAGATGGCCGCCAGATTCAGCGATTCGTAGAACGCTCCCTGCTTCGTCGAACCGTCGCCGAAAAAGCAGTACACCACCTGTCCGGTTTTCTTCACCTGCGCCGTGAGCCCCGCCCCCGTGGCGTGCGCGATCGATTGCGCGATGATTCCCGACGTGCCCGGGAAATGCCTCGCCGGATCCGCCAGGTGCATCGACCCGCCGAAGCCTTTGCACACTCCGTCGCTCCGCTGATAGATCTCTGCCATCAGGTTGCGCGCTGGAGTGCCCAGCACCAGCGGATATCCGTGGCACCGGTAGCTCGGCATGGCCAGATCCTTCTCGGCACGCGTGGCCAGCGCGCCCACAATCGCGCCCTCGGCTCCGTCCGCCAGGTGCGCATGCCCGCGGATCACTCCCGGGTGTTCGGCGAATGTCCGCTTCACGCGCTCTTCGAATTCCCGGATGCGCACCATCTGCGTGTATATCCACGCCAGCCGTTCTTTGCTCAGTTCCGCTGCTTTGCCCGCCATTCCCGCCTCCCGCGATTCAGCCGATCTCGCACAGCGGATCGCCGATGGGCACTTCCGCTTTTTCCTGAGCCAGAATTTTCACGAGCGTGCCATCCACCGGCGAGTCCAGCTCGTAGCTCACCTTTTCGGTTTCCAGCTCGACCACCGGTTCCCCTTTCCGGATTCGGTCGCCCACGCGCTTCAGCCAGCGCACCACGCTCACTTTGCTGGTGTTCATTCCCCCGGTCTTCGGCACCTGCAGAACCGTGACGCTGATGGCGCCATCTCCCCGCGGCCGCCGCCGCTCTAGTCGAACACGGCCGTCTTCCGGCCGTAGGCGAGCACCCGATGCTCCAGGTGGAGGCGCACCGCGCGCGCCAGTACCATGCGCTCCAGGTCGCGCCCTTTGCGCTTCAGGTCGTCCACCGTGTCGCGATGGCTCACCCGCATCACGTCCTGCTCGATAATGGGACCGTCATCGAGCTGGTCGGTCACGTAATGGCTCGTCGCACCGATCAGCTTCACCCCACGCTCGTGCGCCTGCCGGTACGGCCCCGCGCCCACGAAGGCCGGCAGGAACGAATCGTGGATATTGATCATGCGGTTCGGGTAGCGCGCCACGAACTCCGGCGTGAACACCTGCAGGTAGCGCGCCAGCACGATCAGCCCGATGCGGTGCTCTTCGAGCAGAGCGATCTCCTTCGCCTCCTGTTCCCGCTTTGTTTCCTTCGTAATCGGAAACACGTGGTAGGGCACGCGGAACTGCTCCGCCAGCGGCCCCAGGTCCGCATGATTGCTCACTACCAAGGCCACGTCGCCGCGCAGTTCGCCTGCGGCATGCCTCCACAGCAGGTCGTAGAGGCAGTGATCGTATTTCGAGACGAAGATGGCGATGCGCTCCCGCTCTTCGGAGAAGTGCAGCTCCCACTTCATGTTCATCGCTTCGGCCAGCGGCGCGAACCGCGGCCCGATTTCCTGCCGGGGAATCCGGAATCCCTCCGTCTCCCATTCCACGCGCGTCAGAAACAGGTTCGACTCCGTGTCGATGTGATGGTCCGAATGCACGATGTTGCCGTTGTTTTCGAAAATGAAGTCGGCGATGCGCGCCACCAGCCCGCGCTGGTCCGGCCCGGAGACGAACAATGTCGCTGTCCCGCTCATTGCTGTGTGACCTGTACCCGTGCGCGCTTAGATTCTCGGAGATTCCACGTGCGCCGTCTCTTCGCGCGTTTCGATGTTCGAATTTGGGCTCTCCCTGTTTCCCGCGGCCGGCGCCGGGCGGATGTTCACCAGCGCGTGCTCGTGTCCGGGCCGGTTGTCGCGCCCCAGGAAATAATTGATCCACGAACTCGTGCCCGTGAGCGCGCGGTCCGGCGGCGGGATGTAGGTGCTCAGTCCGCCGACGTTGTGCGCCGCCGCCGCGCGTTCGTACACGCCCACCCAGATGCACGGTTTGTCCACCACCTCGCAGCGGCCGTTGGACGTCCCTCCGCACGGCCCGTTGCGCAGATGTTTCGGGCACGTTTGCGGGCACACGTATTCCATGTCCCCCAGCACGCAGTTGCCGCACGCCTCGCAGCCGAACAGCGGATGCTTCAGAACGAACTCCGCGCGCTCCAGTCCGTGCGCCAGCGCGGGACGGCGGTCCAGCCAGCCCAGCACGCCCGCCAGCGTGCTGCGCAGCGCGCCCTCATGCCGCACGTCGAAAATTTTCCCCATCGCGTCCAGTGCGCGCGGCACCGCTCCGCGTGGCGCGGGCGGTTTCACCGCCGTCTGGCCCAGGTAGAAGCCGCCCTTCGGCGCATACCCCATCTCCTCCGCAAACTCTTCCCATCGCGCCGCCAGCGCCTCCGATCGTTTGATGATCCAGCGGATGCGGTCCGCCTGATGGTCGCCGCCCAGGTACGCCCCGGCATAGCCCAGCCCGCGCACGATGGCCACCATGCGCGCCGCGCGTTCCAGCCGCGCCGCCGCGCCTTTATCCGGCGCCTGCGTCTCTTCGCGGATTTTCTCCACCAGCTCCGGCGCCACCCAGCAGCCCGGCGGCTCGCCCTTCGACATTTTTTCCGCACCCTTCAGTCCCAGCACGTACACGTTGCCCAGCACCGGTTTCGTGATGTTGCGCTCCGCGAGGTACTCGCGCAGTTCGCGGAATTTGCGCGCGTCGTAGCCGAGCTGCGTGATGGCGTAGTCCGCGCCCGCCGCGAATTTCTTCTCCAGTTTCAGATACTGGTAGCGGCAGTCGGCCTCCGTGTACTTGAACGGCGATACGGCCACCCCGATCCAGAATGCAGTTCCCCCGCGCCGCAGCTCGTCCATCAGGTGCACCAGCTGCACCGAATCCAGATCGAACACCGGCGTAGCGGCCTTCGCATCCGCCGTCTTCGGATAATCGCCCGTCAGCGCGAACACGTTTTCGATTCCCAGTGCGTGCAGGTCTTCCAGCGCGTGCTGCGCCGCGGCCACCGTGCGGTTCACGCAGGTCAGATGGATGTTCGGGGTCAGGCCCCGGGCGCGCGCTGCCGTGCCCACGCGGATGGGATCGTGTCCCATGGCGCCGCCCGCGTAGCTGGTGATGCTGCCCGCTACCACTCCGGGAACGCGCGCGAGCTGCGAAGCCACTTCCAGCAGCTTCGACTCGCGCGACAGCCGGCTGGCCACCAGCTCCACCACGTAGCAGAACCGCCCCCCGGACAGCGCCTCCCGCAATGGATTTGGCTGCGCCACTTCAGTCCCCCAGTTCTTTGCGCACGATCCGCGCTCCCTCCACCATAGCGCACAGCTTTGCGAATGCAATGTCGCGCGGCAGGTGGAAACAGCCGCAGTCCGGCATCGCCGTCACCCGCTCGGCTGGAACAAACTCGAGCGCCTTTCGGATGCGCTCCGCCACCATGTCCGGCGTCTCCACCGCCTGCGTTTTCACGTCGATCACACCCACACCCAGCTCGAACGGAGGCTGGAATTCGCGGAACAGGTCCAGGTCCTCTCCCCCGCGCCGCGCGAATTCCAGCGTCAACTGCTGCACCTTCGCCTCCAGAATGCGCGGGAAAAGATACCGGTAGCTGCCCTCCCACGACGGTTTTCCGTAGCGGTTGCCGTAGCAGATATGCACGGCGATTTTCGCGTCCACTCCCTCTACCAGCGCGTTCAGCACCTTCACGCCCCAGGTGAGGTCGTCCGGAAATCCGGAATAGTACGGCTCGTCGATCTGGATGAACCGCGCCCCCGCTTTCACCAGTTCTTTCAGCTCCAGGTTCAGCGTGCGCGCCAGGTCCATGGCCAGCGCTTCCTCGCTCGGGTAGAACTCGTTGTGAATCCGTTTGGTCAGCGCGTGCGGCCCCGTCACGCAGAATTTCGTTTCGTGATCCGTGAACCTCTTCAGGAAGCGGAAATCGTCCGCCACCCCCAGCGGCGCCGCCGGAAGTTTCCCCTGCACCGAGCAGTTGTAGAAGTCGTAGTAGAACTTCTTCGACGAGCGGTCGATCTGCACTCCCGGAAACCGCTCCAGGAAGTAGTCCATCATGTTGTCGCGGCGCATCTCGCCATCGGTGATCACGTCCACTCCCGCCGCTTCCTGATCTTTGATCGCGGCTTTCACCGCGTTGTCGTGGATCTCCTCCAGGTCGTGCCGGCTGATCCGCCGTGCGAAATACTCCGTCTTCAGCCGTTCGAGCCACCCGGGCATCGAGTAGCTGCCGACCACCGAGGTGGGAATCATGGGCACCGTCATAGGCTTACTCCCGTTGTGTCGTAAACAAGATGGACGTGCGCGACCCTTCGCGGTAACGGAATGGCGCAAAGTGCACGTCGTACCCCGCCCGCTCCGCCGTTTCCCGCAGCAGCGCCCCGTTCACCCAGTTCACGATCGACCCATCCAGTTTTCCCGGGCCGTGGAATCCAAGCTGGTACTCGTTCCAGTGCGTCACGAAAATGTCCTGCACCTGCAGATAGCCTCGCGTGGAAAGCAGCGGCAGCGTATTTCGCATGCTCTCCAGCGCGCCCGAATTCACGTGGAAGCGCAGATCGCTCGGCGCGTCTTTCAATACTTCCTCCAGTCGGCTCTGGTCCAGCTCCGCCGGCAGCGCTTCCGCCGGCGCGTCCTCTGCGCTCACCAGCCGCTCCTCCAGCCGCATGGCCGCCCACACCTGCTGCCAGAAGGCCACTCCCCGCGCCCGCTCCGCAAAATGTTCCGGCCCCGCCTCCAGCAATCGCTCGATGCATCGCGGCAGGTCGCGTGCCGGCATTCCGAACTCCTTGGCGATCCGCTCCGCCTCCGCGTCCGGCAGATACGCGCGCGCCTCCACCAGGTACAGCCGCCCGTCCCTACGCGCCATTTCCTCGTCCGGCAGGTTGTCGTACACGTTGGTCATGTGGATGTGCAGGATTTTGTGTCGCAGGAACGACAGCGTCTGCATCGGGTTCAGCGCGTCCAGCACCACAAAGCTGCAGTGCTCCATGTGTGCACGCACCGCCGCCTTCGACCGTTCCAGCGTCGCCGGCGAATAGTCGCCCAGCAGGAAGCGCACCCGCGGGTAATAATTCGTTCCCCGCTCCTGGTCCAGTCGGTGGAAGCCGTCCAGCCATAGCCCCGCCCGCGTTCCCATCCCTACGCCGATCTCCATCACGAACAGCTCGGGCGGGAGCTGATTCTTTATTTCCAGGTCGCGCGCCAGCGTCCAGAAGTCCGCCACCCCGTCCGCCACCGCGTGCGGATGGTTGGCGTCGGATTTTCCTCCGGGTAGCGCTTCCTCGTACCCGTGGCCCGTGGAGTGCTCCCATTCCGCCAGCCGCTGCCAGTACAGCCAGTTGAACCGCCACGCGATGCTCGTACGGAACGGCTGGAAATCCTCCAGCGGCAGTCCCTCCAGTTTCGGCGCAGCCGGCTGGCCATAGCCGCAGTGCGCCGGAGCGATCGCCTTCCTCATGGATTCCCGCAACGCCCCCGGCCCCGCCTGCCGCAGGTCCACATGCACTTCAAACGACTCTTTTCCGCCGTCTTTTTCTCCCCCGCACGGGATCACCGCTACCGCCTCGCGGAAATTCTGCTTGTATTGGATCCAGTCCAATTGCACGCTCAGGCTCGCAAACTGTTCCGGTTCGAGGCACCCTTCCTCCAGCAGCGACTGGAGCGAGGCCACGATGTCCTGGGCGCTGGCCGCGGAGCTTTTCCGCGGAAGGTGGTTCCATTGGAGGATCATGTCGTCCGCAACGGGAGAGCGGTTGCCGGCGGCCGCCCGCCGAAAATCGACTTGCTGTGCGTATATCGAACGTCAGCCGCCCTCTAGAGTAATCAGGTGATGCGCGATTGCGCAAGCCCGCTCGATTCCACCTCGCGAAGCAGTTCCCGCGCACCCAGCGCTTCCGCCGCCGACGCGAATCCCGTCTTCCTTGGCGGCCGCCTCACCAGGTTATGCGCCGCGAACGCCTGCACCAGCCCGGTCTGCCGGTAGCAGCACGTTCCGTAAATCACGCACTGCGCCGATGCCGTCGTCCCCCGGCCCAGTATCACATCGATGGTGCGCTGCTCCCTCGAATTTTCCCGCGGCGGCGTACTCCCCTGGACCGCTGCGGCCATTTCCGCCAGTTTCTTCTCCTGCTCCGCTTTCGGCAGCGGCCGGATTTCCTTCTCGAATTGCTGTTCCGTGGCCACCACCGCTTCCATGATCTGCCGGTTCAGCAGTCCGCCCAGCGATTTTACGTTCGCGATCTGCGGGTCGTTGCGGAACCACACGGGATGCGGAAACCCGCCCCAGGGCAGTGCCAGTTGCGTGGTCACCGAGCCCGGCACCAGCACCTCATAGGGTTTCGCCCGCGGCCAGGGTTTGAACTGGTTCTGCTCCAGGTAGAACGCCTCGGTCGGGATCACCGCGAAAATCGTCTGCGTCGAGCCGAACGTGGGTATCCCGTTGAACATGGTCAGAAATTCCAGCGTGTCGATCGCCGCCCGCTCCATCATCAGCCGCGCCGCGGCGTCGCTGATCGCGGACATGAACGCCGTTCCCGGCGCGGCCAGCAGCCCCTTGGCCGCGAATTTCTCGCTCCATTTGTCCGCCACTTCGCGCGTCCACGCCTGCTCGCCGCCGATATCCAGATAGTGGCAGCCGGCCTTCCAGCACGCTTCAATCACCCGCGGCCCGTTGTACAGGAACGGTCCCACCGTGTTGCACACCACCTTCGCCCCGTCGAACAGCCGCGCCAGCGCCTCCACTGAACCGTCCGTCTCCGCCACTTCGTAGTTCGCCGTCTCGATTCCCGGCACGCGGCTCATCACTTCTTCAATCCGTTTGCGGTTCCGTCCCGCGGCCACAAATGGCTCGTTGTATTCCCGCAGCCATTCCGCCACCAGCCGGCCTGAAAATCCGCTGGCTCCGTAGATCACAATCGCTCGCTTCTCGCCCATTTGAGCCTCCTCGGGATCCTGCCGTGCCCACGCGGCGTAAAATTATGGGCCGCCTCCCCGCGCCCTGCGGGCCGCTGCCCGCCGCCCCTACATCTCGGAAATCCCCTTCGCCAGCAGTGCCTCCATTCCCCTGGGCGCTCCCTGCGCCGGCATTTTCGCAAACATCAGCGCAGCCAGCCCCGCGGCGCACAGTCCCAGGTTCAGCAGGAACGCGCCCGCATAGCTGCCGCTCCGGTCGAACAGTTTTCCTCCTACCACTCCCGCCAGCGAACACACCGCTCCCGAGAGCATCATCATCGTTCCGTTCAACCTGGGAAATGCCGCGGCCCCGAAATAATTCGCCGTGATCGTGTTCAGACAAATGAAAGACGAACCCATTCCCGCGCCGTAGCACATCCCCGCCGCGTCCCCGATCCACATCGCCTGCGCGTTCATACGGAACGCCAGAAACGTTCCCGCCACGTAGAAGCACAGGCCGATCATGAATGCAAACCGCTCCGCGATTTTGTCCACCAGCACGCCGCCCACGATCCGTCCGCCCAGCCCGCCAAGCGTGAACAGGCCCATGGCCCACGCCGCCGCCGCCGCAGAAAATCCCGCTGTCTTCATCGTCAGAATTCCGTGTGCCGTAAAGAAGAAAAACGGATACTGGCACGCAATCGACCCGATGAAGATCAGCCAGTAGGCGCGCGTCCGGTAGGCTTCGCCCGGGCTCCACGACGGACGCACTCGCGCCACGCCTCCTGGCTGCGGCCTCGTGGGTTCCACCTCCGGCGGGTCGCCGTCTGGATGCTGGCCCACATCCTCCGGCCGCTCCACTACGAACAACCAGGCAATCGCCGCCGAAGCAACGGCCAGCCCCCCGATGATCAGCCAGGCACTCCGGAAATTTCCGCCGTTCGATTCCAGCAGCCGGTTGAACTCCGGCGCCCCCACAAATCCCGCCACTCCCCAGGCCGTAAACGCGATCGCCATCGCCCGCCCGCGCCACCGCGCGAACCACCTGGTGATGCACGTCGCCAGCGGCATCACCGTCCCGAACCCGATCCCCGTTCCGATGATTCCCCCGAATCCCACCACGTACTGCCACGGCGTCCGCACCACCAGTGCCATCCACAGCGATCCCGCCAGAATCAGCGCCGCGCCGATCACCAGCGTCACCCGGATTCCCCACCGCACGATCACCGCCCCGATCAGCAGCGACGGCACTCCTATGCAAAAATTCAGCAGCGTGTAGCCCAGCCCGAACGTCGCCCGCGTCATGGGGATCTGCTTCAGCATGTACACGTGGATCACCGCCGCGCAGTACAGCGGAAACCCCATGTTCAGCATGTCCAGAAACCACAGCGCTCCCACCAGCTTCCAGCCGTAGAAGCTCCGCACTCCGTTCATCGCTGGGTTCCGCCCCGGGCGGCAGCCGCCGCTCTCCTGCCTGGCTTGTTCATGGGCGCATCGGGCCCCGCGGCCCGCCGCAGCATACACACGCTGGCCAATATACGCACGCTCTTTCGATTACCGCCCTTGACATTTTTCCCGTCCCATCAGTACAGTCGCTCCGGCGCTGCCGCTTCCGCGCTTTCCCAAGGAGAACACTTCCATGGCCTCTTTCCCGGAGTATCGCCGTCCGTATCCGGGCACGCAGCCCAACCATCTCCATCCCATCTATCGCTCGTCCATCAAACGCGCCCCGTCCCACCCGCTCATCTATCTCCCCCACACGCTCACCGAAATCACCGGCCCCGTCTTCGGCCTCGATTCCGTTGACGTTAAAGCCTGCGACCTCACCAAACAGGGCCATGGCGATCCCCTCGGCGAACGCATCGTCGTCAGCGGCCGCGTGCTCGACGAGAATGGCCGACCCGTCCCGCGCACTCTCGTCGAAATCTGGCAGGCCAACTCCGCCGGCCGCTATCTCCACCGCAACGATCAGCACAACGCCCCGCTCGATCCCAATTTCACCGGCGCTGGCCACACGCTCACAGACAACGAGGGGCGCTACCGCTTCGTCACCATTCGTCCCGGCGAGTATCCCTGGGGCAATCACTACAACGCCTGGCGTCCTGCGCACATTCACTTCTCGCTCTTCGGCCCCGCGTTCGCCACGCGCCTGGTCACCCAGATGTATTTTCCCGGCGACCCGCTGCTGCCCTACGATCCCATTTTCAATTGCACCGCGGACGAGAAGGCGCGAAACCGCCTCATCTCGCTCTTCGACTGGGAGACCACCATCCCCGTCCAGGCCCTCGGCTACAAATTCGACATTATTATGAGTGGCCGCGACGCCACTCCCATGGAGCTGTGACATGAGCCTTCAGGCCACCACTTCGCACACCGTCGGCCCGTTTTTCACCATCGGCCTCACCCGGCTGATCCAGAACGAAATCGCCGGCCCCGGCGTTGCCGGCGAGCGCTGGGTGATTTCCGGCCGCGTCCTCGATGGCGACGGCAATCCCGTTCCCGACGCTCTCGTCGAACTCTGGCAAGCCAACTCCCACGGCAAGTACGCCCATCCCGACGACACACAGCAGAAGCCCGTCGAGCACGGCTTCAAAGGCTACGGCCGCATGCCTACCGACGACGCCGGCAAATTCCGTTTCTCCACCATCAAGCCCGGCCCGGTTCCCGGCCCGGATGGAACGCCGCAGGCGCCGCACATCGCCGTCTCCATTTTTTCCCGTGGATTGCAGCGCCGCCTGGTCACGCGCATCTATTTTCCCGACGAGCCTGCCAACGCCGCCGACTACGCGCTGAGTCTCGTGCCCAAGGACCGCCGCGCCACGCTCATCGCTAAGAAAGCCGGCGCGGGCCAGTTGGAGTGGAATGTGATTCTTCAAGGTCCGGGCGAAACCGTCTTCTTCGACATCGGTTTGTGACGCAGGCCGGCGCGCCCGCATCCGCAGGAGGGCGATCTACGGCAGTCCCTGCTTCGCTACATACTTCAGCATCGTCCCCAGGCTCGATCGCAGCTCGCTCGCCTCGTGGCAATAGTAAAGCTCCGGCACGGCCTGTCGCCCCGCGCTCGTGCCCTGCGCCGTTCCCGCCGTGCGGTACAGATACACGCACGAGTACACGGACGGGTCGCTCGCCCCGCTCGACGCGTCGAATTCATCGCCGACCGCATTGTGCCCTGTGCTCGTGGCCGAATGCCCGCCCGGCCCGATCCCCTCCGGCTGCGCCTGGCCGGCGTTATGCGCGTATTGCAGCGTGCGCGTCTGGCCCCCGCCGGAGCTCACCACCGGATTCCGCACCGCTCCCGCCACGAATAGATAGGTTGCGCGCTGCTCGTCGTAGCACAGGCCCGCGCCGTGCTTCGCTGTTTCCTTCTCCATCCATTTTTCCAGCTCTTTCCAGTCGCGCGCCGAGATTTGCAGCAACTGGTACGGCTCATAGTCCGCCGGAGGAACGGATTTCTTCGTGTCGCCCGGCTTCACCCCGTACCAGCTCCGGTTCAGTTCCTCCCATTTCACGGCGAGCTGGCCATTGCTGGGTCGCTCCTTCCACGCCCTCACTTTCGACGGCAGGTCCCATTCCGTCAGCTCCCGTGCGCTTTGCGCCGCAAAAATCAGAGTGGGCGGCGGTACCGCCGGCGTCGCCAGCAGCCGGATCACGTTCGCATCCGCCGGGGCCAGCGCGATGTACGCGCGGCATGCGCCTCTATGGGTCTGCCCCTGCGCGGCCGTCGCGCACAGCAGCAATCCCGCGATAGCAACGGTCATTTCCCGGAGGTCGATCGTCTCCTCCCCGCGGCCGCGTCCTCTTCCCTCAGCCCCACACGCGCCGCGCCGTCTCCGCCACCAGCCGAAGCTTTGCCCACTGCTCGTCTTCACTCAGCATGTTTCCTTCCATCGTCGAGGCGAATCCGCACTGCGGGCTCAGCGCCAGGTTCTCCAGCGGCACAAATTTCGACGCCTCCTCGATCCGCCGCGCCAGCACGTCGCCGCTTTCCAGTCGCGGCAGCTTCGAACTCACCAGTCCCAGCACCACTGTTTTTCCTTTCGGAACGAACCGCAGCGGTTCGAACGTTCCGGAGCGTTCGTCGTCGTACTCCAGCAGGAAGCGGTCCACCTCCATGCTGCGGAACAGCTTTTCCGCGATCGAGTCGTATCCCCCTTCCGCGTACCAATGGCTGCGGTTGTTTCCCCGGCACAGGTGTATCGCCAGCGTCACTCCCGGCCGCCTCGCCGCCTCAAAGCACGCGTTATCCGCGCCGATGGCTTCCTCCAGCGCCGCTTCCGGCTCCTGCCGCATCTCCGTCCGGATCCATTCCCGCCATTTGGGATCCATGTAATAGCTGTAGCGCGGCGCGTCGATCTGGATGTAGCTCACTCCCCCGGCCGCCAGCATGGCCATTTCCTTCCTCATGATTTCCACGATATCGGCGAGCAGCGCGGAGGAGCTCGCATAGGCCTTCTCGCTGATGCCGTGTTTGTACGAGATGGCCGGGAACTGCGTGGCGCTCGGCAGCGTCATTTTGATCGCCCCCGGGCTGTGCAGTTTCAGGTACGGCAGTTCGTGCCCGGTGAGCGCGCGAACCTGCCGCAGCTTCGACGTCACGATTCCCATCACGTGGATCTGCTTCGTGGCCGTCCCTTTTCCGCCGGTTCCCCCGTCCTCCGCCCTCCAGGAGCGCGACACCGCGTCGCCCATGTCGAAACCATCCACGGCCTCGATGAAGTCGCTCATGAAGTGGCTGCGCCGCAGCTCGCCGTCCGTAAAGATCTCGAAGCCCAGTTCCTTCTGTTTTGCCAGCACTCGCGCGATGTGCCGGTCCTCGATCGCCTGCAGCCGGTCGCTTCCCGGCCCCGCCTCCCGCGCCGCCAGCAGTTCCGACGGCCGCAGAAAGCTGCCCACATGGTCCGCTCGATAGTTTGCACCCATGTCCGCTTCCTCTTTCCTCTCCGTGAACTCCGTGTCTCCGTTCCCCTGTGTGTCTGCTTTTATTTCCGTTCGTCCGCGAACTGCGCCATGGTCGTCTCGTACGCCCGCGTGGC
>Ga0335077_10007165_pt1 | contig 13789 bp, 12 predicted proteins | sample Lox_Sample_31_FD_207151 | JGI IMG/M metagenome (GOLD analysis project Ga0335077, IMG submission 207151) | Soil microbial communities from Loxahatchee National Wildlife Refuge, Florida, United States - Lox_Sample_3.1 | ecosystem: Environmental > Terrestrial > Soil > Wetlands | place: USA...
GCTCGCAACGGCATCGAGCGGAGACAGCTGGTGGATTCTCAAGGCAACCCCGTTCTTCTATTTCGCCCGCAGGGAGATCTTGTGTCGAAGGCAGTCGATGCGCAACAGGTTGGCATGAGCCCATGAACGCCGGCACACTTTGGTCGCTCCGTCGTGGCCGACACCGAGTCGACGTCCTCCTCTCCGATGGCCGCACCAGGCGCCGGCACACACGACCATTGTCATCGCGCAAAGCCTTGCGCCCGCCCGGGCGGCAAACTAGTTCAGTGGGGCTTGTCACCCCAAGTAAGCGAGGAACACATGGAAAGGCCCTGGCTCGCCCAATACCCCGCCGGCGTTCCGGCTGAGATCGACATCGGCAAGTTCGCTTCGCTGAAGGACTTGCTCGCCGTCACGTGCGCGCGTTTTGCCGACCTGCCGGCCTACAACTCGATGGGCACGGTGATGACATTCCGCCAACTCGACACGGCGAGCCGCAACTTCGCGGCCTGGCTGCAAAGCGAGGCGCAACTGCAACGCGGTGATCGCGTCGCCCTGATGCTGCCCAACCTGTTGCAGTACCCGGTTGCACTGTTCGGGGTGCTGCGAGCCGGCATGGTGGTGGTCAACGTCAACCCCTTTTACACGACGCGCGAACTCGAGCACCAGTTGAACGACGCCGGCGCCGTGGCCGTCGTGGTTCTGGAAAACTTCGCGCACACGTTGGCGCAGGTGGCCAAGTCGACGCGGCTGCGCACGGTCATCACGACGCAGGTGGGCGATTTGCTGCCGCCGTTCAAGAGACTGCTGACGAACGCCGTGGTCAAGCATGTGCGGAAAATGGTGCCGCCATGGCAACTCGCCCGCGCAGTGGGCTTCAACCGCGTGCTGGCGGCCGGCCGCACGCAGGCGCTCGACGACGTGGCGCTCACTCACAATGACCTCGCCTTTCTGCAGTACACGGGCGGTACCACCGGAGTCGCCAAGGGTGCGATGTTGACCCATGGCAACATGGTGGCCAACGTGCTCCAGGTGGCGGCGTGGATGTCGCCGAACCTGAAGGACGGCGAGGAGACGGTGGTCATTCCGCTGCCGCTTTATCACGTGTTCGCACTGACGGGCTGTTTGTCCTTCTTCAGCAAGGGCGCGCAGACAGTGCTGATCCTCAACCCACGCGACACGCCGGCATTCCTCAAGGCGCTCAGGCAAACGCGCTTCACCGCGATCATCGGCGTGAACACGCTGTTCCGCGCGCTGCTCGACGCGCCGGCGTTCGCCGATGTCGACCTGCGTCCGCTGAAGCTCGCGGTTGCCGGCGGCATGGCCGTGCAGCAGGTGGTGGCGCATCGCTGGCGGCAACGGGCCGGCGTTCCGCTTGTCGAGGGCTACGGGCTTACCGAGACTGCCCCGGTGGCGATCGCCAATCCGGTCACCATCCAGGAATGGAGCGGCCAGATCGGCGTGCCGCTCCCCAGCACGGAAGCGGCCATCCTCGATGACGACGGCGGGGTCCTCGCGTTCGACCAGGTGGGCGAGATCTGCCTGCGCGGACCACAGGTGATGAAGGGCTACTGGAATCGGCCCGACGAGACCACCAAGGTGTTCACCGCCGACGGCTGGCTGCGCACCGGCGACATGGGGGTGATGGATGCGCGCGGCAGCATCCGCATCACGGACCGCAAGAAGGACATGATCGTCGTGTCCGGGTTCAAGGTGTTTCCCAACGAGATCGAGGATGTGCTGACCACGCATCCCGGCGTGCAGGAAGCCGCGGCGATCGGGGTGCGCGACGAGCGCTCCGGCGAGGCGGTCAAGGTGGTGGTGGTGCGCAAGGACCCGGCACTGACTGAGGGCGACCTGATCGCCCACTGCCGGCAGAACCTGACCGGCTACAAGATGCCGCGCATCTTCGAGTTCCGGGTCGAACCGCTGCCGAAGACCACGATCGGCAAGATCCTGCGGCGGGCGTTGCGCGACGGCGGGTCCGCGGGACCCGCCGCGGCGGCGCCGGCGCACGCCCCGGCCCCTACTGACTAGCCTGGGCGGAGCGATGACGTCGCGAAGTTATCGCCCCCGGCGGCTCAGTCTGCGCGACGGCCGCGAGGTCACACTGCGTGCAGTGCTCGAAACCGACGCGCAGGAGATCGTCCAGTCATTCGAGCGCCTGTCAAACGATTCGCGGTACTTGCGCTTCATGCAGCACAAGAAGCAGCTCGATCCAGCGGCGCTCGAGCGCGGCGTGCACCCACGCCCCGGGCGGGAGTTCGTGTTCGTGGCAACGACGCCGACGGCCGACGGCATCGACATCGTCGGTGGTGCGCGCTACGTGCGTGCCGATGACCGCAACGCCGAGACGTGCGAGTTCGCGATAACGGTGGCCGAAGACTGGCGCGACAGCGGTCTCGCCACCAAGCTGCTGGCCAGCCTGATCCGGCGAGCGCGACGTGATGGCTACAGGAGCATGGAAGGACTGGTGATCGCCGACAACGCGCCGATGCTCGCGTTAGCGCGAGACCTCCGATTCAGCGTGCACCGGGTGCCGGAGGACGCAACGGTGGTCCGCGTAGAACGCACGCTGTAGCTACTTCGCGCCGCGCTACCTGCAAAGGCGGTCGGATCCGTGCAAGCCTAGCGTGCGCCGCCGAGTCGTTGCAGCGCCGGCAGGAATCGCCCCAGCCTGACCGAGGAGCGCGAGCCGACGAACGAGAACTTCCACTTGAGCCACCCGTCCGCGCGACTGCGACCGTGCTCGCAAAGCGCGTCGATGAACGCGGGCTGGACGTTGAGCTTGCTGTAGACGCTGAGCTGCGCCATCAGTTGCTCGTTCTCGATCACGTGCAGGTTGAGCGCGCGCAGTTTGCGCTCGAGCGCGCCGAACCCGAACCGCGCACGTGCGGCTTCCTGCTTCGCCAGCACCAGGCCATTGAACTCCGCGAAGAACGCGGACGTGAAGCTGATCTCGGTCAGGCGCTGCCAGATCTCGTCGGCCGTGCCGGGCAGCTCGGGCCGCCTGGAGGGGTGCAGCAACACCACCATGACGTCGCGCGCATTGCACTGATGCACGAGCGGAAAGAGCGGCGGGTTAGCCGACAGGCCGCCATCCCAATAGGCCTCACCGTCGATTTCGATCGGCCGGTGCATGGTCGGCAGGCACGCCGAGGCGAGTAACGCCTCGAGCGTCAGTTCGTCCTCGCGAAACAGCCTGAGCCGGCCGGTGCGGATTTCGGTTGCCGCGATGAAGAGCTTGATCGTGCCCTGCGCGCGCATCCGGTCGAAGTCGATCTGCTTGGCGAGGATGTCACGTAGCGGATTGATGTCGAGCGGGTTGAGCTGGTACGGCGAGAAGTAGCGTGCCATCGACACCAGCGCCTTGACCGAGCCGGACGGACTCATGTCGGCCCCGGCCGGAATCAACGTGGCCGGCACTTCGTTCATGGCGGCAAACGGCGTCTTTGACGCGACGGCGTCCCAGAAATCCTTCAACGCCTGGCGCGCGCCGTCGCGGCCACCGACGGCGAAACCGTGGGCGAGCGCTACCGCGTTCATCGATCCGGCACTGGCACCGCTGATGCCTTCGATGGCGATCCGCTCGTCTTCCAACAAGCGGTCGAGCACGCCCCACGTAAAGGCACCGTGGGAACCACCACCCTGCAACGCCAACGACATGGGTTTCTTCGTCTTCATACACGCTCGCTTTCCTGCTGAGAGTCCGGTTCCGGCCGTGGTGCAACCCGCCCGGCGAAAGGGTGGGCCGGGCCACGAAAGGTTCTGTACGGAGAAGTGCGCCGGGTGAGGCTGGAACCTCGCCGCGTATCGAGCAGCGACACGGTCAACGGCCAGGCGCAGAGGTTCGGCGGAACCGAATGTGCCTCAACGAAGACCCGACCCTCGCGGCTACGCTAGTCGCGTTCGCGTGCACGGGCCAATCGGAAGGTTCGATGCGGGCGATCAGCCTTGCCGAAGGCGGTTGCACTGCTGCAAGGCTGGTCGCACGCAGATGGCTGATCGGAGCGCGCGTGTTGACGTCAATTAATCAGCGGTCCGCCGACCTTGTGCTCGTTAGCCATAGGACCGTCGCTCCGACAAGAAACGTAGCCGTATGCGATCTTATGACGCGAATCAAAACTTTCGGGACGGCGACGCCCCGTCGACGGGCCCCCTACCGGAGGGAATAAGACCGCTCGCACGCGTTGCGCCCGCGCGCGCCCTGCGGTCCGTACCGTCGCGTCAATAGATGGGGAACGGCAGGCGGCGACCCCGCGCCGCGGCGGCGCCCCGCCATCCGAGATCCCCCACGCGGGTGCAAGCGCCCGACACGGGACCCGACGCGCCCCTATGGCGAGACTCTCTCGACGCGCGCGGGGACGGTCAACTCAGCGATGCGTCGGTGCATCCGATAACGGCGGGCCAAGGTCGCGCGCTTGATCTTCGGCGACATCGAGCGCGATCAGATGACCTGAGGCGACGTGTTCGGCGGCGGTCCGTTCTTCGAGCCTGATGATTTCGAGCGGCGCGATCACGCGGCCGAGCAAGAGAAGCGCACGTGCGCAGCGGTAGCGGCGAGGCTTCACGGCGTGCGCTCCGTCGTCGGGACGATGTGCCCGACACTCCGAGCGCGATCGGAATCATCACCCAGCGCAGCAGGTAGTTGCGGTTGCCGTGGATGAACACCCACGCGCCGAAGCCGGCAATCTGCACAAGGCCAAAGGCAAGCGGCCAATCGGTGGCGATGGCCATCACCCCTCCACCTTGGGTTCGACGGGAATGAACGGCACGTCGGCTTCGCGATCACCGGTGACGTCACCCAGTTCGTCGATGACGAACTGAACCGCAGTCCGCTGCTCGCCCACGCGTGACACCAGAACCTCGCCTCGCGCGACCTCCTCCACCCGCGGATTGAGCTTGACCGGGAACGGGAGCAACGGATCCGAGGGCGATCGGCCGGATTGCTTGGTTCAACGTCTGGTTCGCGCGTGACGTGGTCGAGCGGCGAGACGTGCACGGCCAGTTTCGGCACTCCTTCTGCCAGGTGATCACGAGCTCCCTCGAATGCGGACTTGAACCGCGCCGCCTCGTCGCGCTGCACTCCGAGCGTCGAAACCTCGATCGAATCGACGTAGGGCGGCCGGTGGTTCGAATGGAGCTCGAAGAAGACGCGGGCCCGCCGTTGCGCCGCCTCCTTCACGAGCTCGTCGTAGCGCGCGTTCGCGGCGACCGCGCGATCGCTCCGCCATTCTCGAAGCACTTGCGAGTCCGGCCCAATGATCTGCTCGGTCGGCCGGTTCACGTTGATGCGCTGGCGCGTCTTCGGGTCCCGGAATCCGGTAACGAAGACGCCGGCCCGACCCAACCGCTCGCAGACGATGCGCCCCGCGTCCCGTTGTCAGCCGTGCCAAGAGGCACTCCGATGACGACGCCAGGCCGGCCGGGAACGATCTCGAACTTACCGAGCCCCTCCAGCTCGGCGTGATGCCTCGTTCGTCTGCGTTGCCGCAGCCCGGGTGTATCCAAGCCCTGCGCAAGCAGGCATTGCAAGGAGCAATCGTCGGCGATGGAGCATTTTCGAGCCCCCAAGTCGTGAAGTTGATGTCGAAGTCGGCGAGCGAAGTCACCGTGGCGACGGAATGGGTCCCGTAGCGAATGGATACGCACACCGAGTGCACGACACCGACGGCCGCTCTTCATCAGCCGCGGATCCGTTGCAGCCTGTCATGGGTCGCAAAGGCGGACGTTCGGGAATTGCGCTGATCGGCCCAAAGGCGACATTCCTGCTCCGACCACAAGTGCGAAGACGTAGTCATCGCACTCCGCGACCCGAGTTCCGCGCCGGCGCTCCCGCCGATGGCGCGGAAGCAGGTCAAAGTCTAGGGCTGCATGCATAGCCCGACGACGACGGCTTCCTTGGTCGCGATCGCCGCCCTGGTGTCGCGGCCATCGACTGCGACCCTGCAGTTCTCGAAGACGACGCCGCGCGCGTGGCGCACGAAGAAAGCCCAGCCCGGCAGCTGGTAGTCGGTGACTTCGGCCTTCGACGCTGGCGTGGCAAAGACGAACTTCGGGTCGGGATAGCCGCCGGCGTAATCAGGAAACCGTTCGATGTCGTCGCGCCCGCTACCGAAGACGTAGCGGCCGGTCATCGGCCCGGCGCCCTTGAACGCGATGTCGATGTCGCTGAAGCGGACGTCCTGCAGGTCGTGACGGCCCGATGCGTCGGCAGGTGCACCGCTCAGCATCGAACCCCAGGGATAGCGCATCGCGCCGCCGCGAATGTGGTCGAAGACAACACCGCGGATCGAACCAATTGGCGCATTGCCGCGCGCCCCCAGAAGCATGAAGAACGGCGTGCCGACATCGGTCAGCGTGATGTGGCGAAAGCTCAGGTTCGAAACCGCGGATCCGTCGACCGATTCGACTGCGATCGCCGCGGCCTGCGCGTTCGAGATCGAGATGTGCTCGAACACGATGTCGTGCACCGGTCCGACCGTCGCGGTACCGAGCTTCAGTCCGTTGGCCACGCCCGCGCCGACGATCGTGCAGTGGCGAACGGTCACGTCGTGCAGCCCCCGGGCGCTTCCGCTCTTGAGGCAGATCGCATCGTCGCCGGTGTTCACGGTGCAGTTCTCGATCAGCACGTCGTGGCCGTCGACGACGTCGATGCCGTCGTGCGTCGGGCCCAGCGGCGATTCGACAGCGATGCCGCGGATGACGAGGTGCTCGACCTCCAGGTTCACCACCGCCCAGGTGGCGGCGTTCCTGACACTGATGCCCTCGATCCGGACATGACGCGACAACGCGGTGAAGATCGCCATCGGGCGCTCGCCTTCGGGCCTGCTCATGCCGCGCCACTGGTCGAAGTCGGCATTGCCATCGATCGTGCCCCCGCCTTCGATGCTGACGTCGTCGGCGCTTTCGGCGTAGACGAGCGCACGCCGGCATTGGGTCAGTTGGGTGTTGACTGTCGGCGGGTACAGCGCGGGGTAATGGGCGTCGTTGCGGCTGCCCAGCAACGTCGCACCCGCCTCGATGCGCAGCGTGATGTGGCTGCGCAGCGTGATCGTTCCCGACAGGAACGTTGCGTTGGCGAGCAAGACGGTGCCACCGCCGGCCGCTGCGCACGAGTCGATCGCCGACTGCAGCGCCGAGGTGTCAAGCGTCGTGCCGTCGCCGCGGGCGCCGAACTCGAACGGATCGCAGAGATGCGCCGCCGCCGCGTGCCCGGCGCCGGGGCGTGGGTCGGACGGCGTCTGCGAGCCCTGCATGGCGGCGCATCCTGCGACGATGAAGACGGTCAGCGCACGATACGTGATGCTTGCGGCGCGGCGCGACCGGTCGGGGGCATTCAGATCAGCCCGCGCCAGTCGCGACCGTGCTGCCGAAAGGCCGCGCGAATCAGTTCGACCTGCTCGTCCGCAAGGGCCCCCTTCTCGACGATCCTCAGGTTCCGTTCGAAATGCGCCAGGCTGCGGGTGCCGACGATGCTGCTCGACACGAGCGGGCAATGGGCGACGAAGCGCAGCGCCAACTCGGTGGCGTCGATGCCGGACAGCACACTGTCCAGCCCCATCGCCTGCCAGCGGTCCCAGTACGCGCCCTCAGCTTGATCGTCGGGCCGCTGCGGCCGGATCCACACCGCACCGGCGAGCGGCCGCTTCGCGATCACCCCCACGCCGCCCGCCTTCAGCGCCTGCAGTCGCTGCGCGAAGTTGACCTGGTCGCAGACGCTGATCGAGGTCTGCACCGCGCCGAAGCGCCCGCAATTGATCGCGAAGTCGATCTCCTCGTTGTCGCCCGAGTAGGCGACGACACCAACTTTGCCGGCGTCGCGGCAGCTCTCCAGAGCGTGGATGACGTCGCCGCGGGCCAGCACATGCTGCGGGCAAGAGTGTAGGTGCACGATGTCGATGCGCTCGCATCGCATGCGCGCGAGCGCGGCGTCCACGCCGGCGACGATGCAGTCGTAGCTCCAGTCGTCGAATCCGGGGATGCCGTAGCCGACCTTGGTCGAAAGCACGAAGTCGCGCCTGCGCCAGGACAGGTGGCGGCCGATCCGTTCCTCGGACAGGCCGTAGCCGCGCGCGGTGTCGACGAGGTTGACGCCGAGGTCGAGCACTGCATTGAGCAGCCGCCCGGCCTCTGCATCGCCGACGCGGTCGTCGTTGAGGTGCATGGCGCCGAAGCCGAGGATGCTGACTTCCAGGCCGCTGCCGCCCAATGGGTTTCGTCTCATGCCTTGCTCATGGCCTGTGCTCCGCAGAAAAACTCGTCCGGTGCAGGTCTGGAGCCCAGAGATGGCGCTCCGCGCTCTTGCCCGTCGCGCACGGTCGGCTGTCTTACCTGAGCCGACTATGCAAATGCCGGCGATGCGCAGGTCGGCACGCGAGCCGGCGCCCCCGTCGGCTTCAATGGCAGTGCGGAGAGCCGCATCGGCAAACTCGGCAATGTGACGCTTGGCGGCATGACGATCGACACGCCTGGGGTGGGGGTTCAACGATGCGCTCGTAGCGCATTTAGGGGCGGGGCATCAACCAGGAACAACGCGTGCCCTGCGGAAGCGTGCTCCGCCCGTCCCCCCGCATCCACCTTCAACAAGAACCCCGCCGGAAGCGGGGTCTCTGTATCTACTCCTCAAGTGGATTGGGGCGAGCGTTCAACATCTCAGTACGGCCACACCGATTCCACGATCGATGCTATTCATGGTGTTCAATGCACCGGTCAATGCACCGCGAGCCTTTTCGCTGCTGCTACGGTCTTCTTCGGGAGTGTGAGTTCCAGCACGCCGTCGTTGTACTTGGCTTGGGCGGTCGCTTCATCGACTTCCTGACCGAGTGTGAACGCGCGCTCGATCTTGCCGTAATAGCGCTCAGCGCGAAGCACCGTCCCACTGTCCTCGACGTCTCTTTCCTGCTTGACTTCCGCGGATACCGCAACTTCGTTGCCGTTGATGGTTATGCTGATCTCTTCCTTCTTGACGCCAGGCAATTCGGCCAGCACTTGATACTCCTTGTCGTTCTCGATTACATCCATGCGGATTGCGCCCCTGCGGAACTGCGTCGGCGCACGCGTCTCAGGATTCGGCATCCACACGGGAAACCCACGGAACAAGTTCTCGAACGCATCCTCGAGCGGACTAAAGCGTGTGATGTTCAGCATTTTGTGCTCCCATGAAACTTCAAACCAATCGGCGGTGGAACGGCAGCAGTCAGCTTCCCACTTTTTCGTAAATGGGGGCGCCGTCACGACACGCAAGCTGCGACCGCTAAATACTTCTTCAGGCACGGTCGCTAAGCGCGCAGACGCACAGAGTCCGTCTTGTCAACGTGTTAGCTTTCGAATGAGCTGAAGTTCAAGTTGAGGAAGCAAGATGCCCGTGCACGTGAAGCAGCCCGATCAGACGCGAATCGTCGCGTTCCTGGCCGGGGAATCGAACGTGTCGATCGATGACGTGTCGAAACTGTACGAACACGAACGGGCCACTCTGGCTCTTGGCGCGCGTGTCACGAAATTCATTCACATCTTTGCGATTCGCAATGTCCAGGAGATCTTGCGCACGCGCGGTGTCGATCAACGATCGTTGACAGTGGCAGGCTCGGCTTTTCTTGATGTCTGACGCTAATCGCCACCTGTGCTTCGCACGAACTGCGTCCGGCGTGGAAGCGTGGCCTTTCGGCTCAGGATTGAGTGGTGTGGCACTGTGAGCGCAGGGTCACCTTCGCTGCGATCGTGCCTCGTCTCTAGTCGGAGGCGCCGTTCTGTGTTGGTGCTGCTGTTCCGCTCGACGGAGGCGGTCCGCGCCGAGAATCTGTTCTTGCGCCGTCAGCTGACGATGTTCATCGACCGAGGCGTGCGGCCACAGCCGGTGAATGCTGCGGCCCGCGTCAGCTTGGCTGTGTCGGCGATGCTGCTCGACTGGCGCGGCGCCCTGCGGGTCGAGCAGCCCGCGACGTTGCTTCGCTGGCATCGCGCAGGCTGGCGGTTGTTCCGGAGATCTTGCGATCGCCGTTCGCAAGTCCCAAGGCGAACGCGATCTGCGAGCGTGTGATCGGCACCCTCCGCAGGGAGTGCCTGGACTGGATGATCCCGATGTCCGAGGCACATCTGCGTTCGATCCTGAAGGCGTGGGTGACTCACTACAACCGTGGGCGTCCTCATGCTGCGCTCGGCCCTGGCGTGCCGGACCCTCCGCCCGAGCGTCGGCGAATCCCGAGGCCAGAATCCCGGCATCGATTGCCGCCGGGTGCATTCGTGCTCGCCAAATCGGTGCTGGGTGGGTTGCATCACGAGTAGTTCCTTGAAGCGGCCGTGACGGGACCGAGCTGCTGCCAGGCAAACCGAAGGACACGAAGATCGCAGTCGCGCGCGCCCTCGGGCACTCCCCACGGCCGCACCAGACGACATTTCTGTGGAGCACAGCAGTCACCTTGGATTGCGTGGGCCGGCACGTTGCGACCTGGTAGCTGCATGCGGCAGCGCCTTGCGGGGCGGGCCCATCCAGCTCACCGGTCGCCTTCCTCAAGCGCCCTTTAGGCCCGGCGCATTGAGCACGGCCAGCGATTCAGAACGTTTAAGGCCGCTCTTCAGGTCGCTCAAGGACTGCGGCCACCCTCGTCGAGGACGATGCAACCGACGTAAACATCACATGAGGAGTGCCTCCAAGAACCGCTCGTACCAGTGCGCACCGATGCGTCTTGCCTCCGCAACCTTGGCCGTGTTGGCCACCACCAGCATCGGCCTGTTCATAGACGAACTGGCGCGCAATCGTGCGTCCCCGCAGCACGTCGCCACGTCGATGCCGCTCGTGGTTGCCAAGGTGCAGTCGAGCCGTTGAACCGTGATCTACGCTCTGCGAAATGCCGACTGTGGCCATTGATGAACCGGACACGTGACGCTGCGATCGAGAGGTGGCGCGAATACGATTCCGCTGAACCCAGCTGCCGGGCCTGCCCGAGTCGCGGTTCAGCACACGGGCGTTCAGGCGAGAACCCTCTGATAGAACGCGCGCTTCAGAAGCTCGGCCGCGCCGATGTACGCCACCACGATCAGGCCCATGAGCGCGAGGAAGACCGGCGGCAGTGGTATGAAGCTGAATACTCGCCCAAGCAATGTGTATGGCAGTGCGATGGCAGCAGCGACCACGGTCAGTGTCGCCAGGGTCAACGCAATGGACGCGCGGCTGCGCCAGAACGGCACCCGGGTGCGGAGCACCAGTACAACGAGCGACGCTGAAACGACCGATTCGACAAACCACCCGCTACGAAACATCTCGGGTGACGCTTTGAGGAAAAAGAAAAGCGCACCAAAGGTGAGGAAGTCGAATACCGAACTGAGCAGGCCGAACCTGAGCATGAAGTCGCGAATGAATTTCACATCCCAGCGCCGGGGGCGCTCGACGGCCTCGGCATCCACGCGATCGGTGGCGATGGTCATTTCGGGCAAATCCGTCAGCAGGTTGGTCAGCAGGATCTGCTTGGGTAGTAGCGGAAGAAAAGGCAGGAGCAGCGAAACACCGGCCATGCTGAACATGTTGCCGAAATTCGCACTGCTAGCCATGAACACGTATTTCTCGGTGTTCGCGAACGTCGCACGACCTTCGCGAACTCCAGCGGCGAGCACGCCAAGATCCCGTTCAAGCAGCACGATGTCGGCGGCTTCCTTGGCCACGTCGGCGGCCCCTTGCACCGACAGACCGACATCAGCCGCGTGCAGCGCAGGCGCATCGTTGATGCCGTCGCCCATATAGCCGACCACGTGTCCCGCCTTGCGCAGGGCGCGAATGATGCGTTCCTTCTGGTTCGGCTCGACCTCGGCAAAGATGTCGGTGTCACGCGCCAGTTGCGGCAAGGCATCGTCGCTCACGTGTCCGAGGTCCTGGCCGCTGACGATCTTCGCGTTCGACAGGCCGATCTGCGAGGCGATTTCTTGCGCCACGAGCCGGTTATCACCGGTGATGACCTTGAGCGCCACGCCCAGGCCTTGGAGTTCCTCGATCGTGGCCGCAATTCCGGCTTTCGGCGGATCGGCAAAAAGCAGGAATCCGACGAAAGTCAGGTCGCGCTCGTCCTCCCGAGCAATGGCCGTGCGGCCGGGCAGTGATTTTGTCGCCAGCCCGAGCGTCCGCAGCCCGCGTGCGCTGAACGCCACGTAGCGCTCCTGGATTGCCTGTTTGTACTCCTCGATTGAAACAACGCGGCCGTCGCTCCGTTCCACCTGCGTGCACGTCTCGAGCAGTTGGGCCAGCGCGCCCTTGGTGATGAGTGCCGTCTCGTTGCCCATCGCCGCCAGCACGCTGAGGCGCTTGCGGGCGAAGTCGTACGGAATTTCATCGAGACGGGAAGCCGCAAGTGCCTGCTGACTGGCGGCCGCCGTGACGGCGTCGTCGATGGGATTGCGAAAGCCGGTCTGGAACGCGGCGTTGATCGCCGCCAACTGCAATGTTCGAGAACTCGGGTTGCCCTCGACGTCGAGCGCGCCACCCAAGCGGACCTTGCCTTCGGTAAGCGTGCCCGTTTTGTCCGAGCACAGCACGTTCATGCCGCCGAAGTTCTCGATCGACACCAGGCGCTTGACGATGACCTTCCTGGCCGCCATGCGGCGCGCGCCGCTGGCCAGGTTCACGCTGATGATGGCCGGCAGAAGTTCCGGGGTGAGGCCGACCGCAAGCGCGAGCGCGAACAGAAAGGAGTCGAGCACCGGCCGTTGCAGATAGACGTTGAAGGCAAAGATGAGAATCACCAGGATCAACGTCACCCGGATCAGCAGCATGCCGAACTGGCGCACGCCGCGCTCGAAATCGGTCTCGTCCGGACCAATCCGCAAGCGCCCGGCAATCGCACCGAACTGCGTGTCGCGGCCAGTGCGCACGACAAGGGCGCGGCCGGTGCCGCTCACGACATGGGTGCCCTGGAACACGGCATTGCTGCGGTGGGCGAGCGGCGTGTCGGCCGGCACGTCACCCGGCATCTTCTCGACTGGAAACGTCTCCCCGGTCAAAGTCGCCTCGTTGACGAACAGGTCCCAGGTCTCGATCAGGCGGCAATCCGCAGGCGCGTTCACGCCTGCGGAAACAAGCACGACATCGCCCGGCACCACCTCTTCCAGCGCCACCGTCGCGGCGACGCCGTCACGCACAACTGCGGCCCGCACGGCAACCAGCTGCTGCAGGCTTTCCACCGCACACGCGGCCCGGTACTCCTGCCAGAACCCCAACAACCCGCTGGCGATGACAATGAAGAGAATGATGCCGGTGTCGGCGGGGTCGTGCATGAAGAACGACAGGACCGCCGCCGCGATCAGGACCAGCACAATGGGCGAACCGAGCTGCCGCAACAGCAGTGGAAGAACGCGCGAGGATTGCTTGCCCTGCGGTGTGTTCGCACCGTAACGCTTCAATCGCGCTGTCGCCTCAGCGGTGCTCAGGCCGTTCAACGACGAGCCGAGGTCGTGCGCAGCCTGCTCGACACTTGTCGCCCACCACGAGGTGTCGTTCGCGCTTCGGTCATTCACCGCAAGATCCTCAGACACTCGTCCGGGCAGCGCGGGGTAGCAATGGCAACGATGCGCATCGCCGGCAGCCTAATATTCCGCAAGCCCGTACGCCCTCGCGGCACCTGAAACCATCTCCTTCAACCTGTACATCATTGCATGACGCCAATACCCATGACTCCGCTCGCGTAGAACTGCGACGGCTCCATGAGGCCGCGTTTCTCGACCACATCGCCGAAACCGAGTTTTTCGACGGAATAGGCCATGAGCTGCCGGTCACACAATCATGGCGAACGCCGGCTTCAGAGTCTGAATGCGACATTCGCCGCTA
>Ga0335077_10007167_pt1 | contig 13788 bp, 9 predicted proteins | sample Lox_Sample_31_FD_207151 | JGI IMG/M metagenome (GOLD analysis project Ga0335077, IMG submission 207151) | Soil microbial communities from Loxahatchee National Wildlife Refuge, Florida, United States - Lox_Sample_3.1 | ecosystem: Environmental > Terrestrial > Soil > Wetlands | place: USA: Florida...
GATGTTTTGGAGATTGGTTGGATTGGTGCGCGCCTCATTTTCCATGCGTTGCAGTTCGGTTTCGAATTGGGTCTGGCCGGCGGCCTGCTTTTTCATGGTTTCCAGTTGCTTGACCAGATTGGCCACATACGTATTGTACGGGTCGAAATCGGAGCAGGTCTGCGCCACAATGATGGCGTCGTCAAAGCGATTAAGCATGACCAGAAGGTTGATATAACGGGATACCACCTCCGGGCTGTAGGGGCAAAAGGCAAATGCCTGTTTGAAGGCAAAATCCGCTTCTTTGATCAATTCCTGCCGTTCGGTTTCGTTCTGGGACAGGTACTCCGGCGGCGTGGGCACCTGGGCCAACGCTCCCAGCCGCCAGGCGTAAAGGCCGGCAATGGAACTGCGGAGCTTGGAGAACGCCTTTTGCGCGTCGTCATCGCGGATGAACTTGCGGTCGCCGGTAAAACCGCTAAGATCGCGGTGCATATAGACTTTTTCCGCGAAGTCGGCGATTTGCCTGACGCTGGTGTCATAGGTAATCCAGTTGCCAATGAGCCGCCCGGAATATTGGCTCCAAAACTCGTGGTCCTTCTTGAAAACCTCCGGGGAGTACGACGGCACGACGTGCCGGTTGATTTTCATGATGACGCCGAACGGCGTTTCATAGGGGAACATCCAATCCAGCGGAAAGCTTTCCTCCACGTAAAACTCGTTGCCGGGGTTGTGGTCAAAAATGACCTTGCACAACAAGCCGTTGATTTTCATCACCGCCACCTGGCCGGCCACTTGAACCTGTACCTGGCCATTCGCATTGGTCACTGGATTCACATCTTCGCCGGGTTGAAGCTGACCAAGCTGTGCCCGGCGTTGAACATCCTGGGTGTATTCGGCGAAGGAATTCTGCAAATCATCATCGGACGGTATGTAGATTTCGCTTGGCGGATAGACGCCTTCCTTGCGCCAGCGGGCTTCGATTCGGGCGCCACGTGCCACAAACGGTCTGTCCAAAAGATCGTAGGCGATGCGGGCCAGGAGATTGGTGGTGTAATCGTCCTTGCGCTCCTGGGGGCCGCGCAGCAATTCCTGAAAGAAGGGCGGGTCGTGTTCATGACTTCGGAAATATTGTGCGCGCAGGTATTGCAGATACGTGCTGTCGGCCAGCGCGTTTTGAGTGATGAGATAAACATCGCGCCGATTGAAGGTCGGGTCGAAGGCCGGCTTGTCCTGGTCGGGGATGAAGCTTTCGCAGAAGATCATGTAGGTGGGGACAAAACGTCCGGGATCGGTGCCGCCAAATAAAATCGCATTCCGGGTCATATCCGGGTAAATGCCGTAGGGTGGCGTAAACATATCGTGGCCGAACCAGTAACCGAACCAGTGATAGCGCTGTTCATTGTCGGACCAGTGCATTAATGCGGAATAACTGGGGATTGCGGCGAAAACGACGAGAGCAATTCCCAGCGGAGCTTGTCTGCGAAGGACCCAAATCGAACCAACAAATATCAAGGCCATTCCCAACAAAATCAGGCCTGCATAAACCGGCAGGCCATATTGGTATGGACTAAAAGCTTGGGCTAGATTGTGGAAGAAGCTGAAGAGGCCACCTGGGTTAAGCTGATCCTGAAAAATAGTAGCGACGGTCAATCCCAACGAGCACAGCACAAACAAACCTGGAAGTCCGAAGGATAACAAACGGTCATTTTGCAATCCATTTTTCCGAAGGATCAGGATCGTGGCGGCCGCAAGAATCCAACATGCCACTTTTAGAAACCCATAGCGTGCGGCGGTTTCGTCGGCCAAATTCCCCACCAGGGTCTGACAATTTAGCGCCACCGTAAATAACGCAAAATCCAGGCCGCAAAGGCCGCCCACCAACAACCATTTGCGCGTCGCCTCATATTGCGCGGCCAAGTACGCGGCGGCGATTGTCAAACCGTAGCCAACGAACATGCAGACAAACACGTACCCGGCGGTAAAAAGCACTTTCGCGATGTCGATGGATTGGCGGTCGGGGGAAAAGTTCAACAGCAGGACCAAGAACGGTCCGATGACAATGTAGGTGGCCACCATGCCAATCAGCCATACCCGTTCGCGCCGTTTCAGTTTGCGATAGACCAGAAAAATCACCAAAGCCAACAGCAAAAAGAACAGGTTGAATTCAGTGGACATGGCTTCAAGATAACGCCAAAGCTGCATCCCGTAGGTCGCAAAAAAGCTGCTGACAATCTGAAAAGCGTTGTTTCCGCCGCCGGCGGTGGGATTGATGGGTGAATATTGGCCGCGGGTGATGGCGTGAATAAAACCTTCGACCGTGCGGGGATAGGCCCACTCCATCGGCGGGTCGGTCATGCAGGCAATAGGCTCATAAAAATAAAATGCCGCGCCCAGCAGCCAGACCGCGCCACATACCAAAACGTTGAGCCATTCCTTGGAAAGTACCTTGGTTTTTTGGACCAGATGGATGAAAACCCCAGCCGCTGCAATTGTGGCCATGAGAACCAAGAAGAGCCTTTGACCGCTGTTGAACGCGGGCAAATAATCGGTGAAGCCAAGAAACAGCAGCCCTAGACAGCCCAACAGCACGAGCATCGCCGCGTCGCGGCCAAACTCAATCGCGGTCTTTTTGGTTTTGATGACCAGCCAGATCCAAAGCAGGGCCGAGGCGATGCCAATCACGTTGTAAACCACCAGAACGCTGTGGTTGTGGAGGAGCAGGCCGGGTTTGATCAAAAACTCGCACACCAGGAAAATCACCGTGTTGCCGAAAAAGAATTCGCGTCCCAATTTCGGTTCCGCCATCCACGCCAGCACCTGCATGCCCATGATGATGGGCAGCAGTGATTGGTGGTTGTTGAAACAAATGCCATAGAGAAAGAACGCACCGTAAAGATAGCGGTGTTGGTGGGGCGCATAAACCCAGCGCAAGAGGCAAATCACTACTCCCATGAGTGAAGCCACGCTCAATGGGTAAACTTCGACGATCACCGCCTGGCTCCACATGAAACCGTTGAAGCCAATCAAACCGCCCGCAACAATGCCGGACACAAAGCAAATCGCATTTTCCCAGCGGCGGCTGACATTTTTTAGTTCGTCAATACTTTCAATGATCATGCTGCTGCTGCGCGAGACCACCAGCGCCAGCATGCCCGAAGCCATGGCGGCGGCGAAGGCCGAGCTTAACCCAACGCGCCACGCCACCGTTCCGAAGGGAATAAGCGTCCAGAACCACGTGTAAATGGTCCAGACGGGATAACCTGGCGCATGCGGAATGCCGGCGTAAAACGAGGCCGTGGCCAGTTCGCCGGAGTCCTCCAGCGTCACGTCCGGCGCCAAGGTCAGGAAATACGCGACGAACAACACCGCGGCGGTGATGCCCAGTGCCAGCCAGTCCACCGGACGGAACAACGGCGGCACGCGCGGCGGCGGCGCAGCGGCAGGGCGGGGGGCAACCTTGGGTGGTGGCGGAGATTTGGCGTTCTGGTTTTTAGGTTTGTCGGCGTTCATTTATAAACTGCAATCAATTCACCCGGCGGCGCGGAAAAGCAGCGATACTGGAAGTGGAACCGTTCCGGTTGGTCAAATCAAACGTGACGGACAACAAGTCATTTTGCCCTTGCTGAAGGCTGCCCGGCACAGGCGTCAGAAAATTCTGGTTGCTCAACATTGTGGCCGCCATCGGCCCCCGAGCGGACGACTGGCCGGGAATGTTATTCCCCGAAGTAAAGACCGAGAACGTAAGTAAGGCGCAGGCGGTGGCCGGCACCAGCCAGCCTACAAACCACGCCATTTTCGGCATGAGACTGACCGGCTCGGCAAAAAGGCGTCGCTTAAGCCCGGCCGATGGGTGTCGCGGTTGCCAGGAATGCAACAGCGTCTCCAGCGAATTCATCTCTTTCATAAGTCGCTCCTTCCAGTAAGAGTTTTATTTTTTGCAAACCGTAACGATACCGGCCCGCTACCGTGTTCGGAGAAATCTCCAGCAGCTCCCCAATTTCCTCGAACGTGCAGCGGTGCCAGATTTTCAGGACGATCACTTCGCGCTGTTCCAGCGGCAATTCGGCGAGACAGCGCATGGCGGCGTGCTCCGCCGGGTCTTCGGTGGGCGATTTTTCAAACCAATGCCATGCTTCCAACTCGCGCGTCAGGCGCCGCCACAACGAGCGCCGGTAATTCAACGCGCGATTTCGGAAACTGCGCGCGCAGTAATGCTCCGGTTGAAGGGGAAGCTGGGTCTTTTGCATCAGGGCAAGGAAGGTTTCCTGCAACACGTCCTCCGCCTCGCTGTGGCTCAAGCCCAGCGCCCGGCCATAAAGCACCAATTCCGCGGCCTTCTTTTCATAAAGCCGCAGACACCAGTTGAATTCCATTTCAACGCTCACGGTCTTAACTCATAGACACCGACCACGCCAAATTTGTATAAGGTTTCGCAGTTATTCCGGCGGACACAAAGTGTCGCATAGTTGGAAGGAAACGATTTCGTTTGTCCACAAAAAAAGCGCCACTTCCATAGATGCGATTGCCGCTCATGTGTTCGATTTCGTTTCATTTTTCACTTTCGAGCTACCGCCGGTTTATGCAGCATGGGAGAACAATTTTACAATGTACCGCGGGAAGAAAATCGTTGTGGTGATGCCGGCCTACAATGCGGCGCGAACGCTGCCGCAAACCTACCACGAAGTGCGGGAACTGGGCATTGTAGATGAAATCATTCTCGTGGACGACCATAGCCGCGATGACACGGTGGCGGTGGCACATTCACTCGAAGGCGTGCACGTGCATGAACACGAGGCCAACAAGGGTTACGGCGGCAATCAAAAGACGTGTTACCGGCTCGCACTGGAAGCCGGCGCAGACATTATCGTCATGATTCACCCGGATTACCAATACACGCCCAAATTGCTTCCGGCCATGGTCTCGATTATTGCAAATGAATTGCATCCGTGCGTGCTGGGCAGCCGGGTTCTGGGCGGTTATGCGCTTAGAGGCGGAATGCCGTGGTGGAAATACGTTTCCAACCGTTTTCTGACGTTCGTGGAGAATGTTTTGCTCGGCGCGAAACTTTCGGAATATCACAGCGGTTACCGTGCGTTTTCGCGCGAAATTCTGGCAACGCTCGACTTGGCGGGAAATTCCGACGATTTCGTTTTTGACAACCAGATGCTCGCGCAAATTCTCTGGCACGGTTTCACAATTGCTGAGGTGAGTTGTCCAACCAAATATTTTGCCGAGGCGTCTTCGATCAATTTTCGCCGCAGTCTCAAATACGGTATGCAATGCCTGGCGGTCGGACTGAAATTCCGGCTGGCGAAAATAGGATTGTTGCGATCAGAGCTGTTTAAGGCAAAGCCGCGGCGAGACGCGATTTCTTCCGGTTGACCGTGGACCGGGGCAGCACACCGGACTTGGCGGCCTTGTCAAACGCGGCGTGGACACCGGGCAACAATTTGGCGGCCTCATTCTTTTTGTCGGCGGCGAGGAGCGCGCGGTAATCTTTTTCCAAGCGCCGCAGGCGCGATTTAACGCTGCGGTTATGTTGGTGCTTGCGTCCGTTGGCGCGCATTCGCCGCGCGGCTGACTTCGTGTTCGGCATAGATTGAGTCTTTGTTTCGCTTGAAAAAAGGCAAGTTTAGGCAAACTCGCTTGAATGTCAACGCAAACCGTCCCTAAACCATCCCCGCGGGCTTTACTTTGGCACGTTTATTGTTATGAAAATGTGTGCGATGTTTGTCCAATGAGTTGTAACGGCACGGCAACGGGAACATGAACAAGCCCTTCCACATTCTTCACTTGGAGGACGACCCGGACTTTGCCGAGTTGGTTCGGGTACTGCTGCAGCAAGATGAGTTGAACGCTAAGGTGAAGCGCGTGACCAGCCGCGCCGAATTTGAGGCGGCGCTGGACAGCGGGAAGTTCGATGTCATTTTGTCGGATTTCCGGCTGCCAAACTTCACGGGGCTGGAGGCGCTGGCGTTTGTTCGCAAGGAATATCCCGGTGTGCCGTTCCTTCTCCTTTCCGGCACCATCGGCGAACACGCCGCGATTGAAAGCCTCAAAGCTGGCGCGACGGATTACGTGCTCAAACAGAATCCGGAACGGCTGGCTTCGGCAATCCGCCGCGCGGCGCAGGAAGCCGGTGAGCGCGCCAAACGGCGGGAGGCGGAGACGGAGCTGGCCCGCCGCGAAAGGTATTTTCGCACGTTGACGGAAAATTCACTCGATATTCTTTGCATTTTGAGCCGGGAAGGCCGTTTCCTTTACGCCAGTCCTTCGATTCAACGGGTGCTGGGCTATGCACCGTCGGAATTGGTGGGGACGGACGCCTTTACCCACGTGCTGCCCGAAGATCTGCCGCCGGTCCGCGAGACGATTCAGGATGCGGTTGAGCATCCGGATCGCACCGTAAAAATCCAGTTTCGTTATCAGAAAAAGGATGGGACGTGGAAGCGTTTGGAACTCGTCGGCCAAAACCGTTTGGACGACCCGGATACCGGCGGCTTGGTCACCAATTGGCGGGACGTGACCGACCGCTGGCGCGCCGAGGAGGAGCTGCGCCGGAGCGAAAAACAATATCGCCTGCTGTTCCAGGACAATCCCAATCCCATGTGGGTTTTTGATCTGGAAACCCTCGCGTTTCTGGAAGTCAACGAAAGCGCCATCCAGCATTACGGCTATTCGCGTGAAGAGTTCCAAGCGATGAAAATGTCGGATCTCCGCCAGGTGGAGAAGGGCGTCCGACCCCAGGGCGTCCCATTGAGCGACGTGGAAGACGGTCGCATTTGGAAACACCGGCGGAAAGACGGTTCGTCCATTGACGTGGAAGTGGTCTGGGTCCCGATGGTTTTTCGCAACCGTTTTGCGGCGCTGACCCTGGTTACGGACGTAACGGAACGCCGCCGCGAGGAACACCGCAATCAGGTGTTCTCCGAACTCAGTCATCGCCTCAGTTCGGCCACCACCGCCGCTGAGGCGGCAACCATTATCTGCGAGGCTTCCGATGCGTTGTTCAATTGGGATGACTTTGCCCTCGACTTGTATTCGGCGGACAAGGATGAGGTTTTTGCACTGCTAAACATCGCCACGGTGGATGGGCAGCGGGTGAAGATTCCGGCCTCGGCGCAGCCGACAAGCGCCAATACCCTCGTCCGGCGGGTTATTGCCAAAGGTGCGGAATTGGTGCACACGCCCGGCCCCAAAGGCCATGCCACCGACGCCATGCTCATGCCGGTGCGCAAGGGCAGCCGGGTCATTGGCGTGCTGTTCGTCCAGAGCCGCGTGGCCGGCGCCTACGCTGAGCGGGATTTGGAGACGCTCCAGACGCTGGCCGATCAATGCAGCGGCGCGCTGGAACGCGTTCACGCCGAGGAGGCGTTGCGTGAGAGCCAGCAACGGTTCCGCGATCTCTTTGAGAATTCGCCCGACGCCATTTTTGTCGGAGACTTGAATGGCACCGTGCTGGATGTGAATCTTGCCAGCAGCGTGTTGCACGGTCTGACACGCGAACAACTGGTCGGCAAAAACTTTTTTGCGGATCTCGTTCCGGAGGCCCGCCGGGAGGAGGCTCGCCGTGATTTTGAAAAAATGGCGAGCGGCAAATGGTCGCGCTTTGAGAGCGAAAGTCTGACCGCCGAAGGCCGGATCACGCCGGTGGAAGTCCGCGCCAGCCGCATTGAATACGGGGGACGGCCGGCCCTGCTGCTGCATGTGCGCGACATCACCGAACGTCGCGAAGCCGAGGCTGCTTTGCAAAGCTCGGAGACGCTCTTCCGCTCCGTCTGGCAAAATTCCGTCACCGGATTGCGGCTGGTCAACGAAGAAGGTATGGTTGTGGCCGTCAATGATGCGTTTTGCCGTTTGGTCGGCATGGAAGCACAAGACTTGGAAGGCCAGCCGTTCACGGTGATTTATGCCGCGTCCGAGGACCGGGAAAAAATGCTGGAACAGCACCGGGAGACGTTTCATGCCCGCGATTCCCACCGCAAACCCGAGCGCCAGTATATTTTGCACAACGGAAAAGTCGTGACGCTGGAAATTATTGACTCGTTTATTCAACTCCACGAGCGGTCGTTGCTGATGTTGAGCCTGTTTCGCGACGTCACGACACAGCGCCAACTGGAGGAGCAATTGCGGCAATCGCAAAAAATGGAAGCCATCGGCCAGCTTGCCGGCGGCGTGGCGCACGATTTCAACAACATCCTCACGGTCATTCAGGGGCACGCCTCACTGCTGCTGGCAGCCAATCTGGGCGAGTCAGCGGGGAGATCCGCCGAGCAAATCGTCCAGGCCGCCGAACGAGCCGCCGGTTTGACCCGCCAGTTGCTCACCTTCGGCCGCCGCCAACTCATCCAACCCAGACAGTTGGACGTGAACAAGGTGGTCGGCAACATGACGAACATGCTCGGCCGGCTTTTGGGCGAGGACGTAGCGTTGCAGTTGAATTATTGCCCGTCGCCGCCGATGGTGGAGGCTGACGCCGGCATGTTGGAACAGGTGTTGATGAACCTGGCCGTCAACGCGCGTGATGCCATGCCCAAAGGCGGCCAGCTTGCTATCCGCATCGCCATCACGAATGTGGAGGAGGCCAACCGCCGGGGCCGGTCTGAAGCGCGCACCAACCGCTTTGTTTGTTTGAGTGTGGCGGACACCGGCACGGGTATTTCGCCGGAGAATCTGCGCCGGGTTTTTGAGCCGTTTTTTACCACCAAAGAAATCGGCAAGGGCACCGGTTTGGGGTTGGCGACAGCCTATGGCATTGTCAAACAGCATCAGGGCTGGATCGAAGTGGACAGCCAGGTGGGCAAGGGCACGACGTTTCGGATTTATCTTCCTTGCACCGGAACCAGCCAGGGAGCGGCTGAAAAACCCACGACTCAAATAGCCGTGCGCGGCGGGAGTGAAACCATTTTGCTTGTCGAGGATGAACCGCCTGTCTGCGAACTCGTCTCGCGTGTGCTGGGCAAATATGGTTACAGGGTTTTGCCCGCAAACAATGCGGTTGAAGCCATGGAAATATGGCGAAATAACAAGAACCAGATAGCCCTCTTGCTCACCGATCTGGTCATGCCCAACCACATGAACGGCCGTGAACTGGCCGAAAAATTATGGGTCGAACAGCCGGATCTCAAAGTCATTTTCACCAGCGGTTACAGCGCCGAAATTGTGGGCAGGGATTTCAAACTCGAACCGGAGTTGAATTTTTTGCAAAAGCCTTATCAGCCGCAGGCGCTGGCCGCGACTGTGCGCCGCTGCCTCGACGGCAAACCATATTGAGTCGCGGGCATCTTCCAGCTTTTCTTCCGCGGCATTCTTCGCTTAAACTTTGCACATGATTATTGCGCCTTCGCTGCTGGCCGCCGACCACGCCTGTTTTGGCAAGGAAACCGGGCGCGCCGACCACTCCGGCGCCGACTGGCTGCATCTCGACGTCATGGACGGCCATTTTGTGCCGAACATTTCCTTCGGGCCGGAAGTCGTCCGCGCGGTGCGGCCGCTGACCAGGCTTTTTTTCGACGTTCACCTGATGTGCTCGCGCCCGGAAATTTTGCTGGAACCTTTTGCCAAAGCTGGCGCAGACGAAATCATTATTCACGTCGAACTTGGCGAGCAGGCCGCGTCGCTCATTTGGAAAATCAAATCGCTCAACAAAAAGGTCGGCCTCGCCGTCAATCCGCCCACGCCAATTTCGCTGGTGCAGCCCTTTTTGGATAAAATTGATTTGCTGCTGGTAATGACCGTCAATCCCGGTTTCGGCGGGCAGAAATTTATTCACGAATGTCTTCCCAAAATCCAACAGGCTGAAGCCTGGCGGCGCGAAAGAAAATTGCCCTACCGGGTCAGTGTGGACGGCGGCATCAACTTTCAGACCGCTGCCGAATGCGCGCGCGCCGGCGCGGACACGTTTGTGGCTGGCACAAGTTTGTTCGGCGCGCGCAGCTTGAAAGCCGCCGTCAAAAAAATGCGGAAAATTGTGAACGCAAATAATCCTGCGTTGGCGGATTTGACAGTGTGAACCATTTCCGAAACACAAGAGCGCTTTGTTTTGCGCTTGAACGGGAATGGTTTTTTCCGGTCAAACGAAGCACAATTTCGCATTTCCCGTCTAACCCACTATGAAAACAAACCTTGCTGTTTGCGGCGCAATGATTCTTTTATTCGCCGCTCTTCAATCCCACGCTGGCATTATCGCCGGTCCCATCGCCAATCCGGCCAACGGGCATGATTATTATTTGCTTACGCCAGACACGTGGAGCGTATCGGAGGCCGAGGCTGAAAACCTTGGCGGCACGCTGGCCATCATCAGAAATGCCGCCGAGCAGAAATGGGTGTTTTCAACGTTTGGTTCTTACGGCGGCACGAACCGCGATTTATGGATCGGACTTCATCGAAAATGGCAAGGTGGACCTCTTGTTTGGGTTACGGGCGAAAAAGTTGATTATTCAAACTGGTCTGTTGGAAATCCAGACGATGCCGGCGGAGTGGAGAATTGTGTCCAAATGTATCAGCCAGGGGACGTTCAGCCCGGCAAATGGAATGATTTTCCCGATGCCAGCACGAGGGGCAACCCGCTTTGTGGTGTTGTCGAGGTGCCGGGCAAATCGAATGAAAAATCCTTGACCGACCAGGAAAAATCCTTGATCGGAGTTTGGTATCAAGGCGGCAGCGGCAACCAGCCGTGTTACATCACCGGCACGGAAAACATGCTGTTTGCCATCAATCATGGCCGCGCCGCCCGCCTTTTGTGGACGCGAGACAACGGCCTCTTTCTTTCAGTCTGGAACGCGCACGGCGAGATAGTCAAAGACAAGATTTTTTGGAGTAACGGCACTTGGTGGTCGCGCAAGCCGTCTGATTATGGGAATGAACCGATTTCTCCCGCTGCTGACGGAGCACCATCCCATTCCGGTGCTATTATCCCGGATTGACAAGCCAAAACCGCGCAACGGCCCTCCGCGCTTGGCAGTTGAGGCTTCCTCTGCCAAACTCGCGCATGGCACAAATCAAATTCGGCACCGATGGCTGGCGAGCGGTCATCGCGGAGGGTTTCAATTTCGCCAACGTCGCGCGCGTCGCCCAAGCCACCGCTGACTTTTGGAAATCCGGAATCCGGAATCCGAAATCCGAAATCTTTGGGCGACAGCCCAAAGTGGTCGTCGGTTATGACCGCCGGTTTTTCTCCGACCGCTTCGCCCAAATCACCGCCGAAGTCCTGGCCAGCAACGGTTTTCAGGTCGTGCTCACGCCGGAGCCGACGCCGACGCCTTCCGTTTCGTTCGCCGTCAAAAACCTGAACGCCGTTGGTGGCGTAATGATTACCGCCAGCCACAACCCGCCGATTTTCAACGGCTTCAAGCTCAAATCTTCCTACGGCGGCTCCAGCGATTCCGAAACGTGCAGGGCCGTTGAAAGCTTTCTGGACAAAAGTCCATCCCCATTCCGAATTCCGAATTCCGAATTCCGAATTTCTGTTCAGGACGTCCGCCCGGCGCATTTCGCCGCGCTGAAAAGGCTCGTGGATTTCAAATTGATTGCGAAATCCAAATTGCGGTTCGCCCACGACGCGTTGTTCGGCGTCGGCGCGGGCTGTTTCGAGCGGTTGCTTGCGGGCACGACCTGCAAAGTCACCACCCTTAACGCGGAGCATGATGTGTTGTTTGGCGGCATCAATCCCGAACCAATTGACAAGAATTACGCGCGCAGCCGGAAATTTCTCCGCCAGCATCCGCATGACATTTGCCTGGTGACCGATGGCGACGCCGACCGCGTGGGCGGCATGAATGGCCGCGGTCGGGCGCTCACGACGCACCAAATCGTTTGCTTGCTGCTGCATCATTTGGTTGTGAATCGTAAAGGCAGAGGACGGGTCGTCAAGGCGCTCACAACCACTTCGATGGTGGACAAAATGTGCGCAGCTTACGGCCTGCCGTTGGTCGAAACCGGCGTCGGCTTCAAATATATTTGCGCGGAAATGCTCAAAGGCGATGTGCTACTCGGTGCGGAGGAAAGCGGCGGCATTGGTTTTCCGGGGCATATTCCCGAACGCGACGGCGTGGCCGCCGGTTTGATGTTGCTCGAACTGCTCGCGACGGAGCGTGTGTCGGTTGACAAAATTCTGGCGAAGTTGGGAAGGCAATTTGGCCCGCATTGCTACGGAAGAATTGACACTCACTATCCGTTGGGGAAACGCGCGTCGCTGATGGAATCCCTAAAAAGCCATCCGCCAGCGAAGCTGCTGCGCTCGCCGCTGGCGGGCATGAAAACGTTCGATGGTGTCAAGTTTATTGCGGAAGATACTTCGTGGCTCATGCTGCGCGGTTCGGGCACGGAGCCGATTTTGCGAATTTACGCCGAGGCCAGATCGGACGCCGACGTGCGGAGATTATTGGAACTCGGCGAGAAATTAACACGGAGTTAAATGTCAAACCAAGCGGCGTAAAAACCCTTTGTTCCGGCCGGATATTTTCCTTGGCGTAGTTTTCAGTGAAGAACCAACCGGTAAAAGCGCGTTGGGAACTCCCCCGCTTGCGGGTCGGTAAATTGAGTCCACACGTTGGAGGTTGCCACGGCTGTCTGGCCAATGGTCGTCCAGGTCTGCATGTCCACGGAGGCCTGGACCTCGTACCAGTGGCCGGGAGACACTGGAAATTTCATGCTCATGGAATTGAAATTTGTCGCCCCAAGCAGCGTGAGCGCGCCGGGCGTGATATATGGAACATCGCTCGAGAGGGCGCTCTCAATTCCAATCGAATTATAGGCCGAAACCGCGAAGTGGTAGGTTTGTCCTTCTTGCAGACCGGAGACCGATGTCGCCGTATTATTTCCAATGTCAATTCGATTGGTATAGACCCCTGCTTCGGGGCCGTAGTAAAGAAAATAACCGGCAACTGCGGAATTACTTGAGGGATTCCACGCCAGACTCACACTTTGATCACCTTGGGCATTGTTACAAAGAAGAACCACTGCCAGCAGAACTGTTACCCACCCCCCACCTCGTCCTGTAGAAGCACAACTTTTACGACTTTCTTTCCCAAAATCCATTTTACGACTTTCTTTACAACTATCGGCATCTCCATTTAGCAAAATCATTGCCAACGCCTTTTTGCTCTTAAATCCGTGCTGGATGGCGGTCGGGTCTGGCGAAATGCCCAAAAAGGGAACGGCGGTTTTCCATTTAAGACAGTTATTTTTTCTTTGAGTTGTAGCAGTTATACGACTGCGCCTCCCTACCACTCCATTTCTTTGTTATTCATTTGATTTATGCTGCGGGCACGCATGCGGATCGTTCGCATAACAACGGGTTTAACGACAAAGTTGGAATCCGGACTGGCACTGCCGATGCTGCAAAAATGGCATGCACAAATCGTGGCTGCATTTTATTGCAGTGAATTTACTGCTCGTGGGCATTCTGACCAAGTTGCGCGCTACAATCGAAAACCACATCCCGCTCGGCTATCAGGATGAAACCGGTTTTCATTTTGGCGTTCAGAAGTCCTGCGAAAAATAAAGGCCGGCTTATCGGGGCTGCCAGATGCCTTTGCTGAGGGCTTTATTGGCTCTGATAGGGTTAGTGCTTTTCATCAAGGTCCGGGGTTTCACCATCGTTTAGCCATGAGACGATCGCTCCGGCGTTTTTACACAAGAACCCTTGTTCCCTCGGCATGAATTTTTGTCTAAAAATATTGTTGCGCTGCTTGCGCTTTGCCCGTAATAAATGAGGGTGAAGGCTAGATGCGGTGTGGTCTGGCGGGTTTTCAGGACAGAGGCCGCCAAGTAATTTCCCAACGTTCAAAATTCAAGACCGGTTAT
>Ga0335077_10007170_pt1 | contig 13785 bp, 14 predicted proteins | sample Lox_Sample_31_FD_207151 | JGI IMG/M metagenome (GOLD analysis project Ga0335077, IMG submission 207151) | Soil microbial communities from Loxahatchee National Wildlife Refuge, Florida, United States - Lox_Sample_3.1 | ecosystem: Environmental > Terrestrial > Soil > Wetlands | place: USA...
TACGCGCGGCGGCTGAAGGAGCGCCTGGGCGAGCTGCTGGACAATACGGCGATCGACCCCGGCCGGCTGGCGCAGGAGGCGGCCCTGCTGGCAGAGCGGTCGGATGTGACCGAGGAGGTGGCCCGGCTGCGGAGCCACCTGCAGCAATTCGACGCCTTGCTGGAGTCGGACCCGGAAGCCGGGAAAAAACTCGATTTTTTGCTGCAGGAAATGCAGCGCGAATCGAATACCATGCTGTCGAAGACCCCGGGGGTCGAAGGCCAGGGGCTGGCCATCACGGATTTGGCGCTGGAAGTGAAGGCCGAGGTCGAACGGTTGCGCGAACAGATGCAGAACGTGGAATAACCGAAACCCGGGGAGGATTTCCCTCAAACGCCCATGTCCTCGTCGCATCCTCCAATCGCATTCATCGTCTCCGGACCATCCGGGTGCGGGAAGTCCACGCTGGTGGAGAAAATCTTGGAGTTGCCCGGGATCATGTTTTCGATTTCCTGCACCACGCGGAAACCGCGCCAGACGGAAGACCCTGGGAAATGGTACAATTTTGTGTCCGAGGAAGAGTTCGACCGGATGGTGGCGCGCGGGGAGTTTCTCGAGCACGCCCGTGTGTTCGGCCGCTACAGCTATGGGACTCCCAAGCGCTGGCTGGAGGAGGCCCGAGCGAAGGGTCTGGATATCGTCCTCGAGATCGACGTGCAGGGAGCTGCACAGGTCCGTTCGTTGGTTTCCGATTCCGTGTCCATCTTTATCCTGCCTCCCTCGCGCCAGGCGCTGGGGGAACGGCTGCGCGCGCGGGACCAGGATTCGGAAGAGGAGATCGAACGGAGGCTGGGGCAGGCCCGGCAGGAAATTCTGGAGCACGTGGAGCGCTACGATCACGTGGTCATCAACGACGAGCGGGCGAGCGCGGGGCGGACGGTGCAGTCCATCGTCCTGGCGGCTCGAACGCGCGCGAAGACGGCGCTGGGTTCGGATGCGGTCCGCGAGGTGCTCCGTTCATTTGGAGGATAACGTTGCAAATGTCAGCCGCAAAAGAACCGCCCAGCAGCCAGTTCGCGTTTGTGCTTCTGGCCGCGAAACGCGCGCGCCAGTTGATGGCCGGAGCGCCGATGCTGCTCAACCACACCCGTGCGCATAAACCGACGCGGATCGCCGTCGAGGAACTCCAGCACGAACTGCTGGAATACGACCTGCCGGAGATTTCCGATCGCGCCGAGGAAAAAGAAGGGAAGCGCCGGAGCGAGTAGTCCGGGAGAGTGCGGATGCGCGTGGCCGTCGGTGTGACGGGAGGAGTGGCCGCGTACAAGGCGGCGGAACTGGTGCGCGCGCTGCAGCAGGAAGGGCTGGAAGTAGAGGTGGTGATGACGCGCGCCGCGCGCGAGTTCGTCACCCCGCTCACCTTTGCCGCCCTCACCGGCCGGAAAGTCATCACCGAACTGTTCGGGCCGGAGTCCCGGGGCTTCGGGAGCTCTCCGGCGAATGTGGAAAGCGCCATCGAACACATCGCCGTGGCGCAGCGGATTGACGCGCTGGTGATCGCGCCGGCCACGGCGGATTTCCTGGCGCGGATGGCGAACGGGCTGGCCGACGATTTTCTTTCCACTCTGGTGCTGGCCACCAAGGCGCACGTGATTGTCGCTCCGGCCATGAACGCGAACATGCTGGAGCATCCCGCCACACAGGAGAACCTGACCCGGTTGCGCGCCCGCGGGGTGCGCATCGTGGAGCCCGGCGAAGGCTACCTGGCGTGCGGGATGACGGGCGCGGGACGCCTGGCGGAAGTGGACGAGATTGCGCGCGTAGTATGCGAGACTCTGGGGCTGCGGAAAGACTTGGCGGGAGAAACCGTGCTGGTGACGGCGGGTCCGACGCGCGAGGCGGTGGATCCGGTTCGGTATCTCAGCAACCGATCGTCCGGGAAGATGGGGTATGCGTTGGCGGAAGCGGCGCTCCGGCGCGGGGCGCGCGTAATTCTGGTGAGCGGGCCGGTCGCTCTTGCGCCGCCGCAGAATGCGGAATTCGTCGCCGTGCGGACGGCGGAGGAAATGCGCGCGGCGGCGCTGGATCGCCTGCCGCAAGCGACAGTGGTGATGATGGCCGCGGCGGTGGCGGATTACCGGCCGGCCAATCCCGCGGGACAGAAAATCAAACGCGGCAGCGCACCGATGGCGTTGCAGCTCGCCCCGACGCCGGATATTCTGGCGGAAATCGCGGCACAGAAGGGTGGCCGGACGCTGGTGGGGTTCGCGGCGGAGACGGCGGACCTGGCGGAAAACGCGCGCCGAAAACTGGTGCGGAAAGACGTGGACCTGGTCGTGGCCAACGACGTGTCGCGGCAGGGCGCCGGGTTCGACGTGGACACCAACATCGTGACCCTGGTGCGCCGCGATGGGACCCTCGAAGAGCTGCCGCAAATGAGCAAATCGGAGCTGGCCTCGCGCCTGCTGGATGAAGTGGCGGCGCTCCGCGGCGCCGCAGGACGGGGCCGCACCTCCTGATGAATTCCCCCGCACGGTCGCAGATCGAAGCCTGGCTGCGCTATTTCGACGATTTGGGACTGGCGCCGTTCTATCTGGACCGGTCGGCGGCTGAACTGCCATCCGTCGCGCCCGCCAGTGACTCGCCCCGCCTCGCTTCGATGGACGCAACGCGAACGGCCGCTGGAATGCCAGCGCCTCCGTCGCGCACTGCTGCGGACGCGGTGCTCCCGGTGGTGCCCTCGCTGTTTGATGCGACCCCGCGCGTGGAGGGCGATTCGCTTGCGCGCATCAGGGCTGACATCGGCGATTGCAAACGCTGCCGGCTGTGCGAGGCGCGGAATAAGATCGTCTTCGGCGACGGGAGCGAGCAGGCGCAACTCGTGTTCGTGGGAGAAGGGCCGGGGCACGACGAAGACGTGCAGGGGCTGCCGTTCGTCGGGCGCGCCGGGAAATTGCTGACCCAGATGATCGAAGCGATGGGGCTGCGGCGCCAGGACGTGTACATCTGCAACATCGTGAAGTGCCGCCCTCCGGGAAACCGGCAGCCGGAACGCGACGAGGTGGCCACCTGCTCCCCCTTTCTGGACCGGCAACTCGCCGCGATTCATCCGCGCGTGATCGTGTGCCTGGGGAACGTGGCGGCGCAGACGCTCCTGGGGACGAACAAATCCATCTCGCAGTTCCGTGGGCAGTGGTTTGACTTTCGCGGGTCGAAGCTGCTGGCCACCTACCACCCCGCGTTCCTGCTGCGTACGCCCTCTGCGAAAAGCGAAGTGTGGACGGACCTGAAGAAGGTGATGGCGGAGCTGGGACTGAAGCCGCCGAAACCGAAGCCGCGGTCCGCCTGAACGCCAGCGGCGTTGCCGCCGCTGGTGTCGCGCCCGTTTCCATGAACTCCGGAATCCTGCTCGGACTTTCCGCCGCGCTGTGCTGGGGCGTGGCTGATTTCATCGCTCGCTCGTGCACCCGGCGCATCGGCACCTACCGCACGCTGTTCTACATGCAGGTGGCCGGACTCGGATTCGCTACGCTATGGACGCTGGCGGCGGGTGCGCATGGCGGACTGGACGCCCTGGAGCGCGGCCTGAGGGACCACTGGGGGCTCGCGGCATTCCTGGGCGCGTCCAGCGGACTGAGCATGCTGGCGTTCTACGGAGCGCTGGAGCGCGGAACGCTGGCGATCGTGGCGCCGATCGCCAGCAGCTATCCGGCGCTGACGGTGCTGCTGGCCTATACGACTGGGGAACGGCTGACGCGCATGCGTGCTGCCGGAGTGGCGTTGACGCTCCTAGGCGTGGTGTTGGCATCCATCCCCGAATCTGTTGTCGCCGGCGAGGGCGCGCCCGCGCTGGAGCCAGGCGCAACGCCGGCGCCAGCTTCGCGCGGACTCGCGCCGGGAGTGTTGCTGGCGATGGCGTGCGCGCTGGGATTCGGCGTGACGTATTGGGTGCTGGGGTTCTACGCAATTGGGGCGTGGGGAGCGCTGGGCACGGTGTGGACGCAGCGGCTTTCCACGGTGGCATGGCTGGCGGCGCTCGCTGTCCCTCTGCGGCGGAGCCTGGAGGTGCCGCTGGGCAGCAGCCGGTGGCTGGTCATCGTGGTGGGGATTCTGGATGCGTATGGATTCCTGCTCAGCAATCGCGGATTCCAGAGCGAGCAGGTGGGAGTGGTTACGGTGCTGGGATCCCTGTTCAGCGCCGTGACTCTGCTTCTGGCATTCGTGATTTTGAAGGAGAGGCTCTCGCGGCGCCAGTGGGCGGGAGTGGCGCTGATCTTTGCCGGCATTGTCCTGATCAATTCGCGATAGGGATCGCGGCGGCGCCCGCGGCACGTGCCTTCATTCCTCAGGACATTCTGATCCCGTGCCCTGATGTGGCAGGCGCGGCGCGCGTTGCTGCTACACTGTGCTCATTCATGGCTGAACTCTGCGAAGTCGCACTGCCCGTTCCTCTGCGCAGCACATTCACGTATGCAGCGCGGGAGGAGACCGCGCCGGCTGCGGGTCCGGGGATGCGCGTGGTGGTGCCGTTCCGCAATCGCGCCCTGGTGGGCGTGGTGCTGGCGAGTTCGCGCGGCGCAGTCGTCCGCGACGGCGTGCGCGAAATCTCGGAAGTGCTGGACGCCGAGCCCGCGCTCACCCCCGCGATGATCGAACTGGGCCGCTGGGTGGCCGGCTATTACCTGGCGCCGGTCGGTGAAGTGTTCCGGGCCATGCTGCCGCCGGTGGTGGAGGTCCGCGCGGTGCAGGAGCTCTCGCGCACGGCGGCGGGGGCGGACTATCTGCGCGAACTGGAAGCGCTGGAAGAGCGCACGGGGGAGGAACGCGCCGAGGCTGCCGTGCTTCAGGCGTTTACCGGCGAGGCGGATGCGCGGCGCGCCGCTCCGCTGCGGCGAATCGCAGGTGGCGAGGCGGCCATCGGCCGGCTGCTGCGGCGCGGAGCACTGGAAGCACGCGTGGTGGCGCGGCGGAGGACGCGAACGCCGGCGGTGGAATTTGAATCGGACGCTCCGGCGGAGTGGGCGCCGGATGCGCCGTGCCGTGCGTTGAATCCCGAGCAGCAGCGCGCCCTGGATGCGCTGCGCGCGGACGTCGCCGGGGGCCTGTTCCGCGTGAATCTGCTCCACGGAGTAACCGGCAGCGGAAAAACGGAAGTGTATCTGGGCGCAATCGAGGCGGCGCTCGCCGCGGGACGGACGGCGCTGGTTCTTGTGCCGGAGATTGCGCTGACGCTGGCGCTCAGCCGCCTGCTCGAAGCGCGGCTCGGGCCAGAGGCGGGCGTGACGGTGCTGCACAGCGCTCTGCCGGACGCGGAACGGTCGGCGGCATGGTGGGCGGTGCGCCGCGGAGCGGCGCGCGTGGTGGTGGGTACTCGGTCGGCGGTTTTCGCGCCGCTCGAACGGCTGGGCCTGATCGTCGTGGACGAGGAGCAGGAGGCCAGCTACAAGCAGGAAGAAACGCCGAAATACAACGGCCGTGACGCGGCGTTGGTGCGGGCGAAACTGGAAGGGGCGGTGGTGGTGCTGGGGTCAGCCACTCCGTCGCTGGAGAGTTATCAGAATTCGCGGCGGGGGAAATACCGGCTGCTGGAGCTGCCCACGCGGGTGGCGCAACGTCCGCTGGCGAGCGTGGAGCTGGTGGACCTGCGCGAGGATTTCCGGCAGACGCATTCGACGCGCGCACTCAGCGAACGGCTGCGCGCGGCCATCGCACAGCGGCTGGCGGCGGGCACGCAGGCCCTCATCCTGATCAACCGCAGGGGCTATTCGTGGTTCCAGCTTTGCCGGAGCTGTGGTGCGGCGGTCGAGTGCAAGAACTGCAGCATCGCGCTGACGTATCACAAACTGCGCGGGCGGCTGGTGTGCCACTACTGCGCGTATTCGCGGCCCGCGCCGCAGGCCTGCCCGAAATGCTCGGAACGGTACATGTATTTTGTGGGCGAAGGAGCGGAGCAGGTGGAGGAGCAGATGCGGGCGGAGTTTCCGCGTGCGCGAATCGCGCGGCTGGACCGCGACGCGGTGCGCTCGCAGCAGGAGTACCGGAAGATTCTGACCGCGTTTGCGGCGGGCGAATTGGATTTGCTGGTCGGCACGCAGATGCTGGCCAAGGGGCATGACTTCCACCGCGTGACTCTGGTGGGTGTGGTGTCCGCGGATCTGGCCTTGGGGCTGCCGGATTTCCGCGCGGCGGAGAGAACGTTTCAGTTGTTGACGCAGGTGGCGGGCCGTGCCGGGCGCGGAGAACTGCGCGGCGAGGTACTCGTCCAGACGCACTATCCGGAGCATTACGCCATCCAGTACGGAGCGCGGCAGGATTACCTCGCGTTCTTCGAGCGCGAGGCGCAGTTCCGGCGAGCCCTGCACTACCCGCCATTTGCCGCGCTTGCAAACGTGATCGTCCGCGCCCGGAGCCTGGAGAACGCGGCGAAATGGTCCCGGCAACTGGCGGGAATCCTGGGGCCGGAGGAGGAACGCGGGCTGAAGGTGCTGGGTCCGGCGGCGGCTCCGCTGGCGCGGCTGCGCGGGGAGCACCGCTTTCAGTTCCTGATCAAATCGCCGCGGAGGACTCTGCTGACGCAGGCGCTGACTCGGGCTCTCGCCGCCTGCGCGGAGAAGGGAATTCCCGAGGGAGCGGTGCTGGCCGACGTGGACCCGATCGGGCTGATGTGAGAGCGGAGTGGGATTCCGCCAGAACCCTGCCGCGAACCAACGGAAACCACCGGCCTGGCTAGGAGCCGGTAGCCCGGACCACGATGGGCGCTGGCATGAAGCAGAGAATGAAAATGGCCAGCGCGACCACGGCCCAGAGGCGGCGCTTGGCATCGATGGGTTCCCAGCGGTCCAGCAGCACGGGATGACGAAAACCGATCAGCAGAGATAGCGCCGCCCACACGTACCAGCCATTCCAGAAAAAATAGCCGAGCGGGAGGAGGATCAGCACGGCGAGAAGCGAGAGCCGGCGATGGTATTCGCTCGTGAGCGAGAACAGGATGTGGCCGCCGTCGAGCTGGCCGATGGGAATGAGGTTCAGTCCGGTGACGAACAAACCGACCCAGGCGGCGCGTCCCACCGGATTGAGCAGCAGCGCATCGGGAGTGATTCCCGGATGGAGCAGGCGCGTGACCGCGTTCATCAGCACGGGGACGCCGAAGGTGGCGTCGGCGCTGGCGTTTGCACCCGGAACTATCTTCGAATAGCCGATGGCCAGCACGAGCGCGGGCACGGCGAAGAGGAAGCCCACGACGGGCCCGGCAATCCCCACGTCGAACAGAGCCTTGCGGTTGACGATGGGCGAACGGATGCGGATGAAAGCCCCCATCGTTCCGAAAATGGTGGGGAAGGGAATGAAGTAGGGATAACTCGCGGAGATGCCGTAGTAGCGGCACGCGAAGAAGTGTCCAAGCTCGTGGGCCAGGAGGATGGTCATCAGCGTGAAGGAAAACGGCAGGCCCATCAGTAGCAGGCGGGTGCTGGTGAGATAGTGCCAGGGAGCGAAATCGTACGTGAAGGGAGCCACCCCATCCGCATAGTCCTGGGCAAACTGCGCGCCGACGGCGAGAGTGCAGACGACGGTCAGAAGAAACAGCAGCGAGGCCACGACGAGAGTCTTGCGGCTGCGCGGCGCGGGGCGCGCGTAGCCTTCCATCCACAGCGGGAGAAATAGCGATTCGCGGTCCGCGGGTTCCAGAGTGCCGATGCGATTTCCGTTGCCCTGGGTCATGCCATTCAGATGCGAGAGGCAGCCTGGCCGGCGGAGGGTGGCGCCTAAATGCCGCGCAGTTCCTTGCCGGGCTTGAAGCGCACGGCTCGGCCGGGCGGGATGCTGACTTCCTCGCCGGTGCGGGGATTGCGGCCGATGCCCGTCTTTCGCGGCTTGACGCTGAAGACGCCGAAGCGCCGGAGTTCGATGCGCTGGCCGGCCGCGAGCGCTTTCTTCAGCATATCGAAGACGGTCTCGACCGCCTGTTCGGCCTTAGCGCGGCTGACGTTGGTGCGGCTGACAACCAGATTGACGAAGTCCAGCTTGATCACGCCCGCCTCCCGCGCCTTTCGCAACATAATGCTAGGGAAGGACTTGCGGGTTGTCAAGGAATGCTGGCGCGCGGACGAAGCTCTAGTTGTCTCCCTTGCGGGTGAACGCGGCCGAGTGGCCCCAGTCTCCCGAAAAGACGAACTCGGAGATCGGGCGCCGAACGCGGGGCGCGTTCTCGCGTTCGCGGAGTTTGTCGGGCAGGCCGCCGGGATCACCGGGATATCCGATGGCCATCGCGGCCATGGGCTCGAATTCCTGAGGGATGTGGTAAGTCATGCGCGCCTGGTCGGGGTCGAAGCCGGCCATTTGATGTACGGCCAGGCCGAGCGCGACCGCTTCGAGAGCGAGAGTGGTGGAAGCGGCTCCGGTATCGTGCTGCGCGTGGCGATTGGGCGAGCCATTCTCGCGGAACGTGGTGCGGGCCACGGAAATGGCCAGTACCGGGGCGGCCTTCGCCCAGCTCTGGTTGAATTCCACCAGGCAATTAAGCATCTTCTGAAATTCGGCGGGATGCTCGCGAGTGGCCACGATGTAGTTCCAGGGCTGCTCGTTGTAGGAAGAGGCGGCCCAGCGCGCGGCTTCGAACAGGTGGCCAAGCTTGGTTGCTTCGACGGGCCGGTTCTCGAATGCGCGCGGGCTCCAGCGGCGCGAGAGCAACACTTCGATCGGGTATTCAGCAGGAGCCGCTTTTTCCATGATGTCACCTCCGTGATCATGTCCGCCGGCGCGGGAACGCGCCCGCTCCGTTACCCCGGGCCCCTCAGGGCTTGCGGATGAATTCGATGTCGATGGTGATCTGCACTTCGTTGCTCACCACCAGGCCGCCGGTATCGAGCGTCTTGCTGTAGGTGATGCCGAAATCCCGGCGGTTGATGGTGGCGGTGGCGGATGCGCCGCGGCGGAGGTTTTTCCAGGGATCCTGGATAGCCGGCGAAGGCCCGTCTACGTCGAAGGTGACTTCCCGGGTGACGCCGTGGAGGGTGAGCTCGCCGGTCATCTTGTACTTCCCGTCTCCCTCGGCTGTGATGCGCTTGGACTTGAAGGTCATGGTCGGATATGCGGCCACGTCCAGGAAGTTGGGACTCTTCACGTCCTTGTCGCGCGTTTCGTTGCGCGTGTCCAGCGTGGTGGTATCCACGGTCACCTTGACCTGCGATTTGGTGATGTCTTTCTCGTCGAGCTGGACTGTCCCGGTGGTCTTGGTGAACGCGCCGCGCACGGTCGAGACGCCGAGGTGCTTCACGGCAAACTGGGCGCTGGTATGGTTCGGGTCAATCTGCCAGGTGGTGGTCTGGGCCAGCGCGGGAAGGGCAGCGAAGGCCAGTAGGGCGGCAACGGTCATCCACTTCTTCATCTTTCTCTCCTTTGTGATCAGGTCCGGGTCAACGATTAGAGCGAGAGCGCGTTTTCCCGGTTGCATCCATAAAACCGGAACTTCACCTGCGTGAACAAAACCGTGTCTTTAGCGCGGGTGCTCGCGCACCGCTTCCAGCAGCGCGACGAACTGGCGAAGCCGCTTGCGCCCCAGGTGCCCCAGAAGGCGGCGGTTCAGCTCTTCCAGCGGCGCCGCGAGACCGGCCAGTATCTTGAGGCCGGCGGGCGCGATGTGCGTGAGAACCACGCGGCGGTCGCCGGCGTCGCGGGCGCGGGAAATGAGGCCGCGAGCCTCCAGCCGGTCGAGCAGCCGGGTCATATCCGGATCGCGCGAGATCATGCGGGCGGAAATTTCGCCGCACCGCAGGCCCGCCGGCCCGGCGCCGCGCAGAATGCGCAGGACGTTGTACTGCTCCGGGGAGAGGGCGGCGGGCTTCAGGGCCAGAGCCAGGCGGCGGAGGACGGCATCGGCGGTGCGCATGAGATTGACGGCGGCCTCGGCCTCCAGGGAGGGGAAGGGCCGGGATTGTTTGAGTTCGGCCAGGATGCGTCCGGGCATGACGCAATAATGCTCGTTGAAACGACTAATGTCAAGAGGAATATTTTCCGCCTCCCGCGGACCCCGGGCCGCGGGAGCTCCCTGCCCGCCACGCCCGCAGGGGGCGACGGAGTGCCGACGCGAGTCGGCGGAGGGGCTTGTGGTGTCCAATCGAAAGGCGCGCGGCCGTCTTCGGCCGGGCCAGGACAGCAGACAGGCGGTCGCGAAACTTCGGGATGGCGGTCCCGCTTATGGCTTCTGGCTGGGGCGGAGGTCCACTTCGCTGACGAAACTCTGCGGGGCCTGCAGAAGGAGCATTTCCACCACGTGGGCGACATCGTCGGGCTGGAGCATGCGCGCAGGGTCTTTGCCGGGGTGCGGGGAAAAGTCGGTGTGAACCGTTCCGGGGAAAATCGTGCTGACGCGGATTCCGTGCGGGCGCAGGTCCTCCCCCATCGAGCCGGCCAGGCCGCGCAGTCCCCACTTCGAGGCGCAATACGCGCTGCCGCCGGCGAAGGTGTTTTTTCCGGCCAGGGAGGCGATATGGATGATGTGGCCTCGTTTGTGGAGGATCATGCGGGGAGCGATCTCGCGGCTCATCAGGTAGGCGCCCTTCAAATTGGTGCCCAGCACTCGATCCCAATCCGCCTCCGCGAGGTCCTGAACGGGCTCGAAAACGCCCACGCCGGCGTTGTTGACGAGAACGGAGACGTCACCCAGTTCCTGCCGCACCGAGGCAGCGAAGTGGCGGACGGAGTTCGCATCGCTTACATCGGCGGACCAGCCGCGTGCGTCCATGCCGTCCCCGCGCAGTGCGGCGGCGGCCTGCTCCACTGCCGCCGCGGAGCGGGAACAGAGAGCCAGGCGTGCCCCGAGACGGCCCAGGCGGCGGGCGATGGCCAGTCCGATGCCGCGGCTGGCCCCGGTTATGATTGCGATTTGGTCCGCGATGGGTGCATTCTTTTGCATGTGGGGTCTCCAGGCGGCACGGAACACCGAGAGGGCATCGTAGCATGGCAGACGACGGCCGTTCCGGTATCCCCAGCCGGAGCGGAACAGCGGTCGGAAATTCTTGCACAGGCTGGAAGCATTCCATATAATTCGCGCCTCCAACCCGAAGCGGTTGCGGCGGCGCGCTACTGATTTGCCCCCGGCCCCGGGGGCCGCAGCACTACATACAGGAGGCAGTCTTTCATCATGAAGACGATGCGGAATGGAATCTTGGCACTCGCGGCCGCACTGGCGCTGGCGGCGTGGTGCGGGCAGGCGCTGGCGGGAAGTGCTCCGGAGCAGCCCCAGGCGACGCATCCCAAGGCCACCCGCGCGGAGTACGACGCGTTCAACGCGGCGGCGGCGGAGAAGGACCCGCAGAGGAAGATCGCCCTGTTGGACGCGTTTGTGGCCAAGTACCCCACCTCCGAATATCTCTCCTATGTGTACAACGAATACTGGAAGACGTACGTGGTGCTGAAGCAGTGGACCAAGGTGATCGAGTATCTAGACAAATTGCTGGCGCTGCCGGAGCTGAGCTCGGGGGCCAAGCTGGAATATTACTACCGGCGGGCGGCCACGTTTGAATACGCGTATAACGCGAAGAGCCCGGACCTGGCGGAAGCCAGCACCAAGGCGCGCGATGCCGCGCTGGAGGGGCTGAAGGCGCTGAATGAATTTCAGAAGCCGGCGCAGGCCACCGAGGAACAGTGGACCTCATTCAAGAAGCAATATACGACGCAATTTTACAACACGGCGGCGAGCGCCTCGTTCTACCTCAAGGACTACAAGGCCGCGGCGGACAACTACCACGCCGCGCTCGTGGTCGAGCCGCAGCAGCCGGTGGACGATTACCGCATGGGAATCGCGGACCTGCAGGAGACTCCGCCGCAATTCATCGCCGGCTTCTGGGCGCTGGCGCGGGCCGTCGACCTGAAGGTTCCGGACGCGGACAAGGTAAAATCGTTCCTGCGCGACAAGATTCAGCAGTATCAGCTGCCCGGATGCGATTCGTCTCTGGACGCGCAGGTCAACGAACTGCTCACCCTGGCGCAGAACGCGCAGGATCCCCCGGCGGGATTCAGCATCCCCAGCTCGGCCGACCTGCAAAAGGTGCGCGAGGCCGCGAACATCCAGACGGTACTGGCGGACCTCAAGTCGGGCGGCGACAAGGGGAAACTGACCTGGCTGGCGGTGTGCAATGGTCAGTTCCCGGAGGCCCTGGCGAAAGCCTACGACCTGAACACGGCGGCCCCCGACGCGTTCGTGATCAAAGCCTACGTAGGCATCACGGAGGACGAGCTGAACGCGTCCTCGGCGGCGAACTCGGACTTGAAAATTGCTGCCGGCCAGCCCAACGTCACCCGCCTCGACAAGGACTCCATCTTCCGCTTCTCAGGCAAATTGACCGGGTATACCCCGGATCCCTTCTACCTGACCTGGGACAACGTGCAGGTCAACCCGGAAGACATTCCGGAAGAGAAGGGGAAGAAACCCGCCAAACGCCCGGGAAAGAAACCGTAGAAATCCGGTTCGCGGCCCATATTCCCGGACCAGTAGCCGGGTTTTTCCCTCCGGGAGTGCGTCGTCTGATTTGATTCTTCGGCGCCTGCGAAGAATCTGCGCGCCGCGGCGCTCCTGCCGGCTTTGAATCCGCTGAAAATCACTGCAACTGCCCCGCGGGCGCTATAGTGGAGCATTGGGCGCGGCTGGCCCGCGAGCGGCGGCATGAAATCCCTGCACATGACGACGGAGCACCGGCCCTGGCCGCTGCCGAGACGGCCGTGGGTGATGGCGCAGCGCTGGCACGAACTGTTGTTCGCGCACTGGGCCGTGGATGCGGCCGCCCTGCGCCCGCTCATCCCGCCCGGGCTGGAGCTGGATCTGCGCGAAGGTCAGGCGTGGCTCGGCGTGATTCCCTTCCGGATGACAGGCGTGCGCCTGCGCGCGACTCCGGCAACTCCCGGCTTGTCCGCGTTTCCGGAGCTGAACGTGAGGACCTACGTCTCGCGAAAGGGGAAGCCGGGCGTCTGGTTCTTCAGCCTCGACGCGGGCAATGCCGTGGCCGTCACGGTGGCGCGCGCCTGGTTCCACCTGCCGTATTACCGGGCCCGGATGCGCAGCCGGCGGAGCGGGGAATGGATCGAGTATCGGAGCATCCGCGCGCATTCAGGCGCGCCGGCGGCGGAACTGGCGGTGCGTTACCGCGGATGCGGGGTGGAGCAGATTCGGGAGCCCGGATCGCTGGCGCACTGGCTCACCGAGCGCTACTGCCTGTACGCGGATGCGGGGCGCGGACGGCTGCTGTGCGGTGAAATTCACCACCGGCCCTGGCGGCTGCGGAGCGCGGAAGCGGAATTCGAGCGGAACACGATGGCGGCGGCACTGGGAGTGGAGCTGCCGGATGTGCCGCCGGTTCTGTATTTCGCGGAACGGCAGGATGTTGTGGTGTGGGCGCCGAGGCCTGTGAGTTGAACCCTACATTATTAGCCGCTTACGGTTAGTTAGTCTGCACCTCTATGTTCGTCGACGCAGATTGACTCCTTCTAGGTTCTGGCCTAGATTGCAAGTAAGTCCCCAACAAGACAGTCAACGCGGAGGTGCTCGGAGTGGCCCGCATAGTTCGATTGCTATTGAGTGTGGCTCTCATCCTGTGCGTGGCCGCAACGGCTTACGCCAACAGGAAAACCGATCGTATCGAGTACAGCCTGCCTGCAGACTGGGACCTTGCTAACTCGGCAGGAAGGTCCGATTACACTCTCATGGAGTTCGTACGCAAGGGAGATGCGCTCAAGAGCTGGAAAGAGCTGGTAACCGTTCAGAACTTCGCCAAGACTCGGCGGTTTCATTCACCGGAGGACACACTGAAGGAC